>Ga0210393_10000327_pt1 | contig 43261 bp, 43 predicted proteins | sample IncBWC27OmetaG_FD_160068 | JGI IMG/M metagenome (GOLD analysis project Ga0210393, IMG submission 160068) | Forest soil microbial communities from Barre Woods Harvard Forest LTER site, Petersham, Massachusetts, United States - Inc-BW-C-27-O ... | reverse complement strand
ACCAAGTTGTCTCGCCTCGACGAGAACAATGGCTCGCTCGCAATCAAACTCACATCAGACGACCTGCGCGAAATCGACAGTGCGGCCTCGAAAATCACGGTCCAGGGTGATCGTTATCCCGAACATGTGTTGCGCATGAGCGGTAGGTGATCGGCCAAAGCATGATGACGACGCCGTCGGTCTTCAGTGGGGATCAACTTCCGACTGTCGGCAAACCGGAAATTGAGTCCTTTGCTTTCCGGCGCAACACACTGAGTGATGCCTGATCGATGGTTCTGGCACGCGCGGAAGAAATGCGGCACCAGGTACCGCAACGGTCTTAAAACCGCTCTATTCGACGGTGTCTGTCGGCAATGGTCTAGAAAACCGTTGGACTAGATGAGCATTGCTGGTGGGCACATGCTCTAGTCACTCGTCGACTTTAGGACGGTCCAGGGGACCGTTGCGCCGGATCATATTGATATAACAATGAGTTAGTAATGCGTCGAATCGTGCGTCGAAACTGCGTAGATTGGGCTGGATGATGCGTCGAATATTGCGTAGAATGAGCGTAGATTATGACCTACATATATAAGCGTGAGGACTGGCCACATTTCACCTGGAACGCGGATCGTCTGGTTCCTCATCTATCGGCCGCGCGTTACAAGCAAGGCCTGCTACTTGGCAAAATGCAGGACCTGGACTACCAGCTGAAGTGCGAAGCTACGCTCGCGGCTCTGACCGAAGAAACCGTTAAGTCCTCCGCAATTGAAGGAGAGGAACTCAACCCCGAGAGCGTCCGGTCGTCACTCGCTCGGCGCATGGGACTGGAAGCAGCAGGAACGCGAGCTGCGGATCGCCATGTGGAGGGGATTGTGGAAATGATGCTCGACGCAACGCAAAACTATGCGAAGCCCTTAACAGAAGACAGACTATTCGGGTGGCATGCGGCGCTGTTTCCCACGGGTCGTAGTGGAATGCGGAAGATCACAACGACTGCGTGGCGAACGGGTGGAATGGAGGTGGTGTCCGGTCCGGAAGGACGGCAGAAAGTCCATTTCGAAGCTCCCGGACCCGAAGCGGTCGACGGCGAAATGAACGCGTTTCTGACCTGGTTCGACGACCCGACAACAGAGATGGAGCCCCTCATTAAGGCGGGTCTGGCGCATCTTTATTTTGTGACCATCCATCCATTTGAGGACGGGAACGGAAGAATCGCGCGTGCCATCACGGAAATGTCGCTCGCTCGGCTCGAGGACAGTGCACAACGCTTCTACAGCATGTCCTCGCAGATCCGCGAAGAGCGTAAGGACTATTACGCGACCCTGGAATCGACACAAAAAGGCGGAATGGATGTCACGGAGTGGCTTGTCTGGTTTCTCGATTGTCTCGCCCGCGCGATCGACAGAACCAATGAATTAACAGCGGGCGTTCTGGCCAAGGAAGCGTTTTGGCGACACTTGAATCAGAAGTCGATCGAGGTGAGTGAGCGACAGAGAAAGATTATCAATCAACTGCTCGATGGATTCGAGGGCAAACTGACGACGGAGAAGTGGGGAAAAATCGGGAAAGTTTCGCACGACACGGCGCTTCGGGATATTCAGGACCTGATCAAGCAGGGAATTCTGAGGCAGGCAGAAGGTGGCGGCCGGAGCACGGCATACGCGTTGGCTCGCAAAGAAGCGAGCGAAAGCTGACAGTGGAGTCGTCTTGTATGACTGACCGCTACAACGGTTTAAAAATCCGCCGTATTTGACGGTGTCCGTCGGCAACGGCCTAGGAAAACGTTGTGCGTCCGTTGGAAACAGTAGCGGCCCTGCAACGGTTCGGAAAACCGTTAGTGCGTTAAGGTGAATGCGCACGAGTCAACTCTTCTGTACCTATGCTCCCGATTTCTGAGAACGCAGAGTTTCGAGCATCTTCGCGGCCAGCTCCGGGGTTAGGCCGAGGCAGTCGGAGCATTTCTGCAAGATTCGTTCGACGAGCTTATTGAGATCGAGGGGGTGCTATGGTATCGAATTCCAATCCTTTCGCCGACAGCATTTTGATGAAGGACGGTCTGATTCCAAGTGTTGACCCCACCGATCTGAAAAGCGTCTGGGCAATGCAAGAAGACGTTATTGGGGTGCATCCCGGTCAACAGATTGGGATCGCTTCTAATCTATATGAGCGTGCGTGCACCCCCGGAGCGAAAGTCCACGCAGTTTTCTTTCGAATATCGATGCTGAGAATGTTACAAACGCTTGGCGATTCGGAGCAATTGATTGTGCCCTGGTTGCATGACGGCAAGTCAGACGATGTTGTCTTCAAGGTTCTCGCAACGCTGCGGATGAGTGGATTGCCACCCGGTGGACGCACTGGATTCCCCTTCGATATGGAGAGATTTATAAAGCCGATCAAGAAAGAATCCGAAGCGTGAAACTAGGCGTCGTGGTAGGTGCGCGGGTGGGCGCGGTGCCGGAGCGACCGCCGCCTAGAAGACAGAGCCCGCTCGTGTGTGTTGGCGGCCATAGTCGGCTCTTGTACCCTATCGACGTAGAGGCGACTCCGTCATGTGGTCGGACATTATTATATCGTTGCGCCGCGAATACGCGAGCACACCTCGGACCTCTGACTTGCCCGTTCGTTTCACTTGCCGCTAAACCATCAGCGCCAGGCGCACCGCTTCTTCGAAATACGTATAATCTGCTTAGGCAACCTCGCAAACATGAGTGCGAATTTCTTACGGGCTCGCTTAAGCAGGTTGAGGGCCGACTTTTCGTCGACGAGTCCACAGGCGGCAGCAGCCTGAATCTCCGCCTTTTCCAAGTTGTACGCGTTTGCACAGACGAATTCCGCAATCAACGCACTCGTCTCGGTCGATTGCGCCTCCGACGTCCGCGTTCGTGCTGGCAACGGCGGTTTGCTCTTGAGCCAGAGGTTGAGAACGGCGGATGCCGCCGTGGTCCCGAGCGTAATCTTGCTTCTCCCTTTCTCATCCACCAAATGTGCGCAAACATTTCCATGGGCAGGTTGCAGCAGAGCCTCGTGAACGAATAGATCGTATCCGAGAAGGAGTTCCGCATCCTCCGTGAAGACCCAATCGACGTGGATGTAATCGATGGTGATCACGGATTTTTCACCCGAGCGGCTCACCAGCTCTTTCGTTTTCTCTTTTTGCTCTTTGGTGCTCTCGTCCACCACGCCCAGAACCAGGAACCTGGAGATTGGCAGGATGGGCGCGTTCGGAACATATTCGTCGACGATGAAGTTGAAAAACCTACGAGCGCCGTTCCCCTCCGATCCCGTGTCGAAGAACAGCAGAGAAGAGCCCGGTTTAAGGCGGTCCAACCACTTCGAGAGAGCCTTCTTTGCTTCTAGCGCAGGAGTGTCCCAATTCAGGCCGGGAAAGACATTGTACTTCTCCTTCAGCTCGGCAAGCTCTTCGCTGTCATTCCTCTCTTGCTCACCGTCGATCTTTCGCTGGCCTTTATGCTCGGGTGCCGCGACATAGTTGATGGCCGGAAGCCCACCCCGCGCGCAAGTGACTACGTAAGTCGATTCCTTCGCTCGAGTTCGCAGTTGCTCGTAGGCTTCTCGCAAAGACTTCAATTCACCGGTCTTTATCGAAACCTCGTGCACTTCTTCACCGGCCCCGAACTGACTGGAGGCGCGCCGAATGGGAACGGAATGCACTGTGTAAGGATAGGGGTGTCGTAAGCGCACATCGACCTTGAGCGATTCGTACTTTTTTTCAGGGATACGGAATTCTCTTGCGATGGCGTCCAGCACCTGCCGGCGAATCACCTTCTTCTCTTGGCGCGGGAGTTGCTCCGCGGTGTTCACTCGCACAACGCAATTGCCAAGATCGAACTCGACATCGAGCACTTTTGCATTGGCCTCTTTCGCGGCGGCAGCCGCCGTACTCGCCAATCGCTTCTCCAGGTCGGCCTTCCGCCCGTCCCAACCTCGTCGCAGTTTGTTCATGCCCGCCTCGGCGATTTCAACGATCCTGTGCGTTGGATTTTCGTTGGATCTCCTGAAATGGGACCGCAACGCAGGGAAGGAAAACGTGGAATGAGAGACAACATGGTTGTCCTTCCCAGCGAACTCGCCCTTTTTCCAATGGATGTTTCATAGTCTTTCTGCGTTTTACGAAGGTTTTTGTTCATCCGAGCTGCTTGGTATTTCTGCGTATACCAGCTATCTCATTTGGAACATCACTGTTGAAAACCGGCCGCTCTTGGGGATTGGACGCACGGCATGGCTTGGCGCTTGATTATTACCTTTCACATAGTAATAATGCTCTTCCAGGTTACCAAACATTGTCACACTGGGATGCCATCGCATGGTGGGTCGGCATCAATATTGCTATCGGTGTCTTCGGCCCGCTCCTTGTCGGCAGGCTGTTCGTTAGGTATACCGTTCCCCGGCCCGCGATTACGCTGAGGCACTTCTACAAACGAGGGGAATTGGGACTCGTGAGCTTGGTGATCGCCCTGGGTGTCATACTCGACGCCCGGAAAGCCAATTACTCAAGTCCGCTGCGCGACCCGATCGTCTACGGGTTACTCTTTTTCGGGGGCGTCGGGGCATATGTTTGGGCCGTTCCCCTCTGTCACGATCTCATCCACGTCAAAGTCGATTGGAACAAGGTTTGGCGAGAATCCTGGCGAGTCTCGCTCATGGTTTTCAGCATAGCCCTGGTCGCGGAGATTCTTTTGGAGTTAGCTTCCTGAGAGAGACCGAAATGGATACTTCACCAGGCATCTTTTCAACCGAGCCTGCCAAGATTTCAATTACCGAAGGCTTGAACATGGCGAACTTTGCGTTCCCGGTGATCGGAGTGTCGTTCGTCTTGGCGCTGATTTTGCTGTCCAGCCCGAGTCCGTTCCTCGGAGTGTTCGGTAAATTGCTAGCAAAAGGGTACGTGATATGGATTGTCGGCGGCCTCACCTCTGCGACAAATGTAGCTACGTATCTTGTTTCCCTGGGGGGGAAATTCTCGTCGCGCCATATTTGGATGGTGGCGGGGCTTCTTTCTGCAACGTGTCTCCTTCTCATTTTTTCCGTGGCGTTCCTCGCCTCCACCAAATCCGCATCAGCCGAGCCACTCTCCACGCATGTGGTCGTCGAACAGCTGTCGCTGTACTACTTCACTCTTGTGGCGGCGATCTTCTTTCCGTGTCCAATCCTGCTGAAACTCTCGGAGGCATTCGAGAGCCTTTTCGACAAAGATTCCCAGAATCCAGACCAGCCCGCGCCCTTGCCAGGCTGAAACTGGCGACTTTCCCTCGTCCGTTACCTTAATTAGGTAGCAATCTGGAGTTAAGTCAATCGGGAGCCACGAATTGGGCCTTAGACCGGCAAGGGCCGGGAACCATTCGGTTCTGAGGCGAATGATCGGGGACATTTCTTACCGACAGTCATGCGAACAGCGGAAGACCTGCTTGCATACCAGCCGTTCTCCACGGCCATGTGACTACAACGGTGCTTGAAACCCTTGCGGTGGAAAGCTGCTGCCTCCCAAACAGGCTGTATCTACAACAATCTCGGGAACCGTTGCCATGGCGTTAGCCGGGGCGTCGGAAGAGTACGAAGCCTTTTTTTGATTTGGGAAGGGATTTTCTGTGGGTTGGCGTTCTTACAACTGATCGTCCGGCGCCTCCGAGAAGGCGGGAAGGCGGCGGGTGTTTCTCGGGAGAGTAGACACTCGCCGCCCGGATTGTACGCCATTCGAAGATGGGGTCCTATGAGAGAGGGAGAGTTAACTTCGCGCGATACTCGTTCTTGGCCAGCCATGGTTATGACCGCGGGCCGCAAGCTCTCGACGCCGTGAAGAAAGCGGAAGACGTTTGCGGTTGATGAGCGCAAATCAATATTCATCACCGAGGAGGCCATCACCTGTAAGTCTCGTTTGTGGACCGCTACAACGGTTTAAAAACCCCCGCAGCGCTGCCTTAATAACGCAGGCGTCCGGAGTTGGGTCCCTTCGGGAGCAGTTTCGAAGCTCCAATGGTCTCGGAAACCGTCGTTTTGGACGAGGAACCCAAAACTCACGTTAGAAACGGCGGCAATTCATCGCATGTTCCCTTGGTCAATGCCTATAGAACAAGTGGCACTAGTTCCGATGGCTTTGCGGCCACCGTCGCTCCTTTGGTAGCTCCAAGATAACGATCCAGCTAGGCAATGCGACGGTTCCAGAAGTCAACACATTGACCGGCTGCTGGAGGACATGATCCTCGTTCTCATATTCCAGAAACTCAACCTCTTTCCCAAGCTGCGTAGGGCATTAAGAGGTTTCCATTGAAGGCGGATCCCCCTATCGAAAGTTTCCGTTCGGACCCGCGCCTTCGGGATCTGATGGGCCGCATGAACTTCGCGAAGTGAGCAAGTGCTGGCCGCAGCTCCTAACTTGTTTGCTGTCTGAACCGGACCGTCGCGTACCTCTCTTCTCCACGAAGATGGCCGGTTGCCATGTTTCAGAAGCGACTACTGCAGAAAGGCCGTTTCGCTGAGGTGACGTTGGGACGATGCTTGGAGTTCGCGGGCCCGCTGCTTTGCGCGCGCAAGCTGCGCGGAATCGAGTTTCGCTTTGAGCGGAGCGAGATATTCGTCGCCGCGGTGATCTCCGGCGAGGGAAGCCGCCAGGATCCAAGCGTATGCGGCCTCTGCATTTTCCGACACGTTACGGCCGGTCAGATACAGAAATCCCAGCTTGATGCGCGCACCGGTGTGGCCCTGGTCGGCGGCCTTCTGGAACCAGGCAAAGGCCAGTGCGTCATTCTGGGGGACGCCTTCTCCGCGGAGATACAGGTCGGCGAGATTATTTTGTCCGAACGAATTGCCGCCATCGGCGGCCTTGCGATACCAATCCGCAGCGGCAGACTTATTCTCCGGGGCGCCCAGCCCTTCGTCGAACGCGTAACCCAGGTTCACCATAGCGGCCGAATCGCCATGTTCCGCAGCCATCTGAAAATAACGCCTAGCTTCGGCATAGTCCTGGTGCACGCCCCAGCCGTTCAGATAAAGGATTCCGAGATTGGTGTCGGCGCGAGGAATCCCTTGCGCCGCCGCGGACTTCAGCCAGTAGAGGGCTGAGCCATAATTCTTCGGGACACCCCAGCCGTTCAGGTAGAAAACCGCCAGATTCACCTGCGCTGGGCCTGATCCGCGGGCCGCAGCTTTCTGGATCCACCAGCGTGCGTCTTCGATAGTGCGGTTAGGACCAAGGACCAGGGCGGATTCAATGCCAGCTTGGTTCAGCACGAAGGCGCGATTTGAGTCCTCAAGTTCCACGATGGCCGTCGAGTAGCACGCGGTACCCGGGGGATTCGTCGGAAGATGGTTCGCCGTCGGAAGACAGTCGCTCGTGACTGTATCCCGGGCATCCTTTGCAGCAAATTGCTGGGCGCTGCCGGTTGTTGCCAGCAGTGCGAGGCTCACGCCGACAAACAAGGCCGTGCGTGCTCCCGCTCGAAATTGTTCCGTATTGAGATTCATGATCGCCTCCATGGTTTAATCGGTTGCTCGACCACCTGCCACAGGAGACGACCGGAACGGGGGGAGCGTCGATGCCAGAAAACTCGTTTTCCAGTCAAATTTGTGTCATTCCGCAAGATGTAGATTCACAGGAAATTAGCACGGAGCAAGTGAACAAATGGAGGGCCGGTTTCGTCTATTCAAATGTTAGAATGACTTTCCTCAGGAAACGAACATGGGCAGACCTAGGATCAAATTCGGCCCCTTTGAAACCGCCGTCGATACGTGCGAGCTGTGGAAGAACGGACTACGGGTGAAGTTGGGCGGCCAGCCCTTCGAGATTCTGGCCGCGCTTCTTGAACATCCAGGCGAGTTGGTTACCCGCGAGGAGCTGCGGAAAAGAATCTGGTCCGAAGATACATTTGTGGATTTCAGCCACAGCCTGAATGCGGCGGTGAATAAGCTGCGGGCCGCGCTTTGCGATTCAGCGGAAGAACCTCGCTATATCGAGACGCTGCCAAGGCGTGGCTACCGGTTCATCGGCAAGACGGAAGTGTCTGAAATAGCCCCGCAGCCTGCAGTTGCCGGGCATGTTAAACCAGGTGCCGCCGAATGGAGGGCCAACCTGGTTGAGTACGAATGGGAGTCCCGCGTACCGATCAAGAGGCAGACGCTCATTCAAATGTCGGCGCTGCTGGTGCTGGTGGCTTTAGGAACCATGGGAATCGCCAGCGAATGGGCGGGGCGTTCTGGGTTCCGGAAGGCCCCGACGGTGGAAAACGCGGAGGCCGGGCTGAAAATGAAATTGGCTGCGGAGCAAGCGTCCGTGGGCGGTCCCGCGATCTGGCGATTGGACATTGCCCGCGCGGCCGATGTGCAGGCCCCGAAACCGATCTTGTCCGCCGGCGCGGCGATTGCCGGACCGCAGCCCTCGCCCGACGAGAAGAGGTTGGTCTATATGTCCGGGAGCACGGACCGCTCGGAGATCTGGGTCAGCAACCTGGACGGTTCGTCGCCACACAAGCTGACGGATATGGGGAGATGCGGAACGCCACGCTGGTCACCGGACAGCCGGTGGATTGCCTTCGATTCGGATGGGAGGACCGGGCAAGCCGGCATTTATGTCATTTCCCCGGAAGGCGGGCAACCGCAGCCGGTGGTCGTGGACGAGTGGAACAACATGGCACCGAGCTGGTCGCGCGACGGAAAGTGGATCTATTTTGCATCCGGCAGGGCGAACGACAGCGAGGAAACTGAAGTCTGGAAAGTGTCTTTTCCTGGTGGGCAGTTTGTTCAGGTGACGCGGCGTGGAGGTTTTTCCGGATTTGAGTCTTTAGACGGGCAGACCCTTTACTACGCCAAGAACCGCTACGAAGGTCCGGAAGTCTGGCAGATTCCCGTGGAAGGCGGAAGCGAGAGGCGCGTTTCTTCGTTGTTACGGCCAAGCACGTGGGCCAACTGGGCACTTACGAGGCAAGGCATCTTATTCCTGAGCGACTCCAGTGAAGCAGTGTCCACTCTAGAGTATTTCGATTTTGCTTCCAGCGGAGTCCGGCCGCTGGGCACGATGGAAAAGACCTCGTTCTGGCTTTCCGCTTCCAACGATGGAAAAACCGTGTGGTATTCGGAATTGACGGGAGAGCAGGCGCGGCTCGTTTTCCGGACAGGACAGTTCTAGCGGTCCCTCTCATCCATCGGGCACTGCTGCTTACGCTTGCGCGTAAGATGATTTCTTCCAAACGTCGGGCCGCATTCAGGCAGGCCGGGCTTAAGGTCTTTACCTTACGTTTCGCAGCCCAATACTTAATAAAATGGATATATATTCTTCTTGACAAGATTACTAGTGTCTACTATTGTGCTGCCCTTACCGGAGGCCGTATGCACCCCACCCATGTGCGACCTGTTCCAAACCTTTCTCATTTGAAGTTTGGAACCCTTATTCTTGGCGGCCTGCTTGCCGCCGGATTGGCCTGGTCCATGTTCCGATGAAAGACCTAGGCCAGTTGAAATCCCTTCGCAAAAACTCAGGAATTCAAATTGACAGGGAAACACTGTTAGAAGTCCTGGCTCTGCGCAAACGGGTGCTGGAAACATTTGGGCAAATCGGACCCGTTTTGAAACTCGTGCGAGACGAAGACGTGCTAGGCCAAATACGACATCTGCGGACTGTCGAACTTCTCTCGCTAGAAGGCAAGCAGATGGTCGACAGATTCGCCAGTCTATGTACAAATCTTTACTCGTACAGCGGTAATAAGAGCCCCGTACCTCCTGCCAAAAATCTCGAAGACGCAAGGAGGGCAACCCGTCAGAGTCCAATTCCCGAAACACGGCTCGGACGGAGTGGGAAGAAGGGCAAGAGGAGGTCACCTACACTGTGAATGTTGGCTGTTCCACGGCCGCTTGAGGGGATTCCGACGCGCCAATCGGATATTCCTCGAGCACAATTTCCTACGATTAATGCACCGCACAAATACTGTCCCCGTGATTGCGTATCGAGGTCACCGATCAAACCCGCCCCGGCGTCCCCACACTAACCTACAGTCAACTCGGAACAATCGGTTGGTAGAGCGTAATACTGCGTCCCTGATTAGGGATTCAGATATTTGCAGTGAACCTAGGAGTGTTTGTTCACCGCGTTGGTAATTTTGTGCCCTCAACGTCCCTCTTGAGGGACTTAAGTAAATGTGTAGAACTTTAGACAAAGGAGAAAACGACTATGTTCCTCGGCCCCTCCCTGCGGACTCTACGCGAAGGAAAAAGATTGACTCAGGATGCAATGGCAAGACGTTCCGGCATTTCTCGCTCCACACTTTCTCGGCTCGAATCCAATCTAAGCGTTCCCGACATCGAGACGCTCATTCGGGTTGCCAATTCGCTGGAGGTACCACTCCCCAGACTTCTGATCAAGGTGGGAGTAGTTCGAAAGTGATTGGTTGATGAGGAAGGCCCATATCTCCGGATGCCGCTGTCATAGCCCACCACTTGCGGGCCTGCCCTGCTTCCCCGGTATCTGCCTGCAACTAGGCGATTCCTCGCTGGCGGAACCGCCATGTGGAACCGGAACAGGGAATAGGCGTACTAGTAATATGTTACTATATTATTGTATTGACATATAGCGTGTAGCCACTTAGCATTAGCTAAAGACGCTGGGACACGAGGTATCCCAACGTTCAAAATGCGCGACATTCCGAGTTCCGATAAGCTGCACGCGTGGTGGGTTTCTACCCTTCCCCTCAACCCACCTGGATGGCTCGCACACACTGGGAGGAAGGTCACCGTGGCACCTGAAAACCGATTGCGTTTTATCCGCCCAAGGCAGGAAGTTTCACAGGAGGCTCCGGAAAGGAAATCGGGGGTTTCCAAGGGCACTCTAGCTTTTGTTGAGAACGAACATCTGGTTCCGGACCTCGGAACACTTGAAGTCTTGGCCGAAGCTCTTGGCACTCCCCTCGAACAATTATTCCATGAGGATGGACAGTCCCCTTCATTCCCTCATCTACCTAACCGCCTTAGCTGTGACGATATAGTCCGTCCGAAACGTCTCAAATGAGTTTCAGGAGCTTTGCGAGCGGGCTAATCCGTTGATGAGTAGTCCCTTGGGAGAACTACGTGAAGCTTCACTTTGTAGCCCGAAAGAGTCAGGGTAATTCGGTCCATGCAGATTGGATTGGCAGTCTACCTGAAGCCAAGATGCGAACCTTCAAAAGGTATGTGCGTGAACTCGAATCTTCATATTTGATGCTTAGCATCCCGCTAGATGAAGCCATCGGCTTTCGCAAAGTAGGGTTACGGGAAGACTCCCTGAAGCATATCCTAATCATTCCTGGTTTAGTTGCTCACTTCACGAAACATCTCGAAGGGATGCTCCGCGCGATGCAACAGCATACGAAGAAACACGGAGTAAAGCCGAGCGTTGCCCCACTTAACCCGGCTAATTTTCTTGGCCGGGAGGGAATCAAGGGAGCTCGTCGTAGTCAACTACTCAGCATGGTCTTAATTTCAAGGCGAGCACAGTTTTTGGAAAAAATCCGCAGGTTGAGTGGGATGGTGACTCACATCGGTAATGATTTTCGTTATGCGGTTGAGGATCTGATTTCCGCCGGCGCCGCGGCAGAGCCCGCATCTCATTGGGAGGCGGTGGATACCGGGCACTACGATTTGAATACCTGTCTCCGTGAAACCATAGTCTTGCTAAAGTGCTTCATCCGGGCAATCCCCGATCCTGAGTTAGTGGATTTCCAAAGAACTGCCGCGACGATACTGTCGCAGCCCAAGACTCACACCAATCTCATCTCGCAGCCCCAACTGAATGCATTTTAGGCAAGCCTCACCGGAGATGTTGATCCTGTATACCCATTTGCCTAGTCACGGCGTATATCAGGAATTGTGGCTGCTTAACGGACAAAAACGCTACCTCTTCAATCGTGGGTTGGTCGGGGGTGACAATAACCGGCAGACCGATTTCTAATAGGGTGGCGAATTCCGTAGGAACAAAGAGCTCGATTTCGTGAACGGGATAGGTCAATTGAAATATCATGACTCAAATCAATTTTGACCCTGCAGCGTATTGGAAAGCCATTGTTGGGGATCATTTGAACGTCTTTGCAATTACCGTTCTGGGAGATTTTGACCACATTTTCCAAATTTCTTAACCGAGGGAGTAGTCCGGTGATTCGGGGCCTTCCCGGTTGACGAATCCGAAAAAACCAAGCACAGCTTGCCTCACTCTAAGTTCCCCTAGAAGAAGGACGGCCCATTTATCGCTGTCACCGTCCGAGTAGGCTAGCAGTCGTGATGCTCGAAATGCTGTCCAGTTTATAGAGAAGTGCGGCTTAGCTCTTGGTGAGTCAGATTGTCAGAAAAGTATCGTCCAGTACTCACGTCAAATCAGAAATCGTCCTACGTGGCTGGCAGGTACGGAGTTCGCGTGGAAGCCGACGGCTGTCTAAGGCGTTTCCGTGAATGTGCCGTTGAACGTGCCCGAACCGTCGCTGGTAGTAACACCATTCTCGAAGAAGCAGCCTCCGCCGAATGACAAGCCGACCGTTTTCACATTCTGCATTGCGATGAGAAAGGCATCCATCGCCTCCGAACTGCTGTTATTGAAACTGCCATTCAAGTCTGACCACATGCCTGGAGCATTGACTGGTTGGGTTATCGTCATGGGTGCTTGAGGATCAGCGACGAGCGGGATGCTCATGGGATTCGACCACCAAAATTGGGTGTAAAAGCCTCTCGTATCGGTATCCGTCGTGCCGGACGCTTGTGGCGACGTAATAATGAACCGCACGGTTTTGGTGTCGGGGTTGCAGCCTCCGTTGTTTTGGTCCTGGAATGTGCCGGAACCACCCGTCACGCCGACTGTCAGGTTAAGAGTCTTGGTGGTGAGATCGCCAGTTAGGCTGGGGTCCTTGGTGGTCAGACGGGCGGTGTAGACATTTGCCAAGAATGGGAAGGAGGTGGTGTCACCGATGGTGGTCGCTGGCATTGAGCCTAGTGAAACCCGAGGCCGGAGTTCCCGACCGGAAGGGTTGTAATCGTACACCGTCCAAGGTGCAGCGAAAGTGGCCAGGCCGTGACCTTGAGAAGGGCCAGCCGTTGAAGAGACAAGAAGCGACAACGCAGTAATGGCCACACCCAACCCTGGTGCAATCCAAGCGGTTCTCCGCAAACGGTTCTCCCACGAGTTGTTCGAAGTCTCCTCATCCCTTTTTGCTGAGCGAATATTCCACCTAGATAGTTTCATAATCCGTCTCCTTAAAGGTGCCTTTCAGACTGGCACCGCCCCGTTGGCATTTGGGATTGGCCCTTGCTGTCATCGGAGCATTCAGCAATTCCGCGCCCAAGTGTCGCAGAGTCACGGAAGGAAGTCACAGCCTGCATTCAACGACTTAGACCGCGAACGTGAAAACGAAATGACCGATGCGTATGCACAGCAATTCCCGAATTGGAAATTTCTAATTCCGACGACCCGAATTGGAACAAGGTTCAAATTCCTTTGGGAAATCTCATTTTGTCATTGACATACTAGTTTATTGTATAGTAAATATGCAATCCTTGAGGAGGCGAAATGAACATTCCGGCGCAACCGCGCACATTTTTTACTGACTATCACTCTCGACTCCAAGCCCTGGCGGCAAGGCATGGCATAGAGTTGTTCGTGTTGGAGTATGACATTGCCAAAGCTTTCTGGCTCTTTGTCCCCGACGCTCCTGCAGCGTCCGAAGCGAGGCACGCTTTGGCTCGACTGGCGCAAGCCAGAATCGACCTCCAGGAACTTATCTTTCTCTTTGGGTACCACGCCACGGAGAAATATCCCCTCAAGTACCCCAAAAAAGTTGCGAGCGATTAGGAACACGCCGATGTCCGCTCCCAAAATAGTTCCGGTCGTAAGAGCAATTGAGCATGTCAGGGGCATGAGAGGAGGTTCGCAGGCCCAACTAATGAAATGTTCGGATGGACGTTTCTACGTCGTGAAGTTCGCCAACAATCCTCAAAATGCAAAAATTCTTACAAACGAGTTGTTGGCCTCCCAAATCGCAACGTATCTGAAACTCCCGGCTCCACGTTGCGCGATAGTTGATGTTCCAGCAGAACTCATCGAACGGACGAAAGAGCTAGTGATTATCACACACCGTCACAAAACTCCTTGCCAGGCCGGGCTAGCCTTTGGTTCTCGATACATTCCATTGAGCAATCGATGGGACGCGGCATGGAAGTTCACGGCGACGAATGATTTGCTTTCCAAGATTGAAAACCACCGCGATTTTATGGGCATGTTGGTTTTTGACAAATGGACAGGCAACACAGATGGGCGACAGGTTGTCTTCGTAAAAAGGCGCAATAAATTCCGCGCATTTATGATCGACAACGGGTTTTGCTTCAACGCGGGAGACTGGAATTTTCCAGACTCCCCAATACGTGGACTGTTCGCAAACCGTGAGGTTTATCGCGAAACGAATTCCATCTCGCAGTTCGAACCGTGGCTGAGTCTAGTCGAAGAGGATCTCGATGCGTCGGTCTTGCGGGAATTCGCAACCCAACTCCCCAAAGAATGGATTGACATCGACAGACCACTATTTGAATTCCTTCTCTGGCGGCTAGATCGACGGCGAGCAAGGGTCAGAGAACTCGTTTTCGAAACGTTTCAGTACCTTCGCACAAAGTGCCCAGTAACCGACCAGGCAAGCAAAGCTCAACAGCCACAACTTTGTGTCGAGCCAAGTTCAGACAAGGAGGCACTCATGCAGTCCCAAGTAATCAGTCTCGGTGACAGAGGTACAATCTCCCTGAAGATCGGTGACATCACGCTGGAAGTTCACACGGGTGGCACCGGGAATTCAGGTCCCGGCAAGACCAACGGCGACGATGATCGCCCTGTTACTCCACTGGGGTACCCACTATCTCTTGCTGAAACCGAGAGAATTCATATCAACCAAGTTCTTGAGATGTGTGGTGGTAACCCAGAGCTTGCAGCCCTAAAACTGGGGATTGGCCGTAGCACTGTGTATCGCGTTTTGAATGGCCAAGGCAAAAAATGGTCTGCGCTCAAAACCACAGTGTCGACCATACAACGGGAACAGCCGCCCACAGCCTCCCTGGAGCAGCCTTAGTTACTATACTTTCCTAATTCACGGCGACCTTCATCTCGGTCCGCGTGGTGAACACTCGATAGTTCGTAAACTGACCGCGACACCAGTAGACAGGCTTCTTCTTGTATCGGCCTTCCGTAAAAATGGTCAGAGGAACGAGCGCAGGAGGCTCATCCACTAGCTTGAGCCAACCGTAGGTAACAACTATCTGATACTCCTCCCATCCTTTGTATACCTTCAGTTTTTCGGAGAGTTCCAAATGCTCTGAAATTCGGATTATGTTCGTATCCACGTCGGTCCAAACTTCTCCGTAACATGCGACGGGGACAACCTTGTTGAGTTTGAAGAAGACGAAATCCACTATGGGCTGAAAAGGGCACAAATTGTCCTCGACGCTTGCATAATACTGAAAGACCTTGATCAGTCTCTCGCCTACGACCGCGTTGGCGGCTTGATGAACTTTTAATTGTAATTCCGTGCCCACCATCGTGGGCAACATTGACCATTCGTCAGACGCGAGCGCCCAAGCATTCAATGGAGGAAACCGCACCTGGTCCAACTCCTCTACTTTGCCCAACTCCTCTTTGTCGTCGGGATATTCGCGAAATCGTTGAGCGCCGTCGATTACCCGAACCTCATACTTTGCCAATGCAGCGGGAGCTTTGTTTGCCGACCCCCACTCGAAGCTCTGCACAGCAATAAAATTGCGCATACTGTCTGCCAAAAGTTGCGCCCGTTCCCGCAATTCTTTGACCTCGGCAGGTTCCTCGGGTCGGTGTTCAAGTTCACCAGAATGGGCTAGGACGAATTGTGAATTCTGGTCGGGGGACGGCGCGAATTTCGGATATAAGTCTGCTGAGACAGGTGATGCACCACTAGCGGTCGAAAAGATTTGCTGTGCCAGGAATGGCTCGACTTTGTTCACGAAGTCGACCAGGGTCTGAACGGGAACAGCCAGTGCCATCGTTTCGGTAGTCTCGCTCAGAATCCCCAGTATCTTCTCAGTTTTCCTGTCAACGACGATTCCACCGCTTGCTCCGCCTTTCCGAATTGATTCATCGGTAGGCAATTGATACTCAAAGCCCAGAAGACCTGAAGTGGTTGGACCCTTGAAGGTAGCTGGGAATCGGGTCAGTTTGCGAACCGGATTGATAATTCCCTTGGGATATCCGTAGATGTATACTTCCTGGCCAACTTCGATCTCATCGAGACTGAGAGTAAGTCCATGATGATGGGAGAGGGGATGCCGCAACTCGAAGATCGCAAGGTCCCGTTTCACTGTATATGGAAGCAACTCTCCGTTCGCGAGGGTGTTCCAAGTTGCGTCCCGGTCGTGGGGACCCGTGGCAATATACCGCTGGAAAATCCTCTCTCCCTTTATCTTACGGACACGCGTGATCGCAGCTACGTGATAGTTCGTTACGATGAAACGGCACGCGGGGTCCAGGCAAAAGCCAGTACCGAACTTGGCATCCATATCGAAACCGGGGCCGAGCCTCCCCGTAATACCAACTTTTGGCTCGGGAGTGAATTTTACCGACGTAATAGGAACAACGACCTCGCTGAAATCCTGCTCGCGTTTGGAAGAAGGTGGAATTGTCGAACGACCAGAAAGGATCTCCTGAGCGGGTCCAGAAACGTGAAGGCACGAACTTACAATCAGTGTCAAAGCAACTCTGCGCAAGAACATCAGACACTCCCCGGACTCCCCACGAGTCAGTTCTGATGTTTTGCATGCACCCCTCCAGTGAAATGCTGTTCAGCACAAGGTACTTATTCAGTTTTGGTTGAAGTTCTGCCACCCATTGCGGGAAGGCAGTCCCGAATTGGAACGCGAGAAGCTTGCTTCCAGTATCGCTCCTATAACACCGAAGTAAAATACCCACTTATATAAATAGAGTTATTGACAAGTAATCGTGTATAAATTATTCTTCCCTCCGATTTGGAGGACGTATGTACCCTGCCCAGATACGGATGACTCCACACCTTGGCCGTGTGGCGTTTCGACTTTTCACTCTTTGGGGCCTACTTGCTGCATGGCTCCTATGGTCAATGTTCAAATGAAGACAGCGGCGCATTCAGAAACCGTTGAATGTAAGCGTAGCGCATCGATTGATCTGGAAACTTGGCTGGAATTATCGACGCTACTCGACCGAGTTGTCGATACGCTCGGATTAATCGCACCCCTTGTTCAGTTGTCTTAAAGCCAGAATGGGTCGGAACGATCACGGACTCTTGAGCTTATAAAGAGTGCATCACTTAGAGGCGATCAGGCCCTGAAAACCGCCGTAGTTCGATGGGCACGGTGTTTAGCCAGGTTGCAAAAGAGGAAATGGAGCACGAGTCGGAGAAGCTCAAAGAGGGCCTTATATTGGTCCAGGACGCTTCCAATAGAAGACCAAAATCAACTACGAATGAGGGGGATAAGTTGCAGAATCTTCGCCCCAGCATGGAACTTCGCCTTTTAGAGTTTCCCGAAGAGGGGGAGTCGTAATTGTCGCGTTGCATCTCGAAATACAACGAACGCGAAAACGAAGGCAAACAACTGAAGGAGGGAGTATTCACGTACTGAATTTTCTGGATGTCAGTAGGAAAAGTCCCTTGGCAAGACAAATGCAGGAACAAGTGTATGATTTTCCTGACCCGGCCAACGTTGTACTTCCTCGAGGTCGCAGCATCATGCCTTCTCTTCAATAGCCTCGCCTGTTCTGGCCAGGAACCCCGAATAGCTGGTGTCGGTCCTAGCGTGAGCATCAGCATTGGTTACGCGTACCTCAACAATGAGATTCCCTCCGCAGGGAGAATCAGCCAAAACGGAATCGGGTCCGGAGTGGAAACGGATTTCACACGCAGAATCGGCATTAAGCTGGACGCGAGCTATACCAGGACTTACGGAGCATTCGGCCTCGATCACCACAGCGACGTTCTAGCCTACCTTGGGGGACCAGTCGTCTATCCATTACGCCACAAGCAATTCGCAATTTATGCTCAGGCCCTCATTGGGGCCGCGCGAATCACCGGCGTTATTCCGGAAAGCAACAGTACCTATCTCTTTGGGAGAACGAACCAGTTGGCTTGGTCTTTCGGCTCCGGAGTGGACACGAGACTTTCAAGATCGACCGTTCTCAGGGTAGCTGCAGATTATTTGCACTCAAGTTATTTCGCTCCCAACGCAACGATTCAAGGTCAGGGCAATTTCCGCGTTTTCGTCAGCCTAGCTTACACACTCGGGAAATATCGTTAATTGAGTCAGCGCCTGCTGCCCGAGCACGCCCCATTTAGACATCTCTGTTCAGCAAATTCAAGCTCAGGCGAAGTAGGGCCAAAACCTTTTTCCTGCGCTCATACAGACGTTGGACCATTTTTAGAAGTTCGTCCCGGTCGTCTTTGACCCAACTTTCCGCTATTTTCCTCGGTGATCTGGGTAAGCCTCGCTAAGCGCACATTCGCTTCCTACGGGTTCAGCCAACGCGCGAAACGAACTTCACATCGAGCTGGGCAGAGCGCCCAGACACCTGAAGGGGAGCGTCCGCGGGGTGGAACCAGGGCGATACTTCTTCAATGAAACACGGCCGACCGGGCGACGACGAAAAATCTTTAAGATGGTTGTTGGCGAGGCGTACGCGCGGTAGTGCCGTTGCAGATACAAGCTGGTTCTGACGGCACCGCAGCAGTGCTCCTCTCGGATGCGGAGGACCAGCGAGACAATCTCGGGTGGAATGCGAAGACGGATGTGGTGCGGTCTTCGGGACTGGTCCCGAAGACCCGTAACTCCATGCTTCTCATAACATTCCTTCCAAATGTAGAACAGCGCCCTGGATCCCCGAAAAAACGGTAGGACTGACTGACGTTGCCGCTCACGTGCTGGGCATACTGCAGCATGGGCAGCCTAGCCGCCACATACAGGCCACATCCCTGATCGGCCGGTTCTAGGGCTTCATGGGTGTGCCTCTTGCCTCAAGGTTCGATTGTCTCTGGATTGGATCGCGTGGGCTATCCCCTCACGGCGCCACCTCGTAAGCGGTTGTCGAAGAGGCACTGAGTGCCATTGCGGTGTTCAGAAACGGGAAGCGTGCTCCGATTTGGAAAGCAAGAACTTTGAACATTTCTGTCTGAAATCCATTATCCGGCCACGAGTAAAGAACTTAGGAAATGCTCACGGATATACCTTTCCCTTGGTATCTCTAATGCTCTCTATCCACCCTGATTTATTTATGGCGAGGCAAAGCTATGCATCCAAGGGCCAAGAAATTCATTCTTATCTTTGTGGTTGTCTTAGCGGTTCCAACGACCGTTCTTGCCGCTGATTGGCTCCTTGGATGGCACTCACGGCTTTGGCAGCCGGTAGCAGCCCGGCAGGCCACTCAGGAACTCCACAGGTTGTATCAACTCCGGGAGTTCTGCAACCAAAGCAATACTATGGAAAAGAGGCTAGACTTCGGCATTCAAAAATTGCGGGACAAGAAAAATTACTGGAATAATAAGATGGTGCGGTGGGAAAGTAGCACGACTGACCCGAAGAATGCCACGATAAGTTTTGGTCTGAGTGAGAACCCAGCCCTATATGATCCGTATTCTAAAGATGCAGAATCTCAAACGGATCCATTTATGAACCGGAGAAACCGCCAGATCCAGAATTTGAGAGATCGCAATTTCAGCTATCTCGAGAAAATATTTAATGACGTCACAAAATATGGCGCAGAAGATCCCTCGATTTGGGGCATTGTGCAGGATAAACATGATGAACTAACCCAGATTGTAAAGTCGGGCGAATTTCAGGCTTGTATGGCCGTGTTAGACAGTGTCCTGCCGACACAGGTCAAAAAGGGAGGTCGTCAGTGAGAGAAAACCTCTCTTCTATTTTGGTCGCAGTCCTTTTATCTTACTTGGTGTTTATTTCTGGTTGTAATAACGTCGGCGCAGGCTCCAATGGCTCCAACCCAAATATGAACTCGGGCCCGCAGCCTCCCGCCGGATCTCCCGCCCCGGTCCAAAGCGTGCTAACAGATTGCGGCACAATAATCAGTTCCCCTGGCACCTACTCCCTCAATTCCAGTCTTGAGACAAATTCAAGTCCAGAAGCCTGTGTCACAATTACTGGCACGGACAACGTCACCCTAAATTGCAATGGAAATTCGATTACAGGAGTGGGTGAATACGGAATTGGCGCTTTGAACGTTAATAGTCTCATCATCGAAAATTGCATGGTGGCTACAGGGACGGGGGACGGATTTTCCACATTATTGGGTTTAAATAATGTCAAAGGTGCAACGGTCACAGGTTCTACGTTTGGTTCTAGACTAAACAACTTTGGAGGAGTGCTTATTTCCGATAGCACCAACATCACTTTTGGAAGTCGGCTGCCCAGCGCTCCCGCAAACCCTTCGGTCACTGCCATTACAAACCCCGTTATCAGCAGCCAACTATCGAATGCTCCGCCAGCAAGCAACACACTCTACGGTTTCCTCGACGCTTCAAATAACATTAATCTCGTCATCGAGGGTACCGCTATGACCTCGGGTACACGCAGCGAGCTTAATTCCTTCATGATCGGAATCTTCGGCGGTCAAAACACCCACGTGGCCAATAACACTGTAAACGGCTTAGGAAGTCCCATTCCCATCGAGGAAAACGGCGTCTATTACATTAATGGCGCGGGCAGTGATGACGACATTCTTGTTGAAGACGAAACCGGTCCCGGGTCTCTGATTTCAGGAAATATTCTCGTTAACACTTTTGACTGCGGCATTGAGACCGTGGGTTTCATGAGGGATATCACCCTGTATAGTAATTATATCGATACGGTCGCAATAGGCATGGGAGGATGGTATTACGTCAGCGTCACCAATGCTCAGTATGCGCAAAATGTCATGACCAATATCGAATACTCGGGGTTCCGCTACATTCGGTTTGGGGGGTTGAGACCCGCTGGCGGCCAAAATCTGCCATACTTGTCCTACATAATTCCGGCCGACATGCCGGCCGAAACCACAATCAATTTCAATCAAAATCAATTCAGCGGCAATACTCTTGCTCAACCCATCGGCTTCCTCGGAGAGCGGGTGGGTTCAGTAGAGGTGCCCGTGTACTCAAGCATGGCCTATATAGCAATTTCGACCCTCCCTGGAACAGACCCAACCCCACAGCAATTTATTACCGTGAATAATGCTTTCGCAAGTAACATCTTTGATAAAGCTTTTTACCCGCTTTTGTTTAGCTCTGGCGAGGATTGGAGCTACACCAGTAACGACGTTATCGACGGGAAAGGAAACATCTGTTCCGGCTCCCAGAACTACGTGCCTCCGGTGTCTCCGACGTTTGGACATCCAACGGACGCGGTTGTTCTATTCAGTCCCATTATTTGCGGGAGCTGAAACTAAACCTGTAGCGCCAGCCCTGTCCCAATTGAAAACTCCATTTGAGAGCAATCAGGTTAGCCGGTATCTCGCGTGTCCCGGATCAGAACTTGTGGGGCGATAGTTCTTCACCGGAGAACTGAACTTCACACAATGAACGAGCACACGGCTGATTCTGCGTTCCCCCGCGCGAATGTTTGGAAGTCTTGATAACGAAGCCGCGATCCGGAAGTTAGGCTCGAGGCAGGAAGGATAGCTTTGAATGCACTGTCGCGCAGATAAGAGCTGGCCGCACTGAGATCTAATCCGCGAGAGCCATTCGGGTCGACTGTGGTTTGGAAAATTGCCGAAGCGTTATCTTAATAAGGTAGCGGTCTGCAGCTACAACGGTCTTGTAAACCATTGTTAGGTATACATTGACTTGTGGTAGTGAGGTACAAGGGTCTAGGGAACCGTTGTGGATTGGCCATAAACAAATATAAACCTTGGAAAGTTCAAAAAAACCGTTGCATATCACATTTGAGCGCTACGTTGGCAGGCAAGAGATCTTTGCTCGTGCGCCATCTCGTTTTGGACAACGGAGTAGTCTGTTCCGTGTTTCGTGAAATAAATTGCAGATCAGAAATCAGTCAGCGAATGTGAGGGCAAAGCAACGCGCACAGCGTTTAGGACGGCGGCGAGATCGATGATTTCCTGCGTGATGGCGCCTCCGATTGGCGGCAGGTATCCGAACGCGGCAGCGAACATTCCTAAAATACTCAGTGCCATCCCGCCGATGGCGGATTGAAGAGCAATGTGACGCATGCGCCGCGCGATATGAATCAGTTCGTCCACTCGACCGAGGGAAGTCTCCAGGATTACTGCATCGGCTGATTCGGACGTAATGTCGCTTTGCACTCCAAAAGCAACGCCGACCGTTGCTGCCTGCATAGCCGGGGCGTCGTTGATGCCGTCTCCCAAGAACAACGTAGGGGCTTGAGCCACCTCCTGACGGACGATAGCAACCTTCTCCTCCGGGCTCTTGGCCGAATACAGTTCCGTGATGCCCACTTGCTGCGCCAGGTGTCGCACTTCCAGGTCGCGGTCGCCAGAGACGATTAAGACGCGATTGACCGCGTGGCGTGGTTTTAGATGTTTAATAAATGTACGGCTCTCCTTGCGTGGCATGTCATGGAAACGAAAAGTGGCAGCATATACGTCGTCGATAAAGAGCAAACATTCCAACCCCGGTGCGACTGGTGGTAAGGCAAGCTCTCTTTCGATTACCTTATTGCGACTCGTAATCCAGATACTCTTCTCGCAAACCTTTCCTCGTAGGCCCTCACCGGGGCGTTCGCTGATTTCCGAAACGAGTTCTACGGGAAGGTTCGCGTTTTGAGCTGCCTCAAGGATCGCCCTGGAAAGGGGATGTTTTGAATAGTGCTCCAGGCTTGCAGTCACTTGGAGAACCTCGTCCTTCGTAAATTGGGAATCGCAATGGATCTCGGACAGCGAAGGCCTGCCGTATGTCAGCGTTCCAGTCTTATCGAAGATAAGCGTACGGCAAAGGTCTATCTGTTCGAGAACGGCTGGATTCTTTATGATGATGCCGCGTCTCGCGGACAAGGAAATTGCACCAATCACTGCAACGGGAATGGAAATTAGAAGTGGGCAGGGTGTTGCTACGACTAAGACGGCCAGGAAGCGGTGGGATTCGCCGGTCGCGGCCCAAGCGACTCCTGCGAGCGACAGTGCCAGTGGCGTGTACCAGGCGCCAAGCTTGTCTCCTAAGCGACGGATGCGGGGTCGACGTTGTTCTGCGTCTTGCATCACTTGCATAATTCTCGCGTAACGCGAATCCACTGCCAGTTTTTCAGCACGAATGTGCAAGGCGGCATCGCCATTTATGGAGCCCGAAAGCACCTCCGAGCCTGGCGTTTTGGCGATCTCGAACGGTTCACCCGTGAGATAGGCTTCATTCATCTTTCCGTGGCCCTCGACGACCACTCCATCGACGGGGCAAATTTCGTGTGGAAATACGACGAGCGTGTCTCCGACTGCTATGTCCTCGAGTCTTACATCCAATAACTCGGGGCCGCATTTGCGATGGGCCACTTGTGGCATCCGTTTCGCGAGCGCATCAAGAACCGAGGAGGCACGCCGGCTGGCGAATTGTTCAAGGGCCGTTCCCCCTGAGAGCATCAGGATCACGATCGCAGCGACAAGATATTCGCCGAGAATTACCGACGTTATGATCGAGATTCCGGCGAGGTGATCCGACCCGAATTCCCGCGAAAAAAGTTTTTGCGTCAAGGGTACGAGGAGAGGTATACCGCCAATGATCAAGACCGCGATAAGGGGAACTTGCCAAGCGATTCGGGGAGAATGCAGAACATATCGAAGAAACAGATGGAGAAGAATGCCTGCAATGGTGAAGAACGCAATGTTATTCGGCCTCGTCCACACAGTAAAACGCACTGGGTCCTTCCACCTGCAGTGTCTGCCTGGCCTGCACGGCTCCCGGCGGCCTAGTTTGATCGGAAATAACGGTATGGGTCGATGGGCGGTCTTAGCTTCATTCTGGATACTCTCGTCCCGGATCATAGTCACTGGGCAGCTCCGCTTCCTTTCCGAGATTCCAGGTTTCCGAGCACCTTCACACCAGCGTCTAAGGCGCGCGGCAGATTATGCCGGGCCCACTATTCGGCTTCGGGTCGGCCAGATCGGGCGCACTCAAATTCTTGCCGGCTCGGCCAATTCCTCTTCGACCTTCACCGTAGGAATGAGGGTGACTTTGAACTGAAGGGACCGTGCGACGAGGCACGATTTTTCGGACTTCTCAAGCAAGAGAATAACCCGGTCACGATCTTCTTCTTTCAGAATGGTGACGACAGGCCGCAGTTTGATTTCCGTAAAACGCCAGATACCATCCTCGTTGGCGAGCACGCCTTCCGCGTCCAGGTTGAAGGACGCAAATCCCAGGCGAGACTTCTCCGCAATACCCGAAAAGGTACTGACGAAACAGCTTGTGACAGCGGCGACGAGGAAGTGTTGCGGTGTCCAGCGCCCTGGCTCCCCCGAGAACTCTGGTGGGGCGCTGAAGGATATACAAGCCAGGACTCCTTCCGCGTGGACGACGCCATTGCGTCCGCCCGCAGCGAATGCGTTGACTCGATATTCATGGTGAGCTTCCATTTCCTTCTCCTTTCATCTTCACAGCGGGAGATTGCTTCCCATTCCGGCCCCGCGTTAGCAATCCAAAGCCTAACAAGGGGGCCCGTACGACTCTGTGACCTGGGTTACGATTGAAAGTGACGGGCGTCACAGCCAGACGGACTTGTCTCGGCGTATTCGTTGTACGTACGGAGGTGGCCTATGAAAGCAGTTCAAGCAAGAACGAGAATCTCACTGAAAAATATTCTGTTTGCCACTGACTTTTCTCCGGCCGCAGACGCGGCCGCGCCGTTCGCGATCCAGATCGCCCAGAGATACGGAGCAAAAGTGTACGGCGTGCATGCAAATCCATTCGACAATTACACAGCGGCCGCGCCGGAGGCTTGGGCGGCGATGGCTGAGGCGGCGGACAAGGAAACCAAGGAACATGCTCAGCGCCTGAATGAACAACTCAAAGGTGTCGAGCACGAAGTGGTGATCGGCGAAGGCAACATTTGGGAAGTGATGTCGAACCTGATCAAACAGAAGGAAATCGATCTGATTGTCCTTGGGACGCGCGGGCGGACGGGGCTTGGAAAGACTTTGCTCGGCTCAGTTGCCGAGCAGATTCTGCGGCAGGCGGCGTGTCCGGTGTTGACCGTGGGGCCGCACGTCACGTCGCAGCCCGAGAAGGCAGTTAGAATGCACGAAATCCTATACGCCACGGATTTGGCCGCGGACTTTCCCGCAGCCGCACCCTACGCTATCTCGCTGGCGCAGGAAAACCAAGCGCACTTGGCGCTCCTGTACGTCATCGAAAACCAGAAGACTGGGGAACTTGTGCATCCCGCGGAACTCGCGGATTCCAAATTATCCAAGCTGCGTCAATTGGTTCCGCAAGAAGCGGAGCTCTGGTGCGAGCCTCGATGCCTGGTCGAGCAGGGGAACCCTCCAGAGAAGATTCTGGAGGCCGCTGACAAGCAGGGCGCCGATCTGATCGTGCTGGGAGCGCGGCCGGCAAGGGGGCTTGCAACGCATCTGAACACTGGGGCGGTCCACAAGGTCGTATCGCATGCGAAGTGTCCGGTCCTTACCGTGCGTGGATGAGGCGGATCAACCGCCCCCTCAGTCCAACGTCAGAGGCGGTGAACACAACCGGGTTGAGGTTCTGCGAGTGGCTCTCTTCAAGTTCGCTGGCCTCAACCCCGTCTTGCTGCTTCAAGTGGCGCGAAGATGACATCGCGCCAGGGTTCTCTGCGATTTAATTAGTTCGCGCTTCCGCGGCCCTGGCTTCTTGCCAACGCCAATCTCCAACACTCTCTCGCAATTGCCCAGTCTTCCTGGGCGCGGACGATTAACACGCGAATAACTGAATCAGATCGGGAGATTTCTCGGTCCAGAGAAGACTGCGTATTCTTTGCGGGGTCAAGTTTCACGCCGAGAAATCCGAAGTTGGCACAAGCGGCGGCGCGCACCTCAAGCGAATTCTCTCCGATTCCTGCGGTAAAAACCAACACGTCTATTCCAGCCAACACGGCAATCATTGCCCCGATGCCCGCCTGAAGGCGGTGTACGAAGATCTCAAAAGCCAACTTGGCCCGTGGATGGCCGTCTTTCATCGCGGCCGCAATCTGCCGCATGTCGCCCGAGACACCAGAGATTCCCAGTAGGCCTGATTTGGTGTTCAGCAAATCGTCGAGCTGCTGCCCCGTGAGCTGCCCTCGTCGCATTAAATAGGTGAGGATTCCGGGGTCCACGGAACCTGATCGCGTACCCATCATCAGGCCTTCGAGAGGTGTAAACCCCATCGTCGTATCCACGCTTCGTCCCTCGCGAATAGCTGCCAAAGAACAACCGTTCCCAAGATGACAGGTCACAAGCTTCAGTGATTGCAAATCCCTTCGCAGGAGCTGCGCGGTGCGCTCCGCGCAATATTGATGATTAATTCCGTGAAATCCATACCGACGAATCCCTTGTGCGAGCCATTCGTAAGGACCGGGGTATACAGCGGCAGGCTCCGGCAATCGGCTGTGAAAGCCAGTGTCAAACACGGCCACCTGGAGAACCTCGCCAATGCGTTTCTCAATGATCTCGATCCCTTCCAGCTCGGCGCGATTATGGAGCGGTGCAAAGACGGACATGCGCGCAATTGCAGATTTCACCTCAGGTGTGATGGCAGTCGCCTTCTCGAGTTCTTTACCGCCGTGCACGATACGATGACCGACCACGTCGATCTCTGAAGGGGCGGAAACGATGCGCAGATTTCCGTTCCATAACGTATCCAGAAGTCGGTCGATCGCATCCGAGCGCGATGCAACCTGGACGCGCTCTTTCAGCTTCGCTCCGTGTGAATTCTGCACCTGGATGTCAGCATGATCGCCGTCCCATTCAATCTTGCCTTGCCAGGCTGGTTCAGGCGGATGTTCCGGGAGGGTGTTTCCGATATAGTACAGGCAGCTCTTCTGGCTGCTGGAACCCGAATTAAGTACGAGAACTTTCATGGCCTAGTAGGGCCATTTCCAATCCCGGATTTCTGGCATGTCGTCGCCATGTTCACGGATGTATTGTTCGTGCTCGACGAGCTTGTTGCGTAGGAACTGTTTGAAATGCGCGCCGACGCGTTGCAAGCGAGGGACGCGGTCGACCACGTCGCCCGCGAGGTGAAATCGATCCAAATCGTTCAGGACGGTCATATCGAAAGGAGTCGTCGTTGTTCCTTCCTCCTTGTATCCGCGGACATGGAAGTTGTGATGATTGGTGCGCCGGTAAGTCAGGCGGTGAATCAGCCACGGATAACCGTGGTAGGCGAAGATGACCGGCTTGTCGATTGTGAATATCGAGTCGAACTCACGATCGGGGAGGCCGTGGGGATGTTCCGCTGAGGGCTGGATGGTCATCAAGTCAACCACATTGACGACCCGGACCTTGATATCAGGAAAATGCTGGCGCAGCAGATCGACGGCCGCAAGCGTCTCGAGTGTCGGGACATCTCCGGCACAGGCCATCACCGCGTCCGGCTCGCTCCCCTGGTCGTTCGAAGCCCATTGCCAGATTCCGATTCCGTTCGTGCAATGCTCGATGGCCGATTCCATATCGAGCCACTGCAGCGCAGGCTGCTTTCCTGCAATGATAACGTTGATGTAGTTTCGGCTGCGGAGGCAGTGATCAGCCACCGAAAGGAGGGTGTTTGCGTCCGGAGGCAGGTACACGCGTACAATGTCCGCCTTCTTGTTCACAACATGGTCGATGAAGCCAGGATCCTGGTGAGTGAATCCGTTATGGTCTTGGCGCCAAACGTGTGAGGTAAGGAGATAATTCAGTGAGGCGATTGGGCGTCGCCAGGGAATATCTCTCGTCACCTTGAGCCACTTTGCGTGCTGATTGAACATGGAGTCCACGATGTGGATGAAGGCTTCGTAGCAGGAGAAAAAACCATGGCGGCCCGTGAGCAGATAACCTTCCAGCCAGCCCTGGCACATGTGCTCGCTGAGCACCTCCATCACACGGCCATCTTTTGAGAGATGTTCATCCGTAGGAAGAACCGGCTCCATGAAAACTTTGTCAGTGACTTCGTAAAGTGCATCGAGCCGGTTTGATGCCGTCTCATCGGGACCGAATACGCGAAAAGTTTTCGAGTCCGCGTTCCGTTGCATAACATCACGCAAAAGATTTCCTAAGACCCGAGTGGCTTCCGCAATCTCATTGCCCGGCTTTGATACTGTCACCGCATATTCACGGAAGTCTGGCATCACCAGATCCTTAAGCAATGTCCCGCCATTCGCGTTCGGATTGGCACCCATTCTGCGTATGCCACTCGGCGCGAGTTCCGCCACCTCGGGAATCAGCTTGCCGTTTCCATCGAACAACTCTTCCGGCTTGTAGCTCTTCAGCCATTCTTCCAATATCTTTACGTGGTCAGGGTGGGACACAAAATTCGTAACCGGGACCTGGTGCGCGCGCCAGGTGTCTTCGGCCGGTTTTCCGTCCACTACCTTTGGCCCAGTCCAACCCTTCGGCGTTCGCAGTATGATCATTGGCCACGCGGGAAGTCCGATAGACCGTCCTGCGCGGGCGTCATTCTGAATCGTGGCAATTCCCGTGATGATCGTGTCGAGCGTGTGTGCCATGAGTTGGTGCATGGCCTCCGGCTCATGGCCTTCGACAAAATACGGTTTGTAACCATAACCGGTGAATAGCTGAGTCAACTCCGCATCACTCAGACGGCTTAGGATGGTCGGGTTCGCGATCTTATAGCCGTTCAAATGCAGAATGGGAAGAACAGCGCCGTCGCGAGCAGGATTCAGAAACTTGTTCGAGTGCCAACTGGCTGCGAGTGGACCGGTCTCGGCTTCGCCGTCACCGACGACGCAGCACACTAGCAAATCAGGATTGTCGAAAGCAGCTCCGTAAGCGTGAACAATGGAGTATCCCAGTTCTCCGCCTTCATGAATCGAGCCTGGTGTCTCCGGTGCGACATGGCTCGGAATACCTCCGGGGAATGAGAATTGTTTGAACAGATTCTTCAGGCCCTCTTCGGTTTGTGAAACGTGCGGATAGTATTCGCTGTAGGTGCCCTCCAAATAGGTGTTGGCGATCAAACCGGGTCCTCCATGACCTGGGCCGGCGACATAGATGACGTTCAGGTCGTGCTTCTTGATCAGTCGATTGAAATGAACATAAATGAAATTTAGCCCGGGCGTCGTCCCCCAATGACCCAGCAAGCGAGGCTTGATGTGCTCGATCTTTAGCGGTTCATGCAGCAATGGATTCGCGTACAGGTATATCTGCCCCGCGGAGAGGTAGTTCGCCGCTCGCCAGTAGGCGTGCATCTTGCGCAGCTCTTCTTCGGAGAGATGCCGTTTGGATTCGGAAGGTTTTGCTGAGCCTGTGGGTGTCGCTGAAGCCATATCGGTGTCCTCCCTGCATTAAATCGAACCCGTTCATTACTGGTTGGGCAAGAAAAAATCCTTTCATTGCCGAGGCCACGATTCAATCTTATCCCCCGAATTTGAACGGGTCATTACTGCTCGCGGGCGGCCTAGCCCGTGAACTTTGAACGAGCAGAATGCGTGGGATTGGGGCAAGGAGTGGCGTGCTGCCTTCACACGGGTTTGCTAAAACCGGATCGGCCCGAAATCGAAAGAACTTGCCGTTGCCGGTTCAACGCTGTCGAAGTATCGGCCTTTACGGACTTGGGATGGTGTTCCTGGTAGAGAGGTGTCCCTCTCAGTGTTTCGTGACTCGGGGTCGGCTGCTTTTGTTGATCCCTTCGAATAGCCGTCTGCGCTTCTGCCAGACATCGAATTATGGCCCGAAGCAAGCTTCCAGCCGTCTCTTCGATCAGGTCAAATTTCACAACTTCCAAAACGTCCCTGTAATCCTTTTGCACCTTGCACCTCTCCGCCAACTGAAAATACGCTGGAACCGCTAAGCTGCCGACAACTCATTGTGAGCTTCCGGAACGGGAAGTTCCTGGCGCAGCAGCTTAAGCACGACTCCGCATCCTTCCTCATAAACCAGAGTGAAAACATGCGAGCAACGCTCGCAGAGCCAGTAGTGCTTCATGCCGTGGATTCCGCGCGGTGAATCAGTTGCGGAACTACTCTCACTTGCGGAGACCGCATCGGGCCGAAATCGGAAGAACTTTCCACCGCCCGTCCAATGAAAGGCGGTCGGACACACCGGGTTCGCGCACTTCGGTTGCTGCTTATGGTAGAGAGGCGTTCCACTCAACGTCTCTCGGCTTGGAGTTGGCTGCTTGCTGTTAGCCTGTCGAGCAGCCAACCGTTCTTCTTCCAAACGTCGAGTAGTTGCCCGCAGCCAGCCTCCAACTGTTTCTTCGATCTCGTTTTGATCACTATACGAATACAGAGAATCCAACGTCTCGCCGGATACGTTGAAGGGAATGTGACGGCAGGGAATCTTTTCGGAACGGCGCTCGGGTGGCACCAGGTGCATCAGAACACAATCACTACACGGACCGGGATTCTCTTTGGAATCGTAGTTCATGCAAGTGAGAGAGTCTTCGAAGATATATTGAGGCCTCCAAGGCGTCCTCGCCGAACGGCGGTAGCCTCCATCTTCGAGGAATTGAAGTTCAAATTTTAGAACTTTCAAGAGGTCGCGCTCATCCTTTTGCATCTTGCACCTCCTACACAAGTCAAAATATGCACTTAGCCGAAAGGGGCCGCTGTAACCCTCGTCACATGGCAGCGTGACGCCCATCACAGCCAAAGAACCATCCATTCCAGTAAAAACATGGGAGTTGGTTGTCCTTCAGGGGACGGATATGTATGCCAAGCGGGTTTCGTTTTGTATCGCGTAGAGAGGGAGGTATACTCCGGGGCAGTGTACTCATGCGCGCCCCCTACGGCTTAGAAATCATTGAGAGCTGTCTGTCCTGCCCTCACCGTGAGGACCGGCTCTTCTGTAACCTCTCTCCCCCCGCGGTGCAGAAGTTGGCAGCAATCACCTCGGCCGCGGCCTATCCGAAAGGCGCGACCCTCTTTGTAGAAGGGCAGTTACCGCGCGGCGTCTTCGTTTTATGCAGTGGCAAAGTCAAACTGTCGACCTCGTCTGCAGACGGGAGAAGTCTCATTCTTAGAATCTCGGAACCGGGAGAGGTCCTGGGTCTGCCCGCGACGGTCACAGGGAAACCATATGAGCTCACGGCAGATGTAGTCGAACCTACTCAGGCGAATTTCATCTCCCGGCCGGACTTGCTTAATTTCCTTCGTGAGTACGGCGAAGCAGCATTGCGTGTGGCACAGCAGCTCGGTGAAACCTATCATTCGGCAATCGCAGAAATGCGAACCATTGGGCTATCTCACTCCGCGGGTGAGAAGTTGGCCCGTTTCCTGCTGGATCTCTCCCCAGACCAGAATGAAGAAAAAGGTGATGAAAGGCTCACACTCACCCTCACACACGAAGAAATCGCCCAGATGATCGGGGCATCGCGAGAGACCGTGACTCGACTGTTTAGTGATTTCAAAAAGAAGCAGTTCCTGCAGGTCAAAGGTTCCACTGTAATCATCAAGAACAAGGCCGGCCTCGAAAACCTTGTAGGCGCCTGACCCGCTCCACACCTCTTACCGGCCTGCAGGAAATCCGAACTCGTAATCTCCTGCTTTCATTTTGTCACCACCGGTAGGGCGAACAACTACAGGCGGGTCAGCTAGACGCGGGAATCCAAAACGAGCCTGCACCCTCTGACCGTGAGGTAGTTGGGCTATTTGAAACTGTCAAGATAAGAGAGCAACGCCATCAAATCATCTGGCGACGCTGTCGGCTGTCTCGCATTGATTGTTGAATGTGTACGATATTGAACAGTTCCGCCATTGTGAATTGCTTTACGATTATCCACTTTTCGGGAAATTATCAATGACAAGCCCTGAGTTCAGCCTGGCGACTAAGGGCGCCGCGACTCTAAGTCCCGGCATTGCCGTGAAAGCGCTGGTCTACAAGGTCTGGGCAAACGTGGATGGGAGGAGAAGATCCTGCCTATGATCCAGGATCCGGGCGATGCCATCGTGCAGATCGCCACGTCAAAACGGGACTCGAAGCGTGGCGGGCTCTTAGCTCCCTGGTTCCCCTTCCTGGAAATTCTCCCTCTTCAAAGTTGCATGTGATGCCCGTCACATCAATAGGTGATGTGCGTCACGGTAGGTCGACTGAGCTTCAAGCAACAATGCGAGCCATTGAAGCCTAGCCGTGAATTCGGGAACTTGGCCCGTGGTTTCATGGGCAAGATTTGGAGGGTGAGCGAATGAAGAGCCGTGTACTCAATACCAGCATCATGGCAAGTCTGACTGCTGTTGTGGTTGTTTTGGGGGCAATGCTTGCGTCGGTGCCTAAGACTTCCGCGATCCCCGCGTTTTCACGGAAGTACGGGACGTCCTGCACGACGTGTCACAACAATTACCCTGAATTGAATGATTTTGGCCTGGCCTTCAAGAAGAACGGCTTCAAGTTTCCCAAGGACGACGAAACTTTTGTGAAACAGGAACCCGTGCTGCTTGGGTCGAAGGCCCAGAAGGAAGCCTTTCCAGAAGCTCTCTACCCAGGGGAAATTCCAGGAACGATACCAATCTCGTTCCGGTATGAGGGGAATCTTGTCTACAACGGGTCACAGCCCGGAGCGGTAATCGCGAACGGTGGCTATGTACCGCGCACGGATTTGTTTGTGCCAAACACCTTTACGATCATTTCTGCCGGAAGTTTTGGCCCCAACTTCTCCTTCTGGATTGACGATGATATTTCCGCGGGAGCCACCGGCGCGGGCGGCGGACTGGGGGACGGCTGGCTGAAGTACAACGATCTGGGGCATGTCTTCCATTTGCCGTTGAACGCGCTCAACGTGCGATTCGGTCAGTTTGAACTGGACTTGCCCTTCACCAACGCACGTACTCCTTACCTCTCAGGCTATGACATCTTGGGTGAGGGCGCGCTGGCACAAGGCCCACCGTGTGGAGGCGGAGTAACTGTGTGTGGCACCACTAACAATCCATTCGTCCTCGGGACGCCGCAGCGCGGCATCGAATTTGGCGGCTATCCGAACAACGGCAATTTTGTCTGGTCCGTGGCTATTGTCGACGGCACCAATTCGGCCTATGGAACGGGGCCGGCGTTGACCGCACGCAACTCCAAGGACGTCTATCTTCACACCTCCTACCAGTTCAACCTGGAACGCGATCCGGATAGCCGCCACGCCATTCAAGCCGCGGGGCCAACCGGTCCGCACGATCACACCTCACTTCGCGTCGGCGCCTTTTATTACCATGGCACCAACCAACAGAATTTCGGCGGAACTGTGTTCCCGTTCACCGGCACGATTGAGGACCCCTTCTATAGAGTCGGCGGTGAGGTGCGATTCAAGTATCGCAGCAAGTTCGAACTCTATGCAGTGGCCTTGCACAGCCACGACGACAACCACCTGGTGGACACCGTGGCGGGCACCTTCACAAAAACGAATGCGGTTACATCTACCGGCGGGTTTGTGGTCGCCAACTACTGGATCTTTCCCTGGCTGATCGGCGACTTGCGCTATGACTTCGTGAATTCTCCGTCGGATTTTGCGAACGGCGTCTCCGAAGCTCGAACACGCAACCGGTTCAGCCCCGGCTATCAGATTCTGGTGCGCGCCAATATCAAGGTGGTCGGAGAATACCAGCGCCATTGGGGCGTCCCCTATCAGAACGCTGCCGGAGCAACGCTTTTCTATCGCCCGAACACATTCGTTACCGGCATCGACTACTCGTTCTAGTCCGTGCTTGTAAGCAGATCGACGATTCTCAAGAAAACTTTGAAATAAGAGGGAAAACCAAATGAAACTACCAAACTTTGCTGCAAAAACTGTGATGTCGGGCCTGGCAGTATTCCTCGTGGCAATCCCCGGTTTTGCCGGGGACATTAAAGGCAAGGTCAGCGTCCAGGGACTGAAGTCTGCCGCGAACATCGCCGTGTACGTCGAGGCGGTCCCCGAAAAGAAATTCGAAGCGCCGTCACAGCACGTCGTTGTCGATCAGAAAAAAATGGAGTTCATTCCGCGTGTGGTTGTCGTTCTGCAAGGAACCACGGTAGATTTCACAAACAGCGATCCCGTGGGCCATAACGTCTACTGGCCCTCTATCAGCGGCAACAAGAAACTGACCCACAACCTGGGAACCTGGCCAAAGGGCGAAAAAAAGTCCTTCCAGTTTAATGACCTCGGCGTGGCATCCCTTCTGTGCAATGTCCACCCCGAAATGTCGGGCTACGTAGTCGTGGTGGCCACTCCATACTTCGCCGTTACCGACAACGACGGCAATTACGAAATCAAGAATGTGCCTGCCGGAAAATACACCCTGAAGACCTGGAGCGAAGACGGCAAGCCAACGACGCAAAGCGTCGATGTATCCGGCAGCGGTGCGACAGCCGATTTGACCGTGAAGAAGTAACATGCGCGGCACTCGAACCTGCTGAACGTCCGAGTCCCCGCTTTCCCAACCGAATTTTGTCAGTCACGATGCCTGCGCAAGAGTGGATGCTTGATCCCAAGTCGAAAGAGCGAGGGGCCAATGCCAGACGAAAATGTGGAACGGGACGCAAATCGCGAACTGGTGGCACTGAATCGCCGGAAGTTTTTCATCAAGCTGGGTGCAGGGTCTCTGGCCATCGCCGGCGTGGGAGCTGCTTCTTTTGCGGCACAGTATCTTTCTCCCAACGTCCTCTACGAAGCTTCTCCTTTGGTGAGTGTTGGCCGGCCGGAACACTATCCTCCGGACTCCGTCACGCTTGATCCGCGTTTCGGAATTTTCATCGTACGGACGGCTGAAGGCTTTTACGCACTAAGCGCAGTGTGCTCCCACCTCGGCTGCTTGACCGTCTGGAAACAGGAGTCCGACACGATTGCCTGCCCTTGCCACGGAAGTACCTTCCGGCGCGACGGCAGCATCATCGCCGGGCCCGCCCCAAAGCCCATGCCGTGGTTGCGCATGTGGATGACTGACGACGGCGAATTGATGGTGGACCGCGCGGTGAAAGTCACTCCCGGCAAAGAATACGTTGGAGCCTGAACATGGACAATCCTATGAACATAGAACGCGGAGGCGCGGTCCGCAATCCACTGGTGGCAGTTGCGCGCTGGGCCGCCGAGTTCAAGCAGATGTTCATGGAACGTGTGCGCGAGCCGCAGCTCGGATTCCGCGCGACCTGGTATCTGGGCGCGCTCACTCTCGGCACGTTTACGATCCAGTTGACCACCGGCCTCCTCCTGATGCTTTACTACCATCCCTCGATCCCCCAGGCCTACGCGGACATGAAGGACCTGCAATTCGTCGTTTCCTCGGGTGTCTTCCTCAGAAATTTACACCGCTGGTCGGCCCACGCCATGGTTTTCCTGGTGTTCGCGCACATGGCCAGGAAATTCTACAAAGGCGCCTTTCGGCCGCCGCGCGAGCTGAACTGGGTGGTCGGCGTCATCCTCCTCATGCTCACGCTGCTCCTCAGCTACACAGGCTACTTGCTGCCATGGGATCAGCTTTCGTATTGGGGAGTCACGGTCGGCTCAAACATCATGTCCTCCACCCCATTTATTGGTGAAAAGCTTCGCTTTGTGCTGCTTGGCGGCAACACCGTGAATGCCAACGCACTGCTGCGGTTCTATGTCCTGCATGCGGTAATTCTGCCGCTCTCCGTGATCCTCCTGATTGCCGTTCATATGTGGCGCCTGCACAAAGACGGGGGAATGTTCCACCCGGATCCTAAGGACGTGGAGAGATCCGAATGAAATTCGCGCTTCCTCCGCATACGGAGCATGCTCCACCGCGCGCTCCAGGCGAAAAGAGCATCCCGTACTGGGAAATGCTCTTCCGGGAAACCATCGCCATCGAGATGCTGGCAGTAGTCCTGGTTTGCATGGCGCTTCTCTGGAATGCACCGCTCGAGCAACTTGCTGACCCGCAACACACCGCCAATCCCGCCAAGGCGCCGTGGTATTTCACGGGATTACAGGAGTTGCTTCATTATTTCCCGCCCTTTGTCGCGGGCATTATTCTCCCTACCCTGATTGTGCTCGCGTTGATCGTAATCCCATTCTTCAGCGTGAATATTATGGATGAACCGCTTTGGGCTCGGAATAAATCGAAGCGCCTGACGATTTTGACCAGCGTCGCTGTCGTTCTGACGGCCGTCTTGCTGCGTGCAGGCGCATGGGATGCAGTAATACCCGTCCTGACCATCGGAGTCCTGATGGGTCTCGCAGCCATCTGGTTCGGGAAACCGTCCGGGAAATTTCAGGACTGGCTGAGTGCGAAGCCGTTTTCGTTCTGGATCATGACCTGGTTTTTGATGGAAGCGATCATCCTCACCACCGTCGGGTCGCTTTTCCGTGGTCCTGGTTGGGTCTGGGTGTGGCCCTGGAGGACTCCGTGAGCAAGCACGGAATCATTACCTGGCTTCACCGGACGTTTTTCGCATCCCCGGCCCACCGCTTTGCCTGGGCCAGTGTCCTGCTCCTAATCACCCTCGCGATCGCACCGACCAAGGACTTTTTTAACGAATGGCGCCACTACCAGCGGCAGTACGTATCCTTTCTCTCTTCCCGCCAGGATGGCGCGGTATTGAAACGCCACTTCACCGGTGGAATTCAACAAATCTGGCTGCCGGATCTCAACGTCGTGGATCGCTGCACGACATGCCACCTTGCGATCACCGAGAAATCACTGCAGGGCGCGGCGGGCGTCCCCGAACCGTTTCAGGCGCATCCGCCGGCAGGCCACGACGTGAAAGAGTGGGGCTGCGTGGTCTGCCATCGCGGGCAAGGCCCCGCAACCGAGGTGGCCGAAGCGCACAACGCCACGCGTGCCTGGGAACAGCCCTTGCTCCCCGTCAAGTTTATTCAGGCTTCGTGCGGTTCGTGCCACCATGGCGAACTCCCGGAAGCGCCGCAATTCGCCCGTGGCCGGGAACTCTTGTCCCGCCTGAATTGCCACGGTTGTCACAAGCTCGACGACATGGAAACGCCTTCGCTGGGCCCGGATCTCTCCAGCGTTGGTTACAAAGTTTCTCGCGCGTGGATCTACAAGTGGCTCAAGGAACCTCGCACCATTCTCGACAAAGACGGAAACACAACCATCAACGGCTACGAGAGCGGCGACGAGTCCCGAATGCCGCAATACCGGCTGAGCGAGCCCGAACTTCTCTCCCTCTCTGCTTTTCTGAGTGTTCAGAAGGCCCGGCCCCTCGAATCCTACAAAATAAATCCGGGCGTCGTTGCCGCATGGAGCAAAAAGCCGGATCTGATTTCTCAAGGGGAAGAACGCTTCCGGCAATTGATGTGCACCACTTGCCACCCCGTTGCTGTCACCCGGGCGGGCGAGACAAAATTGATCGGCGGGAATATCGCTCCCGAACTTACAAAGGTGGGGAGCAAGGTTCAAGCGGACTGGCTTGTCTCGTGGTTGCACGATCCCCAAGGGTATCTCCCGCACGCCGAAATGCCGCGATACGGCTGGACCGACGAGGAACTCTACAAGGTCTCGCAATATGTAATGAACAAACTGACGGACTCCGACCTCTTGAGTAATGTGCCGCAACTCGGCGCACCAGCGGACGAAGACATCAAGAACGGAAAGAAGCTCTTCCTCGAAAAGGGCTGCGCCACTTGCCACTCACTGCAGGGAATTCCCCCGCAAAAGGATTTTGGCCCCGACCTGACCACCATGGGGACGAAGAACACATCCGAACTCGATTTCGGTAAATCGAAAGCTCCGCACAACCTGATTTCATACCTCCAGACCAAGCTGAAAGATCCCGCTTCTGTAAACCCGACCGCGCGCATGCCGCAATACACCTGGAACCAGGCAGACCTCGACGCGGTGACAACTGCCTTGCTGAGCCAGACCGGGAAACCCGCCACCAGCGCGCTGCAGCAGTTGGTCGTGCCGAAGAAGCCGGCCTCTTTCCAGGCAGTCGGTGCATTTGCCACGGTCTATGAGCGCTACAAATGCTATGCCTGCCATCGCTTCAACGGCTATGGCGGCACGCTCGCTCCTGACCTGACTTACGAAGGGAGCCTTGCACAGAAGAAATGGATTTTCGATTTTCTGAAGAATCCGCAAACCGTGCGTCCAGCGCTGATTCTGCGCATGCCGCAATTCAATATGACCGACAAAGAAGCCTCCATCCTGGCCGAATATCTTTCTTTGGCGGTGCAAAACCCAGCCGTTGATCCGGAAAGTGTCGATCCCCGGCAGTTCACTCCGGCGATGGCCGCAGCCGGTAAGGCTCTGTACCAGACGAAGTATCAGTGCCAGTCCTGTCACACCATCGGGGGTTCTGGCGGCTACGTGGGACCAAACCTCAACAACGCAGGCAACTGGTTGACGCCGGCGTGGATTGAAGGGTGGTTGCGGAATCCCCAGGCCTTGCAGGCCGGCACGATTGAGCCCCGGCGCGATTTCACGGAAGAAGAGATTCACGCGCTTACGGCGTACCTGATGACTTTGCGTGTCGGCATCACTAAGCCCTCTGCAAAAAGCGCGGCAAACGCGCATCCCATCGCGCAGGGAGCCGGCCGATGAAATCGAAACTCCTGCTGGCTGCCATGCTGCTTTGCAGTGTGCTGTGTGTGCTGGCGCTCTCCGGGTGCAAGAAAAGCGCAGCCGCCGTGAATGTGGGCGCCGCATCAGGCGCTTACGACACGGAACCCGATTGGAACGACGGCGCCAAACTGATCCCCCTCGGTTACCAGGAAGCCCAGGGCAAGCACGTGTTTTATCAATATTGTGTTTGGTGCCACGCCGATGCGACTCCGGCAGGCCCCTCGAACCGAAGTAATCTGGCTCCCGTGCCTCCGCTGATAAACGACGGAGAAAAATTCAATGGCGAGAGCGACGAGTTCATGCAGAAGATGATTACCCTCGGTGGCAGCGCGCTGGGGAAATCCGCGATGATGCCTCCGTATGGCAAAACCCTAAGTCCGGCAGAGATAAAGGCGGTTATCTCCTTTGCCCGGGCGATCGCTCAGCCGGCCTACCAGAAGCCCGGACAGCAATACACAACCAAATAGGGAATGCTAGGATCGAACGATGACAACCAGCCGCTCAAGAATATCGAACCGTGTGCTGGCATGCGCGTGGCTTGCGATCATGAGCCTCGGCAGTGGCGTGGCCGCTTCAGCTCAGGTAAGCCCCAATGAAATACTAGACCCGCGACTCAAGTCTCTCGAGAAGCAGTACCTCCCGCAGCTCAAAACCATCAATCAGGAAGTCTTTAAGATTCATTTCCCGTTTCCGTTCTATCTCAGCCGCGTGGTCGGGCTCGATCCCTCCCAACAAGTCGAAGCGGATACGCGCGGGTTGGAGTTCAGGCGCTTTAGGGACCGGATAACCTTGAAAGCGACAGGGAACTACAACGCGGCGTATGACTCCAAGCAGTTCACGCGAAACGAGCGGGCGGCACGTACGTTTCGCGATGTTTTTCTTCCCATCCTTCAGGAAATCACGCGGAATATCCCGCCTGACGTGGATTGCGACGCGATCGGGATCGAGGTCGGATTCCATGTTCACGATGTTGGAAAAAGCTATGACTATGAGGGGCGCGACATCCTTGTCGTCGTGCTGGACCGCAAGGACGCGTTCCAGATGGTTCTGGAGAAAGATGACAACGCCCGCCAGGATATTTTGAATCGCTCGATGGTATTTCTGGGCGGCGAGGAATTTGGGTTGTCCTTGCTGGATAGGGACCCGGTGGTCGTCGACACTCAGGCGCGCTCGAGGTCTACTAAAATCGATGCGACGTCGACTGCAGGTTCCTCCACTTCGGCAAGCCGATTGATTCGCAGCAATCCGAACCTCTTGCCATCGGCGGCGGCCGGGAACGGCGTGGATTCTTCTTTTTCGACGGCGCCAAAGGTCGACTTGTCGCAGTCCAAGCCGGCGGTGACGCCAACGGATGCAGAAAAGCTTCAGATGCAATATCAGCAGCAGCTCGAAGCACTTTCCAAGGCGGGGCGAGCCAAGTTCGGGTTTGTGGATTACGACCCTCCGACATTTGTTGTTGTAAGCAAGCAGATGGTTCTGCAGATGACGATGAAGAATTCGACGCGATACGATCCTGACAAAACGTCGCTCTATAAACGTGCAGCGCTGACGTTTGACCTGTTCGTCGCTCCCAAAATGAAAGATGTGTTGGACGCCGTTCCCAGCGACCTGCCGGTGGACTACTACGATTTCTCAGTCGTGAATCCTCTTCTTTCCAGTTCGGGTGGCAAGGAGCGGTCAGAGGCGATTGAATTCCTGCTGCCAAGAATTCTTGCGCAAAAATTCGCCAAGTCTGAAATTACAAATCAAGAACTCCTGGATAAAGGACAGGTATTGGTGAACGGAGTTCGCATCGCTTTGAATCTGCAGATGGCCGAGTAGGCGTTTCATCGGTGCTCAAGTAAATCATGCATTCCTCTAAATTCCGTGAATGATCTTGCTACACGATTGAAGTGGACCGGATCTCCGTTGGGACCCGACTGTACACGAAGTGTGCACGAATCGAACGTTTTCAGTGCATTGGGGTTAGCTTTTGAGCGAAAGCAGGTTCCCCGATTTGCTGGAAAGGTTAGTAGCTAAAGTTTCCAGTGGAATTGTTGGAGTAGAGTTCCGTGCTTTGCAAGCAGGGGGTCGCCGGTTCGGTCCCGGCCACATCCACTGAAGTAGGTACAAGTTAGGTACAATTAAGAGGGGGGAAATAACGCTTCTTGTCCCGTAAGCGACGCCAGATAAAGCGTTTATGGGATTCAGATGCCTGGTTCGGGACCAAGAGGTCGTTTCCATCACACAAAACGGATGAGTCTCGCAAGCAGGTTCCCACTGTGGCTGCTTGTCGAGAGCGCCTGCCTCGTGAGCAGGTGCGTCAACGGGCTGCTGGTCGTCGAATCCACTGGGCCAAGTCCGCTACAGTATCATTCGCCACGAATTTTGTTGGGTTATCCAGGACGAAAGGACAGAGGTACTTTTGTTAGAGCGCTGCGTTTATTAGGTAGAGGTTTGGAGTCGGGTCCCGACGGAATACGGTTTCGTAGATACACCGGCCTTGGATGGATTCCCTAATGCAGGCTGGTCCACACCTGGTACACGACTACCACCATCATGAACAACAGATAGATTCGAAGCGACCACATCACGAACTTCTCAGGTCCTTTCAGGTGGCGCCGGGGAATCAGGTGCTTTTTCAGCCGAGCTAGTTGCTCCGGCTCGAGCGACGACAGAACCAGTTGTTGATCGGAGGAACTGATCGCAATGGGTGCTTTGTCCTTTGAGGGCATCTTCCGGTCCTCCTACTTTCCGCCTAGAAACGCGAAGACATTCGGCGCAATCACACTGATGCCGAAGAGCAGGCCAGCCAGCGTCAGAAAAACGACGACGCTGGTGGCGAGTATGTTCGCCCACCTCGGACTCACAAGATCACCCATGACTTCGCGGTCGTTCGCGAGCATGAAGAGGAACACGAGAGCGGGCGGCATCGCCAGCACCGCAACCACATTGACCAGTAGCACTACATATACGAGTGGGAGCCCAGGGATCAAGACGATTGCCCCGGCCGTTGCCGCGCAGAGGAACAATACCGAGTAGAACGCCTTTCCTTGCGTTACTGGCAGGTTTAGGCTGTGAGGTCTGCGGGCCACCTCTCCAAAGGCATAGGCGGACGAGATGGAAATTGTGACCGACGCAACCATTCCCGCTTCCACAATGCCAAGAGCGAACAATGCTGCGCCGAATCGCCCGATTAATGGCTCGAGCGCTTGCGCGAATTCGGCTCCTTGAAAGTTTTCGGCGGTCATGTGGTGCGCGAACAAAGGGGCAGTTGCAATGATGGTTGCTACCGCGGCTATCGCGGCCAAAGCAGCCCCAACCACTGTATCGATGCGACCGAGATGAATGTCTTTTGTGGTCAGACCCTTATCAACCGTTGCGCTCTGCTGGAAGAAAAGCATCCACGGCGTCACCGTTGCGCCGATGTCAGCTAGAACGATGATCAGGGTATCTTGGCTCAAACCGCCAGGGAGCGGCCTCCAGGTGACGAGCGCGCTGCCGACGGAGTGCCAATGCGGGTGGGTGAGCAGGGCAACCGGGACAAAAACGAGATTGAACACGGCGATCGCGAGCAGAGTTCGTTCCCACGTCCAATACCGGTGCATCATTACCGCCAAGTACAAGAACACGAGTGCACTTCCGACCGCAGCCCATGGGGGAACGCCAAAAAATCCCAGGCCGGCACGGATGGCGATAAACTCAGTGATCAGCGTGAGGAAATTACCGACGCCTAGGTCGATCATGGAGAACCAGCCCCAAAACGGCCCAAAGCGGTCAAAGATCAATTCCGCGTGGCCGCGGTGAGTGGCGGAACCCAGACGCATGGTCATCTCTTGTACGACGATCGCCATGCAAAACGTTAGGATGACGAAGGGAATGAAGAACCCAATTCCGAAACGTGCGCCCGTCGCGGCGTAAGAAATCATACTCGGGCCGTCGTTCTCTCCAAGCATCACGAGAATTCCTGGTCCGACGAGCAGCCACAGCAGCCGGAACTTGGAGAAGGCGCCCCGCTGAGCGCGCGCCGCGGACACGCGCACCCGATCATGCGCACGATCCACGTCCTCGTGAGTGATGACGACATCTTCTTGGGGAATGACTTGGGGTGATACTCGGAACAGCGGTCCTAAGTTCACGAGCGTTTCCTCGTAGTGCCCTTCGATTCCCCGGCACGCTTTTCATCGCCGAGGGCGAGATGTACAACTATAGTGCAGCACATTAACCGCAGTATATCAGACCTTGTTAACTTAGATTAATGAAGATTTCGCTGGTGTTCTTGTGCAACCCAGACCTTCTCCGCTACCGGTGAACCCAGCGCCATTCGCTTTCTTTCAACCCTTAGAATGGACGTCCCATCGTAGTTCCGAGACTCGACTTTCAAATGGGTGCCCGGACGGATTCCGTTTTCTTGGAGAAATTCCAGCAGTCTGCGGTCCCTTTCGTATACGCTGCACACTCGGTATTTTGATCCCGCCTCGGCTTCACTGAGCAAGCGCTGACCCTTCTTGCGCCGTTGCTCGGGACTCATCACGGCCAGACCATTTCCGTGAGGGCAGGTCCCTTTGTGTCCGAGCACTTTGACGAGTCTCTTCTCAAATGCGGGAGAAACGGCATGCTCCAAACGCTCTGCTTCATCGTGAACGTCAACCCATTCCATCCCGAAAATCTCGGAGAGCAT
>Ga0210393_10000326_pt1 | contig 43266 bp, 47 predicted proteins | sample IncBWC27OmetaG_FD_160068 | JGI IMG/M metagenome (GOLD analysis project Ga0210393, IMG submission 160068) | Forest soil microbial communities from Barre Woods Harvard Forest LTER site, Petersham, Massachusetts, United States - Inc-BW-C-27-O ... | reverse complement strand
CCACCCGCGAGAAATGAACCCCCTTTCGGACGCTGCTTTCCTGCGGAAGCGTTAAGCTCGTCGAGCCCCGAACGCACCGATCATCGAGCCTGCTATAATCTGACTGTGCTCGACGTAATCCTCGCACCTGAGCTCGCTCCCGACGACCTCCTCGGCCTCGAGCTGCACCTGCTCGACGCGATAGCCGCGCGTGACACCGAGCCGGTTCTGCTCATCTACGCGTCACCGGGCCGCTCCATCTCGATTGGCCGCTATCATCTATACAGCGGACCGCCTGAGCGCGACGGCATCAATGTTGTCCGCCGCCTGACTGGCGGGCGCGACGTCGGTGCGGGACAAGGATGGCTGGGGTTGGCGCTTATTCTTCCCACCCGTACCGCGCTGCTGAAGGAAGACACGGCGCGCTTGAAGTCCGATCAGATAATGAATCGCTACGCACGCGGCGTTCTCACTGCGATGCGCGCGCTGGGCATCGATTGTTTCTACCCTGGCCGCGACGCGATAACCTTCGAGCAGCGGGAGATTGCGATGTGTACGTTCGAGACCAACGCCGCGGGCGCGCTACTGTTCGAGGCGTCGATTGCGCAGAATCGCGGGATGGAAGAACTGGTGCACGATTTGGAACGGATCGATCCCAACGGCACGCTCTCGTGCCGCATGTATGACGCCGGATCGGCCACCAAACTGGTGCGCGAGCTTGCCCGCGACATTTCATTCGACGAGCTGGCCATCGCGATCGCATCCGGCTACCAAAGCTCGCTCGGTGAAACCCGGCGCCGCGAGCTGACCGCGATCGAAACTACCCAGGCGCAGCATCGCGGCCGCGCTCTCGCCAACTCGGACTGGCTGCGCCGGTCTATTATTGGATCAGCGCCCACGCTCATGAATCGAATCGCATCGCAACTCGGCGCAATCGAAGCTGCGGTCGCGCTTAACCCCGACAAAAAAATCGAAGACGTGCTCTTGAGCGGGGACTTCATCGCGAACTCGCCGGCAATCGAGGAACTCGAAAGCGAACTTCGCGGCCGCAGCCTCGACCTGCCTTCGATCTCTCAAGCAGTCACAAAAACCTTCAGCCACAACGACAACTACTTTCTCGGCGGCGGCGAGCTCTCCAATCTCGTGCGCCTGATCGCGGGTGTGAATTGAAAGGCAATGACGATAGCGCGGTCGAGAACCTGATTCGCGAACTCGGCGACGCGCACAAGACCGTTCAACGCCGAGCGATCGACGAACTGGTGGCGCTCGCGGGCGCGGGCAACCCGCTCGTCGCGGAAAAACTTCGCGGCTCAATCGCCGACGCCGATCGCCGTGTGCGATGGGCCGCCGCTTACGCGCTCGGCCAAATTGGTGCGGGCGCGTTCGCGATGGATTCTGCGGACGCCTTGTGCGAGGCGATGGCGGACGACGACGGCGACATCCGCTGGGCCGCCACCAACCTGATGGTTCAGCTCGGGCGCGATAATCTATCGGAGATTGGTGCGCGGCTGCTCGAGCTCGCGGCCGCGGGCGATCGCAACGCGCGCAAGATGGCGCTCTACTGCATTCGCGACCTCGAGCTCTCGGGCCCCGAACTGATCGCCGTGCTCGAGCGCGCGGTGCACGACTCGGACGTTCACGTACGACTGGCCGCACTGTCGGTGCTGTCGCGAATTCGTGACGCGTCAAGCAACGCCGTGCGCATCATGTTGGAATCCTTGAAATCCGATCCCGATGCGGGCGTGCGCCGCGCCGCCGCCTCTGCGCTCGGCAATATTCGAAGCGGCGGCGCCGACGCGATCGCCGCGCTCACTTCCGCAGCAACCGACCTCGCTGACGAGTCGCTCGCGCGGGCTGCACGCGGCGCGCTCGATCGTCTGGAGAAACGCTGATGGAAACAGAACCGATACTGCACCCGGTAAACGATCCCGCCACTCGATTCGCCCTCCCGCAGGTGAGGGAGTTTGTCGCCGGCGCGCGCGTCGCGCATCTGGCGACCGCCGACGGCGGCGGCGCTCCCCATAACGTGCCGTTCTGCTATTGGTTCGACGGCGAGCGCCTCTACTTCGCGATCGATGAGAAACCAAAGCGCCAAAAAGGCCTGGCGCTCAAGCGAATGCGTAACATCTCCGAAAATCCGCGCGTCGCAGTCGTGATCGATCACTATGAAGAAGACTGGCCGCAGCTGGCGTACGTGTTGATTCGCGGAGTCGCGCGCGTCGTCGAGGACCCGGAAGAATACCTCGGCGCGATGCGTCATTTGCGCGACAAGTATCTGCAGTATCGCGCGATGAACATGACGCCGGAAGAGAATCCGATCGTGAAGATCGAGCCGGTCAGCGTGCACGTTTGGGGCGCGCGCTTCAAAGCGGATTCATGACGGAGCGCCTCGACGAAATTGCTCGCGCGCTGCGTGAGACGCAACTCGACGGCTGGCTGTTCTACGATTTCCGCCTGAGCGACCCGCTCGCGTATCGAATCCTCGGCCTGTCCGACGACGGTATCGCGACCCGTCGATGGTTTTGCTTCGTCCCGGCCCACGGCCAGCCGCGCGCGATAGTGTCCGCCGTCGAAGCGCATCGGCTCGACGCGCTCGCAGCCGAAAAGATTGTCTATCGCTCGCATGACGAAATGCTGGCCGCATTGCGCACCGCGCTCGGCGGCGCACGCCGAATCGCGATGGACTATTCGCCCGGCTGCGCGATTCCGTATGTGTCGCGCGTCGATGCGGGCACAGTCGAAATCGTCCGCGCGATGGGAATCGAGGTCGTCACGGCCGCCGATCTGATTCAGCACTTCGAGGCGACCTTGACGTGCGAGCAGCTTGCCAGCCATCACCGCGCCGCTCGCGCGCTTCGATCGATCGTCGATGAAACATTCGCGGAGATCGGCCGTCTCATTTCCGCTGGACGACCCGTAACCGAAGTTTCAGTGCGGGAATCGGTGATGGCGCGATTCGCTGCGCAAGACCTCGTCACTCACGCGCCGCCGATTGTCGCAGTCAACGAGCATAGCGCCGACCCGCACTACGGACCGAACCCGGCGCAGGATCGCGCGATTTGCCTCGGCGACTTCATCCTGCTCGACTTGTGGGCCAAGGAATCGGCGGCCGACAGTATTTACGCCGACTTCACCTGGGTCGCGTTCGCCGGCGACAAGATTCCCGCCGAGTACGCGCGAGTGTTCGAGATTGTCGCGCAGGCGCGCAACGCAACCGTTGATCTCGTGCAACGCCGGGTCGCGGCGGGCGAGCCGGTCAGTGGCCGTGAATCCGACCGCGCGGCGCGCTCAGTGATCGAGGCGGCCGGCTTCGGCGAGGCTTTTGTGCATCGCACGGGCCATTCGATCGGCCGCGAAGTTCACGGCACGGGCGCCAATCTCGACTCGCTCGAAACGCTGGACGATCGCACGCTGGTAGACAGCACCTGCTTTTCGGTCGAGCCGGGTATTTATTTGCCAGGCAAATTCGGTGTGCGCAGCGAACTCGACATGACGATCGAAGACGGGCGCGCGATGGTCAGCGGCGAGCCGCGCCAGAGCGAAATAGTCGCAATCCTGGCGGCGCCCACTTCCAAGCGCTAACCCGGCGTGGCAACTTAGCCCGATCATGATTCGCGCCGTGATATTCGATCTCGACGGGACCCTCGTCGACACCGAGCCGCTTCACTTCGCAGCGTTCAACCAAGTGCTGCGTCCCGACGGAATCGAAATTCCGCTCGACGAATATTCGGCGCGGCTGATCGGACTCAACGATCGCGATTGCTTCGCGACCGTGCTGCGCGAGAATCGCAATGATGCGAGCGACGAGCACGTAGCGGAACTGATCGCGCGCAAGACTGTCGTCTACCAGGCGATGGTTGCGGAGCGCGACGTTCTTTATCCGGGCGCCGCGAAGTTCGTGCGCGATTGCGCACAACGGTTCCCGCTGATGATCGCGACCGGCACGCTGCACGCCGAGGCCGAGGCGATTCTGCGCCGCGCCGGACTGCGCGAATTGTTTCTCGACATTATTGCGGCCGAGGATGTCGAGCGCGGAAAGCCCGAGCCCGACGGTTTTATCCTGGCACTCGGGCGCATCGGATATTTGTTGCGGCAGCGCGATCCGGTGCTTGCCGACGAATGCCTGGTGGTCGAAGACACGCAGGCTGGAATCGAAGCGGGTCATCGCGCGGGAATGAAAGTCCTCGCGCTATGCCACATGGCGCCGGCGAGCGAGCTCGCGGCGGCGGACGTCGTGCGCCCGTCGATTTCCGATCTGGATCTCGACGGCGTACTCCACGCGCTTAGAAGTCCACGCGCTTAGAGGACGAAGATGGCGGCGAAGCTCTACCAGTTTCTCGGCAGTCCGTTCTGCGCCAAGGTGCGCAAACTGCTCGCGTTCAAGGGCGTCGAGTTCGAAGTGGTCGAGGTCGACTACCTCGAGCGCAAAGAACTGCTGCTCGCGTCGGGACAGATCACGGTGCCGGCGGTCACGCTCGACAGCGGCGAGACGATCGTCGACTCCGCGCGAATCGCCCTTCGGCTCGAAGAGCTTTATCCCGAGCCGACGATTTTCCCCGCGGGCTGGCGCGGGATGCATCTCGTGCTCGCCGACTACATCGACAACCAGCTCGAAGACTCGGTCTATCGCGTCGCGCTGGCCGACGAGCTCGCGCATCACAGCCGGCAGGGCGCCGATCGCGCCGCGCTCTGGCGGCTGATTCGCGAGCGCAAGTACGGCGCCGGTTTCGTCGATCGGGTGATCGCCGATCATGCAGCCAACTGGGAACGCGCACGCGCCGCGCTGGCGCCGTTCGAGGACCAGCTCGCGAGCCTGCCGTTTCTGACTGGCAGAATCGGGCTCGCGGATTTTGCGCTATATGGGCAGTTGTTTTACCTGGCGTTCACCGGCGAGTTGAAAATTCCGGCCGACATGAAAAATCTGCGCGCGTTTTTCGGCCGCGTCGATCGGATCACTTCAATTGTCGAGGAGTCGAACGGCTAGACTGTCAGACGATTTCGCCGATTGCCGTCGTGAGAAAGTGGCTGAAGAGCGCGCCGGTCGAGTCGAGCGCCACATCATATAGCGACGCGGTACGGCCGGGCACGAACACCTGATGCCCCTCGTCGGTCAGCGCGTACACGACGCAGAGCATAAACGCCAGCCACGGCCGCTGCGCCATCGGGCCGCGGACCAACAGCCAGAACAGTATGCCGTACTCGGTGAAATGCGCGGCCTTGCGCACCAGCATGTGGCATACGTCGACCGAAGCGGCGCTGATTCCCGGAATCATCCAGCGCAACAGCGGGTCGATTACCTTGCTGGTGTTGGCGGCGGAGAAGGTCGCGGTCGAGAGCGTGAAGATTAATCCGCCCCACAAGATAACCGGGATCCATTCGCCGAGTGGAGCGAGCTGCGGGGGCTCGGCTGACAGAGCTTTCGCTGGCGGCATCAGTTGGCCGCCGTTTTCGCACCAGCTGTGCCGTCGAAAGTCACGCAATAATTTTCGGTGGAACGCTTTTTCATGAAGCTAGGAAACATGTCAGACTTATCAATCATAGCCGGCCGATACTAGTATGGCGGCGCGCTTCGCAATCCTGAAAGGAGCCGCAACATGGACAACCTGCTGACCATTCAACGAGCCCAGCCGGCGCCGCCGTGCACAGTTGTGATTTTCGGAGCGTCGGGCGACTTGGCCAAGCGCAAGCTGATTCCAGCACTGTACAATCTGCTCGCATGCGGCCAGGGCATGCTGCCCCCGCAAAGCGCCGTGCTGGGATTCGCGCGGCGCGAGATGTCGCTCGACGATTTCCGCAAAAGTGCGCACGATTGGACGACGAAGTTTTCGCGCCTCAAGGTGGACGAGTCATGCTGGAAGACCTTCGCCGACGGCCTCGACTACCTGTCAGGGCTCGACCGTCCCGACGGTTTCACAAAACTTAAAGCAAAGCTTGAAGCTATCGAAAAGGCGCGCGGTCTGCCGCCCAATCGCGTTTACTACCTTGCGATTCCGCCCGAAGCGATTGGTGAGTGTGTCGAAGGGCTGACAAAAGCCGGTCTGATCGCGCCGCCGACTGCGCCGAACTTCACTCGTGTCGTAGTCGAAAAGCCGATTGGCCACGACCTGCCGAGCGCGCTCGAAGTCAATCGCACACTGGTGAAGTATCTCGACGAGCAGCAGATTTTCCGCATCGACCATTACCTCGGCAAGGAAACGGTGCAGAACCTGCTGGCACTGCGCTTCTCGAATGATATTTTCGAGCGGCTGTGGGGCGCGCGCAACGTCGATCACATGCAGATCACGGTGGCGGAAGCGGAAGGCGTCGGCACGCGCGCGATGTACTACGATCATTCGGGCGCGCTGCGCGACATGGTGCAGAATCACATCCTGCAGGTGCTGTCGCTGCTCACGATGGAAGCGCCGGTGTCGCTCGACTCGTCGGCAATTCGCGACGCCAAACTGAACGTATTGCGCACGCTGCGGCCGATTAAGAAGGAAGACGCGCGCTCGAACACGGTGCGGGCGCGCTACGCGGCGGGCGTCGATACGGACGGCAAGCCGGTGCCCTCGTACATGGACGAGCAGGGTATCGCGGACAACACGCGCACCGAGACCTTCGTCGCGCTGAAGACCTACCTCGACAACTGGCGATGGTCGGGAGTGCCGTTTTTTATTCGCACCGGCAAGCGGATGAAAGCGCGCGCGAGCTCGATTTACGTGCAGTTCAAGGACGTGCCGCAGATTCTGTTCAATCGCGACTCGAAGGTTCCGCCCAACGCGCTCATAATTAGGATTCAGCCGGACGAGGGCTTTTCGTTCGACGTGATGACCAAGCGGCCGGGGCTCGACCTCGTGCTGCAGCCGGTGCGGATGAATCTTAGCTACAACGCTGCTTTCGGCGACGCGTCGTCGCCCGAGGGCTACGAACGGCTGCTACTCGACGTGATGGACGGCGACCACACGCTGTTCATCAGCGCGCAGTTCGTCGAGAAGTCGTGGGAGTTCGTTCAGGGAGTTCTCGATGCGTGGACCGACCCGGTGCGCGTCCCGATCGTCGAGTACCCGGCCGGAAGCTGGGGTCCGAAAGAGGCCGACCAGTTGATCCGCTTCGCCGGCAGACAATGGCATGAGCCCTAGAGGATAATTTCGATGGCGACCGACGCTAACGTTTGCTGCAGCGGCGAAATCTCCGCGATTGAAATTCCGATTGCGTGCGACCTCGGCGCGATCTCGGCGGCCGATCGCCCGCGCTATAACGAGTTGCTCGCGATGCTTCGCCCGGCGGCGGTTGGCAAGCGCGAGCTGCCCGACGGTATCGCGATTCAAATTTCGACTGAGCGCATGGCGCTGGCGCAGATCGCCGAGTGGATATCCTTTGAGCGCAAATGCTGTCCGTTCCTGGAGTTCAGAATCGACGTCGCGCCCAAGTCGGGTCCCGTGTGGGTAAGCCTGACAGGCCGCGCCGGCGTCAAGGAATTTCTGGCCCAGGCATTCGCGCGCTAGCCTGACACGTTCTTAGGTGGGGACTCCTTCGATCAAGCTCACGCGGGCCTGCGTCGGAACAATTCGGTTGAGTTTGAATCCCGCGCCGGCGAGGAGCGACTGGAATTCGGCTTCCGATCGCTGACGCCCACCGGTGGCGACGAGCATGTTGACGTCGTTGGCCGCGGCGCCGCGGCTCTCCATCGAGCCGTCGATTCGCGGCGGGTACACACCTTCCACGATCAGCAGTTTCGCGCCGCGGTCCATCGCACGATGACAACATCTGAGAATTGCGGTTGCCTTCTCGTCATTCCAATCGTGGATGACGTGCTTCAGCAGGTAAGCATCGGCGCCGGCCGGAACTTCCTGGAAGAAGTCTCCGCCGACAGCCTCGCAGCGGGTGCTGATTCCAGCGGCGGCGATTTTTTCTTTGGCACGTTCTGCCGTGGGCGGCTGGTCGAAGACGATTCCTTTGAGCTGCGGATTCGCGTTCAAGATGCCGATCAGAATCGCACCATTGCCTCCTCCCACGTCGACGACGCTCCGAAACGCCGAGAAGTCGTATGCCGCGGCGACTGCGGCCGCCGTTATCGGCGCCATCGCAGCCATCGCCGCGTCGAATCGAGCCGCAGCCTCGGGGTCTCGTGCGAAGGCCGCGAAGGCGTCGAGGTCGGGCGAATTTTTGCGAAAGGCGGGCTCCCCGGTTCGAACGCAGTATTCAAGTTCTTTCCACGCGTCGAAAACGATCGGTCCGGTAAAGAGCATCACACTCGCGCGCATCGAAACCGGAACGTCACTACGAAGATGCTGCCCGACCGGGGTCAGCGCAAACTGGCCGTCAGGCTGCTCTTCGAAAACACCGACGCTTGCGAGCAAACGCATCACGCGTCGGATCGAGTGCGGGTCAGTCTCGGTGGCTTGTGCCAGTTCCTGATGGGTTCGTGGCTCGTCCCTCAGCAGGTCGGCGATTCCCATGCTTGCTGCCAGGTAGAGAGCGCGAGAAAAGTAGTGGCCGATTCCAATCTGATAGAGAACTACCGGCGGCGGCAGCGCCGCCGACTGCGTGATTTTTTCATCCGGCATGGCAAATCTCCTTCTATCGTAGAGTGAACCGACGACAGCGGGGAAAAGTTACGCTCGAGGTGTTACTCGCATATCGGTCTTAGCTGGCCGTCCAGCAGGGTCAATCTCTGCTGGCATAGCAACCCCTCCTCGGCTAACATCTCTCGCCGCACCTTTGACGAAAACGCCATTCCACACGAGGACTCGGAGAGTTACTTGGCCGACAACAACAAGGTCGTAATTATCGGCGCGAACGGGACGATGGGAGCCGGCGCCGGAACCGTCTTCGCCGGCGCGGGGTACAGCGTCACGATGCTGGCGCGCTCGCCGGGTAAAGCGAAAGAAGGATTGACGGACGCGCAGAACGATGCGCGCGCGGAAGCGATCGCCGAGCGCATCTCGCTCGGCGCATACGACAGCGACCTCGCGCGTGCGGTCGGTGAGGCGGCGATCGTGTTCGAGTCGCTGGCCGAAGACCTTCCGCTGAAAAAAGAATTCTTCGAGCTGATCGACCAGAACCGCCGGCCCGAGGCGATCATCGCGACCGGATCGTCGGGACTGTCGATCGCCGAGATGGCGCGCGGACGCAGCGATTCCTTTCGCCGCAATTTCCTCGGCGTGCATCTGTTCAATCCGCCGCACGTGATCGTCGGCACCGAAGTCATTCCGGGTCCCGACACCGATCCTGCGGTGGTCAAGAACGTCGTGGCGATGCTGACCAGGAAGCTCGGCCGCAAGGTGATCGTTACCAAGGACCTGCCCGCGTTCGTCGGCAACCGGGTCGGCTTCAAGGTGTTGAACGAGACTGCGCAACTCGCGGCCGAGCACGGCGTCGCTTTCATCGATTATTTGATCGGACCCCATACCGGGCGCGCGATGGCGCCGCTCGCGACAGTCGATTTGGTCGGATGGGACGTGCACAAAGCGATCGTCGATAACGTTTATGCGAATTGTAGGGACGAGGCGCACGATGCTTTCGCGATGCCGGCGTACATGAATGCGGCACTCGCCAACGGATGTCTCGGCGACAAGACGCCGGAGCGCGGCGGGTTCTATCGTCGCGCGGGAAAGGAAGTCTCCGTGCTCAACCCGAAGACGGGCGGCCACGACAAGTTGGAGAAGCCGGCGCCGATCGAGTTCGTCGAAAAGATGAAGGGGCTGCATCGGGTTGGACGTTACGCTGAGGCGTTGAAGGTTCTCGCCGAGGCCAAGGGCGCCGACGCCGACCTGTGCCGCCGGGTCGTGCTCGGCTACGTCAGCTATGCGCTCAATCGCGTGGGCGAAGTGGCGGCCAGCGCGGCCGACGTCGACACCATAATGTCGTACGGCTTCAACTGGGCGCCGCCGACGGCGATTGTCGATTTGCTTGGAGCGAAAAATACGGTGGCGATGCTGCAGAAGCTCAAGCTGCCGGTGCCGGCGACGGTCGATCAAGCGGCCTCGCGCGAGGCCAAAATGTTCGCCGGCGGCCTACTCGAATACGGCCGGACTTTTGTTGGATAATTCCGGTATGATGATTAGATTCATCGTTGTATGATTTGGTATGATTACGCTCGCAATCAATAGGAGGGCGCGATGACGAAACCGGCGCCGGTATATGTTTTGGGCGGAGCGCAAACCGACTTTGCCCGCAATTGGTCCAAGGAAGGAAAGCATTTCGTCGCGATGATGCGCGAGGCCACACTGGGCGCGCTCGAAGCGACCAGGATCGAACCGCGCGAAGTTGAAACCGCCCACGTCGGCAACTTCGCCGCCGAGCTCTACGCCAAGCAGGGACATATCGGCGCGTTCTTCCTCGAGATCGATCCGACTTTTTCCGGACTGCCGACCAGCCGTCATGAGGCGGCGTGTGCGTCAGGCTCTATCGCGCTGATCGCGGCGTCGGCCGAGATCGAAGCGGCGCGCTACGACCTGGCGTGCGTGTGCGGCGTCGAGCAGATGAAGACCGTCGATTCCACAACTGGCGGCGACTACCTGGGCACCGCCGCGTGGTACGAGCGCGAGGCCAAGGGCATCGAGTTTCCGTTTCCGAAGCTTTTCGGCCGTCTCGGCGACGAGTACGACAAGCGCTACGGCCTGAAGGACGAGCACCTCGCGCACATCTCGGCGGTGAATTATTCCAACGCCAAGCGCAATCCCAACGCGCAGACCCGCAACTGGTTCATGAGCGAGAGTCATGCGCAGCACGAAAGCAAGTTCAACTCGGTCATCGGCGGCCGCATTAAGGTGAGCGATTGCTCGCAGGTGACCGACGGCTCGGTCGCGGTTTTCCTCGCGTCAGAAAAATTTGCGACGGCGTGGGCCAAGCGCAACGGCAAGCAACTCGCCGACATCCCGCGCATCCTCGGATGGGGCCATCACACGGCGCCGCTCGAATTCGACACCAAGGTCGCGGAGAGCCGCGACAACACTTACGTGCTGCCGCATACGCGGCAGGCGATCGTCGACGCGTTCAAGCGCGCGGGCATTGCGGGCGTCAGCGAGCTGTCGGGAATCGAGACGCACGACTGCTTCACCACCTCGGAGTACATGGCGATCGATCATTTCGGGATCACCAAGCCGGGCGAATCGTGGAAGGCGGTCGAGGAAGGCGTGATCGAGCTCGGCGGCAAGCTGCCGATTAACCCGAGCGGCGGTCTGATCGGCGCGGGCCATCCGGTCGGCGCGACGGGAGTGCGCCAGATGCTCGATTGCCATCGCCAGATAACGCATGTCGCGGGCGACTACCAGGTCGAGGGCGCGAAGAAATTTGCGATGCTGAATATCGGCGGCAGCGGCACTACCAGCTGCGTGTTCATCGTCGGCAAGTAAGCGCGCAGGTCAGAATTGTCGAAGCGGCGGTCCGGCAACGGATCGCCGTTTTTCTTTTTCATAAAATTCAGATTGGCTCGCGCGCGTCATCGCGGCAAAATCGCGGGATGTCCAGAAAAACTCCATTCATCCTCGTCGACGTCTTTACCTCGCGTCCTTTCGGCGGCAATCAGCTCGCGGTCTTCACCGACGCGGCCGCGCTCAACGCCGGCGAGATGCAGGAGCTGGCGCATGAGATGAACTTCAGCGAATCGACCTTCGTGATGCCGCCAGAATCCAGCGGCGCGCGACGCGTGCGAATCTTCACCCCGACGGTGGAACTGCCGATGGCCGGGCATCCCACGGTCGGCACGACCTGGGTGCTCGCGAGCCGTGGCGAGATCGCGCTGGAGTCGGCCAGGGTCGATGCGACGCTGCAACTCGGAATCGGCCCGGTGACGGTGACGATCGAAAGCACCGACGGCAAGCCGGATTTTGTCTGGATGGCGCATCGCGAAGCTGAGTTCGGCGAAAAGCGTGACGATCGCGCGCGCTTCGCAGAGGCGCTGGGAATCAGCGCGGCGGATATTCGCGACGATCTGCCGATTCAGATCGTTTCGACCGGTTTTCCGTTCGTCTTCGTCCCGATCCGCAACCTCGACGCGCTCGGAAGATGCTACCCGAACAAAGCGCCAATCGCGGCGCTGTTCAAGGCGGTGGGGCAGCCGCCTCTTCTATATGTCTTTGTCGCGGAAGATTCGGGCGAGTTCTCCGTCCGCTCCCGGATGTTTGCGCCGTTCAACGGAATTGCCGAAGACCCTGCAACCGGCAGCGCAGCCGCTCCGTTCGGCGCGTACGCCGCCACGTACGGACTAATCAAGCCGGCGCCTGGGACTGAATTCACGATCCGTCAAGGCGTCGAGATGGGACGGCCGAGCGAGATTCGCGTCGAGGTCGCGCGCAAGGACAGCGGCGCTTTCGCGCTGCGAATCGGCGGGCGATGCGCGATCGTGGGCGAAGGTGCGATGTTCCTCTGACGCGCGGCCGCGGCTATTGTTGTGAGCATGGACGAACGACATATTCCGTCGGTGGGCGACGCGGCTCCCGAGTTCGCGCTCGCCGACTCGACCGGCGTCGTGCGGCGCCTCGACGAACTCGTCGCGCGCGGAATGGGCGTCGTCGTTTTCTACCGCGGACATTGGTGACCGTTCTGCCTCCGCCAGTTGGCGGACTACTCGGAGCATCTCGAAGATTTTCGCGCAGCCGGCGCCGATCTGCTCGCGATCTCAGTCGATGACGCCGAGCGCGCAGAGCCAGTCCGGCAGGAGCTCGGCCTCAAGTTTCCGCTGCTATGCGACACGCGGCGCGAAGTCGTCAAGGCGTACGGATTGCTCAACAGCGGCGAAAAAGGCGGCATCGCGTTTCCCGCGACATTTGTGATCGATCGCGAGCGAGTCGTACGTTTCCGCGCGCTTGAACAGGTCGCATCGCGCGTCAACGTCGATCAATTGCTCGGACTGGTGCGAGAGCTTGGCCGCGGCGGCGAAGCGACGACGCAACCGCGCAAGCGCGGCGTTTTCCCGGGACTGATGTTAGTCCGCGCGACGATGAACGCGCTCCGCCACGGCGTTCGTTCGCCGAATAAATAATTCAACTTCCCATCTCGCCCCCGGCGGGCCTATGATCCAATGCGATGTTCGGAATGAATCGTCGATATCTCATTGCTCTCTCGTTGCTCTGCGCGTTCGCGCTAGGCGCCTGCGGCAGCGCCGGAATGTCACAGGCGCCGCCGGTCACCGTAACGAATGCCGCGGGCAATCAGGTCGCGGCGCTCGCGATGACGACGCCGCGCGCTAACGCGGCTGCGATTCGACTGCACGACGGCCGCGTGCTGATTTGCGGCGGCACGGCGACTGGACAAGTCGGCGGCATCCTCGCGAGTGCCGAACTTTACGATCCTGCCGCGCGCACGTTCGCGGCGACCGGCTCGATGACGGTGCCGCGAGCGGGGCAGACGATCACGATGCTCCGCGACGGACGCGTGCTGCTCACGGGCGGCGTGAAGAATGTCGGCTTCCGCTCGGAGCTAGCGAGTGCCGAGATTTACGATCCTGCGAGCGGCACCTTCAGCGCGACCGGTTCGATGTCAGTACCGCGCGAAGGTCATACTGCCACGTTGCTTCGCGACGGGCGCGTGCTGGTCGTCGGCGGCAGCGATAACGGGACGCATACGCTGGACACGGCCGAGGTTTACGATCCGTCGATCGGTGCGTTCAGCCGGGCGGGTCATTTGAATCAGCCGCGCGTCGCGCACGTCGCCGCGCTGCTCGGCACCGGCAAAGTTCTGATCGCCGGCGGCGGCCGCGGCGGCATGCCCGGCGGCTACATCTCGTACGACACCGCCGAATTGTACAATCCCTCGACGCGAACCTTCTCACCGATGCTCGCGCGCATGCACTACGATCGCGTCGGTGCCGCCGCGGTCAGATTGAACGACGGGCGCGTGCTGATCGTCGGCGGCAAGAGCGGCAAGGTCATGGTCGGCATGCGCACTCTCGCTGGAATGGCGCCGCTCAACACTGCCGAGATTTACGATCCGGAAGCGGGCGTCTTTGTCGCAACCGGCAACATGAGCGCACCGCATTACCTGGCGACGGCGACGATCCTCAACAACGGGAACGTGCTGGTCGTCGGCGGATACACTATCCAGGGACCGGCGGTCGTCGGCATGCGCGATGCCGAAGTCTTTCTCACCGAGAGCAATGTGTTTTCGCACGTGGGGCAGACTCACGTCGCGCGGCTCACGAACACGGCGACGTTGCTGAACGACGGCGAGGTGCTGATCGCCGGCGGCGTCAACGGCAACTCACTGATCACTGCGTCAGTCGAATTCTATTCTCCGAGGCAGCATCAGTTCCTGATGGTTCCCGAAACGAGCGCTTCCACCCCGCCATGAACTCATTGCCCGCGTTCGAGCTGCGCGACTTGCGGGGAGCGACCCGATCATTCCCATCCAACCGCGCGGCGCTGCTTTGCTTCGTCAAGGAAGATTGCCCGACGTGTGGACTGACAATGCCCTTGATCGAGGCGGCGCATCGCGCGTTTGGCGCGGCCGTCAACGTGTTGGCGATCGGCCAGGACGCTGAGGGCAATGCGAAACTCGTCGAGCGATATGCGCTCACCGTTCCGATGCTGGACGATTCGGCGCTGAAGGTCTCGTTCGACTACACCCTCGACACGGTTCCGACGATCATCCTCGCCGATGTTCACGGGCACGAGACGCGCCGTTTCGTTGGCTTCGGACGCGACGACTGGCGCGAGATGTTCGCCGAGCTGGCGCGACAGTCAGGCGTCGCGGCGCCGCCGATCGATTGGAATTCATATCCGGAGTCGCGTCCTGGGTGCGGTTCCAAATCGGTCGAGCCCGGAATCGCCGAGCGCCTCGAAGCGGAGGCGCGCGGCGAGAAGATGACTGCGCGCCGGATCGAGTTGGGCGACGCCGAGGACGTATTCGAATTCATGTTCGAGCGAGGGCTAACCGACGGGTTGCCGGTGGTGCCGCCGACGCCTGAGCGCGTGATGTGGATGCTGACCGGGACGCGGCGCGATCCGCGCGAGGTCGTCGCGATCGTGCCGCCTAACCTCGCGCCCGTGACGGTCGAGAAAGTCGCGGTCAACGCCGTGATGGCCGGATGCAAGCCCGAATATTTGCCAGTGGTAATCGCGGCGCTCGAGGCGGTCTGCACCGACACGTTCAACATCCACGGAATTATGTCGACGACGTGGGGCGCGACGCCGGTGATCGTCGTCAACGGTCCGATTCGCCGCCGCCTCGACATGAATATGGGCATGATGGCGCTTGGCTACGGCACGCGCTCGAACGCCACCATCGGCCGCGCACTGAAACTGGTGTTGCGCAATGTCGGCGGCGCGCGGCCGGGCGATATCGAGCGCTCTACCCTCGGCGCGCCCGGCAAGTTCACCACCTGCTTCGCCGAATGGGAGGAGCGCAGTCCGTGGGAGCCGCTGCACGTCGAGCGCGGCTTCGGCAAGGACGAAAACGTCGTGACGGTGTTCGGACTCGAGGCAGGCTCGCGACAGATTGCCGATCAAACGTCGCGGACGGCGCGCGCGCTGGCCGGCAGCCTGGGCATGGGGCTCGAAGCATGCTGGCATCCGAAGCAGCACGGCAGCGGCGAGATCCTGCTGATCATTTCGCCCGAGCATGCCGACACTCTCGCTCGCGAGAAATGGACCAAGGCGCAGGTGCGCGCGCGAATCCAGGAAGTGACCGCGCGGCCTGTGCGCGAATTGATTCGCGACGACGAGAGCGGTGAAGGAATTCCGCTGAGCGCACTCGGCGATGCGCCCGAAGCGCGGCTGGCCGAGAAGATTGCTAAGTTTCGCCGGCCGGAGGATATCAATATCATCGTGGCTGGCGGCAACGCCGGGAAATTTTCCGCGGTGTTCGCCGGATGGGTTTCTGGTCCCATGGGATCGTCGAGCGTCAGCCGGCGAATCGAGGAGGCAACGGCAACATGAAACAGGTGATTATCGATCCGACCGACGAGCGTGTGCCGATTCGGCGCACGTTGGCCGTCCGCTCCGACACGATTGTCGGGCGCGTCGCGCTGCTCGACATCGCCAAGCCGCGCGGCAACGTACTGCTCGACTGCCTCGCCGAGCACCTGCAGGATCGACTGCCGGGCGTCGAGATCAAGCGCTTTCGCAAACCAACCTTCACCAAGCCGGCGCCCGACGACTTGCGCCGCCGTATCGCCGAGGAGAGCGACTTCGTTATCGAAGCGCTCGCCGATTGAGGGTCATGTACAACGTGCAGTGTGCACGACTCCGTATGGTTCGAGACGAATAAGAAGCCCTCGGTCGTAGTCGCGTCGAGCGAGTTCGTCGACGCCGCGCAGAAGCAGGCCGACGCGCTGGGATTGCCCGAGGTGCGCCGCGTTTTCGTGCCGCATCCAATCCAAGACGCGACCGACGACCAGATGCGCGCCAAGGCTGACGCGATCGTCAACCAGGTGATCGCGGCGCTCAAGAAATAGCTATCGGATTAGCGTCGAAGTCGATTCGGCAACGTCGGTGATCATTCTGCCGGTCGCGGCGAAAGTGCCGGCCACCGGATCGTAAAGGTCGCCGAAACTTGAACGGCCGCCTGCAATCAGCGCTCTGCCGCTCTCGAGCGCGGTTGCGGTCGCGCCGGCATGGAAGTTATGCATTGAGCCAGTCACGGCGAAAGTCGCGTGCGCGGGATCGAAAAGCTCGGCGCTCACGAGGAAGTTCGTATCGCTGCTCTGACCGCCTGCGATCAGCACCTTGCCAGTCTGCAGCAAGATCGCGGATTGCATCGCGCGCGCCGTCGTCATCGCGCCCACCGGCGAGAATGCAGCAGTCTGGGGATTGAAGACTTCGGCGCTGTCGGTCGGCGCGCTCACGTTGCCGCCGCCCGCGACCAACACACTGCCGGCGAGAGAGCCCGTGACGACGCTGGGCGAAAGCCACGTGGCAGTGTGATTTTCGCGCGGCATGCTCATCGCGCCGGTCGTCGTGAACTGCCCGGTGACCGGATCGTAGAGTTCAGCCGTGGCGACATCACCGCCGCTCTCGTCGCTCAGCCCACCCGCTATCAACACGTTCCCAGCGAGCGGTCCGCTGGCGATCAACGTGGCCGAATGGCGCGCTCGCGTCGCCTTCATCGCGCCGGTGGCAGTGAAAATGCCGGTCACGGGATCGAACAGTTCCGCGCTCCTTAGAGTGGAGCCGAGCGTGCTTGCAGCGGTGGTTCCGCCGGCGATCAGCACCTGGCCATCGGCGGGACAGTTACATCCAGAGATCAGCGTCGCCGTATGTTCGGCGCGCGCGGCAACCATCGCCGACGCGACCGCGGAAAATGTTCCGTTGACGGGATCGTACAATTCAGCCGAAGACAGTGCGCGGCCCGTGGCGCCCTCACCTCCCGCGACCAGGATCTTGCCGCCCGGCAGCACCGTCGCCGTGTGATCGGTCCGCGCATCCTTCATCGACGAAGCGGCGGCGAACGCGTTTTTGGCCGGGTCGAAAAGCTCGGCGCTCGAGAGCGCAAATTGTCCATTGCCCTGCCCGCCCGCCAGCAGCACGAAACCATTGTGGGTCACGATGGCGGGTTGTTCGGCCGGCGACACACCAACGGGACTCGATGCAGCAGGATGACTAATCGCTGGCGCGGTACTCGGCGAACTCGGCAACGATCCTCCCGCCGGCGAAGTCAGCGGCGTCGAGATGCCGCCGACCGCGCTCATCGCAATCGGCCCCGGCGGTTGAAAGTTGGCACCGCTGACCGGAGCGGCGCTGCCCTGCACGGTCCACCCGGATGACTGCGGAGGTTCAGGATTTTCGCTCGGCGGCAAATCCGGAACCATCACGACCAGCGTCATGTCTGATTTCTTTTTCGACGGAGGCGGCGCGAAACCGATCTGCTTGGGCAGCGCCCTCGCGGCTGACGACGTGGCCGCCGATGCCGCCGATGCCTCCGATTTCGATGTCGAAGCGTGGACGTCGGCGTGCGTCGGAACGAACGCCATTGAATCGAAACGAGGCGGGGATACTGGGCCGCGATCGACTACTGTCAGCAGCACGGCGGCGCTGGCGGCGATCGCTGCACCGGCTAGCAACGCGGCGCGCATCAGCGGTCGATCTCTCAAACCTGCCATCGCAGCAATCCCCTCGCGTGCGATTCCGCAAACGGAATAACCGGATAGTAGTACTAAATGCGGAGATGCGGAAGTTCATTCGCGATGACGTTTTCCACGCAGCAGGTGAAAAAGAACTTGCCGCGAAACGGTGCTAAGACTACAAGTAGTACCCATTGGTTTATAAATGCAGCAAATAGTTAAGGAGGGGCAACCCGTGAAGAATAAATCCGGCAAAGCGATAATAGTGGGATTCGCGCTGGCTTTGGCGAACTGCGTTGCGGCGTCCGCCAACGCCGCAACCGTCTTCGTCGGAACATGCGGCAGTCCCAACTTTCCAACCATCCAGGCCGCAGTAAACGCCGCTACCACTGGATCCACGGTAAATGTTTGCCCCGGGTCCTATCCCGAGCAGGTCACCATCAACAAGCATCTTATAGTGCAGGGAGTTGCGTCCGGTACCTTGAATCAGGCCGTCGTGACGGCGCCGGCCGGCGGGATCGTCGCCAACACGGTGAGCCTCGCGACCGCCTACCCGATCGCGGCGCAAATTTACGTGCATGATGCGACCGGGGTCACTATCGCAAACCTGACCATCGATGGTTCCGGCAACAACGGACTCACCGCCTGCGGAGTGCCGAACCTCGTCGGCATCTACTACCAAGATGCTACAGGATTAATAAACAATGCCGTCACCCGAAATCAGACCTCGGTGCCTCCCAATGGATGCGCGCAGGGGACTGGGATGGGCGTTTTCGTACAGAGCGGCATCAGCCTCGTGACCGGCGGCGCCGGCACCTCGACCGTGACAGTCCTGAACAGCAGCGTGCACGACTTTCAAAAGAACGGCATCACGGGAAATGAAGTCGGTACCCAACTAACGGTAACCAGCAACGAAGTGCGCGGACAAGGTCCCACCAACGGCGCTTCCGAAAATGGCATTCAGCTTGGCTTCGGCGCCACTGGAAAGGTCAATGCCAACACGGTCATCGATGAAATCTGGGCGCCGGATACTTCGTCTGACTCGGGCGACGCGGCCGTAGGAATCCTGATCTTTGACGTGGCCGGCGCGAGCGTGCTCACCAATCACGTGGGCAATACGCAGTTCGGTATCGCCGTAGCCGGTGACACGACGGGCGCTGCCGACAACGCAACTATCACGAACAACACGCTCGACGGGACGTTGATCTTCGACGGCATCAACGTTTGCGGATCGAGCGGCGGGACCATCACTGGCAACGTAGTCTCCGGCAGCACGCAATCGGGAATCCATCTGGACGGCACCTGCACCGGCGTGACGTCGGGCGGAACGACTGTCACCGGCAATACGATCAATGAAGCGTGCGCAGGAATTCTCGACGGCACCGCCGGCAATACCACATCGCCCGACACGTTTTTCAACACTACTCACACGGTCCTCGACGGTGACGTCTGTCCCGCGGTTGCCCCGGACGCGCAGCAGGTGATCGCCAGCTCGGCCAAGGTGACGGCCCGGCCACATCCTGCGCGACCCTAGCTAGTCGCGAAATCCGCGTTGATTCTTGACACCTACCGGTCGCTTCGACGTCGGCCGGTAGCGCGCGGTTTATTTGGCCGCGCGCGCGTGATGAAATCTCTGACGGGATCGCATCGCGCTGCGGAGAATCATTCGGGTGGAATCGGAAAATATTCGGCGTAATGCGGAGCTCGAGCGCGGCGCTGCGGCATCGGTGCCGATCGTTGTGCTTGATCCTCCGCCGGCGCGCATTCTCGTCAAGGAAGTGAACTGGCTGGGCGACCTCGTCATGAGCCTGCCGGCGCTGCGCTCTATTCGCCGCACGTGGCCGCGCGCGCATCTCGCGGTGCTCGTCAAGCATGAGTTGGCGAGCTTCTTCGACGGCGCGCGATGGATCGACGAGGTGATTCCGTATTCGGTCGGGCGCGGTCTGTCGGGGTTTTTCGATCGACGCAGAATTGTCGGAGACATCCGCTCGCGACGATTCGACCTCGGCGTCTTGTTCCCGAACAGTTTCGAGTCGGCGCTGTGGATCACGATGGCGGGAATCCGGCGGCGTGCCGGGTTCATCGCCGACGCGCGCGGCGCGATGCTCACGCTCAAGGCCTCGCCGCCGCCCGCGGCAATGACGGGGCATCAGGTGAATTATTGGCTCGCGATGGTGCGTGCGACGGGCATTGCCGACGGGCGCGCCGATGATTTCGCGCTCGACGTGCACGAACCGTCGCGCGAGCGTATGCGCGAATGGCTCGCGGCAAATCGCAAGCGTCCCGGCCGTCCGATCTTTGCGATCGCGCCCGCCGCCGCGTTCGGACCGGCCAAGGAATGGCCGGCAGAGAACTACGGCGCCCTGATCGATTTACTTGCACGCCGCGAAGATGCCGAGGTCGTGCTGGTTGGCGCGCCGTCGGAGCGGGCCAAGTGCGAAGAAGTTGCGGCAGCGGGCAAAGCGGGCGCGATGATCGCAGCCGGACACACCAACATCGGCCAGCTGATCGCGTTGTTGTCGCTGTGCGACGGGTTTATCGGGAACGATTCGGGCTGCATGCATCTGGCGGGAGCGCTGGGAATCCCGACCGTCGCAATTTTCGGCTCGACTAATCCGGTTCGAACCGGGCCGATGGGGCCGAAGACGCGGGTGATTTACCATCAGCTCGAATGCAGCCCCTGCCTGGCGCGCACTTGCCGCTTCGGGCATTACCACTGCCTGACGCAAATCGAACCCGCCGAGCTCGCCGACGCGATGGCCGCAGTGCGCGCAGCTCGATGAGATAGAAAACCTTCAAGACTCGGAAACAAAGGCATCAACATGAAACTCACGGAACTCGCATCGAAGCTGGGACTCGAAATTCGCGGTGACGGCGGCGTCGAAATCTTCGCGCCGGCTCCCATCGAGGCTGCCGGTCCCGGTATGATCGTTTTCGTCGCAAGTGCGAAGTACGCGCCTGCGTTGCAATCCAACGTCTCGGCCGCCATCACGACCGCGGAGCTGGCGGCAGGCGCAAAATGCGCGACGCTGATCAGCGCGAATCCGTACGCTGACTTCGCGCGCGTGCTCGAGTTGTTTTTCCCGCCGTATCGCCCCGCTGCAGGGATCGATCCGCGCGCATCGGTTGCGCCCGACGCGACCATCGGTGCGAACGCTTCGATTGGCGCCTCGACCGTCATTGGCGCGGGCGTGACGCTCGGGCGCGACGCGGTGATTCATCCGAACGTGACGATTTATCCGGGCGTTCGCATCGGCGATCGCTTCACCGCGCATAGCGGCGTGTCGATTCGCGAGGGCACGGTGATCGGCAATCGCGTGACGCTGTTGAACGGCGCGGTAATCGGCGCCGACGGCTTCGGCTTCGTCGAGGAGAACCGCGACTTGATCAAAATTCCACAAGTCGGCAGCGTTATATTAGAGGACGATGTGGAGATCGGCGCCAACTCGACGGTCGATCGCGCGATGATGGGCGCGACTATCCTGCATCGCGGCGTCAAGCTCGACGACCAGGTGCATATCGGGCACAACTGCGAAATCGGCGAGTACTCGCGATTTTCGGGCCACACCGGAATCTCGGGCTCGACGCGAATCGGCAAGTGGTGCCTGTTCGGCGGCCAGGTCGGATGCGCCGACCACGTGACGATCGGCGACCGCGTGATGGTGGTGGCCAAGGCCGGCATCCACAACGACCTGAAAGACGACGCGATCGTCTCGGGCATCCCCGCGGTCGACGTGCGCAAATTCCGCCGCTACGCCGTCGTGCTGACTCGCCTGCCCGAAATAATCCGGCGAGTGCGCGCGCTGGAGAGTCGCATGGGTATCGGCGGCAACGAGGCGTAGGTTTTATCGGCGGAAGTGGTGAGATGCGGAAGACGCAACAACTGGTTATGACGATCGCGTTGGCTGTCGCAGCGACGATTTCCTGTTCAGGATGTCTCGCGCTGATGGTGCCCGGGGTCGCCTACTCGGGCTACAAGTACGAGCATGACAAGAATCAGACCGCGTCCAACACCTCTTCGAACACGCAGAGCAGCAAACCAGCCGCGTCGACGCAACAGCAAAAAATTCCCGACAGCGAAATCGAGTAGCGTGGCCGGCCGCCGCCAGTGCCCGAGCTGACGTTCACTCTCAGGGCGCGGCCGCCGTTCAGACTCGACCTGACGGTGTGGGCATTGCGCCGGCGGCCGCATAACGTCGTCGATCGATTCGATGACGGCATCTGGCGGCGAGTCCTCGTGATCGGCAAGTCGCCAGTGGCGCTCGCAGTCACCCAGACGCGCGGCGGATCGCGTCCTGAAATTGAAGTGCAACTCAGAGCGGCGCGACCGCAAATCGTCAAGGCGGACGTTGCCTCAATCGTGACGCGGATGCTCGGGATCGAGCGTGACCTGTCGGACTTCTACCTGCTCGTGCGCAGCGACGCGCGTATGCGTGAACTGGCGGAGAGGCTTCGAGGCATGAAGCCGGTTCGCTACGCGACGGTGTTCGAGGCGTTCGCCAATGCGGTCGCGTGCCAGCTCGTCTCGCTGAGCGCGGGAATGCATGTGCTGAATCGGCTGACGGAACAATTCGGAGGGCGGTGCGAAACGATGCGATCGTTTCCCGCCGCGGCCGTCGTTGCGCGCTCGAATCCTGACGCGTTGCGTGAGCTGGGCCTCAGCCGGCAGAAGGGAGAATACCTGGTCGGACTCGCGCGGCTGGCGATCGATGCCAAGGATCGCGATTTCGCCTCAATCGAGCGGCTCGCCGACGACGACGCGATCGCGCGCCTCTCGAAATTTCGCGGCGTGGGACGCTGGACGGCGGAATACGTGATGCTCCGCGGCCTCGGGCGCATCAACATATTCCCCGGCGACGACGTCGGCGGCCGCAACAAACTCTTCGAATGGCTTGGCGCGAGTGACGCGCCGACCTACGACGGCGTCGCTACGATGCTCGAGCGGTGGCATCCGTACGGCGGACTCATCTATCTTCATTTGATTGTGAACGCAGTCGCCGACGCCGGCCATATCGCGGCCGCAACTTGACGGAGGTTCCGGGTGCTCGCGTACGTTCTGATTGCGATTGGCAGCGCGCTCGGCGGGATGGGACGCTATTTTGTTTCCGGCGTCGTCACTACGCTCACCGGCGGCACGTTCCCGTACGGCACCATGCTGGTGAATATCAGCGGATGCCTGGTGATCGGATTTTTCGCGACGCTGACGGGGCCGGACGGACGCTTTTTGGTCGGCACGCCGGCGCGGCAATTCGTGATGGTCGGAATCTGCGGCGGCTACACTACCTTCTCGAGTTTCTCGCTCGAGACGCTCTACCTCGCGCGCGCGGGCGAATGGATGTCGGCGACGGCGAACGCCGCCGGTTCGGTTGTCCTGTGCATGCTGTCAGTGTGGCTTGGGTTCATAGCCGCGACGGCGATCAACCGGGGTGTATAGCTATGCAAATCCCACGCGATGCAGTGTTGCTCAGAATTTTTATCGGCGAGAGCGAACGCTCGGGGCATCATCCGCTTTACGAAGCGATCGTGCTGAAGGCCCGCGAACTTCAACTCGGCGGCGCGACCGTGATCCGCGGGCCGATGGGCTTCGGCAGATCCAGCCATCTGCATTCGGCGAAAATTCTAAGGATTTCGGAAGACCTGCCGATGATCGTCGAGATCGTCGATAGCCAAACCAAGATCGACGCGTTCATCCCGGTGCTCGACAAAATGATGGGCTCGGGACTAATCACCGTTGAGAAGGTCCAGGTCCTGCAATACGGCGACGGCAAATCGAAAAAACAGGAGAAGTGACGTGGAAAAAAAGTATATAAATCCCGATACGCTGATGACGCCGCGCGGCTTTACCCAGGTTGTGACGATCGCGGGACCGGCGAAGCTGGTATTCATCTCGGGCCAGGTGGCGATCGACAAGGAAGGCAAAGTGGTCGGGCCGGGCGACCTGAAGGCGCAGATTCGGCAGGCTGCCGCAAATCTTAAAGCCGCGCTGACGGCTGCAGGAGCCACCGCCGCCGACATCGTAAAGACCAATACTTACATCGTCAACTATAAGCAGTCCGACTATTCCGCGATGCGCGAGGCGCGCGCCGAGTTGTTTCCCGACGGCGAGCCGCCAGCCTCTACCATGGTCGGCGTCACGTCGCTCGCGGTCGACGGCCTCCTGGTCGAGATGGAAGCAATCGCTGCCGTCAAGTGATTCGCTTGTCGGTTGTCCGCAATGCGCGTCGCCGAGGATAGTTTTCCGCTCGACGTAGATCCCACACTGCCGGGGCATCCGGATCCGTATCCGTTGTTGCATCGGCTGCGCGCTGACGACCCTGTCCATTTCAGCGCGTTCGTCGGCGGCTGGGTGTTGACGCGTTACGCGGACGCTGTCGCGTACCTGCGCGATCGGCGGTTCAGCCGCGTCGCCTACCTGGACCAGATGCGCGCGAAATTTGGCGACCAGCCCATCCTCGAGCTGCAGGCAGGAGAGCTCGCGTTCAACGATCCGCCGAATCACACGACGCTGAAAGGGCTCGCGGCGAAAGCATTCTCACCGAGTGCGATCGCCGCGGCGCGTCCCAGCGTCGAAGCGCGAGTCGACGAACTGCTCGACGCGTTTGCCGGCGCGGGCCGCATGGACGTGATTGCAGACTTCGCGTACCCGCTGCCGGCCGATGCGATATCCGCGATGGTCGGCGTGCCGCGCGAGGACTGGGCCGCGCTCCGCGACTTCGTGGACGGTGTCATCCTGTCGCGCGGAATCGTGCGCACGACCGCGATGATGGCCGAGGGCGATCGATCGGCGCGCCTGTTCATGGAATATCTTCGCGCGTTGGTGAAGCAGCGCCGCGCACGGCCGCAAACCGATCTGATGAGCGCGATGATAGCGGCGGAAGAACACGGGCGGCGGCTCAACGACGACGAAGTCGTCACGATGGCCGAACAACTGTTCACGGCCGGCCATGGCACGACGCGCAATCTGATCGGGAGCGCGGTGCTCGCCCTGATGCGAAATCCAGCGCAGTTCAGCAGGCTGCGCGAGAATCCGGGAATGATCGAAAGCGCGATCGAAGAGGCTCTCCGCTACGACAGCCCGACCCAGGCGCCGAATCCGCAAGTGGCGGTTGAAGACCTCGAGATTGGCGGGCGCGAAATCGCCACAGGCGAAGTCGTGACGGTGTTAATTGGCGCGGCGAATCGCGACCCCGCCAAATTTCCCGAGCCGGACCGATTCGACATCACGCGCACCGACGGCGAACATTTGGCGTTCAGCCATGGAGCGCACTACTGCCTGGGCGCGAGCCTGGCCCGCTTGCAGGCGCAAGTCGCCGTGGGCGCGATTGTTCGCAGGATGCCAAAACTGCGATTGGCGACCGATCAGCTTAAGTGGAAGGTGATGGGGCGGTTCCGCGGATTGGAATCGCTGCCGGTCGAGTTCTAGCCTGTTGCGCGGAAGCAACCCTGACTGCCTCCGAGTTATAATATCTTACAATTTGATTCGTTTGAGCGGTCATAGTAGACAATACTGTGCGCCGGTCATGTTGGCGGGCGACGGGGAGCTTGACCACGGTGGCGGGATGCCCGCAAATGATGGAGGAATGTCATGGAAGCTGAAGCACAAACACAAACGGCCGTTGCATCTCGGCCGAGGGTTGGGACGATGAACAGCATCGAGGAAATCTATCGCGCGGCGACTGAGAAGTCCGCGCAGCTGGCCAAGCGCGCCGAACGCGTAATGCCCGGCGGCGATACGCGCACGACCACTTGGTACCGGCCCTACCCGCTCACGCTAGAGCGCGGCGAAGGCCCGTTCCTGTGGGACGTCGACGGCAACAGGTACATCGATCTTCTCGGCAACTACACCAGCCTCGTGCACGGCAACGCCTATCCGCCGATCGTCGAGGCTGCGACCCAGGCGATTCGCGACGGCAGCTCGTGGCCCGCGCGCTCTGAGGCGCAGACCGAGCTGGCGACGCTCTTGTGCGAGCGCGTTGCGTCTGTCGACCGCGTGCGATTCTGCAATTCGGGTTCCGAAGCCGGGATGCTCGCGGCGCATGTGGCGCGGCGCCTCACCGGCCGCAAGCTGATCCTGATGGCGCGCTACGGCTATCACGGATCGTACGACGATTTGGAAGTCGGACTGGCCGGACAGGACGGCGAGCGCACGATGCTCGCGGACTTCGGCGAGGCGACTGCGTTCGAGGCCCTGCTGTCGGAGCGCGGCGCGGAAATTGCGGCGGTGTTCCTCGAGCCGGTCCTCGGCTCTGCCGGCGTCGTCGAGCCGCCTGCCGGATTTCTCGAGCGGGTGGCCGAAGCGACGCGTCGCGCTGGCGCGATGTTCGTCGTCGACGAAGTGATCACGCTGCGTCTGGCCCTGGGCGGCGGGCAGCAGATTTTCGAGGTTCAGCCTGACCTGACGATGTTCGGCAAGATCATCGGCGGCGGCTTCCCGGTCGGCGCCATCGGCGGCAGCGAGGAAATCATGTCGGCGTTCGATCCGCGCAATCGCGGATCGATTTTTCATTCGGGCACTTTCAACGGCAATCCTGTCACCTGCACTGCCGGCACCGTGTCGCTCCGAGAGCTAACGCAGGCGCGAATCGACAAGATGGAAAAGCAGGGCGAGCGGCTCGCGGCCGAACTCGCGCGCGCGGCCCGGCAAGTCGATCTGCCGTTTTCGGTGCGGCACTGCGGTTCGCTGCTCAACGTATTCTTCCTCAAGGAGCCGCCGGCTCCGACCATCGCCCGCGACGACGCGCGCGCGGTTGGCAACTTCCATCTGGCCGCGCTCAACCAGGGTCTGTTCCTGGCGCCACGCGGGATGATCGCGCTGTCGACCGTTATCACCGACGAGGTCCTTAGCGAGATTTGCGAGCGCGCCGCGAAAGCGATGGCCGACGTCGCGCAGGCCGGCGAATAACTGATCAGCATACTGGGTGAGGCGTATGCGGCCGACCGCAGCGCCTTCACTTTTTTTCACCTGGGCCTGACGGACGGCCGCGAGATGGGCTAGAGGGGGTATGAGGGAGCAGGCCGAAGGAATCGCGAATCCGGCAGGTGAGCCGCCCACGCGACGACGCCGCTACGAATTCTTCGGCTCCGGGCCGATGCAGCGCGTCTACTTCTTCTTTCTTCCCAGGCTACTCTTTCTATCGTATCTGGGCCTCACGGCCATGGGACTCACGCAGATGTCTGCGAAGAAGAGTCTCGCTCCCGATTTTGTCCTTCCGTGGGCGGCGTCATCGCTGGCGCTGAGCGGTCACCCGCAGGACGTCTACGTGCAGGATAAGCAGTGGGCCGCGGAAAAGGCTGCGGCTCATAATCCCGACGTCGGCTACACGTACTGGTCCTATCCACCTACTTTTCTGGTCGTCGCTCTGCCGACGGCGCTGCTCCCTTATCGCTGGTCGCTGCTGGTATGGCTGGCGGCGACGCTGACCGCATACTGTCTCGTCATTTGGGCGATCGTTCCGGACGCCGACGCGCTCTGGATCGCACTGGCATTTCCGGGGACGGCACTGAATGCGCTCGCAGGTCAGAATGGATTCCTCACCACCGCACTGTTCGGCGCCGGGCTGCTCTTGCTCAGGAAGAAACCGATTCGCGCCGGCATCATGTTCGGACTTCTCACCTTCAAGCCGCAGCTTGGTCTGCTGGTGCCATTGGTGTTGTTCGCAACCAGGAGATGGCGCGCGATTGCCGCGGCCGCATTTACTGCAATTGCGTTTGTTGCGATCTCGCTGATTATGTTTGGAGTCGGGACCTGGGCCGCATTCCTTCACAGCCTTCCGGAATCGAGCCGGCAGCTCAACAACGCGCAGATGGGGTGGGGAAAGATTCAGAGCGTATACGGTGGTCTTCGACTGCTGGGGTTTGGATCCGGGCCCGCGTATTCGGTCCAGGTGATCGTCGCATTGGTGAGCGCCGCGATCGCGGTCATCGTCTGGCGGGCGCATCGTGTGACGTTCGATATCAAGGCCGCCGTGCTGGTGACCGCAACGCTGCTGGTCACACCATACGTGGCGGATTACGACTTCGTGCTGCTCGCGCTGCCGATCGCGTGGATGGCGCGTGACGGTGCGCAACATGGATTTCTTCCATGGGAGAAACCCATCCTTTTGATGACCTGGTTGTTGCCGCTCTTCGCGCGATTTCTGGCGCTTAAGGCTTCGATACCGCTGGCGCCGCTCGTCATCGCGATCCTGCTCGCCTGTATTGCGCGCCGCGCAGCATTCCTGTCACGCGAACGTCACGCTGAGAATTGAACAAGCTTCAGGCCGCCTTCAGTTCCGACGTGCAGTGCGGGCATCGCGTGGCGGCGATCGGAATCGCCGTCGCGCAATACTGACAGTCCTTGGTCGTAGACGGCGCCTGTTTGTCGGCACCGGTCAGATGATTGATCCATTTGACCAGCAGGAACACGGCGAACGCGATTATCACGAAGTCGATGATCGTATTCAGGAACAATCCGATGTTCAGCGTGGGCGCGCCGGCGGCTTTCGCTGCCGCGATGGTCTCATAGTGCTTCGACGAAAGATTGATAAACAGGTTCGAGAAATCGACCGCGCCGAGCGCCAGCCCGATCGGCGGCATGAGAATATCGGTGGTGAATGAGGTCACGATTTTCCCGAACGCCGCGCCGACGACGAAGCCGACCGCCAGATCGATCACATTGCCCTTGATTGCGAACGCCTTGAACTCTGAGAGCATCGACATGGTGCGTACCCCGTTGGCCGTAAGCTTGGCCTACAAGAGCATCGCGGCGCGCCAATGTAAAACTGCTACAGCCTCGATCCCCACGGCGTTGGATTGACTTTGCGGAAACGCTTCTGGTAGCCGGTGTAACATAGGACTGTAACCGCAGGCAGATTTGCGCGATTTCCGCGCAACGCCGAGCTGCGCATCGCCGGAGGCCACGATGGGATCAGTTCATATCAAGGATGAAGCCCGGGTCGGTTCGGAAGCCAAATACAAACTCGAGCCTTCGGTCTACCTGCAGAAGCTCTACGAATCCGGCACTCCCGACCTCGGCTGGATGAACCAGATGGGCGAATGGGGCGTGCGCGCCCAGCCCGGGAACCTCGGCCTGCGCCTCAAGGATATCGAAATCGGCAGCTACGGGATCGTCCCCGAACACGGCGGTGCGCATCGCTCGATGGCGCCGCGGGGCGCAGTGATTTCCGACGACCTGCCCTCGCTCGGCTTCACCATCAACGAAAAGGCCGAATGCTGGGCCGACAACGTGAGCGAGCTTTACGAAGAGGCGGTCGCGCGCCAGTGGAGCTCTGCGCGCGACATCCCGTGGACTGAACTCAAGCCGCTGCCCGACGACCTCGAGCGTGCGATGTGCCAGCTGTGCACCTTCCTCACCGAGGTGGAATTCATCGCCGCCGACGCGCCGACGCGATGGATGGGGCAAATGAATCATGACTTCTTCGAAGTGAAAATGTTCCTCGCCACGCAGGCGATGGACGAAGCGCGTCACATGGACGTGTTCCGCAAGCGCGCGCTGGCCAACGGCGGCGGCCTCGGCAAGGCCAGTCCGATCAGCGAGCTGTCTTTGAAGCGCATCTTCGACTGCCCGAGCTTCTCCGCGCAGACCGGCCGCCTGCAACTGCTCGGCGAGGGTTTCGTGCTCACGATGTTCCGCCAGGGCGAATTCCTCGCTCCGAGCCGCGTCGATCAGGAAATCTTCCGCCGCTGCATGCAGGATGAATCGCGTCACGTCGGCTTCGGCACGATGCATCTGCGCGCCCAGCTCAAGGCGAATCCCGCCGTCGCCGAAGAGCTTCACGAACAACTCGACGACGCCGAGCGCATTTTGCTCGAGACCTTCAGCGTGCCCGAGGCGGTCGAACCGATGGCCATCCTCATGGGTGGCGGCGTCGATCACTTCGACAAGGGCATGGAACTGCAGGGCCAGCTCTGGCGCCGAATCGTGCACGAGTACCTGCAGCGATGCGACTCGGCCGGCCTCGACCGCCGTCCGCGATGCATCCTGCCGACCGACTTCAACAAGCTGTTCGAAGCCGAGGCCTGATGGCGTCGTTTCCCGATTCAGAATGGTTCCTCACCCTCGGCAAGCTTATGCATGCCGAGGGTGAACTTTTCAGGCGCCTCGGTTATGCGGAAACGCGCTTCGCCGTGCGCGTCGTGCCGAACAACACCGGCAACGGCGGCGATCGAATCGTCGGTCTGGTGATCGACGGCTACCAGTTGACCGAGGCCAAGCCGGTCGTCGATCTCAACGAGTACGACCCCGACTTCGTCATCTGCGGCAAGCGCGAAATTTGGGATCGCATGCTCGATGAAATTACGCGGCACGGCCGGCCGCAGCTTCGGCATACTCTCAGTTCGCTCGCGCTGGTGGGCGAAGAGTTGTGGCTCGAATCGACCGATCAGTTGCGCGAAGACAAGTTCTACCGCTTTAATCAGACATTGCAGGAATTGCTGAACCTCGCCGCAAAAGTCCCCGCTTAATTGTCTCGAACAGTTCGCCGCCGCGATTACCGCTCTGCGGCTGAACGAAGGAAGCAACATGGGCAAGCATCCGATCCGTTTTGGAGTTCAAACCGGCCAGCAGAATACCGATTGGGAAACGTTGCGCAGCTTCTGGTCCCGGGCCGACGAATGGGGCTACGACTCGCTCTGGTGCTTCGATCACTTCTATCCGATCTTTACGCCCGATCCTGCCGGTCCGTGCTTCGAGGGATGGTCTCTCCTGAGTGCGCTCAGCCAGAACACCAAGCGCGTTCGTATCGGCGCGCTGGTCAACGGCAACACCTATCGCAACCCGTGCCTCACCGCGAAAATGGCTGCGACGCTCGATCACGCCAGCGGCGGCAGGCTCAACCTCGGCATTGGTGCTGGATGGTTCGAAGCGGAGCACAAGAGCCTCGGCTTCGATTTCAAGACTATCCCCGGACGTCTGCAGGCGCTCGAGGAGGCGTGTCAGATCATCAAGGGGATGTTCACGCAGGAGAAGACGACGCTGCACGGCAAGCACTACGAAGTGATCGACGCTATTTGCAACCCGAAGCCGCTGCAAAAACATCTGCCGCTGATGATCGGCGGCCACGGCGAGAAAGTGCTGCTCAAGATTGTCGCGCGCCACGCCGACATGTGGAATATGGGCAACGCCGATGCGGCCGAAATGAAACGGCTCATCAGCGTAATCGAGCGCCACGGCGACACCGTCGGCCGCGACACCGACGAAATCGAAATAACGCTGGCAATGGGTCTTTGCTACAAGGCGCCGAAAGAGCGCGAACAAATGCTCTCACAGGTCGTCTCGATGATGGCGCAGACGACGCCCGAGCTGGCCCGCCAGCGCATGATCATCGGCAGCAAGCAGGAGTGCGTCGACAAGATCGAAGGCTACCTCAAAGCCGGCGTCACGCATTTCCTTTTCATGCACAACCCGCCGCTGACCGCCGAGGAGGACATCCAGGCTTTCGCCGAGGACATCATCCCGCAGTTCCGTTCGCGTTGAGTTTAAGCGCGGGAGAAGAAAATTACAGAGTCGTTGTGATTGACGACGTCGCGACTTGCGTCATCCCTGCGTTGGCAGCGGCCATTACCGTGCCAAACATGATGACTGCGGAGATGATCGCGGCGAATATAAAGCCTGCGGTATTCATGTACATCCCTCTATAGGGAATATACGCACGAAATGACGGAGCGTTACCGAACCTAAACGCCCCGTTATACTTGAAGAATTACGCCGCCTTGCCTATGAGATCGTCCGCGTCGGTCCTGCCGCCCCGCGGCGTACCATGGCGAACGTCGGTCGCAAGGCCGAGCTTCTCGAGCGCAAGGATCAGCATGTAGCCCGCATCGGGCTGCCGCCAGCTCCATCCGAGGCGCGCCGAACCGGGCCGCGCGTGATGATTCCGGTGCCAGTTCTCGCCCTGGAACAGATGCATAATCGCGAGCCACGTCACGTTACGGCTCGAATCTTCACCGATTTCGATTCCCGGCTCAGTGTGGCAAACGCTATTGACGAAACATTGCGCGTGCAGTCCGAAGCATAGGCGAATCGCGCCCAGCCAGAAAAATGCCGCGGGGCTGAAATACAATCCCCCAAGATATGAGAGCGTCAGAATCGGCGCCTGGAACCATCGCCACGCCCGATACGAAACCCCGCTGAGATCGGGGCAGTAATGATCGATCGGCGGCTCGCCTGCTTGCCACAGCCATCGCAGATGCGCCCACCAGAAACCGAAACGCGGGCTCGAGATATCTTCCGGCGTGTCAGCCTTCGCGTGATGTAGCCGATGGCCTGCAGCCCACGTCGTGGGCGCGCCCGATCCGTTGAACATCGCAAAGAAAATCAGCACGCCGCGCGCCCACGGATTCAGCTTGAGCGATCTATGCGCGATCGCGCGATGGTACCCGACCGTCGTGCCGAGGCCGCCGAGAAATACCAGCGCCACAGCGCCCAGAAATACCGGCCATCCTGGAAGCGGGTAGAGCACCAGTCCAATCGCGGCCGTAATATGTATGAGTAAAACCCAGAACAGGATCGAAATATCTCGACCTGCGGCGTGCCACCATGGCTGCTTCCACGGCTCGTTCTTCAAGGATTCTGTCGTGCTTAACGTCGTGAAAGCTGCTGCCATTCGTCTCTCCGTCGGTCGTTTTTGCCCACACCGCCACCCGCGCCTATTTGGCTGCACGGATGTTGATGCTCTGAGCTGCCAGACGCGCATGGGCGCTTTCCTGGCCGCCGCTAGCATCAGCACATTTTCACTTTTGAACCGGGATGCCTTCGAATCAAAGGCGGGGAGCGCAATGTGCTTGCCGTCGCGGACTAAGAGACTACAGCATACAGACAACGCGCGCTATACGCGGTTATCAGACGCACGTTCTGAACTTTAAGAAATGTTCCCTCTGTAACACGCGAGCAACACGCTACCGCACCATCGCCAGCCTGATCAGCCCCGCCGCCGATCACCAGCCACGCGGAATTTATCCGATAGCGGATCAGCACGAACGCGCTCGCTATCGCGAGTATCGTCGTGACGGCGTCGACCACCGCGGCGCGCGCAAGAAACAACGTCACCGCCGCCATCAACGCCCACGCTCCCACGTTGACGCCGTCGAGAAATGCGCCGGCCAGCGGAGATCGCCGCAGATGCGGTATCAGCGGACCGCTTATCGACACGAAAAAAAACGACGGCAGAAAAATTCCGAGCGTCGCGACTACCGCGCCACGAAATCCGCCGAGGATGTACCCGATAAATGTCGCCGTTGTGAACACCGGCCCTGGCGTCACCTGGCCGACTGCCACCGCGTCGAGCAACTGCGCTTGCGTGAGCCAGTGCAATCTATCGACCAGATCGGTACGCAGGAACGCCAGCAACACGTAGCCGCTGCCGAACAGCACAGCGCCCACTTTCAGAAAAAACAAAAACAACGTCGTGAGACTGAACGGCACTGCCACGACGGCACCGGCGATCGCGGCGGGCTTGATCCCGGATGCGCGCGTCGCCGCGGTCGGGAGTGCGGCGAGCGTCGCTCGCGCCGCACCGCGATCCTCGAGCGCGCTAATCGCCATCATTACGACTCCGCCGCCGATCAGCACGATCATGTCGTTGACGTCGAACAATGCCGCGATGAAAGAAACGATCGCAATCGCCGCCAGCAGCCGCGATTTGATCGCCGTGCGTCCGAGTCCCCACAGCGCTTGCAGCACGACGGCGATAATCACCGGCTTGATTCCGTAGAGCAGCCCGACCGCCTGCGGCATCGTGCCATAGCGCACGTACATACAGGCGATCGCCATCACGATCGCCGCTGCCGGCAAAATAAAGCACGCTCCCGCAACCACCAGCCCCGCAAACCCTGCGCGCAGCTGCCCGATATGAATCGCCATCTCGGTTGAGTTCGGGCCCGGAATCAAATTGCAGACGCCGAGCATGTCGAGGAACCGCTCATGCGTCATCCAGCGCCGCCGCCGCACAACCTCATCCTCCATCATCGCGATACGCGCCGCCGGCCCGCCCATCGCGAGCGTCCCCAGTCGAAGGAATAACGCCGCCAACTCCCGCAGCGCCTCAGAACGCGCCGGTACGTTTTCCGCCTCCCGAGAAATCGAATCGCCCATCTGAACTCGCAATCAAGATGGTCACGAATCCCAGTCAGATTCCAACCGCCTCACCGCGGACCAATCGCGCGCACGCTTTGTCATTGCCGAACGCGTGCGATATGACTCCAGCCACTATGCCTTCACAACCGAATCGCCGAGTCGTACGCGCCTCCAACCTGAACTTCACTGTGCTCGAGATGGGCGAAGGCCCGCTCATCCTCTGCCTGCACGGCTTCCCCGATACCGCTCATTCGTTTCGTCATCAGATGCCCGCGCTGGCTGCCGCGGGATACCACGTCGTCGCGCCGTTCATGCGCGGATATTCGCCAACCGAACCCGCACCCGACGGCCGCTACGATTCCGCCGCGCTCTCGGAAGACGCACTCGCGCTGATCCCTGCCCTCGGCTACAAGGACGCGATCATCTTCGGCCACGATTGGGGTGCAGTCGCGGCCTACGGCGCCGCTGCCGCATCGCCGGATCGCGTCACCAGGCTGATCACCGCGGCAGTCGGCTATGGCTCCGGTTTCTTCGAAGCGCTCGCCACCAACTACGCGCAGCAACGCCGCTCCTGGTACATGTTCTTCTTCCAGACGAAAATCGCCGAGGCCGCCGTCAGCTTCAAGGACTTCGCCTTCCTCGAAAAGCTGTGGACCGACTGGTCGCCGGGATGGAAGTGGGCGCCCGAAGACCTCGAAGCACTCAAGCAATCCTTCCGCGCCACCGGCACGCTCGAAGCGGCCCTCGGTTACTACCGCGCCACGCTCGGCCCCGCGCTCAATATGCCGGTCGATCCGAAATCGCTCGCCTCGATGATGAACATCCCAATCAACGTCCCTGCGATGATGTTCCACGGCCGCGACGACGGATGCATCGGCGCCGAAACGCTGGCCGGCATGGCAGAGCTCTCCCGAAGGGCCTGAAGCTTGAGCTGGTCCCCAACGCCGGCCACTTCGTCCATCAGGAACGCCCCGAGCACGTCAACGACTTGATCCTGAGATTTCTAAAATCCTGAACGCCGCTCCGTGGAGATGTGAGCTCTCCCTCTTGGAGAGCTCACATCTCCGCAACCAACTTCCTGAGAAGTACAGAGTCCCGCATCCTCATCTTAACCCTGGGTGCAGGGGTCACCCTGCCGAAGGAAGCATGAAACCCACCGGGGGTTTCACATACAAATGAAATAGTGAGTTCAATCCTGACGAACACTTGGGCCGACGACTCGGTCTTCTATCACCTCTTCCCGCTCGGATGCCTCGACGCGCCCGCGCGCAATTCCTTCGAAGGCCCGTCCGCGAACCGCCTTTCATCGCTCACGCCCTGGATCGATTATCTCGAGGACTTCGGCGCAAACGCTCTACTGCTCGGCCCGGTCTTCGAGTCGAGCGCCCACGGCTACGACATCGCCGACTATTTCCGCGTCGACCGGCGCCTCGGCGATGACGCCGCGCTCGCTGCGATTAGCCGCGAGCTGCATCGCCGCGGCATTCGCCTCGTGCTCGACGCCGTGTTCAACCACACGGGGCGCGATTTCTGGGCCTTTCGCGACATTCGCGAAAAGGGACGCGCGTCGGCTTACTGCGACTGGTATCACTTGGACTTCACCGGTCGTAGCCCGTACGGCGAGCCGTTTGAGTACAAAGGATGGAACGGCAACTACGATCTCGTGAAACTCAATCTCGCAAATCCCGCCGTCCGCGAGCATCTCTTCAACGCCGTCTCATGGTGGATCGAACAGTTCCAGGTCGACGGTTTGCGGCTCGACGCCGCCGACGCGCTCGACTTCGATTTTCAGCGCGCGCTCGCCGCGCACTGCCGCGCGATCCGCCCGGACTTCTGGCTGATGGGCGAAGTGGTTCACGGCGACTACCGCCGATGGGCCTATCCCGCGGGGCTGTCATCGACGACCAACTACGTCGCCTACAAAGGACTTTGGTCGAGCCACAACGACCAGAATTATTTCGAGCTTTCGTACACGCTCAATCACCAGTTCGGACCCGAAGGAATTTATCGCGGCCTCGCGCTCTATACCTTCGCCGACAATCACGACGTCGATCGCGTCGCCAGCATCCTCAAGAACCCCGCTCACCTGTATCCGCTCTACGTCCTGCTAATGACGATGCCGGGGGTGCCGTCGATCTACTACGGCAGCGAATGGGGCATCGAGGGACGCAAGGGCGCCAACACCGACGCGTCGCTACGGCCTGCGCTGGATCCGGCGACTCTTCCGCAGCACGCGCCTCATCCGGAATTGCACGGCTTGATCAAATCTCTGATTGCAATCCGCCGTCGATTCGCCGCTCTGCGCCACGGCGACTACGCCCAGCTTCACGTCGCGCGCGAGCAGTTCGCTTTCATCCGCCGCGATCCGGCCAGCGCAATCGTTGTCGCCGTCAACGCGGCAGACCGCCCAGCCGAAATCAAATTGCACATCCCCGACATCGCGAATGGCCAATTGATCGACGCGCTGAACGACAGCGAGGCCTTCAGCATCATCAACGGGCGATGCGCCCTGCCCGTCCCGCCATGCCGGGGCCGTATTCTCGAGGTTCGCTGACGATTAACCCACGGAACATTGCTTGTGCATTCATCGCAGGCCGATATTCCCCAATCGAGCGTGACCCCCGCGGGTCCTCGCTCCACACAGCGTGCGGAGTGCCGGCCGGAATGACCATCACCATCCCGGGCTCGAGGACGTGCTCCCTCCCCGCGACTCGGCATCGCACGGTACCCTCGATAACTTCGACCCGCTCCTCCTGATGCGTATGGATATGGTCGCGCGGCCGCTCCGAGATTTCGAGCGCGATGTACTCGCATCGAAAGAACTCGCCGGCCGTATCTTCCGCCGACTTGAGGACGATCACTCGATCTCGCGAAACGGGACGCTCTGAGACTGTTGTCGCCATGCTCGTTCTCCTTCGTCGATTGCTGTGTAGGAGCACTGTAACAATCGAGCGAGTTGGAGTGATGCGCGACTGCTGACAGCTGTCTGTCAGCAGAGTCTGCCGCGACGCGCTCAGCCCGAAAGATCCTGACAGCCTACTGTCAGGAGCAATGCAGCGACCGTCACGACCTGCTGAGAAGATGGAGAAATAGGTCCGCCGCGGTTTTTCCAGTCTCCTGCGGGAAGTCCTCGCTCAGGAATTCCACTTCGCTCATGCGGTCGACGCGAAAGAAGCGGAAGTCGTCGCGCAGTTCGCACCATGAGGCAGCGGTCCAGAACGGCGGATAGAACCAGAGACTCAACGGACGCACTTTGCGCTGCGTCTCGGCGCCCTTCTCGTCGCAGTAGCGGAACCGAATCTTGCGGCATCCGCGAATTGACGCCCGCAGCTTGCCAAGATCGAAACTCACCGGCACGCGCCGCACGTCTTTCGAGGCCCAGAGCGATCGATCGTCCATCATCTTTTGCAGATGAGAGGGCAACACGCTCTCGATCTTCGACAATGCGGCATCTGCCGCCCGGCCAAGCTCGGCGTCGCTCCAGTTCTGCACCATGCGCGCGCCGAAGACGAGCGCCTCGAGCTCGCTCTCGCTGAACATCAGCGGCGGGAGATCGTAGCCCTTGCGCAGCGAGTATCCGATTCCCGCCGCGCCCTCAATCGGAACCTTGCTCGCGATCAGATCGCTGATGTCGCGGTAGATGGTGCGCTCGCTGACCTCGAAGTGTTCGGCGAGCGAGCTGGCGGTGACGACGCGGCGCCTGCGGAGCCGCTGAATAATCTCGAACAGGCGATCGGCGCGACGCATGATGCTCCCTCGCCCGTTCTCTCATTGTGACGGTTCAACGGCAACACCCGACTCGCGCGGAGTCTCCCCGCCGCGAGGAGTGCGCATCAGCGCGTAGGCCGTCACCGCGACGAAGACGGCCAGGTTCACCAAGGCGGTGACGATGAGCGCGGCGTTCGGATGGTCGGGGAAATACGACGATGTGTCGGTGAGATTCTTGATGTAGAGCAGGTTGAACATAAAGGTCGCGCTGACGACGGCGAAGATCGTAGTGAGAAATTCGCTCTCGAGCGCGATTGGAATCAGGAACACGAGCGGGTAGTAGAGGTAGCGTTCATGCATCCGCGGTGCGAACATGAAGAAGCCGAACAGCGCAACGAAAATCGCCAGCAGTGCGGCGCGAGCCGATTTCGCGCGCCAGATCAGATACGACGCGATCAGATAGACGGCGCAGGTCAGCGCGAGGCCGAACGCGCTGTACGAAACGGCGCCAAAAATTTTGTCGGTGTCGGGCGTGCCCATCCCGCCGATCAGTCCCATGAAATTGAAAGCGCCGACCGAAGCTTCGCTGAATCGCGTGCCGAGGTCCTTGTACACGTTGAAAATCCAATCCCACGAATGTCCGAGCTGATACGGCAGCACGCCAATCACAATCGTGCCCGCGATTGCGCCGCCGCACCACACGCATTCTGCTATGCCCGCGTTGAACAACGTCCACAGTGCCAGCGGCGGCGTGAAGGCGAGAGCTTGCGGCTTGGCCAGGATGGCGATTGCGGCCGCACTCCATCCGAGGCGGTAGCGGCCAGTGAGAATCAGGACTGCGGCGGCGATCATCGGCAACGCGACGACCGAATCGCTCTGACCCCACACGACAGTGTCGAAAATGAGCGCGGGGTTCAGCGCGAACAGCATCATTATAATTAGCGCGCGCTGGCCGTGGCCGTTACGCCACGCGGCGAAGTAAATCGTCAGGCCAATAAAGAAGTCGGCGATCAGCGGCGGCGTTTCGACGATCACGCGGAAGCCGTTCGCCGACGGCTGGATCAGCCCGCCAATCCAGCCCGAGAGCCACAGCAGATAGACCGATCCGGGCGGATAGGCGTCGACCGGCAGGCCGGGATCGTAAATTTTCGACGGCCCCAGGAACGCGGCGAGCAACGCGCGATTGGTCTTGGCCCAGATGTCCCAGTAGAAGCCGGTGAAATGAAACAGCGCGGCAAATTTGACGGCGGTGATCGCGAGCATGAGGCCGGCAGGAAGCATCCAGGCCGAGCGCCCGGCGGCTAGGGCCGGCCGCCATATTTCGCTGAGCGCCCATCCGAGCAAGCCGAGCAGGAGAAATCCGCAGATGACGCCGGTTGCGCGGATCGAGATTCGGTCGTCGGGCTGATGCAGCGAGTCGTTGTAGTATGCGCGGAGTCTCTTGAGATCGAACCGCATCGCGGCCGGCGGCGGCGCACCCTCGAGCGCGATTACCCTGATATTGCGAAACGATGCGTGACCCGTATCCGGATAATTCTTGAAACCGAGCTGACAGAGCAACTCCGTCGAGTCGCCCCATCGATCTTCGACGAGGTAGAACGAGATGGTCTGCCAGTCCGCGTTGTGTTGCAGACGGTTCGAGCTGAGCAGCAGTCCGTCGAAGGTGCTAATCGCGATATTCGCGCCGCCTTCGGCCATCATCGCGCCTTCGACCTTCGCCTCGGCGCTCACCAGGTAGGAGCCGGGCCGCAGCATCAGCGCCTGATGCCAGTTGGCGAGATTCCGGCCCAGGTTGGAAATTTCCAGCACGCCGCCTGTCGCGGGCGAGTAGGTCCATAAAAACTTGCTCAGCTTCCGGTCCTGCGACAGCGCGTACCAATCAGCGGGCGCGCCGTTGACGCCGGCTGCCAGGTCGGCGTTCTTGACGAGGTTGGTCGGGGACTCGGCGGACGCAGGCCAGCAGAACGAGGATGCGCACAGGAGGAGCGCCACAAACGCGATGAATCGCCGCATTAGATCCATGCGCATCCAATCAAGTGTGGATATGGATATGCAAGACCTGATGTTTTTCAGTGCCGCGCGGACTAGGATTTGCCGCAATCAGGGGAGGACCTGCCGATGCAGAAACGCGGTGTGCTGCTGACGATTTTCGCGCTGCTGTTCGTACTGCTCGCGATTTCCGATTTCTCCAAACCGTTCTCGCATGATCCCGGCATCGGCTTCGTCTGTCTGGGCGTCAGGCAGACCGGCAGCGCCAACGCAATCTTGGGCACGCTGTTCGGTATCGGTCTTCTGATCTTCGCCTACGGCATCTGGACGATGCGCGGCTACGCGCTGCCGGTGGCGTACATATTCACGGCGTGGGTGTGCGTCAACACGATTCTTTTCCGATTAAAGAATCCCACCGCACCGCAGCCTTCAATTGTTTTTACAATATTCGCGACGTTGATCGGCATAGGCGTACCGGTCGCGACGGCGATCATCCTGTCTCGTCGCCAGGCTGAGCTCACGTAACCGGCCGGGGACCATCAATGTCGCAAAAACCGCGCGGCGCGACGCTGACGATTCTCGCGATTCTGTTGGCGCTGATGGCGCTGTCCAATTTCGGCAAGACCTTCACGCATCAATCCGGCGTGGGATTTGTATTCTTCGGCATGCGGCTATCGGGCACGGCCAACATGATCGTCGCACCGATTTTCGGGATCATCATCGCCGTCTACGTCTACGGAATCCTTGCGATGCGCAAGTTCGCGCTGCCGCTTGGGATCGTTTACGCGGCCTACGTGATCGTCAACATGCCGCTGTTCGTTCTGAGGTACCACGGCACTGCGGTGATGCAGGAGCATTCTTGGGCGTACCTTGTGCCCTACCCCTTCGTCGCGATCGGCGTGTCGTCGGGCGCAGCGTGGATGCTTTACCGGCGCAGAGAAGATCTCACTTAGACTTTCGGATCTCGCGTCCGGCCTCTGGCTGGCGGTAGAATTGGCTCCAGCCGATTTGCAGCTTCGCGAGGTGATCAGATGAAACGATCGCGCGACGGATCGATCATTGGGCGACGCGAGTTCCTGAAACGCGGCATGCTCGCCGGCGTGGGCGTTTCGATCCTGCCGCTGGCGGGCGCTGCCAGCGCATCGATCGAAGCGGCGGCTCCGCGCATTCGCCGATACGCGACGCTCGGGCGCACCGGCCTCAAGATTTCCGACATCTCGTTTGGCGCCAGCCGGCTCACCGCGGGCAACGAAGACCTCGTGCGGCACGCCTACGATTGCGGCGTCAATTATTTCGATTCAGCCGACACCTACACCGACGGCGAATCCGAATCGACGATTGGCAACGCGCTCAAGGGTAAGCGCGACAAGGTATTCCTCACTTCGAAGACGATGGCGGGAGCGGACGACAGCCGCGCCTCGATGATGACAGCGCTCGAAGGAAGCCTGAAGCGCCTGCAGACCGATCACGTCGACGTGTACTTCAATCACGCAGTCAACAACCCGGCGCGGCTGAAGAACCCCGAGTGGTACGAATTCGTCACGCGGGCGAAAAGCCAGGGCAAGATTCGATTCACCGGGATGTCGGGGCACGCGGGGAATCTCGCCGAATGTCTCGACTACGCGATCGACAGCGGGCATTTCGACGTAATCCTGTGCGCGCACAACTTCGGCCAGGACCCCAGCTTCATGCAGCGCTTCACGCGCAACTTCGACATGGTCGCGAGGCAGCCGGAGTTGCCGCGGATAATGAAAAAAGCCAACGAGCACGGCGTCGGCGTCGTCGTCATGAAGACGCTGATGGGGGCGCGCTTGAACGACATGCGGCCGTACGAATCGGGTGGCGCGACGTTTTCGCAGGCGGCCTTTCGATGGGTGCTGTCCAATCACAACGTCAACGCGCTGATCGTTTCGATGACGAGCAAGCAGGTGATCGACGAATACCTGGGAGCGTCGGGCGCGCGCGCGACCGCGGCGGGCGACCTGCCTCTGTTGAATCGCTATGCGAGCCTCAACGGCGATTCGCAATGCCGTCCCGCGTGCAACGAATGCGCGAACGCATGCCCCTTCGGCGTGCCGATCGCCGACGTAATGCGCACGCGGATGTACGCGCGCGATTACCGCGACATCCGCCTGGCGCGCGGCGAATACGCCATGCTCGCGTCAAACGCGGCGGCGTGTCTCACCTGCGATGCGAAGCCGTGCGCGGGCGCGTGTCCGCACGGAATCGCAACGGAGGTGCTGCTCGCACCGACGCATCAGTTGCTCGCATAGCCGCTTAACGAACGCGGATAACTTCGAGCGTGGTGACGCCGCGAATCCATCGCGCGTGACGCTTGTCGCCCGGAACTACAAAGCGCAGCGGACCTTCGTGACTGTCCAGCGGCTTGCCGTCGCGACGGTCGGCCAGGATTATTACGCGGTCGCTAAAGTTGGGATCGAACTCGGTCAGCGAAAAGAGCACCGTGTAACCGTCCGCAGCACGCGCGACGACGCCCAGCGCCAGGTTCGGTCCTTTCAGATCTTGCCCCAGTGGCGCGCCCGCCTTCTGGAGGATCTCGGCTACCGGTACGCCCGCATATTCGGCCGGGGTGCCTTTTTCATCGGTAACGCGAATCGTCTGCCGTTGAAATGCCGCAATGTCGGCGGTGCTCAGATCGAGATGCGTCGGCACGTCGCCAATGACGCGCAGCGCCTGCGCGAAAGCACTTGGCGGCGCAGATAGCAGCAGAATGAGCAGCGAAGGCAGAATCCACCGCTGGCTTCGACCGGCGAATGCCACGTCAGCCCTTCTGGATCATGACCTCGGTGGCTTTGATCACCGCGGTCACTTTGTCGCCCTTCTTGAGGCCCATTTCTTCCGCACTGCGCTTGGTGATGACCGATTCGACCACATTGTCGCCGACTTTGACCGTGATAAGCGCGGTGACGGTGCCGAGAATTACCTCGGTGACTTCGCCCTTGAGATGATTGCGAGCACTAAGCGGCATAGGGGTTGTTCCTCACATTGCAGGATTTACGCCTTGAATACTCTGCCAGATTAATCAACGGAGCAAGATCGATACTGGAGGCTGGAGTTTAATCATCTCATTTTGCTTGAATCTCTTCCTCTACTTGGGTAACGCTCGAAGTGTTTTCCGATCGCTCGTGATCAGATTTGGGAGGGTCGCGCGATGAGTGACATAGAAACCGCCTCGTCCGGCAGCAACGGTGCTCAAGAGTTCGATTTCGATCCCGATTCGCTTCGCACGAAGTATCGGGAAGAACGCGACAAGCGCATCCGCACCGACGGCAACGAACAGTACGTCGAAGTGAAAGGCGACTTCAGCCGTTACATCGACGATCCCTACGTCGCCCCCGGCTTTACCCGTACGCCGCTGAATGACGCGGTCGATGTTGTGATAATCGGCGGCGGTTTTGGCGGACTGTTGGCCGGTGCGCGTCTGCGCGAGGCCGGCGTGAAGAGCATCCGCATGATCGAGAAAGGCGGAGACTTCGGCGGCACCTGGTACTGGAACCGCTATCCCGGCGCGCAATGC
>Ga0210393_10000325_pt1 | contig 43419 bp, 38 predicted proteins | sample IncBWC27OmetaG_FD_160068 | JGI IMG/M metagenome (GOLD analysis project Ga0210393, IMG submission 160068) | Forest soil microbial communities from Barre Woods Harvard Forest LTER site, Petersham, Massachusetts, United States - Inc-BW-C-27-O ... | reverse complement strand
GGTCTGAACGCGATACCTCCGATAAGTATCGACAGTACCGACTGGGTCTGCACGGTAAGGCCGCTGGCGGAGAGCGATACGTCGATTCCGCTGGCGTGCCAGAAGCGCGTGTCGGGGTTGACGTACTGATCATAGGGCGCCTGCACGAAAACCTTGACGGTCAGATCCTTGCCGTCTTTGTCGAGCGCGTAGGACGCGACCTGGCCGACCTGTAATCGGCGAAAGTAGATTGGCGTGCCGGTGTCCAGCGATCCCAGGTCCTTGGTCTTGAGGATGAAGAAGCGGCCTGGAGTCTCGCCGGTAATCACTGGCGGTATTTCGAGACCTATAAATTCCCTTCTCTCTTCCTTTGAAGATCCTATCTCCATTCCTAAGTAGGCTCCCGAAATAAGCGTGCCCAACCCACTTATATTGGCGCCTGAAATTCGCGGCCGCACGACCCAGAACTTGGTGTCTTCGACCAGAAATTCTTCGGTCTTGGGCGCCATCTCAACGGAGAGGATAACGTGCTGATGGTCCTCCGACAGTACGATAGTTTGGACGGTGCCGATATCGACGCCGTTGTAGTGGATCTTGGTCTTGCCGGCTTCAAGTCCTTCCGCCGTTTTCATGGTGATAGTTATCTTGGGTCCTTCGCTCAGCACTCGGGTTACGGCGACCCACGCGCCGACGACGGCAGCCAGAATCGGGATGAACCAAACGAGTGAGAGCCGCGTGCGTTTTTTCGGCACGTTCCTCGACTCGGGTACTGTGGACCGTGGTGGATCGCGATCAGGCATAGGTAACCTCTTTCGACTCTGCCGCTTGCATACTTGCCGAATCCCAAATCAGCCGCGGGTCGAACGACTCGACCGCGAGCATCGTGAAGACCACCACCGCCGCGAAGAAAATCAAGCCGGGCCCCGGCTCGACAGACATCAGCGGTTGTAGCTGTATGAGCGCGGCGGTAAAGGTGTCGACGAACACGTCGACCATCGACCAGCGCCCGATGAAATCGACCATCCGGTACATTCGAATTCGCTGTTCATTATTGGCGACCGAACCGCGCTGTGTGGTGATGAGCAGGTAACCGAGCGCGAGGATCTTAGCGCTGGGGATCATGATGCTCGCGACCAGCACGATGATCGACAGCGGCCATCCGGTCGGCGACCACAAAAGGACTACTCCCTGCAGGATGGTATCGGAGTCGGCGCCCGCCGCGGTGGTCGTCGTCAATACCGGAAGCAGGTTGGCGGGTATGTAACAAACCGCGGCGGCGAGCAGAAATGCCCACGTCCGCTGGAAGCTGGCGTGCTTGCGGAAGGAGAGCTCCTCGTCGCAGCGCGGGCAAATTCCTTCTTCTTCACCGGGCGCGGGGCGAGACAGCAGGCCGCATCCTTCGCAACTTTGCAAACCTGCTTGCATCGCCGTGATGGCGGTCATAACGTTCCCTCCACCAACGCCTCGCCGGCGCCGTCGCGATGGGCTTCGTCGGCCCACTGGATTCGATCCCAAACGTCGCGCGAGTCGAAGCTGGACGATATGCCGGCCAGGATGAAGACGAGGACCCACAACACGAACAGCGCCAGTCCCGGAACAACGGTCGCATAGTCGGCAATCTTGACCAGCGCCACCAGCACGCCGACCATCATGACCTCGATCATGCTCCAGATTTTCGTCGTAGGGTGATAGCGCAGCAGGATTGCGACCCATTGAGGCGGGCGCGGTCGCATGGCGCCGATCAGGATCGCGAGCATCAGGCCTATCTGCAGCGCAGGTGCGATTACTGCGGTAAACAGCACCAGCACTCCGACGACCTTCTGATCGTTGTTCCACAGGTGCAGGGCGCCTCCGATCACCGTGGTCTGGGCGTCGCGCCCGACGATGGTGAGGCCAAGCATCGGCACCGAGTTCGCGATGATATAAAGCACGACGGCGGCGACCGTCAGCGCAAAGGTGCGGTTGAGAGAATCCACCCGACGGCGCCACAGCTCTTTGTTGCATCGCGGGCATCGGGCCGACGCACCGGGTTCCAGCTCCGGGATGCGCTGCAGCAAATCGCAATGCTGGCAAGCGAGCAGCGAGGTATCGGCGATTGGTTGGTTGTAATTCATCGCGTCAGATGCCAGTTCCCGCATGCGAACGGCAGTCGTCCGCAAAGCTGCGTCGCTCCCCCGAGCGGGCGCCGACTGCCACATTCTGCCCTACGGCGTGGGACTCCACCATTGGACCAAAGTACAATATGTATCCCCAGGAACAGTGGCGAATCGGGGCGATCGGGGTGCTTGATTCGGTGCCGACGGCGCTTGCGACCCTTCTCTTCGGGCCGGCGAAGAACTATACATATTGTAGCAAAATCATGCTGTCACTTCTGAATTTCCGGCTGATGCGAGCGTTGTCAGCGATTTCGATGCTGCTGCTGTGCTCCTTCGCGTTGCCCACCGTAGCGCGGGCACAATCGGATCAGGCCGTTTACACCGACGCTCTCGTCAATGGCTGGCAAAACTGGAGCTGGGCGACTGTAAATCTCGCCAATACGACGCTGGTCCAATCTGGCTCCGACTCTATCAGTGTCAGCGCCGGTCCATACCAGGCACTCTATCTGCATCAGACCCCCTTCGATTCCAGCACTTACTCCGATCTGGTTTTCTGGATTAACGGCGGCGCGACCGGCGGCCAGTTGCTGCAGGTCCAGGCGACGCTGAACGGCGCGGCGCAGACTGTGGTGACTCTGCCGGCTCTCGCGGCGAACAACTGGCAGCAAATCTCAATCCCGCTTTCTTCGCTGGGCGTTCAGAATCAACCCGACATGGACGGCTTCTGGATCCAGGACCGCAGCGGCACCACGCAGCCGACGTTCTTCGTCGACACCATCTCGATCACGGCGTTGCCACCGCCGAGCGTGGTGAACGTGACGGTGAACGCGGCAGATACGGTGCGCGTCGTCGATGCGCGCCATTTTGGCGTCAACACCGCCGTGTGGGATTCGCTCCTCGATACAAGCATCACGACCAATCTGCTGACCGCGATGGGCGCCGGGTCGTTGCGGTTCCCCGGCGGATCGCTCTCGGACGATTACCATTGGGCGACCAACACTACCGATAGCAATACCTGGACCTGGTCGACGTCGTTCGATCAATTCGCACAGGTCGCCACCGCTATCGGCGCACAGGTTTTCGTTACGGCCGACTACGGTTCGGGAACGCCGGCGGAAGCGGCCGCATGGGTGCAGGAATCGAACGTCACCAATCACTATGGATTCAAGTATTGGGAAATCGGCAACGAGTGCTATGGCTCATGGGAAACCGACACTAACTCTGTCCCGCACGATCCCTACACCTATGCGCAGCGCTTCCAGCAATACTACACGCAAATGAAGGCGATCGATCCGACTATCAAGATTGGCGCCGTCGCCGTTCCCGGCGAGGATAGCTATGCGAACAATACCAATCATCCGGTGGTCAATCCGGTAACCGGAGTTACGCACAATGGCTGGACGCCGGTGATGCTCGCGACGTTGAACAGTCTCGGCGTGACCCCTGACTTTTTGATCTATCATCGCTATCCACAAAACCCGGGTGGTGAGAGTGACGAGGGACTGCTCCTTTCCAACGGTACCTGGAGCAGCGACGCCGCCGATCTCCGCCAGCAGTTGAACGACTACCTTGGGGCGGCGGGACCTGGTGTTGAACTCGATAACACCGAGAACAATTCGGTGTCGTCCGGTCCGGGCAAGCAGACCACCAGCCTGGTGAACGGTCTGTTCCTCGCCGACAGCATTTGCGCCGCCATGAACACCGAGTTCAACGCCGTCACATGGTGGGATCTGCGCAACGGACAGGAGACCGGCAACAACAATTCCTCGAGTCTCTACGGATGGCGCCAATACGGCGACTACGGCGTCGTCGATAGCGCCAATCCACCCGGCCCGGCTGACACCTATCCGACCTATTACGTCGAAAGACTTCTGCAGCACTTTGTTCGCGGCGGCGACCATCTCGTCAGCGCGGCGAGTGATTATCCCTTCCTAAGTGTATGCGCGGCTCAGCGGACGGCCGGCGGATTGACGCTGCTGGTGGTTAACAACAGCGCGAGCGACGCACTCAACGCGAACATTTCGATCAGCGGCGCGTCACCGGGGAGCGCCGGCACGCTGTATTCCTACGGCATCCCGCAGGACAATGCTGCTGAAACCGGCACCGGCTCGGCCGACATCGCGACCACTCCAGTGACGGGCCTGTCGACAAACTTTACGTACAACTTCCCAGCGTACTCGGCCAACGTAATTGCGTTTGGCGGCGCATCATCTGCCTCGCCAACGCCGACCGCGACCAGGACGGCTACAGCAACAGCCTCGGCCACCAGTACACCGACGGCAACGACGACCAGAACGACGACTGCCACTGCAACCGCCTCGCGCACAGTTACAGCTACCGCCACCATCACGGCCACAGCTACTTCCACAGTGACCAGCACGGCTACTGCGACGAGAACGCCGACAGCTACCGCGACGGCTACCAGCACAGTCACCGCGACTGGAACCCGGACACCTACACCGACTGCCACGAGCACAGCTACACCAACCGCGACCCAGACTGCTACCGCCACCGCCACAATCACGGCCACGGCGACTGCGACGAAGACGTCGACGGCTACAGCGACGCCGACCGCGACTGCGACTCCCGCGGCTATAGCTAGCGTCGAGCCCGCGAGCTTGAGCTGGGCGGGGCATGCAGTGGGTACTACGGCCGCAGCCAAGACGGTTAGCCTGATCAACAAGGGAACTGTTGCGCTCAGCGTTTCAAGCATCTCCATAACCGCGGGGTTCTCCGCGACCAACGCCTGCACCTCGCCGGTGATGCATCTGAAGCACTGCAGCATCTCGGTGAAATTCAAGCCAACCGTCGTCGGCACAATCACTGGAACTCTGACTATCAATGACAACGCGGCTAACAGTCCGCAGCTTGTGCCATTGACCGGCAAGGGCACCAAATGATTCGACGCGGGCGAGAATAACCCGCCGATCTTTTAATGGCCGCGCTGCATAGCGGCCAGCCCTTCCCTTATTTCGCCCAACGCTCGCTCGACCGACGGACGACTCTGCACGTGAGTCCACCACGATGCGAGATTTGGACGCCCTTCCAGTGGAGAGCCAGCGCCGAGTATCGGCAGCATCGTGACTGCGAAAAATATTGTCGGCGCCAGCGCGCAGTCGGCAAGAGTAAAGTCGTTTCCGGCGGCGAAGCCGCTAGCGGCCAGCATCGCGTCGAGCTGATCGAGGCGCAAATTCTGTTCGGCCAGCTTCTCGTTGAGCAGCTTTTGGTTGCGGTTCTGCGGGTTGAGCTGCGAAGCCAATGCCTCCTGCGTCGACGTCAGGTAGAGATCATGGAAGCGGGTAAATATGCGGACCCGCGCACGGCCTTCCGGCGATTTGGGCAGCAGCGGCGGCGCCGGAAATTTGTCTTCGAGATATTCGTTAATCGTTTCCGACTCGGGAATCATGAGCCCGTCAGCATCGAGCGTCGGCGTCTTGCCAAGGAAATTAATCTTCAGATACTCGGGCGACTTCAGGTCGTTGCCCGGGATGGGCACGATGTCGATCGGGAGTCCTTTGTCATAGATCGCGATGCGCGATTTGGCGGCGAAGTTCGACGTGCTCACGTTGTAGAGTTTCATCGTCTTCGGTCCTTTCCGCTCAGGTCCGCACCGAGGATGCAAAGACTTCGTCGAGTCGATCGTAACCCTCGGCCAACCCCTTATTCATTCCGCCCACTATCGCCGCGTCGCGAGCCTCCTTCGACGGATACTGCACGGTTAGAGTGAGTGTAGTCCTGCCGCTCTGCTCGGTGAGGACGAGCGTCGCCAACTGTTCACCGGCTCGGGGCGGGACACCTATAACGAAAGATTCAGTGCGCACTACGCGCTCGGGCGGGACGACCTCGCTGAAGATTCCGCTCAACGTCATTTCAGATCCATCGGGTCCGCGCCATGCGAAATGAAAAGCGCCGCCGACGCGCCAATCCTGATCGCAGCGCACGATCGGCCAGCCCGGCGGCCCGGGAATCCAACGCTTGAGCAGATCGGGCTCGGACATCGCCCGCCACACGAGCTCGCGCGGAGCGTCGAAGATTCGAGTCACGACGACCTCGCGATCGGAGGGCGTAGTCAGCTTCATTTTTTCGCCGTTCTTCATCGTTCGCTCCTCTATCGCTTCGCGGGTTCGCGTTTGCGCTCGCGCGCCTTCAGTTCCTCGAGCAGTGCGTCGAGGCGGTCGAAGCCGCCTTCCCAAAACTGACGGTAACGCTCGAGCCAATCTGTCGCCTCCGCCAGCGGTTTGGCCTTCAGCCGGCAGGGCCGCCGCTGCGCATCGCGGCGGCGCGAAATCAGGCCCGCGCGCTCCAGCACCCTCAGATGTTTGGATATTGCCGGCTGACTCATCGCGAACGGCTTGCAAAGTCCCGCGACCGAAACATCGCCGGTTCTGAGACGCCTGAGGATTGCCCGGCGAGTTGGATCGGCGAGCGCCGCGAAAGTTGCATCGAGGCGATCAGATGATTTCGTTGCATAACCCATCAGTTCTAGAACCATATGGTTATGAATAATGTCAGTCAAGCAGCCTAGCTTGACGCGCATCCCTCAACTGTCAGACTGGAGTGCCGGTACTCTGGCTCTTGGCCGCATTAACGGCCCATTGCTCGAACAGGCTGTAGCCCAATGCCACCAGGGTCGGGCCGAGGAACATCCCGATGACGCCGAAGGCGAGCGCTCCGCCCAGCACTCCCAGCATCACGAGTATCATCGGCGTCGATCCGCCGCGGCTGATAAGCAGCGGCTTCACGATGTTGTCGAGCATCCCGACCATCAAACCCCACGCCATTATGAATATTGCCCACGGCAGGGAGCCTTGCCGGTACAGCCAGAAGGCGGCGAAAGCGGCGACGATCGGCGGTCCGCCCGGCACCAGCGACAGCAGGAATGTGACGAAGCCGAGCGACACGGCGCCCGGCACGCCGGCGATTCCGAATCCGATCGCAGCGACGACGCCCTGCAGCAGCGAAGTTCCGAGGATGCCGTAAACGACCGCGCGAATCGTCGCGCCCGCGAGCTCGAGCAGACGATCGCCCCGCTCGCCCGCGATTCGACGAAGCGACATTTGCAGCTGGGCGGCAGCCGCGTGTCCGTCGCGATAGAAAAAGAATGCGATGATCAGACTCAACGTGATCTGAAAAATGCCCTCGGCCAGTGCGCTGCCGCCCCACAACGCAATTACCTTCGCCGCCGGCAGCAGGCGCGCGAGTTCCTGCAGCCGCACCGTGCTGCCCTCGTTCAGATAGTTCCAGTAGTCGGCGATATGGCTGCCGACCAACGGAATGCTCGCGATCCAATCGGGCGGACTCGGCGGACCCTCACGAATGAGTTTCTGGCTGGCCGAGATCAGCGCCGAAACATTATCGGCGAGCGTGGCGCCGAGAATCGCGACCGGCACGACGATGACTGCAGCAAGGAACAGGGTCGCTATCAGTGCCGACAATGTTCGCCGTCCGCCGAGCATCTCTTCCAGGCTGAGGAACAAAGGCCAGGTGGTGAAGCAAAGAATCACCGCCCATAGCGCCGCCGATATGAACGGGCGCAGGACCAGCAGGCACAACAGCGCCAGCACGACGACGGCCGTGCCGCCGATCCACAGTTCGATATTGGTTCGCCTCAGCCGGCCGGCCGGTTCGTCAGCCATGCGGATGCTCGCGCAGTTCTTTCATCATCTGTTGCACCTGCGGGTTGTCCGGCTCGAGCGCTTCGAGGCGCTCCGCATAGGTCAGCGCTTTGTCGTTATCACCCGCCTGTTGCAGGAAGCTCACCACCGCGGCGAGCGAATCACGATCATAAGGATGCGCCTTGATGGAACTTTCCAGCGTCTCGATTGCTGTACTGTTTTTGCCGACGCCGTTCAACGCGACCGCGTAGACGTAAACATAACGCGCGTTGCCGGGATCGTTACGCGCAGCCGCCGCCAGCAGGTCGAGTCCTTGCGCATTGCGCTTCTGACGAACCATCAGCAGTCCGAGCGCGTGTTCGAGCGACGCATCATTCGGCGAACGGCCAAGCGCGTCCTTGAGAACGCTTTCGCCCTCATCGTCCCGGTTCTGTGCGCGATAAACGTCGGCCAGGTTGACGGCAGCCGGCGCAAAGCTCGGGTCGAGCGACAATGCCGTCTTCAGTTCCTCCTCGGCTTTGTCGAAATGATTCTGCCGCGCGTACAGCAATCCCAAATTCAAATGCGCCTCGGGACGGTCGGCGTTCAACTGCTGCGCGCTGACGTACTCGTCGGTGCCGCGAGCGAAAGCATCGGCAACATTCGCCGGCAAATCGGCGGTGGGCAAGCCGGCCACCGTTTCCGCCGCTTCGATCCGCACTGCGCGAACCGGATCGCTGAGCAGCGGCGCGATCACATTCGCGCTGGCGCTCGGTTCGCTGTTCGACATGGCATGAGCGGCGGCGCGTCTCACCAACGCCCAATCATCGACGACTCCGGCGCGAACAGCAGCATCTGTCGGAGCTGGAACGTAGTTCGCGAGCAATGAAAGCGCCGTCGCGCGAGCGATCACCGGCTGGTCGACCTGGGTGACCAATCGCTCGAGCGATTGATCCGCGCCGGGTGCACCGGCCGTCCCCGCATCGAGCGCTTCGGCGAAGTGTTGAAACCCCTGGGGCGCGTGCCTATACCATTTTTTCACCGCGTCCAACGCCCACTCGGCCTTCTTATCAGTGTGACAATTCGTGCACGCGTTGGGAGTGCCGAGCTTGACCGACAAGTCGGGGCGAGGAATCCGGATGCTGTGATCGCGGCGCGCATCGATGACCATGTAGGTCCGCGTCGGCATGTGACACTCGACGCATCGCGCGCCCGCCGATCCGACCTTATGAAAATGATGCGACGGCGAATCATATTTCTGCGCCGAGTGACATTGCGCGCAAACATTGTTGCCGTCCGCGCGAAGCTTGAGACTGTGCGGCTCGTGACAGTCGCTGCAAGTGACCCCGGCGTGGAACATCTTGCTCTGGGTGAAAGAACCGTACTCGTAGTCCTCTTCCTTTATCTGCCCGTCGGGAAAGTAGTGGTCTTCATCGAGCAGCGCGACGCGGTAGTCGTCGCCGACCGGTTGCCCGTGGACGTAGTCTTCGTGAATCTCGCCGCGCCGCGCGTGGCATCGCGCACACATCTCGATTTCGCGCTCCGATATACGCGCCGAGCTTCGACGCGCGTTGCCCGTCGCGAGATCGATCGTCCAGGCGACGCCTTTGCGCTCGTCGAGCGCGATCGTCAGACCCTCGGTGGCGTCGAGCTTCTCCCAGTCGCCCTGCTTCTTCGCCCACGCGAGGTGATTGGAACCCGGGCCGTGGCATGCCTCGCACGACACGTCTATCTCCGAATAGGACGTGGCAAAAGTGCGAGTGGCGGCGTTGTAGTTCTTGCGCAAGTTGGTCGAATGGCAATCGGCGCACATGTAGTTCCAGTTCTGATCGATGCCGGTCCAGTGGCGACTGTCACGCGCCGCGATCTTCTCGCCGGGATACAGAAAGAACCACCGCTGGCCGCCACGCTCACGCGGTCGCGAATCCCAAGCGATTCCGAGCGCCTGCAAACGTCCGCCGGGCATCGCGATCAGATACTGCTGCAGGGGATAGACGCCGAACGTAAATTTGATTTCGTAATCATGCAGCGCGCCATCGGCGCCGTCGGTGCGTACCATGAAGCTCGATCCATTTCGAAAGAAGCTCGATGTGACGCCGTTGTTATCGAAGCTGGCGCGATTGAAGTCGCCTAGCACCGTCGACGCGTCCGCCGGTTGCATCGCCAGTTGATGGTGAGAGCCGCGCCAGAATGTTGCTTCCTGCTCGTGACAGGTTGCGCACTCGGCGGCTCCTACGAATTTCGCACCGGGTATCGGCGGTGTCGTCGACGTTGGGATCGAAGGCGTGGATGATCCGCCCATCCGGCGCGCGAGCAGCACGACGGCCACGATTGAAACCAGCACTAACGGCACCAGCCATGCGAGCAGACCGCGATTCGATTTCGCTTGCGCCGCAGTCGGTTGCGGCCGCGCGGCGGTGTTCGCCGGTTTGCCCCCGCGTTTTTTCTTTTTGCTCAACGGTCAACCTTGGAACGAGCGTCGCGTGCCGCTGTATAGCATGACGCATCGGATCCCGCGCATGCGACCAAGGTCCTATTGCCCGCTTCGGTCAACCATCATAGGACTGTCTTCAAGCAGGAGGCATCGATGGCTACTCCAACGATCAAGTCCGCCAACGCCGAACAGGAGGCATCGCTTACGGGAGTTTTGACCTTGGCATTCATGAATGATCCCGTATCGCGGTGGTTCTGGCCAAACCCGCTCGACTATCTGACCAACTATCCGCTCATGGTGAAGTGCTTTGGCGGAAACGCAGCCCTCAAGCACAACAGCGCTTACTATCTGGAGGATTGGTCCGGCGCGGCGATCTGGCTGCCACCTGGAGTGGAAATCGACGCGGAGGGAGTTCTTGCCGTGTTGCAGTCTTCCCTTTCACAGAAAAAGCTCGAGCAAGGATTGGCTGTGATGGAGCAGATAGCCAGCTATCATCCGAAGGAACCACATTGGTACCTGGCCATTATCGGCGCCGATCCGAGTTGCCAGGGACGCGGGAGCGGCTCGGCGCTCATGCGGCATGCGCTCGAGGCGTGCGATCGCGACAAGAAGTTCGCGTACCTGGAGTCGTCGAACCCGCGAAATCTAAGTTTCTATCTGCGGCACGGCTTCGATCTGGCCGGCGCGATTCATGTTGGCGACTTCCCGCCGGTCTTTCCGATGGTGCGCGAACCACGCTGATCGGATCTCGAGCGCGCCACGAATATTTTCAGCTAATTGCGTCGACTGCGGCGTCGAATTACCATCCGACAGGGGCGCGCAGCCAGACCGTTGGAGTTGTGGGGTAATCGATGCACAAGCACATAAGCAAGCATGAAGAAACCAAGCATCTGGCCAGTGATGTAGTTCATTACCGCGAGTACAAGATTCTGCTTCAGCCCGATAGGTTCACCAGCAAAAAAGGTTTCCTCGAATTCTGGGATGCAGTCGGAAAGACGCTCAAGAAACTTCATATCAAAGTGGACCACGATGAGCATGCGGCCGACAGCCAGGTTCGCGAGGTGCTGTTCTACGACACCCCGCAGTTCGACCTTTACAATAACCACTTCATTCTTCGAAAACGCACTTTCTACGAGCAGGGTTGGCCGCGTGCCGATCACGAGCTGACCTTCAAATTCCGCGCGCCGGAACTCACGGCTGCCGCCGCCGTCGACGTGCGCCCGCAGTTGGGTGGACACGACGAGATAAAGTTCAAGGAAGAATTACTGCTCGAGCGCGACAAGCTTGGCGGGATGCGCAGCGTCTACTCGCATGGCTGCGTGCTTACCTCGCCTAAGATTGAGCTCGATCGCGGCATCGAGGACATCGCCAAGGCGTTTCCGACTCTCAAGAAAATCGACATACGGCCGCGAACCAAGATGATGCTGGTGAACAACGTGGCGGTTGAAGAAGTGCAGAACACGATGGGCGTCATTCACTTCGGCCATCATTTCAAAGGCAAGACCACGATCGCTATTTGGCGCAGCCGCGCGCTGGAAAAGTCACTCTCGGGCGAGTTCGCGTTTCAGTGCAAATTCGATCAGCTCGACGATGTAAGCCAGGAGTCGCTCGATCTATCCGAAGAGTTCTACAAGAGGGTCCAGCTCGATTGCGCTGATTGGGTCAAGCTGGGCACCACCAAGACCGCGATGGTGTACGGACTCGGCGACAAACAACCGAGTAACCGTGAATGACTGGGTAAGCGCCGAAGAGGTGCGATAGTCAGTAGCGCGCGGCGCGGCGAGTGATCGGCCCGTCCTCGCTGAGCATGATGTGCGTCAGCGTCTGCTCGTCATGGTTCATACGCCACGACAGCAGCTTCTGCGCATACTCGAGTACAATCGGCGCGTAGGAATCCTCGCCTGCAAGGTTTACGAACTCGCCGGGGTCCTTCTCCAGATCGAAGAACAGGGGCGGCAGGTTCGTGAAATGGACATATTTGTACCGCTCGCCCCGAACGATGTTCATCGTGCATTGATGCATCGTCAGTCCCAGCTCGCGCTCTGCCGAGTCGTCGCGCGGGTCGCGAAAATCGAACTCCCAATGCGCTTCGCTGCGCCATCTGACTGTGCCGCCTGCGCCTTCGACGAACGGAGCCAGTGAAGCTCCGTCGCACTGCACCGGAACTTCGGCGCCGATCGCATCCAGCATCGTCGGCATGACGTCGACGTTCTCGGTGAACGACGAAACGATCGCGCCGCGCGCGGAATCAGCCTGTCGCCGGGGATCGCGAACGATTAGCGGGATGTGATACGAGCCGTCGAAATAGCCGCACTTACCGATCAGCCAATGGTCGCCGATCTGCTCGCCGTGATCCGAAGTAAATATAATGACCGTCGAATCCCAGCGCCCTGACTCCTTGAGAAATCGAATGAGCCTTCCAATCTCCGCGTCAACCCGGCTCATGAGTCCGTAGTAAACCGCCTTCAGCCGCCTGAGTCTCTTCTCATTGTCGGTCGCCCTGAAAACCCCGCGCGCCAGCTGATGCGCGAGCCACGGATGCTGCCGCGCTTCATCTTCGGGCGTTGCGAGACGCGTGAACCCCGGCACCTGCGCGGGATCGTACATCGCATTGTAAGGCTCGGGCGCGACAAACGGTGGATGCGGCCGGAGCAGTGACAGGTGCACGACGAACCGGCCCGTCGCGCCTTTGATGTAGTCAATCGCTTGCCCAACGAGGAACGCGGTGTCGTCGAATTCCGCCGGGTACTTGAGCGGCTTGGGATGCGCGGCGCCGTCTTCGTAATCCGGACCCTCGTCGCGATTGCCATAGGCGGAAGTGACGTTCGCAGGCACCTCGAAACCTCGCGCCTTCAGCCAATCCGTCCACGGCGTCGGCGTCCCCGTCAGCAGGCATATGGGCCTGATGCCAGGCAGCGGACCCTCGTACGATTTGAGCCACGGATCGCCCGGCGCGAGGCCGCGCGGATCGAGGCTCGTGTCGGTGTAGCCGAAGAGCACCGGATCGTATCCATGCTCAGCCGCCTCCTTCGCCCAGTTGGTGTGGCGCGCGTCGAGCGGCGTGCCGTTGGTCCCCGAGCGATGATTCTGCAAGTACATCCCGGTGTGAAGCGACGCCCGGCTCGGACCGCATGGCACGGCGTTGGCGAAATGACGCCGAAAGAGCACCCCCTCGGCCGCAAGCGCGTCGAGATTCGGAGTTCGGACAACAGGATGATTGAGCGCCGAAAGACAATCACCGCGCCATTGATCGGCGGTGATAAACAATACATTGAGCGGCGACGACGACATCTGCGAGCTACGTCGCGAATACTACCGGCGGCCAGCACTCGCCGTCCAGCGCAGCATTCGCGATGCCGCGTCGAACCTGGCAGTGCTCGGCTGCTCGTTGTAACAACGCAAGGTCTTTTTTGATGCGCGGTTAACTGGTAGTGATCGCAAACGACAATTGGTCGAGTCGTTCGCGAAAAAGGGTGTTGGGACTCCGAAGGCATACCATCGGTCGTCTGCTGGCGATCAATCCCGTAGATGTACGGTCTCGCGAGTTCGTTCTGCGAGAGCCCCAGTCGTTGATTGGCAACGACGAATCGAACGACTTCGTTGTGCGAGATCCCACCGTTTCCAGGCAGCATGCGATCGTCAAGCGTCGAAAGCGTCGATGGGAGTTGGTCGACGCGAATTCGAGTAACGGTACTTTTGTCGGCGATACTCGCGTGACCGTCCAGCCGGCTCGGCTCGCCGATGGACAGGAGGTTCGCTTTGGCGCCGCTAAATTCGTCTTCCGGGAAACTCCCATTGCGCCGATTCAAGAAGAGGAACGCCGCACCCTGCCCCCACGCAAGCAGTCGGCACTTTCACTCCGCACCGCATCCGCGTTCCTCCTTGTGGCATTCGTAGTCGGTTTCGCGGTCACGCAGTATCTGTCGTATCTGAACTACAAGCGCGCGAATGAACACGCCATCTCGGGCCATCCGGCGGGTCGTTCACCGTAAGAGGACGCTAACCCACCGATGTTTGGCAGACGAAAATCGAAACAGCCGGAATCGCCGACCGCCCGGATGATGGCAATCAACCCGCGTGCGGGTGAGCCGGTGGAACTGCTGGTTCTCAAACCGACGGTTTCGATCGGCAGTGACGATGGCAATGATTTCGTGATCCGCCAGGCCACAGTTTCAAAGCGCCACGCGATCCTGACGCTGCGAGATGGTCGCTTTGAGTTGAGCGACCAGTCTTCTACCAACGGCACATTTCTAAACGGACGCCGCATCGACAAGAGCGTGCCGGTCACGATCGGCGATGAACTCTGGTTTGGAGGCGCTCGCTTCGTTCTGGCGAATCCCACCGTAGTTGGAAACGCGGTCGATTCGGTCGTACCGCCGCGAGCAACCCGGCGAAAGACTCTTTCGAGCCGCGCAGCGTTCGAACTAGCGCTGCTCGCGCTCGCGATTGGATTCGGTTCGGCTCAATATCTTTCCTATTTGCTCTATCATGAGCAAAACCGGTTGATTCTCGCGGAGGCAGTTCCGCTGCCGCTCCCACAAGCTCATGCGTCCACCAGCATTCAATCGGCAGCCCCGAGCGCGGCACCTCTCGCGCCTCCGCGTCCGATTGCAAAACCGGCCGAGACCGTCGCAGCCTTGCCGCGCACCGTCGCCGCGTTGCCCCGAGCTCGGCCCGAAGTATCGCGCGCCGTGGTTGCGGCATCGCCCACTGAAGAGCTGCCATCTGTTGCGGCGCCCAAGCCAGCAGGCCGCGGAAGTGATGAATTGGCCGGAGCGGTTTCGCTGGAACGCTTGTTCCCTGGCACCGGAACGCACGCCGGCGAACCAGCCGGCGAGTTTCAACTGACCGACCTCGCGGGCACGCCCGTCTCACTCTCAGCGATGCGCGGCAAGGTGGTCCTTCTGACCTTTTGGGCGACATGGTGCGGCGTCTGTCGCGGCGAGCTGCCGCACCTGCAGAATCTCTACACCAATCTTAAACATCACGACGATTTTGCAGTGCTGGCTATTAACGTCGATCAGCATTCCGAGACCGTCCCTCCTTTTGTTCTGAAGAACGACTACCAGTTCCCGGTCTTGCTGGATGCGGAGAATCGAGTGAGCAACGCCTACGGTGTCCGAGGCATACCGTCGAATTTCATCATCGATCGAGAGGGCAAGATCATCTGGAATTGCGACGGCGGCGTCGATTGGTCGGATCCTGATCTTCAACGGACCGTCGAAAAGCTTCTCTAGGTCCTATTCGCCGCGGCGCCGGTGAAATTGCTCAGGCGTGGAGGCCGCCATTAACCAGCCAGACGATCAGAACGATCATCAGGATCAGCATCAGCAATCCGCCCGGATCCCTCGGGCCATGATGGTAGGCTCGATAACCGCCGCCGCCACCGAACAGAAGAAGCAAAATAATCAGAATCAATAGCATCGTAACTTAACCCTCGTACGCGCTGACCTTTCAGCTAATGCCACGTCAGCTGATTTTTTACCCCGGTGACGCCTTGCGCCGCCGCCGCAATCTCGCCGGCGTGCTTCGCGTCGCCTGCCGACTTGACGACACCGCTCAGCAGCACCTTGCCGTGATCGCAATCGACCGCTACCGGGTAGTTGTCAGTGACGCCGTCGTCGGCCAGCGCACTCTTGACCTCGGTGATCAGCAGGGCGTCGTTGGCCCGCTCGGCTGGCGAGTTGTAATGATGCTCCGTCGCGACGTTGACGGTGTCATGCTCGCGCGACATGGAGCTCGACGAGTCGGTCGAGTTCGAGGAGTCTGTCGCGCTCGGGTCGGCGCCAACATTGACGGCAAACATGCCGACGATTGAACCGATCGCCACAGCCGACAGAACTGTCCTCAAGTTTCGCATCAGTTCGCAGGAGTCACTGTCGTTGATTCGCTGTGGTGAGAGCTCGAGCTGTCAACTGTACCGCTGGCGCCCGACTCGCTTGAAGTGCTCGATTTGTCCATCGACGTGCTGCTGGTCGTAGTTGGCGGAATCACCTGTACTGGAGGAGCCACGACTACCTGCGCCGGCGCAGCCGCTGGCACATAAGTCGTGCTGTCGACTTCCTTGGTAGTGCTGCCGCATCCCGCAACTAAAGCCAGGGCACCTACACCGACGACACCGATCGCGAATCGCTGTAATGAATTCATTTCTCTTGATTCTCCGTTGAACTTGAATGTGAGTTGACGATCCGAGGCTTCGAAATCGCCAACTGTTAATCTGTGCTTGACGCTATGAACTCGCGCCTAGTAGCCGTTGGTTTGCGTGACCGTGGTCCTTTGCGTGGTGGCGTTCGGGACGTTGGTTTGCGTCGTGGTAGTCGTCCGCGAAACCTCAGTCGTGGGAGCCGGCTCGTCTACCGGCACAAACACGGCGCATGCGCTAACGCACATACTACCCAGTAGAATCATAGTTGATATATACACTGCTGTAGCTAGTTTTCTATTTGTCACAATCGTCACGGTAGCACGACTAGTATTGTAAAGTTTATTTCGATCGTTGCGTAATGTTACTAATATAACCAAAGCGTCCGCATTGTAGTTCGAGGAAAGATAATGGACGAGGAACGACTCAGGAATATCGCCGATAGTCTGATGACCGCGGCGCAAACCCGCATCGCTGTCAATCCGCCTGCGGCCGAGGCGAATTTGTCGCTCGCCGACGCCTATCGCATCCAGATGATCAACGTCGAACGCAACGTCGCCGCGGGACGGCGGATCATCGGCCGCAAGGTTGGTCTGACCAGTCTCGCGATGCAGAAAATGTTCGGAGTCAGCGAACCTGACTTCGGCCATCTGTTCGACGACATGATCCTCACGAGTGGTACAGAATGCATAGTCAGTTCGCTGCTGTTGCCACGAGTGGAACCGGAGATCGCGTTCGTTCTTTCGCGCGAGCTTCGCGGACCCGGCATCAAGCGCGACGACGTGATCGCCGCGACTGAGTATGTGACGCCGGCGCTCGAGATTATCGACACCCGCATAGGCGACTGGAAGATCACGCTCGCGGATACGATCGCCGACAACGCCTCGTCGGCGATGGTCGTGCTCGGTAAGCAGAAGTCAGCGCCGATCACGTACGACCTCGCGCGCATCGCGATGACTCTCGAGAAGAACGGCGTCGCGGTCGACCAGGGCGTCGGCACTGCGGTGATGGGACATCCTGCCCAGCCGGTCGCGTGGCTGGCCAACCAGCTCGCGGAGTTTGGACAAGTGCTGGCCGCGGGCAGCATCGTGATGCCGGGTGCGTTGTGCCGCGCGCTGGAAGTGGCCGCGGGCGATACCGTCACCGCGCATTTCGGCCCGCTGGGAACGGTCGGCGTCAGGTTCGTTCGATGAAACCTTAGTCTGTTCGGACGATGCACCGCGGCTGGCGGTCGCGAACGATCGCGATGCGCTCCGAATGCGCGACCCGGAGGATTTGATGGCCGCTGGCTCCAACCCAATTCCCGAAGGCAGGTACGTCACAACCGACGGCGGGCTTTCGATCCACTATCACGAAGCCGGCAGCGGCGAGCCGATCGTGTTCCTTCACGGCAGCGGACCCGGCGCTAGTGGCTATAGCAACTTCAAGGGCAACTACTCAGTATTCGCGGCGAATGGCTATCGCGCGATCGTGCCGGACCTGCCGGGATTTGGTCTTTCGTCGAAACCCGATACCAACTACGTATTGGATTTCTTCGTCGAAGCCGTCGACGGACTAGTAAGTAAGCTCGGTCTCGGCCAATGCACACTGCTCGGCAACTCGCTCGGCGGCGCGATCGCACTCAAGTACACGCTCGATCATCCGAACGTCGTGAGCCGCCTCATTCTAATGGCGCCCGGCGGAATCGAGGAACTGCCGGCCTACCTGCAGATGGAAGGCATTCGAAAAATGATCGAGCTCTTTTCGGCCGGTCCGATGGACACCAAGTCGATGCGCCGATTGCTGACGCTGCAACTCTACGACCCGTCGCACATCACGGCCGAGTTGCTGGCCGAGCGCGTGGGAGTATGCGCGATGCAGCCGCGCACCGTGCTCTCGACGATGCGCGTGCCGAACATGGCCGAGCGCCTAGGCGAAATCCGCTGCCCGGTGCTCGGCTTCTGGGGCATCAACGATCGTTTCAATCCAGTCGGCGGCGCCATGAAAATTCTCGAGCGATGCCCGCAGGCGCGCTTCACGCTGCTCAACCGATGCGGCCACTGGGTGATGGTCGAGCACCTTGAATTGTTCAACCGCACCTGCATCGACTTTCTCCGCAACGGCTAAGCTCCCACGTGGATCACCTGGCGCACGCGCAACGAATAATAATCCATGATGCTCAGTGCGCGTTGGTGATCCGCAACTGGGCTCCGCTGATGAATCGCGACTCATCGGAAATCAGAAACAGCACGAGGTTCGCCACGTCCTTCGGATCGCAAAAGCGCGACGTCGGGTCGGCGTCGTAGCTGACGGTGCTCGGGTCGGGATTTCCGAGCAGCGGCAGCGTCATCGGCGTCAGCACCCCGTCGGGATGAATCGAGTTGCAGCGGATCCGATAGCCGCAGCTCTTGCAGTGGACGGCGACGCTGTGGGTCAGCGCCGCGACCGATCCTTTCGAGCCGCTGTATGACACGGCGAACGGCAGGCCTTCCGCGGCCACCGACGACATGTTGACGATCGATCCGCCGCCGCTCGACTTCATCGCGGCCACGCCGTACTTGCAGCCGAGAAAGTAGCCGTCGGCATTGACGCGATGGATTTTCTGCCACTGCTCGAGCGTCGCGTCCTCGATCGATCCCATCACCAGCACCCCAGCGTTGTTGACCAGCCCGTCGAGCCGGCCGAATCGATCCTGCGTCGCACTCATCACGGCTTTCCAGTTGTCCTCGCTCGAGATGTCGTGGCGAAGGAACATCGCATCGGCGCCAATCTCGCGCGCCAGCGAGCGGCCGCCGTCCTCGTTGAGGTCGGTGATTACGACGCGCGCGCCTTCGCCGGCGAGCAGCAGCGCATCCTGTTTGCCGATACCGCTGGCGCCGCCGGTGACGATCACAACTTTTCCCTCAACGCGATTCATTTGCCCTTCTCTTTCTATATCTACCCGGCCGCTTCAGCATGCCTTGGACTATGCGCCAACGTTGCGGCCGCGGCGCGGCCGGCGCGACGACCCGACCAGACGCAGTCTGCCAGCGCGAGACCGCTCACATAATGATTCGACGCGATTCCTACCGCGGCACGTCCCGCCGCGTAGAGGCCGGGCACGATGCCGCCATCTGCCGTTCTAACCGCTCCATCGGACTCGTCGACGCGCAAGCCGCCGAGCGTGAGCGCGGAACACGGGAACAGGCGCTGGTCGACCGAGATGTCGAGCGCGTAAAGCGGCGGCGCTTCGAGCGGGTGCAGCAGATCGCGTGACTTGCCCAACGGATCTTCGCCGCTGTGCGCTGCTTGATTGTAGGTCTGCCAGCTTTGACGGAGCGCCGACGGGTCTGCGCCGATCCGTCGCGCGAGTTTTTCGATCGATTTGCCTCGCTTCGCTCCCGCATAAGTCAGCACCAGCGCGGGAATGCTCTGGAAGCCCCAGAGCTTGCCGGACAGCGCTTCTTTCACTGCGTCGCGCCTGATGGCCGAATCGATCACGAGGAATGCTTTGCCGCCATGATGCTCGCACATCTCGAAGCCGAGCCTGGCGCCGTAGACTTCCTCGTTGCAGAAGCGCTCGCCGCGGGTGTCGACAATCATGCCGCGCGCCCACGCCAGCGGAGGATTGATGAACCGCCACGCTGATACGCGCTCGAGGCGCGCTGCTTCGCCGCCGACCGACTCGCCCAGCCGGATGCCGCTGCCGTCGCATCCTGAGGTGCCCAGGCGGAAGTTGCGCAAGTACTTCGGCGCGTGCCGCGCGACCATTTCGCGATTGAAGATGAAGCCGCCCGTGCTGAGGATCACTCCGGCCCGCGCGCGCACCAGCAACGGCCGAGCGTCTGCCAGTTCGACGGCGAGTGCGCGGCGTCGCAGCATGTCGGCCACGCCCGGCGCTGGATATTGCATTTGATCGGCCCAGCGGCTGAGCCGTCGATGTCGCTTGGCGGCGCGGCTGTCGGCTTCGAACTGCCACAGTTCTGCTCCGAGCACTGCGCCGCTTTTGCTGTCGACCACCAGCCGCCGCACTGACGATTGCGGCATCACGCGCGCGCCGGCAGCGTTTACGCTCTGGCGCAGCGCGCGGAATAGCATTGCGCCCGAGAGACCTGCGCCTTTCACGCGATGGCCGCGCGGCGCCGGCGAATGTTTGCCGGCGTACTCCTTAATCGTCTCGTTGCCGGAGAAATACAGGTAGTAGCCGTCTGCCGGATATGACGTCTTGCAGGGCGGCACGGTCGCATCGAACTCGACGCCGTGCGCCTCGAGCCATTCGATCATCTCAACGCTGCGATCGCAGAAGTCGCGCAGCGTTCCGCGATCGACGGCGTCGCCGACTTCCATGCTGAGGTACTCGTACATCGCTTCGGGCGAATCTTCGTAGCCCGCGGTTTTCTGAAATCGAGTACCTCCTCCCGCGTACACGACGCCGCCGCTCTTGGCGCTCGCGCCACCGCCGCGAAAGCGATCGGTTACGATGACGGACGCGCCCGCATTCGCCGCTTCGATCGCAGCGCACGCGCCGGCCGCGCCAAAGCCGACCACAAGCACGTCGCACTCGTCGTCCCATCCGATCGATTCCGCGCCGTTGGCGCGGATCGGCGCGCCGATCGGGGTTGCTCCCGAATTGCTCGCGTCGATCTCCAGGTCAGACGAGGTTTCGCGCGATGACACGAAACTACTCGATTACTATCGGCGAAAATTCGGTTGGAGCGCCGAGGAAGCTGCGGCCTGACGGCGGTTGCGCACCGTCGACGTCTTTAACCCCGTAACGATCGGCCAGCTCTGCGGAGAAAAATGTCTGCCCGGTCAATTCCATGCGCTTGGGATCGTTGAAGATCGCGTCGATGATGCGTCCGCCGTACTCGGTCGATTCGGCCACTGCCAGCATCGGGCCGTACTTCGACTTGTTGGCGTCGATCATCATCACCTTCTCGGTCTTCACCAGCCCGAGCCAGACCGAAACGACCACGACGTTGTGCGGTCTGAAGTCGTGCGCCATGTCGTGCGACATCTTGTCGACTCCCGCCTTCGCGGCGCCGTATGCGGGGCCGTGCACGTAGGCCTTGGCGCCCGGCGACGACGAGTTGAACACCACGCCCCCGTTGCGAATGAGCATCGGAGCGGCGAGCCAGGTCGCAACATAGTTGGAGCGCAGGCCGACGTCGAGCAGCTTCACGAAGTCGAGCGGCTTTTTCCAGAACGGGCCCGACTCTGTGAGGCCGTTGGGAATCGCGGTGGCGTTGTTGACGAGAATGTCGAGGCGGCCGGACTCCTCCTCGATGCGCTTGAACAGCACGCGCACCTGCTCGTCGTCGCTGTGATCGCAGACGACGGCGACGCCGCGCCCGCCGCGTTTGGTGACGTCCTCGGCGGTGGCGAACACTGTCCCGCCGAAAGGATTGTCGCCGGCCTTGCTGCTGCGCCCCGTGACGTAGACGGTCGCGCCCGCCGCTCCCAGCGCGATCGCGATTCCTTTGCCGACTCCGAGGCTTGCTCCTGTAACGAGCGCGACGCGATCTTTCAGCATGTCAAACTCCTGCGAGATGGTGCGCGGCGATATAGCCGAAGGTCATCGCCGGACCGAGTGTCGAGCCCGCGCCGGGATAGCTCGGACCCATCACGGCCGCCGAGGTGTTGCCGGTGGCGTAGAGGCCGGCAATCGGCTGGCCGTCGACGCGCAGCACGCGCGCGTACTCGTCGGTGAGCAGGCCGCCCTTGGTGCCGATGTCGCCGGCGTCGATGCGCATCGCATAGAAAGGAGGCTTGGCGATCGGCGCGAGGCACGGATTCGGCTTGACGTTGACGTCGCCGTAGTAGCGATCGAAATTGTTGCTGCCTTTGCCGAACTCCTTGTCGTCGCCGCTGGCCGCGTATTGATTCATCCGATCGACGGTCTCGCGCAAGCCTTTCGCATCGACTTCGATTTGCGCGGCGAGCGCATCGAGCGTGTCGGCCTTGAAATAAACCGTCCCGGCCCACGACGCCGGCAGCGCTTTGTCGGGACGCGCCATGCCGGGCAGCAGAGGCCCGCATGGATACTTGCGCCGGAATTCGGCATCGAAGACGAGCCACGCCGGCATGTTGGCTTTGCTCTTCTCGTTGTCGGAGTACATCGCGTAAACGATCTCGCTGTAGGGCGCGGCCTCGTCGACGAAGCGGCGACCGAGTCGATTGACCATCACGCATCCCGGCAGGTTGCGCTCAACGAACAGCGCCCTGCGCTTCTCGCGCCCCATGATGAAAACCGTCGGCGCCCACCACGCATGATCCATCAGCGCCACCTGCGCGCCAATGCCCTGCCCTGCGCGAATCGCGTCGCCGGTGTTCGACGGCGGCGTGACGGTCCATTCTGCGCGCGTCGGCTTGGGTAGGTACTCGTCGCGCATCGCCTGGTTGTGCTCGAAGCCGCCCGCGGCAAGGATGACGCCGCGGCGCGCCGCGATACGTACCGGCTTGCCGTTCTGCGTCGCAACAATTCCCACGACCCGGCGCGCATCTGTGACCAATGAATCGAGCGCAGTGTCGAGCCACAACGGAATATCGCGATCCATCATCGATCGCCGCAGTGATCCGACCAGCGAGCTACCAAGCGTGAGACGGCGGTCGCGCTTGCTTTTGAAACGCCACGGCAGATCGATCCAGTAACGCGCCATTCGCCGGATGAAGAGCGTCAACCAGCCGCGCTCCTTGCAAAGAATTGCGTGCGCCTCTCCCGCCGTCATGGTAACGCGGCCGCCGATAAGAGTGCCGGGCTGAGGCGGACGCATGCGCGCGAGTTCGTCGCCAAGGCGCGCCGCGTTGAACGGCAAAGGATCCATCGTGCGGTAGCCGGACCTGGAGCCGGGCAGGGACGGGTAGTAGTCGGAATAATTCGGCATCGCGCGATACTTCAGGCAGGTCTTCTCTTCGAGGTAACGCACCATGCGCGGCGCGTGCTCGAGGTATGCGAGCAGGCGCGCCTCGGCGACCATCCCGCGAGTCGCGGCCTTGAGATAAGCGAGAGCATCGTCGTGGCTGTCCTTGGCTCCTGCAGCGGTCAGCAGATGATTGCACGGCACCCATACTCCCCCGCCCGAGATTGCACTGGTGCCGCCATACTGGTCGCTCTTTTCGATGACGACGACCGATTGGCCGAGATCACGCGCGGCGATTGCGGCGGTCAAGCCGCCGGCGCCCGAGCCTACGACGACCACGTCGAACTCGTGATCCCAATGCGCGTCGGCGGGCGGCGCGCCGAGTCTCATCCCGCTGCTCATATGAAGAAGTCGGTGTTGCCGAGTCCTAGCAGAACGCCGCCGTAGTTGCGTCCGAATTTGTCGGGATTGTTGGCGTAGTGCATCCGCGCCGCATGAATGTCCACGAAAAATCGGCCGATGGGATTGTCGGTGTAGACTCCGCTGCCGCCGCAGGAGTGGAACAGGCGATCGATGTGCTCGGCGCAGCGCCCGGCGACGGCGGCCGACTGATAGCGGTAGTGGATGCGATCGTTCACGTCGAGCGCGTCACCGCGGCGCAGCGTCGCCATCATCGCGGCGAAATTTCGATGCAGCGCCAGCTTCATGTCGTCGATGGCAAGCGCCGCATCAGCCGCCGCCAGCTCGGCCGCCGGATCTTCGGCCGTGCGGCCCATGTCGTTGATGCTCACGCGCTTCGATCCATAGTCGCGAAACGCGGTAAGCGCGCCTTGTAATGCGCCGATCGAGGCAGACGAAACTGCGCGCACGAAAATCTGTCCGAACGGCAGCTGATACAGCGCGGCGCTATTGGCGCTCAAGCCGGGACTGGTGCCGGCGAAGCCGTCGATCGCGCGATGCGTGCGATACTCGGGCACGAACGCGCCGTCGATAACCACTTCCTTGCTGCCGGTCCCCTTGAGGCCAACCGTGTGCCAGTTGTCGTTGATCGAAATGTCGGAGCGCGGGACGAGGAAGGTGCGATAGTCGGGTACGCTGTTTTTCGTCGACACGATTCCGCCGAGGAAAAGCCAGTCGGCGTGATCGACGCCACTCGAGAAGCTCCATCGCCCGCTGAATCGAAACCCGCCGTCGACCCGCTCGACCTGTCCTTTGGGCATGTAGCTCGACGCTATCAGCACCGAGCTGTCCTTCGCCCACACGTCTTCCTGCGCGCGCGGATCGAACAGACCCAACTGCCAGTTGTGCACGCTAACGACGCCGTAGACCCAGCCCGACGACATGCATCCTTCGGCGAGCGTCATCTGGATGTCGAAGAAGACGCCGGGGTCGAGCTCGTAGCCGCCGTAGCGCTTGGGCTGGATGACGCGGAACAGGCCGGCGCGCTTGAAGTCCGCGATAGTCTCGGCGGGAATCGAGCGGTTCTGCTCGGCGAGCGCGGCGCGCTTTGCGAGCGTCGGCACCAGCTCGCGCGCACTCGCCAGAAGCGAGGCCGCGAGTTCAGTTCCGTTGCTTTCGACAGTGGATTTCACGTTGAACAGAGAGTCGTCCGATATTTTGAGTGATTCATCGTCCGAAAAGACTATTAAAGGATTACTTTAGATTCAGCCTAGCCAGATCACGCTGCTTAGCAAGACGCGCACGAGTGTCGTTTGCCGGGTCACGCCGATCTTCGAAAAGATCGAGCGCAGATGCGCGCGGGCGGTATTCTTGCGGATGTTGAGTGTATCGGCCGCTTCGTCGAGTGATAGGCCGTTGGCCAGTGCGAGCGCGAGCGACGCTTCGGCGGGAGTCAGATCGAACAACCGGCGCACCATCTCGCGCGACGCTTCCGATTTGCGCTCGGCATCGCGAATGAAAAGCGCCACCGACGGACGTCGCTTGCCCTTCGACCATCCTGTCCGCGGAATGCTGCGCACCAGCACTCCGAGCTTGCCGTGCGCGGATTTGCGGGTGATCGAAATCGCGTCGACGACGGCGGCTCTGCCACCGGTCTCTCCGTTCAGCGCCTGCTTGACCAGCCGCTGCAGTTCGCGATTCTCCGCCGCCGCGTCCGCCCGGAGCACGCCATTGACCTGCCGCAGGCCGTCGCCCTTGCGCAGCATCTCGTCTGCCACCGGATTGCTCGTGAGCACCGCGCCGGTCTCGTCGAGCGTTACGGTGCCGACCAGCATGCGATCGACGGTGCCGGCGTAGAGGCGCCGCTCGGAATCGACCATCTCGAGCTGCGAATGCAGCCGCACGGCGCGCTTGAGATGCGGCAGCACTGCGGTGCATAGCGCCTTATCGTGCTCGGAGAACGGCGGCTCGCGATGAGGGCGCGCGACCCGCAGACGGCATTCGAGGCCGTCCTCGGTGCGAATGTCCGCGCCGAGCGCATGCAGGATGTCGAGCGGCTTGAGGAACTGCTTGTAGAACTCACTCTCACGCCAGTTCGCGTCGCCGATCAATTCATTCACGGTGACGACCCGGTCCGGCGGCAAATCGATGAACGGATCGAGCGCGTAGTAGTGCTTGTTGTATTCGGCCTCGCGAGTGATCGGCAAATCTCCCGCCGAATTCACCATCAGCGCCTCGCGCTCGGCCGACGGCGGCTGCAGCATGAGGGTGACGTAACTGGCGCGAAGGTGACGTCGCAGAAGATCGAGCGCACTCTTCCACGGCACCGCCTCCAGCGGACCCTCGTAGATTGCGGCGAGCAATTCGCTGAACTCCGTCAGCGGCAGCGAAATCGCATTATAAGGATGCGCGTCGCCCCGCGCCCGCTTGACCGCCTTGCGCATCCCTCTCATCTACGCCACGAAGGGCAGTAAGAGCGAGACACGCGCGAAGGCTATAGATGCGGGCTAATCTTCGAAGACGTGATGCGGCGCTGGCGGATCCGTGATGCGAATGTTCATCTCGACTACCTGGCGCTTGAGGGTTTCCTCCGGGACTTCTGCGCTGTCGAGGTAAAATTGCCGGTACCATTTGCGCAGTTTGTAGATGGGCCCGTCGCCCTCGCATAGCAGCGGATTGTCGATGCGCACCTTGTTATCCCAGATGGCGACGTCCTGGTAGAAGCCTTGCTGGATGCCCTTGATGTACCCGGCGGCGATCTGTTGCGACATCTCGGCGCTCACGCCTTCCATTTTTCGCACGATCATCCCGAAGCGCAGCTCGAAGCTCTTCAGATGAAGCGGCACGTGGCAGTTGAGCAGAATCGAGTCGATCGGAAACCCGCCCACCTCGCCTTTCATCTCGGTGATCTGATATGCGGGGCCGAAGTACGTCGCGCAGGTCGCGAGGCTGCCCGTGTTTCCCTGCGTACCCGTGCCGATCATTATCTGCGTCGCCTTGTGACCCTGAAATACGTTGGCGAAGTAGTCGACCGGCGCGCCGTGCACCACCGGGAAGTGCGCCATGTCCGCGACGTTGTCGATCAGCTCGCGGCAGTTGGTGTTGATGGTCCACTTCTCGATCACCCAGTCGCTCCATTGGTCGGAGAAGCACGCGTCGATGCGCGGAATCGTAACCTCGGGCGGCGGCGCGCTGTCTTCCGGATCGTTCCATACGAACAGCAGCTTGTTCTGCTCGCAGGTCGGCCACGCCTTCACGCGCGCCTTGGGCGGGATTCGTTTGGCGTACGGAATATTGTCGCACTTGCCGTCTGCGCCCCAGCTCCACGCATGAAACGGGCATCGCACCGAGTTGCCGCTCACCTGGCCGCGGCTCAAGTCGGCGCCCATATGCGGACAGTAACCGTCGAGCACGTGAACCTGTGAATCCTCGCCGAGGTACGCGACCAGCCGGCTGCCGAACGCGTTGACGGTGTGCGGCTTGCCGTCTTTGTAATCGGTGGCGAGCCCAAGGCAATGCCATCCGCGAGCGTAACGATCCGCGATCGGCGATGCCTCAATCTTATGTGTCAGCGCCATGGCCCGGCCCTCCGCGATTAGCCAACCTCCATGCTCGCAGTCCGATCCGCACGCGGCATCGTCTTTTTGGACGATAGCAATCGCTGCACTCTTTCTTGATTCACAGACCGGCCTTGCGGGATTGTGTGGCGTGACAGGAGGACATTTACCATGGCATCGATAACCGGCGGATGTGCGTGCGGGGCGGTTCGCTACGAGTGCTCAGCCGATCCAATCATGGCCGCCAACTGCTACTGCACCGACTGTCAGCACTCGACCGGCACTGCGATGGCGAGTGTGATGCTGGTGCCAAAGGCGGCATTCAAGCTCACGGGCGTGCTGAAGCAATACGAAGTCACGGGCGACAGCGGCGGCAAAGTCAGTCGCGGATTCTGCCCGAATTGCGGATCGCCGATCCTGTCTCTGCTACCTGCGATGGCGGACTTCGTCGCGCTCAAGGCGGGCAGCCTCGACGATCCCTCGATCTTCAAACCGATGATGCAAGTGTTCATGAAGAGCGCGCCGCCGTGGGCCCCCGTCCACGAGCATCTGCCGAAGTTCGACAAACAACCCGGCTGAATTTCGTCGCAGCGGAGTTAGAGGCAATGCGCAAAACCTACACCGGAAGTTGCCACTGCGGCGCCGTTCGATTCGAAACCGACCTGGACGTCGCCGCAGGAACGGGGAAATGCAATTGCTCGATCTGCACCAAGACGCGTCTGTGGTTGGTGAACGCAAAGCCCGAGGATTTCCGGTTAATCGCCGGCGAAGCTGAGTTGACCGATTACCGAGGCGCCAATCCCGTAGCGCATCACACCTTCTGCAAACATTGCGGCGTGCATCCCTTTGAATGGGTCGATATGCCAAATATGTCCGGCGAGAAGTACTTCAACATCAATGTCGCCTGCCTCGACGGTCTCGACATCGACGAGCTGATGGCAGCGCCGGTGAGCTATTATGACGGTCGCAATGACAATTGGGGTTCGAGACCAAGCGAGGTCCGCCACCTCTGAGCTGATGACTTGCGACGCCTCGCAAACGGCATCTTTATCTTCGGTCCCGCGATATTGACGCTAGTCATGGTCGTTGGATGCCGCACGCTTGACGCCGGCCTGGTAGTGCTGGGCCTTCCCGCTCTCCTTATCTGGCACTTCGCGCTCGGATATACGCATCGCGATAACCCCAGCTACCTTGTCTATGCGGTGTTCAATCTATTCGTGTATCTTCAGATAGCACTCGCCGGCTTCTTCGATCTCTAGGATTTCAAATTCTCCGCCCCTCGGCGTTCTGGGACGACGCCCACTTTCGAGGTACAATCGTCGCCGGAGTAATCGCCATGGGTAATGCCGCCGCCACTTTCGACCTTCGCACGCGCGCCGATGCTCGTAGCGTCGTCGCCGAGCGCACCGCTTCGATTCCCTGGTATGTCTGGTGTCTAGCAGCCGCCACCGCCGCCGACCTGTTCGGCGGTTACTGGGACATCTCGTGGCATATCTCGATCGGCCGCGACACCTTCTGGACGCCCGCGCATATGATGATCTACCTCGCGGGCGTGCTGGCCGGAGTCGCCAGCGGCTACGCGATTCTGTCGACCACCTTCGGCGAGTCGCAGGAGGCCAAGGACGCCGGCATCTCGGTGTGGGGCTTTCGCGGACCGCTCGGATGTTTCATGGCGGCGTGGGGCGGCTTCATGATGCTCACGTCGGCCCCCTTCGACAATTGGTGGCATAACGCCTACGGCCTCGACGTCAAAATCGTCAGCCTGCCGCACTCGATGCTCGGCATCGGCGAGCTGATGATCGAGATGGGCGCGATGCTGCTTGTGTGCGCGCATCTCAATCGCGCGTCGGGTGCTTATCAGCGCAAGCTTGACTGGCTGCTGCTGACGATTGGCGGCATCGAGGTGGCGGGCTCCGCGCTCTTCATCCTCGAATCGACGCCGATGGAATTCATGCACAACTCCGAGTTCTATCGCGCGGTGGCGACCGCATTTCCCATCGCGCTGATCGCTATCACAGTCGTCTCGAAGCACCGCTGGCCTGCCACCATCATGGCTGCCATCTACACCGCCCTCTTCCTCGCGGGCCTGTGGATCTTCCCGCTGTTTCCCGCCGCGCCCAAGCTCGGGCCGGTGTATCAGAACATCACGCACATGGTGCCGTTGTGGTTCCCGGTGCTGGTGATTGTGCCGGCGTTCGGGCTCGACCTCCTGCGGGCGTGGATGGGCAAGAATTGGGGCAGTTGGAAAGCGGCGATTGCGGCTGGCTTCGTTTTCATTGCGGCGTTCGTCGCGGCGCAATGGCCATTCGCGAACTTCCTGCTCTCGCCGGCCGCGCGCAATCCGATCTTCGGCTCCAACTATTTCGGATTTTTCGATCCCGCCGTCGTGCTCTACAACCCGTACCGTTTCGAGCTGCAGAGTTCCCCCGCCTTCGCCAAAGGAATGGTGATCGCGTTTGTCATGTCGATCATCTTCTGCTCGATCGGGATGGCGCTCGGCAACTGGATGCGCACCGTGCGGCGCTAACGCGCACGCTGTTTCGATGCGGTCCGCATCGCGCACAATTCTCGTCCGCCGCGCCGCGATGCTCGCGGCGGCGCTGTTGCTGCTCGTCGCTCCCGCCGACGCGCACGTCGGCAGTCCCAATGTTTTCTACGAAGGCGACGCGGGCCCGTATCACCTCTTCGTGACGGTCAATGTGCCTGCCGTCATTCCCGGCGTCGCCGACGTGCAGATTCGCGCCGACTCCGACGACGTGCGCCAGGTGAGCACCGCAGTGACTCGCCTGTCCGGCGCCGGCTCGCAGTATGCGCCCGTGCCCGACCTCGCCAATCGCTCGCCCATCGACCCGCATCTCTTCACTTCGAGCTTGTGGCTGATGGAATACGGCTCGATGCGCGTGCTGATAAATGTCGCGGGTACGCATGGCGCGGCGCAAATGTCGGTGCCGGTCCCGTCTGCGGCGCGGCGGATGCTGCCGATGCCGCCGGCGCTCGGCGCGTTGCTACTGACGCTCGCGATCGCGCTCGCTCTCGGCGCGATTTCGATCGTCGGCGGTGCCGCCCGCGAATCGCGTCTTGCTCCCGGCGCTCCGGTCACGCCCGAACTGAGGCGCCGCGGATGGCGCGCGATGGCGATAACGGCAGTAGTCGTGGCGGCGATTTTCTATTTCGCATTCGCGTGGTGGAATTCCGACGCCCAGAGCTACGCCGCTGTCACCAAGCTGTTCAAGCCGCCCAAGCTCGCGCTCACTCTCGTCGACGGCAATCGCCTCGCGATACGCCCCTCGCCGGCCGACCAGAATTGGCTGGAGTACAAGGTCATGGACGGCATCGTGCCCGACCACGGCCACCTGATGCATCTGTTCCTCGTGCGCACGCCCGCGCTCGATCGCATCTGGCATTTGCACCCGGCTCGCCAGCCCGATGGATCGTTCGTCGACGCGCTCCCGTCGCTCGAGCCGGGCCGCTACGCAGTGTTCGCCGACATCGTGAGCCAGACCGGATTTCCCTGGACTCTCGTCGGCTCGATTGATTTGCCACAGGTTAACGGCACACCGCTGAGCGGCGACGATTGCGGCGGCGAGGCGCCCGCGCTCACTCCCGCATCGGACTCCACCATCGACGTACTCAGCGACGGCACCCGCGTCGTCTGGCGTCGCGACGCCACCGCGCTTCGAGCGAATGCGCCGATGATCCTGCGTTTCGAAGTACAGGATCAAAATGGCAAGCCGGCCACCGACGTCGAGCCTTACATGGGAATGGCGGCGCACGCCGAAATCGTGAGCTCCGACCTGCAGGTGTTCGCGCACATCCACCCGTCCGGCTCAGTCCCGATGGCGTCGCTGATGATGGTCAGCTCCAAGTCAGACAGCACAGCCAAACCGATGCAGGGCATGGACATGAGCGGCCCAGCCATGAACATGAGCGACCCGAGCATGAACATGAGCGGCATGAACACCAGCATGAATATGAGCGCGAGCACCGCCCCACTCTCTCCCGAGCTTTCGATGCCCTACGGCTTCCCCACCCCAGGCCACTACCGAATCTTTCTGCAATTCAAACGCGCCAACAAAATCGAAACCGCCCACTTCGACACCGTCGTAAATTGAACAGGACCTGACTATGAAGGACGCGACTGAAGCGACGCGGGCGGCCAACCGTGCGGCGCTCGCTGACGTGCCGCTGGCTGATAAGCGATCGTTCGATGACGCTCGGCGCGGCTTTGTCGAGGCCTTGGGCGATCAGCTCATAGTTCGCGCTGACGGACGGTTGGTGTGGACTCTCGCCGGCTACGAGTTCCTGGGGACCGAGCAGGCCCCCGACACCGTTCATCCCGGGCTCTGGCGTCACGCGCGAGTGAACATGGCCAACGGTCTGTACAAGGTGACCGATCGCATCCATCAGCTGCGCGGCTTCGACGTATCCAACATGACGATCATCGAGGGCGACAGCGGCCTCATCGTGATCGACCCGTTGATTTCGATCGAGGTCGCCAAGGCAGCCCTTGAACTCTACCGCAAGCATCTGTCGCACAAGCCGGTGGTGGCGGTCATCTATACTCACAGCCATATCGATCACTTCGGCGGTGTCCGCGGAGTCGTCAACTGCGATGACGTGGCGGCCGGCCGAGTGACCATCTGGGCGCCTGCCGGTTTCATGGCTGCGGCGGTCGGCGAGAATGTGATTGCCGGCAACGCGATGCTCCGCCGCGCATTGTTCCAGTTCGGCGCGATGCTGCCGCGCGGTGAACGCGGCCAGGTCGATACCGGCCTCGGCAAAAGCGTTTCGGTCGGCACGGTGACGCTGATCCCGCCGACCAACCTGATCGAAAAGCCGATCGAATCGCACCGCATTGACGGCGTCGAAATCGTCTTCGAGCTAACGCCCGAGGCCGAGGCGCCGGCCGAGATGATCATGTACTACCCGCAGTTCCGCGTCCTCAATATGGCCGAAATCGCCACGCAGAACTTCCACAACCTGCTGCCGATGCGCGGCGCGCTCGTGCGCGATTCGCTCTCGTGGTCGAAGTATATCGGCGGCGCGCTGCGCCGCTACGGCGATTCGAGCGACGTCTTGATCGCACAGCATAACTGGCCGGTGTGGACGGGCGAGCGCGTGCGGGACTTTCTGCGCAAGCAGCGCGACGCCTACAAGTTCGTGCACGATCAGACAGTGCGGCTGATGAACTATGGTTACGTCGGCGCCGAGATCGCCGAGATGGTCAAACTGCCGGCGAGCCTCAACCAAGAGTGGTCGGCGCATTCGTTCTACGGCAATCTCAAACACAACGTGCGCGCGATCTACCAGCGCTACCTCGGCCATTATGACGGCAATCCGGCGAACCTCGACGCGCTGCCGCCGGCCGAGTTCGCCAGGAAGAGCGTCGAGTACATGGGCGGCGCCGAGTCCGCGTTGAACAAAGCGCGCGAAGACTATGCGCGCGCCGAGTACCGATGGGTCGCACAAGTGGCGTCGCAGCTGGTGTTCGCCGATCCTGCCAATCGCGAGGCACGCGAGCTCGCCGCCGACGCGTTCGAGCAGCTTGCCTACCAGTCGGAATCGGCGACCGCGCGAAACGCATATCTGCAGGGCGCGTCAGAATTGCGCAACGGCGTGCCAAATCTCGGGCGCGGGTCGGGGACGTCGCCCGACATAGTCCGTTCGCTTCCGCTCGATATGTATTTCGACTTTATGGGAGTGCGGCTGAACGGCGAGAAGGCCGCGGGCAAAACAATTGTGCTCAACTGGCGCCTCACCGACACCAGGCAGGAGTACGTGCTCAACCTCGATAACAGCGCGCTGACCTATGTAGAAGACTCGCAAGCTGACGAGGCGGACGCGACCGTGACCTTGACCCGCGCGACACTGGACGAGATCTCGATGCGAACGACCACCTTTGAATCGGCCTTGCAGTCAGGACAGATCTCCGTCACCGGCAAGCGCGAGAAACTTGTCGAGTTACTCGAGATGCTCGACACCTTCCCGCTGCAATTCGCCGTCGTCGAACCCCGCCCGCCCCTCCGATGACTGCGCGTAGTTAGTAAAGCCTCGACAGGTCGCGGGCGAGGGAGTTGGCGAATTCCAGACCCAGCAGTTGGCGGAGTTTTGGAGTTGCGCGTTCGAGCACGGCGGGCGGAACTTTCGCTATGTCCGAGTCGAGCGGGCGAATCACTTTGAGGCCGTAGTTGATCAACAGCGCGACGCGCGGCTCGTCGGTGTGATTTTGCGAAGTGTCGTGCCATAGCAGGCCGTGCGAAATGATCGCGTCGCCGGCGTTGCCTGTGATCTTGATCGCCTCGCGCGCGAAATCCTCGCGATTCGGCCGCGTGCACCGCAATTGGCTGCGCGGCGCCACCAGCGTCGCGCCGTTCTGCTCGGTGAAATCCTGCAGCATCCAGATCACCTGCATCATCATCGGTGGCCGCAACGTGAACGGCCCGCGCATCGCCCAGTACGGATAGTCGATATGAACGCCCATCTCAGTGGCGCCCGGGTACAGAATTCGGGCCGAGTACGCGCCGAGCGTCATGTCGTCGCCGAGCATCGCCTCGGCGATTTCGACGATCTCCCGATGCTGCGCCAGTCGCTCGAATATCTCACCGTGCCCGAGCAGCCCGCGAATGTGCTGCTGCCCGGTCCTTTCATGCCGCCGGCCGAGAGTGGCAGCGTCGGGGGAGGCGGCAATTTCCAACGCGCGCGTGCGAGCCTCAGCCGCCTCCGCCGCGCTCATCAAATTCGGCAGCCGGATGTATCCGGCTCCGTCGATTAGTTCCTCGATGATCGCCGATACCGCTGGCATGACTTACTCCTTGTTGGCAACGACAACGAAATTCGATTTGCGAATCAACACTCCCACTCGGCGAGCAGCGCGCGAGGTCCACGAAACGAAATGTTGGGCAGGAATTGCAGCGTCTGTCCCTGCGCGAGGCGCATGCTCGGATAGCGCGCGCTGATTTCCTCGAGCACGACGCGAGCCTCGAGTCGCGCGAGCGGCGCACCGAGACAGAAGTGAGCGCCGTGTCCGAACGCCAGATGCTCGCCGGCATTGGCACGGTGTATATCGAACCGTTCGGGATCCGCGAACACCTCAGGATCGCGATTCGCCGATCCGATCAGCAAGAGCAAATTCGCATCGGCGGCCACTGCAACACCGCCGATCTCTACCGCTTGCATGGTACGGCGGCGCCACGCGATTACCGACGAGTCGAAGCGCAAAACCTCTTCGACGGCGCTCGGCACCAGCCGCGGATCGCGACAGATCTCGTTCCACGCATCGCGGTCCGTGAGCGTCCGGCGCAAAGTATTTCCGATCAGACTGGTCGTAGTTTCGTGGCCGGCGAACAGCAAAGCGAAGACGACCGTGGTTACCTCGTGGGTACTGAGCGCCGGCAATTCGTGATCGCGCGCCAGAATCAGATCGCTGGTGAAGTCGTCGCGAGGTTCCGCCGACCGTGCCTCAACCAGCTCCTGCGCGTAATTCCAAAACGTCGCCATTCCGCCGGCCAGGTCGATTTGCTGCTCCTTGTCCGGATGTCCGAACATGAACAGCTGGCGGTTCTCCGCGCCGGCTTTCACCCGTGGCACATCGCGGTCGGGAACGCCGAGCACGCGGAACACAACCAGCGCCGGCAGTTCCCATGCAAGCTCGCGAATCAGGTCGACACGACCATTAACGAACCGTTCCCGCATGAATCGCGCGGCTATTTCGCGAATAAAAGATTCCATCGCGGCAACCCGACGCGGCGTGAAAGCGATATTCGCCAAACGGCGTACTCGCGTGTGCGCGGGAGGATCGGCGTTGGTGAGGACCGGGTCCGCGCTGAAGCGGCCTTGCGCCAGGATCGATTGAGCCTGCGGACACAACGGGCTGATAGGTGAGAGCGCGTTCGCCGCAGAGAACAATTTAGGCGACTGGAAGATGCGCCGCACGTCGGCGTAGCGCGTGACGATCCAGTAGTTGAGCGCAGGACTGTAGAAGATCGGGCACGCGGCGCGCGCCTCGGCAAAGAAGGGATATGGATCGGCGAGATAGGGATCGCGAAACGGATCGAATCGCGATGCCAGCTCGGCGGCCGAGGCCAGCGCAGCGGGCGAAGGCTTCGTATCTGAAAGGCTCAAGTCTGCTCCTTACGCTCTGCCCGAAAGATATAGCCGCTGGCGTATCGCGCCGTCTAACCGAGCCCGAAAGTACGATCCAGTACAGGGCCGTTCGGTCAGCGTTTTACCGTGCCAAAAGACGGCGTGAAGGTAAGAAATGGAAGTAACCATGACAATTCTCTCATTTTCTCGCGATTGAGTTAGTTGTCACTACCGAAGCGACCACTCGCGTCAAGATGCACTGGGCAAGGTCCGCAGATCCCCACTAACGTTGTCCGACTCGCGCGATCATCGGCAGACTCGTCAGAAACTCGGCGCGTGAAGGAGATATCAAATGGACCTGATCAGAAAACTCTGCGTCAAGGCGAAGGAGCGGGCGCGCGCCCAGACGATGGCTGAGTACGCGATGATCGTCGCGGCAATCGTGCTGGTGATAATCGCGGGCTATGAAACCACCGGCACGACAATCAGTACATTGGTGAACAACGTCGACGGCAACATGTAGTCGCCCCGCCGCCCAACCAACGGCAATCTAACTTCCCCGCTTGAACGCGCTGAACATGGCGCGTTCGCCATTCTCCACCGGACCGCGCCGCAAAGGCAGCGCACGGTCCGCTCGCTCATTACCCGACTCATTCCGATTTCGACTCGAAGGCGCGACGCAGCCCGCCTCGCTCGCCGCTTTGCCTCACTGAAGATTTTACGCAAACTGTGAAAAATTTGCCGCCTCATCTGCTGCGACCGAGATCCTCAGCATGAAATGGGCTTATTAGTTAGAAAGTCCAGTTGGCAGACCTCTTGCTTTGACTCACAAGACTTCGAACGAGAGTTCAAACTCAGAGGTGGAAAATCATGGACTTGAACATACATGCAACGGCGGACGACCTGCCCAGCATTTTCCAGGGAATCGGCATCCTGCCATCGCAGTATGGCACCATGGGGCGCAGAAAGTTGCCCGGCGAAGGCGAGCGCAAACTTCTGTTCGCCGTGCTCGAGGACGCAATCCGAGTCTACATCAAGAATCGTAATCGCGGTGAAGCGAGCCTCAACGATCCTGATTTCATCGAAGCGGCGGAATGGCTCAACTCCGATGAGGAGGAAGGCCCGTTCACGTTTCTCCGGGTGTGCGAAGGCTTGGGCATCAATGCGGATCGCCTGCGCAGCGGAATTCACAACCACTCGGGCCGCCTGGAAGAGATCCGCTGCTGAGCGGCATCTGATCTGATCACCCGCTCTCTCAATTTTGGATTTTAATGATCGACATGGCGCAGCGCCTCTGCGCCAATCGATCTATCATGAACGAAAATGACGTCGGAGCTACTCGGCTCCGGCGTCATTGAATTCGACCCACCGCTTGATTAAAGCAGCGTGCCGGATCGAAACGGCACGCAAATTCAAACCTGTCGATCGTTTCTAGTTCGAGTGGTTGCCGTTGGCGAAGCGCTCGAGCTTGTTGTACAGAGTCTTGGCGCTGACGCCTAGGATTTCCGCGGCGCGGGTCTTGTTGCCGGAAGTGAATTCGATAGTGCGCGTGATCATTTCCTTCTCGACATCGTCGAGTGAGCTGCCCAGTGGAATCTTGATGAAGCTGCCGTCAGCGCCGCCCGCCGCGCGGAAGTCGTCGGGCAGATCGGATTTGCGAATCGTCCGGCCCTCGCACACGATCAGCGCGCGCTCAATGACGTTGCGCAGCTGGCGCACGTTGCCCGGCCAAGGATGCGCGGCCAGCGACTGCATGCATTCCTCGTCGACGCCGGTCACCTCTTTTTTGTTCTGCTTCGCGTAATGATTGATAAACATCTGCGCGAGCTGCGGCAGATCGTCGATACGCTCGCGGAGCGGAGGCAGCACAATCGTGAATACGTTGAGGCGGTAGTAGAGATCCGAGCGCAGCTTGCCTTCGCGCACCGCCTGCTCGATATCGCGATTCGATGCGGCGAGCACCCGCACGTCGAGCGGGATCTCTGTCGTGCCGCCCACGCGGCGCAGGCGCTGCTCTTCGATCACGCGCAGCAGCTTCGGCTGCAGCTCGGGCTTCATCTCGGTCAGCTCGTCGAGCAGCAGAGTGCCGCCATTGGCCGCCTCGAAGCATCCTTCTTTGCGCCGGTCGGCGCCGGTGAACGATCCGCGCTCATGCCCGAAGAGCTCGCTCTCCATCAAGGTCTCGGGAATCGCCGCGCAATTGACGGGCACGTAGGCGGCGTCGCGCCGCGGTGAGAGTTCGTGAATCGTGCGCGCGACCAGCTCCTTTCCGGTGCCGCTCTCGCCAGTGATCACGACCGACGCCGACGATTGCGCCAGCCGCTCGATCGCCGTAATCACTTTGCGCATCGGCAGCGAACGCCCGAACAGCGGCCCCAGCTCGCCGACTTCAGCCAGTCGCCGGCGCAGAGCAGAGTTCTCTTCGCGCATGCTGATATTGTCGCCGATCGTCTTGAGGACGCGCTGCAGATGAGCCGGGTCGACGGGCTTGCGCAGATAGTCGATAGCGCCCTGCTTCAGCGCCGCGACCGCGTCGGGAATTTCGCCCTGCCCCGAGATCATGATCGTCGGCAGGTTGATCCCCATCTCGCGGATATCGTGTAAGAGCTCGAGGCCGCCCTTGCGCGGCATCTTGAGATCCGAGAGCAGGATATGCGGGTTGAAGCTCGAGATGAGCTCCAGCGCGCGCACGCCATCCTCCGCAATCTCGCCGCGAAATCCCCACGCCGCCAGCGTCTCGCGCCAGTCGTCGTGAGTGTTAACGTCATCTTCGGCAATCAGTACACGTAGTTCGTTGGTCATAGACACCTACGAAAGATTTCCTTGAGATGCAGTTCTTGCCGATTGAATGAAACATCAAATAGCGGGAGCGACGTCGGCAAGTACCTTTATCCGCCACCTCCGGCTCAAAACCAAAGGGTAGCGCCAGGATCACGGGGAGGAACGGGATGAGCAGGTGATGGGCTGCGGTCCTGGCGCACCCTCCGAGATATAAACGATGCTTTCAGCAATCGTCGTGCCGTTTTGCAGATTAGGAAAGATTCGAGCCTGAAAGGAGTTTTTGTGAGCCCTTCCAAGGACTACTATGAAAAAATGACACGGTCAGAAAATTTATCCCACACAAAGGCGTCCGAGAGCGGACCTTATCAAGCCACGCGAATGACTGAGCACGCTGGAGGTTGCCGCGGGCATCTTTGGGCTGAATCCACGCATCACGCACCGGCTCGCCCTCGCGTGAGATCACAGCCCGGCAAGCTTCGAGAGCACGCCGCCGCAGTTGGTGCTTGATTATCTTGAAGGAGCGTCGCGGCAGTTCCGCCGCCTCGCGCGCCTTTTCCATCGCACGCACCAGCAACTGATCGGGTGCCACCGATTCGTCGAAGATGCCGGCCGCAAGCGCCTCGGCCGCATTCATATTCTTGCCGAACAGTACCAGCTCGCGCGCGACCTTCGGATGAAGCTCGCTGCGGACCACCTCGAGCGCCGCGGCCGGATAAGGAACGCCGACGCGGACCTCGGTCAACCCAACCCGCATCGGCGCGTCGGCCACGATTTTCCAATCGCAACACATCGCAAGCACGAATCCACCGGCGATCGCGTGTCCGTTGATCGCGCCGATCACCGGGAGTGGGCAGCTGTAGACCGCCGTCGCCATCCGATTGATCGCGTCGAGCAGTCGGCGCAATTCCGTCTGGCTGTAGTTAGGAATCGCCTTGAGATCAAGCCCGGCGCAAAATGCTTTGCCTTCGCCGGTCAGGACTACCGCGGACGCAGCATCATCCGAGCGCTTCGAACGCGTCGGCTAGTTCCTCGGTCGTTTCGATATCGAGGGCGTTCGCGGGTGGCCGCGCCAGCATCAGGACCTCGATTCCTTCCCGGCGGCTATGTCCGATGTTTTTCTTTCTGAATCTCGCAGGCGTAGGTTGAGAGCGGCCGCGTTAATGGCTCTGCGGCGCGCCATGGGAGTCGGCAGCAGCCAGTATTCCCATTCATTAACACGGAGAGTTCAGTTAACTAATCGACGATCTAAAGGAATGATTTTCAAACCATCGCGTTAGATTTACCGATTCAGGCCGGGTTTGCGGGTACGGATTCGCATCAAGTCGGACCGCGCGCGACTAGGGTTACCGCAGTCTGAGCATGGAACATATTACAAATTGGTGGCTTGGCAGGAAAACAGCGAGTTGATTCAGCCCTGGTATTCGTAAACATGCGCGTCGGACGTAACCGCTCCAATCACCGACTCCACTGAGGCCCAAGGGTTTCTCGAAAGGACACGACACCACCGATGGCTAGCAGCGAAGAACGCACCCTGGGGCAGGTACTACGCCGGCGCCGGCGGCAGCTCGGACTCACGCAGGAGGAAGTCGCAAAACGGACCAAGACCTCGACGCCTTACATTGGGCATCTTGAATCCGCCAAACGACACCCGTCGGACAAGATGATCGCGAGCCTCGCCTCCGTGCTCGGGCTGGACAGTCGTGAGCTCTTCCTGCTGGCCAATCCGCGCGCGCAGGAGATGATAGGTCCCGAGCCCGAATCTCAGGTAGCTTCCGCGTGGGAGACGTTCCGCAACGACGAGCAACTGCGCCGAATCCACAACATCTCGGACGACGAGATGGAAATCCTGTCGCGCGCCGCGCTGCTGGGGGAAGTGCGGGGGACGAGCGACTTCATCTATATACTGCACGCCATCCGGCACGCCGTCGGCCGCTAGAGTCAAGCTCGACCGCGCGCTCCGAGAAATTCCTCGGCGCCCCCTGAAATCGCTGTGCTAGTTATCTCTCGGGCTCTGATGCTGCGGGCGTTCAGCCAACAGCCACAGGTCGAGCGACGCCCGGTTGATTCTCCAGTTGCCGCCGAGCTTGAAGCCAGGCAGTTCGCCCCTCTTGACCAGCCGGTAGATGGTCGTGGAGTGCACGCGCAATATTTCGGCGACCTCGGCGACGGTCAGCACATTCTTGGTTTCTGATTCCCTCATCAAGGTCCGCTTCATCAGGTCGTCAACTCTGGCTTCGGGATAGAGGTTCGCGCGAAGCGGCTGTTCTTGTAAAATTTGCCGAACAACTTACAGCGGCGTTCGCAACCCCTGTACTTTTCTGGCAAATTTCTGCGGGCTTTGGCGTGCGCCTTAACGTTCAATGCGGAAATTGCAGTTAATCTGATCCCAGATCGGAGGCCGGCTAATGCCGGAGACGGGCCGGGATCTCTCAGATGAACGGTCGACGCCTACCGAATGTTCGGTAGCTAGCTTAGTAGAGCTTAAACGGCGCGGCTCCGGATCGCTGGTCTCTCGCTTCGAGTGGGCGTTCAGTGAGGTTGCGGGTCCTCGAGAGCTCGGGGATGCACTCCCGAGAACCCGCCATGGCTGCTGCGCCAAGTGCAATCGTCCGGCAAACGGGAGGTTCCGCCGGACGATTGCCGCGCTCGATCAGCCTGAACTGCGTGCTGCGTACGCAGCAATACCGCGACTGCTCCCAGAGCCATGCGAAGCGCCGGCAGGAGCTGACGAGGTCAAGGATTTCCGCGGAGAGGCGGCCACCTCAGATAGGCGAACCTGCTTCTGCGAGTTGTGATTGTTGTTGTTGAAGTCCCACTTCTTCAGCAGAACGTACTGCTTTCCTCGGCGCGCAAGCAGCCCGGACTCCACCATGATGGCGATGAGCCGGCTCACCATCGGCCTCGAGCAGCCGATCATTTCAGCCAGATCCTCGTGGCCGATTTCCGGGATCAGCATGATGCCTTCAGAGTCCCTGACGCCTGCCCGCTTCGCGAGGTCGGTCATCACCATCGTGAGCCGATCCCAGAACGGCAGGTTCAGCAGGATCGTAAAGCGCCGGAGGTTCTCTGACCAGAATGTGTTCAGGGTCGCGACGATCGAGACCAGCGCATCCGGGGGAAGGCCCGCCAGCAGCCGCGTGATGTGATCGCGGCTAAAGAGCGCCATCGTGCACTTGCTCGCAACCTGGGCTTCGAACATGCGCGCGTGACGGCCCTTCTCGTCGATGTAGTCAGGGTAACCGATGATCTCGCCCGGGCCGGCCATTCGGACCAGGGTTCGATTCCCATCACCGACCGGGCAATAGATGTAGACGTAGCCGCTCAAGATGCAGGCGAGCATGCCGTCGGTGTTGCCTTCGCAAAACGCCATTGCTCCCTTTTCGAAAGAAACCGCGATGTGGCGGTCGATGAGCTCGTCGACCAGATCCACCGGGAGATTCAGCCGACCCAGGCTAGTGCGAAGAATGCTGAATGCCTCTTCATGTTGCCGGCTTAGATTCGTCCTCATATCCTGCTTTCCTCCTGTAACTTGAACAACTCGGAACCAATGAACCTTTTGAACCCTCTTTACTCTCCTCAGGTACGGCACCCTTTGTTGCCTTTCGTCGACTCCTGCTTGTGGACAACGAGCCGAAATTCCTAAGGTAGAGTCAGCTAAGCACAACAGCGCAGTTATATCGCTAGATTTGGCGCGTCAATTTGAACCGGTTCTAGCAAAATTTCAGAAAATACTGACGAGAGCCAGGTGAACAAACATCCGATAGCGCAGGGCTTTGTGCTTCAGATAGATATCTAATATCATTTCTAAACTTCTGTCAAGCTACTATAGAGTCATATAGCACTCGTGACATATCCGTGCCCAAACAGGTCTTTTGGTGCCAAACCAAACCTTTTGATGCGTCTACAGACTGGCTACAAATCCACCAGCTGGCATCGGTCTTGCGTCTGTTTGTAGGATTTAATCACCAAGTAGGGTCTATTACTTTAAGTAATATTCTACCTACAGTAGGATTTAATGATTGAATGGCGGACTCGACTTCGGGTCTTTGAAGAACTCTTCCCGTTTTCCGCCTACCACGCTGCAGGGTTGAGTCAAGGCCTCACACATTGGTCACGATCAGTTTTGACGTGCTCTGTCGCACCCATTAAAGGCCCTCTCCACATCGATATCACGGCGTTTCTCAAGCGTTTTGCCCGTCTGATGCTGCCTCGAAGTAGTGAACTGCTTAACGATGTCTTATCTCGATCGTAACAATTTCAATTCGTAGCGAGGGATGCGGAGACACGCCGGATCGACCGCTCTGACCGGGCTAGATTTACCGTCATCCCGGAGCCGACGCGTTCGAATTGGCGCTGTTCATCAAGTGATTCGCTAACGAGGGTTGGCTCTGAAGGCTAACGTCGCGCTACGTGAAGCGCCATCGCCAGCTCGGACTCCGTGCGTGATGTAGATCGGTCAGTAGGTCTATTCGGTGAGTAGGTCGAAGAACGGAACAGGAACTCAGGTCCCTGCATCGGCCAGCTGGAGTCCAACGAACAGGACGCGTGTAGCGTGATGACGGCGCAGCGTTGCCGCTGCGCTCAGCTGCTCGGTCGCATGATCGTTTCCGCGGCCGATCGATGCGAGCGAGTGGTGCTCGGCCCTGACGCCGAATTCAATTCGTTAGTGTATGCAGGTCGACGGACTTGCGCTGATGTCACTAGGGTCACGGTCACCCTCATTGGTGAACGTGTTCAGGAACCAGAAGTCCGATCCGCATTTCGGGTTTTCATCGAGCATCGCAAATACATCGGGGGGCGATATCGTCGTCACGGTGTTCCCGACAATGAAATTCAGCCGTCCGCCAGTGTCGACTTCGATACCGGCGCCGCAGTCGTCGACTATCGTATTACTGGCAACGAGGTTGAAGCTCGAGCCGCCCGACAACGCGAGTGCAGCATTAGTGCACGACGAGTCATTGTCCAGGTTTAGTTGGGAGAAGGAGTTGGCGTTGGAACCATCGATCTCAACGGCGTCTACTAAGCCTATATCGGTCCCCGTAGCGCCACTCAGATTATTGAAAAGGTTGTGGCTTCCGCCGCTCACGTAGAGGAGCGGACCGTTGGTGCCGTGTTCGTCGTCGTCGGCTCCAAAGTAAGTTATGCCGTTGACGGTGCTCAGGCTGACGTCGTTTAGAGTTACGCCAACGACAGCCGTCAACTCCAGATTGGTGAGGGACATGTAGTAGTCCTGATCGGCCACGATGCCGTAAACGTAGTTGTCGACGGCGCCATTCGAGATCGAGACACTATCGGATCCCGCCGCGACCAAGATGCCGATGCCGCCCGGCACGCCAAACTGCGGCAGGCATAGGAAAGGGTCCGAGCAGGCGACGCCAATACTATTCCCGCCCATATCAATCTTCACCCGCGAGGCACTGATGGTCAGGCAGGTGTCCATACCAAAGTCCTGTTGTCCGGCGACGAGGAGTACCAAGTCGTTCTCCACGACGTAGTTCCCGGCCTGCGTAATGTCGCCGCATTCTGTAATCGCGGTG
>Ga0210393_10000320_pt1 | contig 43805 bp, 47 predicted proteins | sample IncBWC27OmetaG_FD_160068 | JGI IMG/M metagenome (GOLD analysis project Ga0210393, IMG submission 160068) | Forest soil microbial communities from Barre Woods Harvard Forest LTER site, Petersham, Massachusetts, United States - Inc-BW-C-27-O ... | reverse complement strand
CCGGAGCTGCTCGAGCGGCGCGGCATGAGCGATGAAGAGCGAGAATTGTTGGAAGAATTCAAGAATGAACGTGCGAGGCATTAGCTATGAATAAGATCATCCAAGAACTCAACGGCGAGCGGGCGACACGCAAGCTTCCGGACTTCAATCCCGGCGATACCATCATCGTGCAGGTCAAAGTGGTCGAAGGTGATCGCGAGCGCGTTCAAGCCTACGAAGGCGTGGTGATTGCCAAGAAGAACCGCGGCCTCAATTCTTCGTTCACGGTTCGCAAGATTTCCCACGGCGAGGGTGTCGAGCGCGTATTTCAAACCTTCAGCCCCTCGATCAGCGAAGTCAGCGTCAAGCGCCGCGGCAGCGTGCGCCGCGCGAAGCTGTATTACCTGCGCGATTTGTCGGGCAAGGCCGCACGCATCGACGAGAAGATCTGAGCATTTGAATGAGCGCCGGTTCCGCTCTTAGGACATTCTTCGGGCTGATCTGGCGAATTCTCGAAGGGATCCGCAAGGTGCTGCACCTGGCGCTGCTGCTGCTGATCTTCGGGTTCGTTCTGGCCGCGCTGCATACCTCGATACCGGTCGTACCGCGCAGCGCGGCGCTCGTGATTGCGCCGCAAGGCGAATTGGTCGAACAGATCTCGGGCGATGCCGTGCGCCGCGCGTTCGGTGAGGCATCAGGCGGCCCGGCCCCGGAGACCCTGCTGCGGGATGTGACCGAAGCCATCGCGGCGGCGAAAACGGACTCCAGAATCAAGCTCATCGTGCTGGACTTGGACGAGTTGGAACCGTCCGGCCTGTCGAAGTTGCAGGAGATCAGCGCGGCGCTGCGCGACTTCCGGGCTTCCGGCAAGCGCGTGATCGCCGCCGGCGATTCCTTCAGCCAATCGCAATACTACCTGGCGGCGCAGGCCGGCGAGGTGTACTTGGACCCCATGGGCGAAGTCTCTGTGACCGGCTTCAGCTACTACCGCATGTATTACAAGGACGCGATCGAGAAGCTCAGCGTCGACTTGAACGTGTTTCGCGCCGGCACGTTCAAGAGCTATACGGACCAATTTTCCCGCAGCGACATGGCGCCGAGCGAACGTGAAGAGACCTCGGTATGGCTCGAGTCGTTGTGGAATGCGTATACCCAGGATGTCACGCGCGCCCGATCGTTGCCGCCCGGCGCGCTCAAGGACTTCATCGCGGAGCAGCCCAGCTCGTTGCAGGCCGTGGGCGGCGACATGGCCAAAATGGCGCTGCAGCGCGGCTTGGTGACGGCGCTGAAGAGCCGGCGGCAGGTGGCGGATGATCTGAAAGGCTTGGTGGGCGAGGACGAAGACAGTCACTCGTTCAATTCCATCGGCATGAGTCAGTATCTGTCGGCGGTGCGCTCCAAGCGCGTGCTCAAATCAAAATCCGATGCCAAGATCGGCATCGTGGTGGCCTCCGGTGAAATCTTCGACGGCCATCAATTGCCCGGAGCGATCGGCGGCGAGAGCACGTCGAACCTGCTGCGGGAAGCGCGCTATGACAATGCCGTGAAGGCCGTGGTGCTGCGGGTCGACAGCCCGGGCGGCAGTGAATTCGCCTCGGAAATCATCCTGCGCGAAGTGCAGGCCTTGCGCAAAGCCGGTAAACCGGTCGTCGTCTCCATGAGCACCTACGCGGCCTCCGGCGGTTACTACATCGCCGCCGCTGCAAATCAGATTTTTGCCAGCCCGACCACCATCACCGGTTCGATCGGCGTGTTCTCGTACATACCGACTTTTCAGCGCACGCTCGAGAAGCTCGGCATCAAGGTGGACGGCATCGGCACCACGCCGCTGGCGGGCGACCTGCGCATCGACCGGGCGCTTGGGCCCGCCACCAAGCAGCTGCTGCAGGCCTCGGTGGATCACGCCTATGCGCAATTCGTGCGCCGGGTTGCGGACGGACGTAAGAAGTCCTACGAGGACATCGACAAGATTGCGCAGGGCAGGGTGTGGGCGGGCCTCGACGCGCAGCGCATCGGCTTGGTGGACCATCTCGGCGGACTCAAGGACGCCACCGATGCCGCCGCGAAGCTGGCGGAGTTGGGCACCAACTATGACGTGGATTACATCGAGCCTGATTTGAGCCTGCGCGAAGAGCTGCTGATGCAGATTCGATCGCAGGCCGTGCGCGTAGGGCAATGGGTGGGACTCATTCCGCAGCGCTCCGAGGTCGAGCGCATCCTCGATCCGCTGCTCGAACAGGCGCGCGCCATCACTCAGCTCAAGGATCCGCGCGGGCTGTATTCCTATTGCTGGTGCCGCGAGCCGCGCGACCACTAGGAACGAGTCTCCCGCGGGAGCATGGGAGATCGTCGTGAAAAAAATCTTACGCTTTGTTCTGCGGCTGCTCATCGGGGTTGTCGCAGTGGCCGGCATACTTGCCGCGCTCGCCGGCTATCTCCTCTACACCCCCAATCCCGAGCTCCCTCGACTGTCCGGCACGGTGGCCGCCGGCAGCATTGTGATTGACGGGGGAAAGCGAACGTACCAGGCCTATGTGCCCAAAGGACTGGCGCCGGGAGCGCCGCTGATTCTGGCCATGCATGGATCGGGTGAAAACGGCACGGCCATGCGCATTGAGACGGGCTATGCCTTCGAGCGGCTGGCCGATGAACGAGGGTTTGCCGTGGTCTATCCCAACGGCCAAAACGGCCATTGGAACACCTGCGAGATCGACAAGGACGCGGAGCAGCCGGGCATCGATGATGTGCGATTCTTGACGGCTCTGGCCGACAAATTCATCGGCGAGATCGGAACCGACCGCAATCGCGTGTTCGGTGTCGGCCTCTCCGAGGGGGGCTACATGGCGATTCGCCTCGCACTCGAAGCTCCTTCGCGTTTTCGCGCGGTGGCGCCGGTCGCAGCAAATCTGTCAGCACCCGAAAATTTCCAATGCAAGCCGGTTACGCAAGCAGGCGCGTCCGTCATTCTGATCCACGGCACGAGGGACCGCCTCATTCCATTCGATGGTGGAGAGGGAAGCCTGTTATTCGGCCTCTTCAAGAATCCCAAAGGTCTTTCGACGCACGCGACGGCACAATACTTTGCGGACCTCGATGGCATTGCGGGCCGGCCGGTGACGACGCGATCTGTTTCGACCGATGGTTTTGGAATAGAACGGTCGATATGGAGCAATGGCTCCGGGTCGGAGGTGGAACTGATCGCCATCGACGGGGCCGGCCATGCCTTTCCGCAACCTTACTATCGCGCCCGAAGGATACTCGGTTCCTCGCCTCGGGATCCGAATGCCGCCGAAGTTATATGGGCTTTCTTCGAGAGGCAGCGGCCAAGATAATGAATCGCGGACCAATCATCTTTCGGTCGGCCTCTCAGAGGCTGGACCAATCGAGGGTCACTTTTCCGGACTTCCCGGAATTCATGATCTGAAAGCCTTCCAGATAGTCGTTGATCCCCAAGCGATGGGTGATCACCGGCCGGATGTCGAGGCCGCTTTGCAGCATGCTCGACATTTTGTACCAGGTCTCGAACATCTCCCGGCCATAGATGCCCTTGATGGTCAGACCCTTGAAAATGACCTGATTCCAGTCGATGGCAGTCTCGCCCGGAGGGATGCCGAGCATGGAAACACTCCCGCCGTGGTTCATGGTGCGCAGCAGTTCCCGCAGCGCCGCCGGGTTGCCCGACATCTCGAATCCCACATCGAAGCCTTCTTCCATGCCCAAATCACGCATGGCGTCGTCCAACGATTCGCGCGAGATGTTGAGTGCGCGCGAGGCGCCCATTTTCTTCGCCAGATCCAAGCGGTAGTCATTGACGTCGGTGATCACCACATGCCGCGCGCCGCAGTGGCGCGCGATGGCCACCGCCATGACACCGATCGGCCCCGCCCCGGTGATGAGCACATCCTCGCCGACCACATTGAAGGCGAGCGCCGTGTGCGTGGCGTTGCCGAGGGGATCCAGAATCGAGGCGATCTCATCGTCGATGGCGGCGGGCAGCTGGAACACATTGGAGGCCGGAATCGTCAGGTACTCGGCGAAAGCACCCGGCCGATTCACGCCGACGCCGGAGGTGTTGCGGCACAGATGGCGGCGGCCGGCGCGGCAATTGCGGCAATGACCGCAGGTGATATGACCTTCGCCGGATACCCGGTCGCCGGTGCGAAAGCCGCGCACCTCGCTGCCCAGCTCGACGATCTCGCCGGAATATTCATGTCCGACGGCCATGGGCACCGGTACGGTTTTCTGGGCCCAGGCATCCCAGTTGTAGATGTGCATGTCGGTGCCGCAGATCGCGGAACGATGCACCTTGATGAGAACATCATTGTGGCCGACCGAGGGTTCCGGGACGTCCTGCATCCAGATGCCGGGTTCCGCGCGGGCCTTGACGAGTGCTTTCATGGACTGCCTCTAATGAATCACGCCCAGATCGCGCGCCGCGCGACCAAAGGCGGAGATGACCTGATCGAGTTGCTGAGTCGTGTGTGCAGCATTCATCTGGGTACGAATTCGCGCTTTTCCATGGGGTACGACCGGGAAAGAGAAGGCGACGACATAAACCCCGTCTTTCTGCATCCGCTCGGCCAGGCGCACCGCCAAAGGCGCATCTCCCAGCATCACCGGGATGATGGGGTGCTCCCCGGGCACGAGGTCGAAACCCAAGGCCTGCATCCGCTCGCGAAAATAGCGGGCATTGGCATGGACGCGGTCGCGAAGCTCGGGCGAGCTCTCCAGAAGGTTCAGCACCTGGATGGTGGCGGCGGCGACCGCCGGTGCGATGCTGTTCGAGAACAAGTAGGGCCGCGAGCGCTGACGCAGCCAGGCCACGATGTCCTTACGGGCTGAGACGAAGCCGCCGCTGGCGCCCCCCAAGGCCTTGCCCAGGGTGCTGGTGAGAATATCGATGCGGCCCATGCACTCGCGATATTCGGGCGAACCGCGGCCCCGGGCGCCGATGAAGCCGGTCGCATGCGAATCATCGACCATGACCAGCGCCCCGTATCGATCCGCGAGGTCGCAAATCTCACGCAGCCGCGCGATGGATCCATCCATGGAAAACACGCCGTCGGTTGCGATGAGCCGCACCCGTGAATCCTGGGAATCCTTGAGCGCCTGCTCGAGTTCATTCATGTCGTTGTTGGCATAGCGCAGGCGCCGCGCCTTGCACAGGCGGATGCCGTCGATGATGCTGGCGTGATTCAGCGCATCGCTGATGACGGCGTCGTGCTCGTCGAGCAGCGTCTCGAACAAGCCGCCGTTGGCATCGAAGCACGAGGAATACAAAATCGTATCGTCCATCGACAGATAGGCGCTCAATCGCTCCTCGAGTTCGCGGTGCACGCTCTGCGTGCCGCAAATGAAGCGCACCGAAGCCACACCGTAGCCATAGCGCTTCAAGCCTTCGTGCGCGGCCTCGAGCACCGAAGGATGGTTGGCCAGCCCCAAGTAATTGTTGGCGCAGAGATTGATCATCTCCTGCCCGCTGCTGAGCCGGATGACGGGGCCCTGCGCCGAGCCGATGACGCGTTCGCGCTTCAGCAAACCCGCGGCATCCAGCGATTCGGTATCGCGCCGCAGACGTTCAAGAAATTCCTCAGCGTGCATGGCGCTATTATAGCGACTTCGTATGCTGTCCTCTCGTGTATCCGCGGCGCCGAGTGCTTATGACAACCGACCAGAACAATGACAATCATCGGCTGGACAAATGGCTGTGGCATGCCAGGTTCTTCAAGACCCGGAGTCTGGCAACGGCGGCGATCAACGGCGGCAAGGTCCACTTGAATGCCGAGCGCATCAAGCCCGCGCACCGTGTTCGAATCGGCGATCATGTGAGTCTATCGCTGCAGGGAATCGTGGCGGAATTCGAAGTCTGCGGCCTGCCCGCACGGCGCGGGCCTGCCGCCGAGGCGCTCACGCACTATCGGGAGACCGCCGGGAGCGCCGAGCGCCGCGCAAAATTCAGGGAACAGCAGCGCCTCGCGAACATATCGCGGCCGCGTCCGGACGCCCGTCCGGATAAGCGGGAGCGCCGGCGGCTCATGCGGCTGCACCGGGAACAGACCTGATCGAAGGCCTTTTTCAAAAAAACTTGCCTTGCCGTTTCTATATGCTACAGTCAGTAACACTATGAGCAGTAACACTACACAGGATCACGATCCGGCCGAGCTGGGCGAGCTGGAGCGCGCCGTGCTTGAACTCATTTGGGAACACGGCGTGCAAAACGCCGACCAGGTCCGAGAGCAGCTGGCGCGGCAAGGGCGGCCGCTGAAGGAATCGACCATTCGCACCGTGCTGCGGCGGCTCGAAGAGAAGGGTTATTTGGCTCACTCCATCGAAAGCCGCACCTTCCTCTATCGGCCGGCGGCCTCGCGGCAGGCGGTGGCGGGGCGCGCCGTGAAGCGCATCGTGGACTGGTTCTGCGAGGGCTCCGTGGAAACGTTGCTGGCCGGCATGGTGGACTCGGCGGTGTTGGATCGCAAGGAACTGCAGCGCCTCGCTGAACGTATCGCGGCCTCGAAAAAGGGGAAAAAATCGTGAACACTCATCTATTGCTCGAAGCCGCCCTGCGCTCCCTGGTGATGGGCGCGATCGTCTTTGTGGTTCTGCGCGTGATGCGAATCGATCAAGTTCGCGCCCGGCGTACCGCGTGGTTGCTGACGCTCGTCGGCGCGCTGGCGATGCCGGCGCTGGTGGGTGCGCACATCGGACCGCGCTTGCTGCCGGATATTGCGCCGGCCGGCCCGCCGGCCGCGAGGATCCCCAGCGAGCCCTTCATTCCCGCTCAGTCCGAAGCCTCGAGCCATCGTATCGCCGCCCCGCAGCCGGCGCCGCTCATCGCCGAGGAGCGCGATCAGGAAGCAGGGCCTAACGGCATCCTATGGTCGCTTGCGGTGATCGGCTATTGCGCGGTGGCCGCCGTGTTGTCGCTGCGTCTTTGTACAGGTGTTGGCTTGGCGCTGCGTTTGCGCAACCAGGCCGAGCGGGTCATATTTCCGTTCGATCCCGAGCTCGATGTGCGTATCAGCCTGGGGCTCGCCACGCCCGTGACCGTCGGTTCGACCGTGCTGCTGCCGGACGGCTACACCTCCTGGGACGGCGCCACCTTGCGCATCGTGCTTTCGCATGAGCGAGCGCATGTCCGGCAGCGCGATTTCTACGTGCACGCGCTGGCCGGATTGCACTGCGCACTTTTCTGGTTCAACCCGCTCAGCTGGTGGCTGCAGCGCCAGCTCGCCGAACTCGGTGAGGCCTTGAGTGACTGCGCGGCGGTCGAGCAGGCTGAGAGCCGTGCCTCTTACGCCGAAACCTTGCTGGCGTTCGCGACGCGCGGTCGAGCGCCGTTTGCGGGCGTCGCCATGGCGAGCGCCAGTAACCTGACGCCGCGAATTGAACGGCTCTTGAGTGACCGACGCTTCGAGCGTTCATTTGCCGTCAAGCACCGCCTGCCGTACGTGGCGGCGGGCGTGGTGATGTTGTCCATGGTCGCCGCCACCTCGATGGTGCGGGTACAGGCTGCGCCGACCCGCCAGACCTTGAACGCCGACACGGCCGCAAGCTCCGCGGCACCCTTGATCCCAGCGGCACCCGTGACCCTGGCGACACCCGTGATCCCCGCGGCACCCGTGATCCCCGCGGCACCCGTGACCCCGGCGGCACCCGTGACCCCGGCGACACCTGTGACCCCGGCGACACCTGTAACCCCGGCGGTGCCCCCCAACCCCGCAGCACCTGTGAGCCCCGCGGCAGCCCCCAGCCCGGCAGCACCCGTGAGCCCCGCGGCGCCCCCAACCGACACGAAGGCGGGAGTCGGCGCTCATCCCTCAAAGAAATCCGCCAAGAAAGGCGATGCCCGCATCGTGCAGGACGAGGCGGCCGATGATCCGCACGAGGACGGGGTGATGGCGATCAATACCGACCACTCGCACACCATGTTCAATTCCGGCAACTTGTTGCCGTCGCAGCGCGGGGACTATATTTATTTCCAACACGATGGAAAGACCTACCTCATTCAAGATCCGGCCATCATTGCGCAGGCGCAGGCCATGCTGGTGCCGATGAAGGCGCTCCGGGAACAGCAGCAAGATCTAGGGCGAAAACAACGCGAGCTCGCCATCAAGCAGGCCACGCTGGGAGCGCAGCAAGGTGCTTTGGCGGCGGCCCAGGTGCACGCGATGAAAATCGATACGCCCGAATTCAAACGCGACATGGCGCAACTGAAGAACGTGATCAAGGAGATGCACCTGGACGACTTGCACCTGGACGACATGCACCTGGATGAACTCACCGCGCAGATCGACCGCAACGCCCTGGCGAAGGTGCAGGCGCATCTGGCGGAAATTCAGGCAGCCACCGGCAAGCTGACGGCCGACCTGGCCATGCAGCAGGCGGACATCGGCGCGCACCAAGGTGTGCTCGGTGTGCAGCAAGGCGAGCTGGGCGAGCAGCAGGGCAAACTCGGCGAACAGCAGGCGCTCTTGGGTGAGCAGCAGCGCAAAATCGTGGAAGACGTCAGGCGTCAGTTGAGGCCCATCATCGAGCAGGCGATCCGTGAGGGCAAGGGCAAGGCGCTGACGGAGCCTTAGGAATCCCCCTGGGCGCTGGACTTCAGTCCTAGTCCCAGGCCTCGTCCATATCCTCCGGATCGTCCATTTCGCAGCTATCGGCCGTCTCCGGCTGCAGAGTGGCCCAGTCGCCGTGGTGCCAAACAGCCGTGGCGATGCCGGCGGTCGATAACTCTCGGGCCTGCGGTTTGGGCCCCAAGCGGCTCGCGACCTGACTCAATCCCGGGTTGTGACCGCAGATCATGATGTGGCTCAACGTGGCGGCGCGGCGCGCCAGCACCTGCCAGGTTCTCTCCGGCGTCGCCAGGTACAGCTCACGCGCGCACTGAACCTGCTTCGCATCGAGTTCGCATGTGGTGGCGATGATTTCGGCCGTGGCCCACGCGCGCTCGGCGGGGCTTACCAAGATGAGGTCGGGCACCAGATCCCGTTTGAGCAGGCGCGCCGCCATCTCCTGCGCCTCGAGGACACCGCGGTGGGTGAGCGGGCGCTCATAATCCTCCGGATAGGCGTCGGCGGCCTCTGCCTTGCCATGGCGCAGCAGTGTCAGTCTGCGTGTACCCACAAATGGCCGTTTTCAATCTTGGTTGCGAACACACGCACAGGTTCGTATGCGGGCGGCGTCAGCGCCTCGCCCGTGCGCAGGCAGAAACGCGCCCCATGGCGCGGACAGATGATTTCATTGCCTTCGATCTCGCCGCCGGTCAAGGGAGCTCCATCGTGGGTGCAAATATCCTCGATCGCAAAAAAAGCTTCACCGCTGCGCACGACGGCAATCGTGCGCCGGCCGACCGCAATGGACCTGGCTTGACCGTCCGTCATGGACTCGGTGAGCCCCGCATCGATCCACTTCACAAGAACCCCTCGTGTGCGCTCACATCATGCCGGTTTGCAAGCGAGCCTCGTCCGACATCATGGTTTGATTCCACGGCGGGTCGAATACCAGCTCGACATTGGCGTGAGCCACGGTGGGGACGATTTCAACCTTGTCGCGCACGTCCCGCACCAACACCTCACCCATGCCGCAGCCCGGTGCCGTCAAGGTCATCTTGATGTCCACGGTGCGCGTCGCGTCCTCGTTCTTGGTCACGTCGCATTCGTAGACCAGCCCCAGATCGACAATATTGACCGGAATTTCGGGGTCATAGCAAGTCTTCAGCTGCTGCCAGATGACGTTTTTGATGTCCTCCTCGGACGCGCCGGGCGGCACTTCCGGCGCAGTCGCCGATGTCTTGCCGATGGCGTCGGCATCATGCCCGGCAATGCGAAACAGGTTGCCGTCGATGTAAACGGTGAAGCTTCCGCCGAGAGCCTGGGTGATATAGCCCACGGATCCCAACTTGAGGGTGATCTCGGAGCCGGCGGGAATCGCGACCGCCTTGACCTCGCGTTGCACGACGACGGGTTCATTTTCGTAGGAGCGCATTCAGCAATCTCACTCAGTGGACACAGCCGGCACGGACTTCAAGTCCGTGGACTTCAACGCGGACGCCAGCGTGTGCCAGCACAGACTCGCGCACTTCACCCGGGCCGGGTATTCGCGTACCCCGGACAGCGCCGCGAGTTTGCCCAGATCCTCGGCCCCCGTCGCGGCATCGTCGGTGAGCAATTGATGGACCCGATCGAACAGCTCGAGCGCCTCATCGCGGGTTCTGCCCTTCACCGCTTCGGTCATCAGCGACGCCGAGGCGGTCGATATCGCGCAGCCCTCGCCTTGGAAGCGGATGTCGGAGATGGTGTCCGCGTCGAGCCGCAGACGCAGCGTCAGATGATCGCCGCACATGGGGTTGAAACCCTCCACGCTGGCGTCGGCGGGCTGCAGATCGCCGAAGTTTCGCGGCCGGCGGTTGTGGTCGAGGATCACGTCGCGGTACAGATCATTGATTTCCATGGCAGCCCTCAGACGAACAGCTTGCGCGCGCGTTCGATGCCGGCGCCGAGCCGGTCGATTTCATCGAAGGTGTTGTAGAACGCGAACGAAGCGCGTGCCGTGGCGGGCAGTTTGAAGAAATCCATGACCGGCATGGCGCAATGATGGCCGGTACGCACCGCAATCCCATCTTCGTCGAGGATGGTGCCCAGATCATGCGGATGCACGCCGGCAACCGCAAAGGAAACCAGGCTGGCCTTGTTCGCGGCCGTGCCGATGATGCGCAGACCGGGAATTCTCGTCAGCACCGCGGTCGCATGCCCGAGCAGGGCGCTTTCGTGAGCATGCGCCTGACCTAAGTCCAATCCCGACAGAAAATCCACCGCGGCGCCCAAGCCGATGCCACCGGAGATATTGGGCGTGCCGGCCTCGAATTTGTTCGGCAAGGCGTTGTATGTTGTCTTGGCGAATGTCACCGCCAGGATCATTTCTCCGCCTCCCTGCCAAGGCGGCATGCGCTCGAGCAGCTGCTCGCGTCCGTACAGCACCCCGACACCGGTCGGGCCATACATCTTGTGACTGGAGAAGGCGTAAAAGTCGCAGCCCAGGTCCTGCACGTCGACGGGCATGTGCGAGATCGCCTGCGCTCCGTCGATCAAGGTCACGATGCCGCGAGCCTTGGCGGCCGCGACCAGGCGGCGCACCGGCAGAACGGTCCCCAGGGCATTGGAGACATGCGCGCAGGCGAGAATCTTGGTGCGCGGATTCATCAAGGCCACCACCGCATCGAGATGCACCTCGCCCTGAGCGTCCATCGGCGCGACGACCAATTTGGCACCCGTCTGCTCGCACACCATTTGCCAGGGCACGATGTTGGCGTGATGCTCCAAATGCGTAATCAGCACCTCGTCGCCGGGCTGCAAGCTGGGCCGCGCGTAGCTCTGCGCCACCAGATTGATCGCCTCGGTGGTCCCGCGGACAAAGATAATTTCATTGCGCGAGCGCGCATGGATGAAGCGAACCAGCCGGTCGCGCGCGCCTTCGTACAGCGCGGTGGCCTCCTGGCTCAAGGTGTGCACCCCGCGGTGGATGTTGGCGTGGTGCCGGCGCTCGTACTCATCGACGGCGTCGATGACGCTTTGCGGCCGCTGGGCCGAGGCGCCGTTGTCCAGGTAAGCCAGCGGCTTGCCGTGCACCATGCGCCCCAGGATGGGAAATTGGCGGCGTGCGGCATCGACGTCGAAGCTCAGGTCAGAATGGGCTAATGCGATATTGTTCATCTAAACTTCCGCAGTATTTGCGAGTCGGGCAATTGACTGATGAGCGCGCCTTCGATCGCGGCGCGCGCCGAGGTCACGGACATGCCGGTCAGCACATCGGCCAGGAAGGCATACACCAACAGGCTTTGCGCGGTCTCGCGGTCGAGGCCGCGAGACAGCAGATAGAACAGCATGTCCGGATCGAGCCGGCCGGTGGTGGCGCCATGCGCACACTTGACCTCGTCGGCATGAATTTCGAGTTGCGGCCGGGTGTCGATTTCCGCATTCGGCGACAGCAGCAAGCCGCGGCACGACTGCTGCGAGTCGGCATGCACGGCGCCGGCCTCGACGATGACCTTGCTGTTGAAGATGACGCGGCTGACATCGCTGGCGATGGCGCGCGCCGTTTGCCGGCTGCGCGTATGGGGCGCCGCATGCCTCACGATGTTGACGCAATCGACGTGCCGGTCCTCGTGTCCCACCAAGAGTGAGTAGCTTTCCAGGGATGCGCCGGACTGGTTCAAATGCGCCTCGAGCGATGAGCGCACCAAACCGCCTCCCAAGGCGATGGTGAACTGTTTGCACCGGCTGCCTTGAGCTTGGTGGATGTCCAGAGCATCCAAATGCGTGGCGCCGGCACCCGTGGCATACACGCGGTAATGCTCGAGCTGCGCATCCTTGCCGAGCGCGATATGGGTGTTGGAGTTGTTGAGGGGCGCAACTTCGCCGTGCGTCACGTGATGTTCGATGATGGTCGCGCTCGCACCGGGCAGCGCGTCGATGATGATGCGCGGATGCGCCAGCTCCTGCGCACTGTCGCCGGTCGAGACGTGCAGGATGATCAGCGGGACCGTCACTTGCCCGGTGATCTTCAGGTACAAGCCGTCGTTGAACAGCGCCGTATTGAGCAACGTCCAGCGTCGTTGATCCGCATCGGACACGGGCGGGAAGAAGCGCAACAGAGAGTTATAATCGTGTTTAGATAATGCTCTTATGCTACTGATTTCAAAGCCATTTATACTGACAGCATCGGCATCCGCGGGAGCGGCCCCGTTGACCATGACCAAGGTCGGTGTCGACGCCTGCGCGTCCACCAATGAAAGCGACGCGCCGGGGTCGAGCGTGCCGCGGACCTCACCGGCGGCCGCTTGGTAGCTTTGCGCGGCGAGGCTGCGAAGATCGGTATAGCGCCAGGTTTCGTCGCGCAAGGTCGGCAGCCCCAGCTTCAAAAAGCGCTGCATCGCCTGTTCGCGTATGGGCTGCAGGGCGTCTGCCTGTCGCGCACGCCATTGCGCCTCGAAGGAGCGGAGGGCGGCGCTCATGCGACTTGGGTTCCCACCCAGTCGTAGCCGCGGCGCTCGAGTTCGTGCGCGAGCGACTTGTCGCCCGACTTCACGATGCGTCCGCCCGAGAGCACATGCACCTGATCCGGGATGACGTAGTCGAGCAGCCGCTGGTAGTGCGTGACCAGGACGACGGCGCGCTTCGGATCCCGCAAGCTGTTGACGCCCATGGAAACGACCTTGAGCGCATCGATATCCAGCCCCGAATCGGTTTCATCCAGAATCGCGAGTTTCGGTTCGAGCACCAGCATCTGCAGGACCTCGTTGCGCTTCTTCTCGCCGCCCGAGAATCCTTCATTGACGCCGCGCGTCAGAAACGATTCGCTCATCTGCATGAACTTCATCTTCTGTCTGATGAGCGCCAGAAACTCATACGCATCCACTTCCGGCTCGCCGGCCGCTTTGCGCTTGGCGTTCAATGCGGCTTTGAGCAGGTAGACATTGTTGACGCCGGGTATTTCCACCGGATACTGGAAACCGAGGAACAACCCGGCGCGGGCGCGCTCCTCGGCGCGCATCGCCAGCAAATCGCGGCCCTCGAAAGTGACCGAGCCGCGGGTCACCTCGTAGTCTTCCCGGCCGGCCAAGACCTGAGCCAACGTGCTCTTGCCGGAGCCGTTCGGCCCCATGATGGCGTGGACTTCCCCTGCCTGGACGGTCAGGTTGACGCCGGCGAGGATGTCTTTGCCCGCGACGCGGGCGGATAAATCGGAGATTTCAAGCAAGATTTTTTCTCTCTTTATGGCCGTCAACCGACGGCGCCTTCCAAGCTCACGCTGAGCAGATTCTGGGCCTCTACCGCGAATTCCATCGGCAGCTCTTTGAATACGACTTTGCAGAATCCGCTGACGATCATGTTGACCGCGTCTTCCGCCGAGATACCGCGCTGCAGGCAATAAAACAGCTGGTCCTCGCCGATCTTGGAGGTGCTGGCCTCATGTTCGACCGTCGCGGTGGGATTCTTCACTTCCATATACGGAAAGGTGTGTGCCGCGCACTGAGGACCCATCAGCAGCGAATCGCACTGTGTGAAATTGCGCGCGCCCGCCGCACTCGGCAGGATTTTCACCAATCCGCGATAGGTGTTCTCGGCATGCCCGGCGGAAATGCCTTTGGACACGATGGTGCTCTTGGTGTTGCGGCCGATATGGATCATCTTGGTGCCGGTGTCGGCCTGCTGGTAGTTGTTCGCGACGGCGACCGAATAGAATTCGCCGATCGAGTTTTCACCCTTGAGCACGCAGCTCGGATACTTCCAGGTGATCGCCGAACCGGTCTCGACCTGGGTCCAGGAGATCTTGGAATTGCGGCCGCGGCACTCGCCGCGCTTGGTGACGAAGTTGTAAATGCCGCCGAGGCCGTTCTCATCACCCGGATACCAGTTCTGCACCGTCGAATACTTGATCTGCGCATCGTCGAGTGCCACCAATTCGACCACCGCGGCGTGCAGCTGATTCTCATCGCGCATGGGCGCCGTGCAGCCCTCCAGATAACTCACCGACGCCCCCTCGGCTGCGATGATCAGGGTGCGCTCGAATTGGCCGGTCTTGGCCGCGTTGATGCGAAAGTAAGTCGACAGTTCCATCGGGCAGCGCACCCCGGGCGGCACGTAGACGAAGGAGCCGTCCGAGAACACCGCGGAGTTGAGCGCGGCAAAAAAATTGTCGGTCGTGGGCACGACGGTACCCAGATAGCGCTCGACGAGCTGGGGATGATCGCGAACCGCATCCGAGAAGGAACAAAAAATCACGCCCGCCTTGCCGAGCTTTTCCTTGAACGTGGTGGCGACCGAGACGCTGTCGAATACGGCATCGACCGCGACGCCGGCCAGGCGAGCGCGTTCATGCAGCGGGATGCCGAGCTTCTCGTAGGTCGCGAGCAGCTTCGGATCCACCTCGTCCAGGCTCTTCGGGGCATTGGCCGGGGCCCGGGGAGCCGAGTAGTAGGAGATGTCCTGGTAGTCGATGGGTTTGTAGTGCACGTGCGCCCAGGTTGGCTCCTTCATGGTTTGCCAATGCCTGAATGCCTTCAATCGCCAGTTCAACAGGAACTGGGGCTCGTGCTTCTTTTTCGATATGGCGGCCACCACGTCCTCGTCGAGGCCGGGCGGCAGGCTGTCCGATTCGATATCGGTGATGAACCCGTGGCGATATTTCTGACCGACGAGGGCTTCGACTTCTTGAGATTTGCTGGACACAGTATTCCGCTTGCTTCAGGGGACTTCAGGGTTAGATGGGGATGGATCCAAAGGATTCACGCGAATTTCCGACGCGAGATCCGCCACGCGTACGCCGCGCGCATCCAATCCCGCCAATTGATGCAGCGTGACGTCCTCCAGGGCACGGCGAATGGCCGCATTGACCCGCTGCCAGGCACCGCCGACGCGGCACAGGCGCTCGATGCCGCATTGGCTGGAGGCCCCGCTGCATTCGGTAATGGCGATCGGCCCCTCGAACACATCGAGGATCTGCGCCGCCGTGATTTCTTCGGGCCGCCGGGCGAGGCGATACCCGCCTTGCGCGCCCCGCGAGGAGATGACCATGCCGGCACGTTGCAGGCCTTTGAGCACCTTGCTAACCGTCGGCCTCCCCAGGCGCGTGCGCTCGGCCAGTTCGGCCGCGGCACGATGGGCGGCCGGCTCTTGCGCTAAACTGGCGAGCACGACGGTCGCATAGTCCGTCATTTTTCCCATACGCAGCATAAAAGAGGGTTTCCTAGAGCCGAAGCTTTATGTGGGACTATTTTAGTCCTATTTGAAGGGAACTGCCACCCGGACGGCAGACCCTGCCGAGGTTTGTTATCCTTGCTTAAGTTAACCGCCAGGATCGCGAGAAAGCCAAAGTCATGAATATCGCAGAACTCAACGCCACCGCCCGCGCCATGGTCGCCAGGAACCGAGGCATTCTTGCCGCGGACGAGAGCGGCAGCACCATCAAGAAGCGCTTTGACACCATCAAATTGGAGTCCACGGAAGAGAACCGCCGTGCATATCGCGAGATGTTGTTCACCGCCTCTGCAGCTCAGGGGTACTTGAGCGGCGTAATTCTGTATGACGAAACGCTGCGTCAAAAGACCAAGGACGGGGTTCCCTTCCCCCAATACCTCGCCAAGGCGGGCATCATCCCCGGCATCAAGGTGGATTTGGGGGCCAAGGCGCTCCCCGGCTTTGCCGGTGAGACCATCACTGAAGGCCTGGACGGGTTGCGCGAGCGCTTCGCCGAGTACCACAAGCTGGGAGCCAGATTTGCCAAATGGCGGGCGGTGATCAACATCGACTCAGGTATCCCCACCCGCTATGCCATCGATGCCAACGCTGAAGCTTTGGCGCGCTATGCGGCCCTCGCCCAGGAGGCCGGCATCGTACCCATCGTCGAGCCGGAGGTGCTCATGGACGGGGCTCATCTGCTGGAGCGCTGTGAGGAAGTCACGAACGCGGTGCTCGACAGCGTGTTCAGCCACTTGTTTGCCGCGCGCGTGATCATGGAAGGGATGATCCTCAAGCCGAACATGGTGATTCCGGGGAAGAAATCGCCCGATCAGGCGACTCCCGAGCGCATCGCCGAAGCCACCGTCCGTACTCTGAAGCGCCAGGTACCTGCGGCGGTTCCCGGTATTGCGTTTCTTTCGGGCGGACAAAGTCCGACGGATGCCACGCTGCATCTGAACCTCATGCATGCGGCGGGACCATTGCCCTGGGCGCTGACGTTCAGCTACGGACGGGCGTTGCAGGAAGATGCGCTGAACGCCTGGGCCGGCAAGCAGAGCGGATTTGCGGGGGGGCAGCAGGCACTGGCGAAGCGTGCCAAGCTCAATGGTTTGGCGGCGGTCGGCGAATACAAAGCCGCGATGGAATCCGCCGCGGCTTGAATTCCGCGCCCATGCCACGCTATTTGCGCGCGGCACCGCAGCCAATCCATTGAATCAAACTTCCCCCATAGTAGCCATCCGAAACCTGGATTACGCGGTGAACCGGCGGCCGGTTTTCGCCGGCCTGGATATTCAGATACCGCGCGGCAAGGTCACCGCGGTGATGGGTCCCAGCGGCACCGGCAAGACGACGTTGCTGCGCCTGATCACGGGCCAGGTCATGGCCGACAGCGGTGACATCGAGGTCGCAGGCAAGAACATGCTGGCCCTGACGCGCGCGGAGCTGTATGTCCTGCGTCGCCGCATGGGCATGCTTTTTCAGAACGGCGCGCTGCTCACCGACCTGAGTGTGTTCGAAAACGTCGCGTTCCCACTGCGTGAACATACCGATCTGACCGAGCGGCTGATCCGGCAGCTGGTGCTCACCAAATTGCAGGCCGTGGGTCTGCGCGGCGCGGCGCAACTGATGCCGGCCGAACTCTCGGGCGGCATGAGCCGGCGCGTGGCCTTGGCGCGCGCCATCGTCATGGACCCGGAATTGCTGATTTACGACGAGCCCTTTGTCGGTTTGGATCCCATTTCACTGGGCGTCATTTTGCGTCTGATTCGCCGCCTGAACGACACGCTGGGCATCACCAGCATCGTCGTCTCGCACGATGTGCAAGAGATCTCCACCGTCGCGGATCAAGTATTCCTGTTGTCCGGCGGCAAAGTGGTCGCGGGCGGCACGCCGCAAGAGCTGAGAACCAACCCCACAGAGATCGTCAAGCAATTCATCGGCGGCCTCGCGGACGGTCCGGTGCCGTTTCATTTTCCCGCGCCGGAATATTTCGACGAGCTGTTGTCGCGCAGCGAGGATCTTTAGAGCATGTTCGCCGAGCTATGGGAGAGCTTTACCGACGCCCTGGAAGGCTTGGGTTCGATCGTTCACTTCCTGTATCGCCTGGTGGTCAACTCGCCGCGGGTTTTGTTGAGATTCAATTTGATCTCGCAACAGATCTTCAACTCGGGCGCCCTCTCGCTGGTCATCATCATGCTCTCGGGGCTATTCGTCGGCATGGTGCTGGGGTTGCAAGGCTTCCAGCTTCTGCAGCGATTCGGGTCCGGAGAGGCGTTGGGCACCGCCGCGGCCATCGGACTGGTCAAAGAGCTGGGTCCCGTGGTGACCGCGTTGCTTTTTGCCGGCCGCGCCGGTACGGCGCTGGCGTCGGAATTGGGGCTGATGCGCGCCACGGATCAGATATCGGCCATGGAAATGATGGCGGTCGATCCCATCCAGCGCGTGGTGGTGCCGCGATTCTTGGGCGGGGTGATTGCGATGCCGCTGCTTGCGGCCATATTCAGCGTGATCGGAATCTACGGCGCACAGCTCGTGGGCGTACAGATCATGGGGGTCGATGCCGGCAGCTTCTGGTCGCAGATGCGCGCCGCGGTCAGCTTGTCGGACGTCACCGAGGGCATCGCCAAGAGCGTGGCATTCGGCGTGGCCTGCAGCCTCATTGCCGTCTACCAAGGATATTACGCAACGCCCACCGCGGAGGGCGTCGGCAGAGCCACCACGCGCACCGTCGTCACGTCGGCCGTGGTGATTCTCTTCTTGGACTATTTGATTACCGCAGCGTTTTTGTAGGAGTATCGCCATGGGCAAGTCGCGCACATTGAATCTGGGTACCGGCTCGTTTGTATTGCTGGGATTCGCGGCGCTGTTTTTCCTCACTACCCAGACGACCAGTCACGGACTGGCCGTGTTCGGTCCCCCGCGCTACGAGGTGACCGCGAAGTTCGACAATATCGGCGATCTCAAAGTGGGGGCTCCGGTGTCCATGTCCGGCGTCGAAGTGGGCCGCGTCGCAAAAATCGACTTTGATTCCAACGAATACAAGGCCGTTGTCCTATTGCGTTTGAACACGCGCTACAACAAGATTCCGGTCGACAGTGATGCGAGCATTTATACGCAGGGCTTGCTGGGGGGTAAATTCATCGGAATCACCGCCGGCGGCGCCGATACTTATCTCAAAGACAAGAGCCAGATCGATTTCACCCAATCGGCCTTTGTGCTCGAGAATCTGATCGGCCAGGTTCTGGCGAATTTCACCAAATCAAAAGCGGACGCGCAGGCCCCCGACCCTGCGGCTCCAAAAGCGACGGAGAAGACCAAATGATCAAAATTATTGCGGCCATGCTGGTGACCTTGCTGGCGAGCGGCGCGTACGCGGCGGATGCGCCGAGTTCGGTCCCCAACGCCAGTAGCTTGGCTCCTCAGGAGCTGGTGGAGAATTCCGCGAAGCGCATGCTGGCGGAGTTGGACAAGAATCGCGCCATGTACAAAGCCGATCCGTCGAAGCTCGACGACCTGGTGGGCAACGTGCTGCTGCCGTATTTCGACACGGACTATGCGGCGCGGCTGGTGTTGGGCCAGACCTGGCGCACGGCGACACCCGAGCAGCGCAAGCGCTTCGTCGATGCGTTCTATCATTCGCTGCTGCGAAATTATGGCGCCGCGCTGGTCGATTTTACGGGCGATCGTTTCATCGTGCTGCCCTACAAGGGTGATGCCAACGATACGACGGCGACGGTGCGCACGGAGGTGAAGAGATCCACGGGCGACAAGGTGCCGGTCAATTTCAGTCTGCGAAAAACCCCCGAGGGCTGGAAAGCCTGGGACGTGGTGATCGAAGGCATTTCCTATGTGAAGAGTTTCCGCACGGATTTTGCCTCCGAGATCCAGCAAAAAGGTTTGGACGATGTGATCACGCGCCTGGAGAAGGAAGGCAGGGTCGGACCCAATGGCGCTGCGGTGAGCAGCCATTGAGCCCGTCCTGGGGCCGCAGGCGGCGCGCGCCGCTCCGCAACAGCACCGTGCACACGGCTGAGTTCGAGCTTCAGGAAGGCGAGCGTTCGCGCGTGAACGGCGTACTGCATTTCACGACGGTCACCTCATTGCTGAGCGACGGCAGTGCGGCCATCGGCAATGGGCGCGCCGCGGTCATCGATCTCGCCGGCGTAAAAGACAGCGACAGCTCGGGCCTCGCCCTGCTGATCGAATGGCTGAGCATCGCCCGCGCCGAGCGCCGCAGTCTGCGCTACGAAAACATACCGGCCCAACTGCACCAGCTCGCCCGGTTGAGCGATGTCGAAGAGTTGCTGACAGTCAGCTGATTCCAAGGAAGAGCGGATAAGAAAAAAGAGCGGATAAGAAAAAAGAGCGGATAAGAAAAAAGAAGGGATAGGTATGGAGACAGGGATGATGCGCATCGGACCCGCCTTCGGATGAGCGTGCCGGTGCTGCTGGTCCACGGCCGCGACGACACCGTGGTCCCCTTCGAGCAGAGTGAACTGATCTTCGGCGCGCTGAAGCGCGCAGGAAAATCCGTCCAGATGGTCACCATGAAGCACGAAGATCACTGGCTGTCGCGCGGCGATACCAGGCAGCAGATGCTGCAGGCCTCCGTGGACTTTCTTAGGGCGAACAATCCGCCGAATTAGCGGGACTCCCTAGGGCGGCGGCGGAACCTGGGGCACCGGTGCAGCCGGCGGTTGCGTAGGCGGTGTCGCCGAATCGGGTGCGTCTGCGCCCGGGTCCTCCAGGACCTCCTCGGTAACCTTCCCATCGGACACGAGGTATGCGCGCCGCTGCAGATAGGCATCTCGAATGAACGCATACGGGTCGAAGACCTTTCGCAAGGTCTCATCCAACGACAGCAAGCCCGCGCGTGTGTCCAATGCACTGACGCCGTAAAGTCCGTACGACACCCAGTTGTTGTCGATGTAGTGTGTGGGACCGGTAAATATATCCACAACCCGTCCTGAACCATCTCGCACGTCGGATGGCCCCAAGATTGGAATCTCTACAAATGGTCCGGGGTGAACGCCCCAATGACCCAAGGTTTGACCGAAATCCTCGTCATTCTTGGCCAGGCCCATCTGTGTGGCCGGATCCAGAAGCCCGCCGATGCCCACGGTGGTATTGACGAGCAGCCGTGCGAGATCACTTCCCGCCGCAGCAAATTTGCCCTGCAAAGCATCGTTGACCATGACGGTCGTGGTGCGCAGATTCGCGAAAAAATTGCTGACGCCGGTGCGCGCAGGTGCAGGGACGACGCGCACATAGGTGCGCGCGACGGGCTTGACCACGGCGCGATCGACCGTGTCGTTGACCTTGTATACGCCTCGATTCCAGGATTCCCAGGGGTCCTGTGGGGGCGGCTTATGGCCGGGGGGCAGGGTGGCGCAGCCGGTCAGGGCGGCCGCCAGCACGATGCCGAGCACCGCGTGCGCGTGATTGATTCTCCCCATGCTTTGGCTCTCCCGACTGTGTTGAACGTCGGTAACGATACCATGTTGCCCAAGGTGGAGCGGGACTCTTGGCGGGCTCAATAGCGGCCGTTTCCGTTGCGATTGTCGTCGGCAACGGTGCCCTTGTTCTTCTTCGGCATCGCTTCGCGAACCTCTTCGAGACGGGCGCTGAAGCGGGCTCGCTGGACGGCGTCCAATCCGGGAAGGCCCAATGCCATTTGCAGTTGATTGAACGCCATGTTCAGGTTGCCGGTCATCAGAAAGAACTCGGCCATGTAGCTATAGGAGTCGGCATAGTCGCCGGCCGTGCTGGCCGCTTTGGCGATGAGCCGGGTCTGATCCGGCGTGGGTTCGACGGCATTGAACAAATCCAGCAACACCAAGTGTGCACGCTTGTTGTCGCCGGAACGCATGAGCGTTTCAGCGAGCCGGATGGTGATGGGCACGTTGCGCGGGAACAAGATCATGGCTCTGTCCAGCACGGCCTCCGATTCCTTGAGCTGATTGTTGGCGAAATACGCTTGTCCGAGCGCGCCGTAGAACTGCGTTACCTTCGGATAGTCGCGCACCAGTTCCTGCAGGTCGGGAATCGCCGCCGTGGGATTTCGAAGCTCGATCTCTGCCACATCTTTGCCGTAACGCTCTTCAATGGTTTTGCCGCCGCCGTTTCTGAGCAGGTTGACGTAGTATTGACGGGCAACTTTCGGATCGGCGGCGACCGAGCGCAGGCGTTCCTTGATGAGCCGATAGCTCAAGGAATCCTCATGATGGATGCGTCCGATCTGATCGGCGCGGGCGCGCGCTTCGGCGACACGATCCGAGAAAATCGGGTGATCGATCAGGAACTGCACGGCGTTGATGCGGCTCGGTTCCGGGCCGCTGCGGCCCATGTAATCGAAGAAGCTGGCCATCCCTAACGGATCGTAACCGGCCGCCGCCATGGTGCCGATACCGACGCGGTCGGCCTCGAACTCGTCTTTGCGGGTGTAGTTGATCTGATGCTGAATCATGGCGCTTTGGCCCGCCAGGATGGCACCCTCGATCGCGTCGGGGGAGCCGCGGCCCGCGGTGGCGCCCAATAGAACCGCGGCCAACATCGCCGCCGAGGCCAGGAGCCCTTCATGGCTTTGGTCGATGAGCTGGCGGACCAGGTGGCGCTGGGTGACGTGTGCGGTCTCATGCCCCAATACACCGGCCAGCTCGTTCTCATTGCGCGTGGCCAATATCAAGCCGCTGTGAATCATCACGAAGCCGCCGGGTATGGCGAAGGCGTTGACGATCGGGTCACGCAGCACCATGTAGTAAAACTGGTGCTGGCCTTCCTCCGCCTGGCTGGAGAGGCTGTGGCCGATCTCTTGAGCGTACTGGCTGATCTCCGGATCGGTGAGGATTGCGCCGGTATTGCGGATCTCGTTCACGTAGGCGAGACCCACGTGATACTCCTCGTCAATCGAGACGGCGGCGTTCGCAGGGCTGCCCAAATCGGGAAGATCTTGGCCGTGGGCGTCCTTGACCCCTTGGGCATAGCCCACGCCCACGCTCGCGGCAACGGCCGCGGCGGCAAGAAGGGCGGTAATGGATCTCAGAACTGACATGGGCTTAGCCTATGAGTGCCGCCAAACCCCAAAGTTCGCCCAAAACAGAAGCAAAATCAAAGAACTTCGGAGGCGTAATCGGCCAGGCGCGAGCGCTCGCCCCGAACCAGCGTGATATGCCCGGAAAACGCCCAGCCGTGGAATCGGTTGACCACGTAGGTTAGCCCGGTGGTGGTCTCAGTCAAGTAGGGGGTATCGATCTGCGCGATATTACCCAAACACACCATTTTGGTGCCTGGGCCCGCCCGGGTCACCAGGGCCTTCATTTGCTTGGGCGTCAGATTCTGGGCCTCATCCAGGATGATGAAGCGGTTCAAAAACGTACGTCCGCGCATGAAATTCAGGGACCGAATCTTGATGCGGTGCCGTAGTAGATCGTTGGTGGCACCGCGACCCCAGGTGCCGCCGCCCTGGCTCTGGGTCAACACCTCCAAATTGTCCATCAGCGCACCCATCCAGGGCTCCATTTTCTCCTCTTCCGTGCCCGGCAGAAAGCCGATGTCTTCACCCAGCGGGATGGTGACGCGGGTCATGATGATTTCGCTGAACCGATTGTGATCCAGCGTCTGCGCGAGACCCGCGGCCAGGGTGAGCAGGGTTTTGCCGGTGCCGGCGGGCCCGAGCACCGTGACGAAATCGATTTCCGGGTCCATCAACAAATTCAACGCGAGATTCTGTTCGCGGTTGCGGGCCGTCACACCCCATACGTTGTTGCGTTCGGTACGGTAGTCGGTGGTGAGTTCCAGGATCGCCGATTCGCCCTCGAGCTTGCGCACGACGGCCTCCACGCCGTTCGCGGCTGGATCGTAAACGAATTGATTGGTCTTCCAGTCGCGCACCAGCGGGCCGCGCACCCGATAGTAAGTGCGGCTCTGCTGCTGCCATGACTCCATGCCCTTGCCGTGCTTCTCCCAGAAATTCGGCGGCAATTGCTGCACGCCGCTGACCAGTAAATCCGCATCCTCGATGGTCTTGTCGCTCGAGTAGTCCTCGGCTTGCACGCCGAGAATGGCCGCCTTGATGCGCAAATTGATGTCTTTCGAGACCAGCGTGACGCGGGCATTGCGAAATTTCTGCTGCAGCGCCAGCGTATTGGCCAATATGGCGTTGTCGGCGCCGTGGCCGGGCAGACTGTCAGGCAGCACCGATTCCAGCAGTTGGGTTTGGAAAAAGAGCCTGCCGCCCGGCGGGCGCTTGCCGTGATTGATGGGCACCGCGGTGGGCAGGGGCAGACCCCGATCGATCTGCTTTTTCGTGGCGCCCTGCATCAACTCGTCGAGGAAGCGGCTGACCTGGCGCACGTTGCGGGCCGGCTCCGACAGGCCCTTCTTTCCGGCATCGAGTTCTTCGAGCACCGTCATGGGGATGTAGACGTCGTGCTCTTCGAAGCGAAAAATGGCCGTCGGATCGTGCATTAGCACGTTGGTGTCGAGCACGAATATGCGGCGCTCGGCCCTGCCTTGACGGCTCTTCAATACAGCGGCTCCCAACGGCCGCACGTTGCCGGTCACAGCGACTTCACCGCTGCCAATACGGTCTCGGCATGATCCTTCACTTTCACCTTGCGCCACTCGTGGCGCAGCACGCCCTTGCCGTCGATGAGAAAGGTGCTGCGTTCGACCCCCAGGTATTTCCTGCCATACATGCTTTTTTCCTGAATGACATCGTAGAGTTTGCACACCCTTTGGTCAGGGTCGCTCAACAGATCGAATGCAAAGGAGGTCTTCTTCTTGAATTTTTCATGCGATGCGACACTGTCCGGCGAGATGCCGAAAACCTGCGCCTTGGCTTTCTTGAACTGCGGATAAAGAGCGGAAAAATCCAGGCCTTCCTGGGTACAACCGGACGTGTTGTCGCGCGGATAGAAATAAAGCACCGTGGCCGTTCCGCTGCCGCCCTCGAGCGACCAAGGTCCGCCGGTGCCCTCCAGCGTAAATGACGGCGCCTTCTTGCCGATTTCGATCTTGCTCATGGAGGACTAGCTCTTCACGGGTTCAAAAATGGCATCCAGGTTCAGATGATCGCAGAAATCCATGAACTCCTCGCGCAATACCCCGATATGCAGGCGGCTCGGGACATTGACGATCATTTGTACCGAGAACATCGGGGCGCCCGTGTGCGCAGCGGCGTAGGAGCGGGTCGACAGCTCGGCGATGTCCACGCCGCGCTGCGCGAAAAATCCCGACAGCCCCGCCACGATGCCGGTCTGGTCGAGGCAAACCACGTCGATGGAATAGGGCAGCATGTCGTTGCGCGCAGATCTCTCCTCCGTGCGCCGCAACTGAATGTTCATGCCCGTGGCATCGGCCAGCTTCTTGAATTCGCCTTCCAGTTTGGCCAGGGTGTGCCAGTTGCCGTTGACCAGCAGCAGCATGGCAAACTCATTGCCGAGCGAGGTCATGCGGCTCTCGCTGATGCTGCCCCCGCAATCGGCGATGGCCTTGGACAGTTCATGGACCATGCCCACTCGGTCCCCGCCGACGGCGGAAATTACGATATGTTGTTTCATCGGGGTAAATTCTACCGGATGGCCGCTTGCCTTAGGTGCTGTCCGGCACTTAAGGTAGCGATATTTCCGTTGGAGTTCCTCGATGTTTTGCGGAAGCATGGTAGCAATCGTCACGCCGATGACCGCCGACGGGGCCCTGGACTGGGCCGCGTGGGATAGATTGCTGGATTTTCACGTGCGCGAGGGCACCGACGGAATTGTGGTTGCCGGCACGACGGGCGAGTCGCCGGTGCTATCCGCGGCCGAAATCGAGGAGCTGACCCACCGGGCGGTCACGCGCTGCCGCGGCAAGGTCAAAGTCATCGTCGGCGCCGGCTCTCATGCGACGGACGCGACGGTTGCACGAACCCGCACCTTGTCCCGTCTTGGCGTGGACGCCGTGATGCTGGTCACGCCGTACTACAACAAACCTCCGCAGGAAGGTCTCTACCGGCACTTTATGGCCGCGGCGGACGCATCCGCCTCGCCCGTTATTCTGTATAATGTGCCCAGCCGGACGGCGGTGGATCTCTTGCCGGGCACCGTTGCGCGTCTCGCCCGGCACCCACGCATCGTGGGGATCAAGGAGGCGACCGCGTCGTTGAGCCGGGCGCGCGAGATCGTCAGCACGTGCCCCGCGGAGTTCGTGCTTCTGTCCGGAGACGATGCCACTGCGATTGATTTGATGGGCGTCGGGGCGCGCGGCGTCATCTCCGTGTCGGCAAATGTCGCACCGCGCCGAATGCATGAAGCGTGTTCCGCAGCGCTGTCGGGTGATTTGACCGGAGCGCGGACGATCGACGCCGATTTGCAGCCTTTACATAAGGATCTGTTTGTCGAAGCCAATCCCATACCCGTCAAATGGGCGGTGGCGAGGATGGGGATTATCGGGAACGCAATCCGGCTTCCGCTGGTCGAACTCGCGACGGCGCACCACGAGACCGTGCTGCGCGCGATGCGGGCCGCCGGCGTTACCCTTGAGGACCAAGCTGCATGAGTCTTGAGCGAGTATTGATGCTGATGGCTGTGTGCGCCCTGATGAGCGGCTGCCACTTATTGACGAAGCTGACCCCCGATTGCCACAAGCGGCAGGACTATCAGAACGCTCTGTCGGTACCGCCGCTCAAGGTACCTCCGGGATTGGATTCTCCCAATACCGCCGGAGCGCTGGCTATTCCCACCGTCACCGACGCGCCCCCGCCGCCGGGCCCCAAGGACACGTGTTACGACATTCCGCCGCGCTACAAGCCGGCGCCTTCGAACAAGGCAGCCAGTGGCTAACATGGCTCAGGGTAAGAAGTCTCAAGGCAACTTGGAAAAATAAAGTTGCCTTGAGACTTCTTACCCTTCTCCGGTACCCTTGCGCCTGTCGGAGAGCTGGGCTTGGCTCGTGCGCGGCTCGCCTGGAAAGTGAGTGACCTCCCAAAACCGCGAAAATTGAGTTCAGCACGGCTAGATTTGATCACTTGAGTCGGCTCCGGTACCCTTGCGCGCGTCGGAGAGGTGGCCGAGCGGTCGAAGGCGCACGCCTGGAAAGTGTGTAACACCTAACCGTGTTCGTGGGTTCGAATCCCACCCTCTCCGCCAAAGTGATTCGGCGCGAGCGCGCGAATCGCTTAAAATGGAAGGCGGTGCATTGAGGAGTGATGGTGGGGTTCGAACCCAAGGGTTCGACAAAATCGCCGGGAGCGATTTTGGACGCGCGTAGCGCGCCCGCAGGGCGAGGGCCAGGATGGCCCGAGTCAATCCCACCCTCTCCGCCAATCGATAGGTAAAATTTCGGCGGCAAGGATCAGCCGATGGAGATCGAGACGAAGCGGGGATAACGCCCGATAGGGCGGCCCCGAAGGGGCGAGGAGCGGAGCGACGAGTAATCCCACCCTCTCCGCCATTGATGCGGTGCCGAGTGTAGCCACATGTCAGTTTATGGTGGCTCGCGTTTGCATCTTCGCGACGACTGGCCACGAACCCCGTCAGGCCCGGAAGGGAGCAGCGGTAGAGGCTTTAAGTCGGGCGCCGAAGTCCTGCTGGCGCGGGCCGCCTCCCGAAATGCGACAATATCCCTTATGAGCTACGTCGTATTAGCGCGCAAATGGCGCCCCAAACGGTTTGCCGAAATGGTCGGGCAAGAGCACGTGCTGCGTGCGCTGAGCAATGCACTCGACAGCGGCAAAGTGCACCACGCTTTTCTCTTCACCGGAACTCGCGGCGTCGGCAAGACGACGGTTGCGCGAATCCTGGCGAAGTCCTTGAATTGCGAGACCGCGGGCGTCAGCTCCAATCCGTGCGGGATATGTGCCGCCTGCCGCGAGATCGACGAGGGCCGCTTCGTCGACTTGCTCGAAGTGGATGCTGCATCGCGCACCAAGGTCGATGACACCCGCGAGCTGCTCGACAACGTACAGTACGCACCGACTCGCGGCCGGTACAAGGTCTACCTCATCGACGAAGTCCATATGCTGTCGAACCATTCCTTCAACGCGCTGCTGAAAACGCTGGAAGAGCCGCCGCCGCATGTGAAATTTCTGCTGGCGACCACGGACCCGCAGAAGCTGCCGGTGACGGTTCTATCGCGGTGCCTGCAGTTCAGTCTCAAGCGGCTGCCGGCGGGGTTGATCGCAGAACGGCTGAAGTTCATCGCGGCCGCCGAGGATTTGGCCTTCGAGCCCGCAGCGATCGCATTGCTCGCCCGGGCGGCCGAGGGCAGCATGCGTGACGCGCTGAGCCTGCTCGATCAGCTGATTGCATTTGGCGGCGGCACCGTGAACGAGGTCAATGCGCGCGCGATGCTCGGCACCATCGATCGCGGGCATGTGGGCCGTCTCATCGATGCGCTGTCCCGGGCCGACGGCGCAGCGCTGTTGGCCGAGGTACGGGAACTTGATCGTGGGGCGCCGGACTATGATCGCGCCCTGGTGGAGGTGGCGGCACTGCTCCAGCGCATCGCCATCGTGCAGATCGTGCCCGAAGCTGCGCAGCAGGATGAGGAGTTCGACGCCGCGCTTTTGAACCGGCTCGCCAAAGCGATCTCACCCGAGGATGCGCAGCTCTACTACCAGATTGCGCTCGGCGGTCGTCGTGATTTGAACATGGCGCCGGAGCCCCGCATCGGCTTCGAAATGACTTTGCTGCGAATGTTGGCATTCCGGCCCGACACCGTGGTGCAGCCGGTAAAGGCCGGCCGGCCGCCGGCAGCGGCCGCTCACTCTGATTCGCCCGCGCCCGGCGCCGTGTCAGCGGCCGATGCACCCGCCGTGGCAGCCGCCGCGGCGCTGTCCATCGGCATGCCGCGCCCGACGCGCATTGACGCCGACAATTGGCCGGCGGTCGTCGAGGCGGCTGCACTCAGCGGCATGGTGCGCCAGCTTGCACTGAATTGCGTGCCCGGTGGTTTTGAGAACAGCCTGCTCACCCTGAAATTGGACCAGGCAGCCTCGGATCGGCGCACACGCCCCATCGAGGAAAAACTGGTGCAGGGCTTGTCCAAGTATTTTGGCCGGGATATTCGCGTCGCATTCGAAACGGCCGAATCCGCTTTGAACTCGCCGGCGCGCCAACGTGTGCAGGCAGAACAAGACCGGATCGCGCGTGCGGCCAGCGCATTCGAATCGGACCCGGCCGTGAAGGGACTGCGCGAGCGCTTCGGAGCCGACGTGGACGCAGCCTCGGTCAAACCAACGAACTAACGAAGGAGGTCCCTCATGATGAAAGGTGGATTGGGAAATCTGATGCGTCAGGCCCAGCAGATGCAGGAGACCATGCAGAAGGCGCAGGCCGAATTGGCCGACATCGAAGTTACCGGAGAGTCCGGCGCAGGCATGGTGAAGGTGACCCTGAACGGGCGGCACGAGGCGAAGAAAGTGCTCATCGAGCCGAAGTTGCTGGGTGAGGACAAGGACATGCTCGAAGACCTGTTGGCCGCAGCCATCAACGACGCAGTTCGAAAGGTTGCCGCGCGCACCCAGGAGAAATATTCGGGTCTCATGTCGGGAATGAATCTTCCACCGGGCATGAAATTGCCGTTCTGAGGACCAGAATCTAGATGAAATACACGCCGACGCTGGCGCGTCTGATCGATTCGCTGCGATGCCTGCCGGGGGTCGGTCCCAAATCGGCGCAGCGCATGGCCTTCTATCTGCTCGAGCGCGATCGAGACGGCGGTCGGACCTTGAGCCAGGCCTTGGCCGAGGCGCTGCAGCAAGTGGGCCACTGCAAGCGCTGCCGCATGCTGACCGAGAGCGAATTGTGTGCGATCTGCGCCTCCACGCAGCGCGACCTCGCGCAGCTCTGTGTGGTCGAGTCGCCCGCCGACGTGGTGGCCATCGAGCAGTCGGGCGGATTTCGCGGGCGCTACTTCGTTCTCATGGGCCACTTGTCGCCGCTCGATGGGGTGGGTCCCGCCGAACTGGGACTGGATGATTTCGAGCAGCTTCTGAAAGCCGGCGAGGTTCGCGAAGTGATCCTGGCGACGAACCCGACGGCCGAAGGCGAGGCCACCGCCCACTATCTGGGCGAGCTTGCGCTGCGTCTCGGCATCAAGGCATCGCGAATCGCGCACGGCGTGCCCGTCGGCGGCGAGCTGGAGTACGTCGACGGCGGCACTCTGGCGCATGCCCTGGCCGGACGCACCGCGGTTTCCTGAATACTTCGGAACGAGCCGACGCGGGCGCACGCGGAATTCACAGGCTAAGCGCCTAGGGCGCCAAGCTTCTCGTACAGGCGAAATAACCGCCGATAGCTTTCGTAGCGGCGCGTCGAGATTTGCTGATTGATGACGGCCAGTCGTACCGCGCAGCCGGGTTCTTCCATGTGCCGGCAATCCTTGAATCGGCATTGCACGCTGCGTTCGTGGATTTCGATGAAACCGCGCTCGGCCGCGCGCACCAGGTGGGCGGGCGGTGCGAAGTCACGGACCCCGGGGGCATCGATGATGGCGGAAGTCGTCGCGAGCTGATACCAGCGCGCAGTGGTCGTCGTATGCCGGCCTTCGGCGTCGCGGGTGAGTTCGGCCGTCTGCGCCGCCGCCTCGGGGACGATGGCATTGACCAGCGATGACTTGCCGACGCCGGACTGGCCGACGAGCAGCGTCACGCTGCCGGTGAGCAAGCGCTCGAGATCGGCGATACCGGCCGCGCCCTGGCAGCTCACCTCGATGCAGGTAAGATCCAATTTTCGGTATTCGTCGAGTTGCGGCTCAATCTCATCCGTGCCGAGATCCTTTTTGTTCACGATGATCAGCGCCGCCAAGTCCTTCAGCACGGCGCCGGCCCAGTAGCGGTCCACCAGGAACCAGTCGGGGGTCGGCTGCGGCGCCACGACCACCGCCAGCCTGTCGATATTGGCCGCCACCGGTTCGGGGCGGCCGCGTGAGTCGATTCGTTCAATCAGATTTCGGCGCGGCTCCACGGATTCGACCGACGGCCCGTCAGCCGAGAGCGGATAACCCCAGACGACCCGATCCCCGCATACCACACGCAATTTGCGCCCCTTGAGCCCGCAGCGAACCAGACCCTCGCTTCCCTGGACCAGGACGCTCCTGCCGAAACTCGCAAGCACGGTGCCGGTGCCGCCTGCTACCATCATGGATTACTTTCGTTGAGCACTAATGAAATCCCCGGACAATCTCATTTGGATCGATTTGGAAATGACGGGCCTGAAGCCCGAATCTGACCTGATCATCGAGATCGCGACGATCGTAACCGACAAACACCTGAGCGTGCTCGCCGAAGGGCCGGTGTTCGCGGTGCATCAGAGCGAATCGGTATTGAGTGCCATGGATGACTGGAACCGCAATCAGCACGGCCGTTCCGGCCTGGCAGCGCGCGTGCTCGCCAGCGACGTCACGGCGGCGGCGGCCGAAAAGCGCACGCTGGAATTTCTCGAGTCGTGGGTCGAGCCCAGGCGATCACCGATGTGCGGCAACAGCATTTGCCAGGATCGGCGCTTTCTCGCGCGTCACATGCCCTTGCTCGAAACGTTTTTCCATTATCGTAACCTCGATGTGAGCACCCTGAAGGAATTGGCCATACGCTGGGCACCGAACGTCGCGGACGGATTTCGAAAGAACTCCACCCATCTCGCGCTCGACGACGTACGCGACTCGATTCGCGAGCTGCAATACTACCGCGAACGGCTTTTTAGGCGCTTCGCGCCAACTTCAAACGGGGTCGATGCGACCCCGTCCTAAAATTGCTCGCTGCGCGAGCATCGGATTTAGCTAGCTAGAAACATCCAGGTCTCGACCACGGTATCCGGATTCAGGGACAGGCTGTCGATTCCCTGCTCGACCAGCCAGCGCGCGAGTTCGGGATGATCGGAAGGTCCTTGACCGCAAATCCCGACATACTTGCCCTGTGCCTTGCAGGCTTTGATGGCCATTGACATCAGCGACTTGACCGCCTCATCGCGCTCATCGAAGGATTTGGCCACGACGCTGGAATCGCGGTCCAGACCCAGACATAACTGCGTCATGTCATTCGAACCGATCGACATGCCGTCGAAGTATTCGAGGTATTTATCGGCGAGCAGGGCGTTGGTCGGCAATTCGCACATCATGATGTGCTTCAAACCATTGTCGCCGCGTTTCAAGCCATTGTCGGCGAGTAGCTGCGTGACCTCGCGTGCCTCGCTCAAGGTGCGAACGAACGGCACCATGACCTGCACATTGGTCAGCCCCATCTCATTGCGCACTCGTTTCAGTGCGCGGCATTCGAGCTCGAAGCAGGGCCGAAACACCTTGTCGATGTAGCGCGACGCGCCGCGAAATCCCAGCATCGGGTTTTCTTCGTGCGGCTCATAGTTCTTGCCGCCGATCAAATTGGCGTATTCATTGGATTTGAAATCCGACAGCCGCACGATCACCGGCTCGGGCGCGAAGGCGGCCGCGATCTGAGCGATGCCCTCGCTGAGCTTGTCGACGTAGAAATTGACCGGGCCGTCATATCCGGCGATCTGTTTCTTGATGCTGTCCTTCAGTTCAGCGCTCTGTTTGTCGTATTCCAGCAGCGCCCGCGGGTGGACGCCGATCATGCGATTGATGATGAATTCCAGACGGGCGAGCCCGACGCCATGGTGAGGAATGCCCGCGAAATCGAACGCCCGGTCGGGATTGCCGACGTTCATGGTGATTTTCACGGGAATCGCCGGCATCGCATCCATTTCGATGCTGCGTTGATCGAATTCCAGCATGCCGTCATAGACGTATCCGGCGTCGCCTTCCGCGCAGGAAACCGTGATGGCCTGACCCTCCCGGACGTCGGAGGTGGCGGTGCCGCAGCCGACAACGGCCGGGATCCCGAGCTCGCGGGCGATGATGGCTGCATGACAGGTGCGGCCACCGCGGTTGGTGACGATGGCCGAGGCGCGTTTCATGACCGGTTCCCAGTCCGGGTCGGTCATGTCCGCTACCAGGACGTCGCCGGCCCGCACGCGGGACATTTCCTTCGCGTCCTTGATGATGCGCGCGTGGCCCGCGCCAATGCGCTGCCCGATGCTGCGTCCCGTCGCGAGAACCCTGGATCTGGATTTGAGCGTGAAGCGCAATATCGTGCGTCCGGCGCGGCTTTGAACCGTTTCGGGACGCGCCTGCAGGATGTAGATCTTGCCGGTACTGCCGTCCTTGCCCCATTCGATGTCCATGGGCGTGCGGTAATGCTCTTCGATGATGAGCGCCTGCTTGGACAGCTCCGTAATCTCTGCCTCGCTCAAGGAAAAGCGGTGCCTATCCTCGTTCGCCACCTCGACGGTGCGAACCCGGTCCTTGGACCCCGGTTCGGCGTAGATCATCTTGACCGCCTTGCCGCCGAGGTTCTTTCTCAACACCGCGCGGCGTCCGGCGCGCAATGCGGGCTTGTAGACATAAAATTCGTCCGGGTTGACCGCACCCTGCACCACGGTTTCGCCCAGTCCGTACGCCGAGGTGATGAACACCACGTCGCGAAACCCGGAATCCGTGTCGAGCGTAAACATCACCCCGGCTGACCCTAAGTCGCTGCGCACCATATGCTGCACGCCAACCGAGAGCGCCACGGCGCTGTGGTCGAACTTGTTGTGGACCCGATAGGATATCGCGCGGTCATTGAAGAGCGAGGCGTACACTTCGTGCATGGACTTCAGCACATGCTCCTCGCCGCGCACATTGAGGAACGTTTCCTGCTGCCCGGCAAATGAAGCTTCCGGCAAATCTTCGGCCGTCGCCGAAGAGCGAACCGCGACGGCGAACTCCTTCGGGTCGGCCGCGCCCTTCATCGCGCGCCACGCCTCCAGAACCTCCGTCTGCAATCTTTCCGGAAACGGCGTCGAGAGCATCCAGCCGCGAATCTGCGCGCCGACCACGGCGAGCCGCTCCACATCATCCACGTCCAAGCTCGCCAGCGCAGCACGAATGCGCTCATCGAGCCCGCCCTGCGCCAAGAAGTCGCGATAGGCGTGCGAGGTGGTCGCAAAGCCGCCCGGCACCGAGACGCCGAGACTCGCCAAGCCGGAAATCATTTCGCCGATCGAAGCATTCTTTCCGCCTACGAGTTCGACGTCTTTGTTTTTCAGTTTTTCAAATGGGATGATGTAAGGCTTCATGGTGCACTGCTTGTCCGACGGTGGTTTAAGTGAAACACTTCAGGGCGAAAGCGCCGACTTGGATGAGGTTACCGTGATTAAACGAACTGTATTCTTCGTTTCCGACCAAACGGGAATTACCGCAGAAACAATGGGCCACAGTCTCATGACGCAGTTCGACGGCATCGAATTTCGTCAAGTGACTGTGCCATTTATCTCCACCGTTGACAAGGCAATTGAGGCCGTTCGAAAGATTGATCTGGTCGCGGCGCAAGAGGGTGCACGCCCGATCGTGTTCAGCACGCTGGTGCAGGAGGACGTGCGCAACGTGGTTCGAGGCAGCACCGGATTTTTCCTGGATTTCTTCGATCCCTTCCTAGCACCGCTCGCCGGCGAACTCAAGACGCAATCGAGCCATACCGCAGGTAGGACTCATCGCATGGCGGACACGCATGCCTACGCCACGCGCATCGACGCCACCAACTTCGCGTTGGCGAACGATGATGGCTCGGTGGTGCGCGATTACGAACGCGCCGATGTCATTCTGGTCGGCGTGTCGCGGTCCGGAAAAACTCCGACCTGTCTGTATTTGGCCATGCAATACGGCGTTTTCGCGGCCAACTACCCGCTCACCGACGATGATTTGGAATCCCGTAGAATGCCGCGCGCGCTCGACGCCTACCCGCGAAAATTATTCGCCCTGACGATCCGGCCCGATCGATTGCAGCAGATTCGCAACGAACGCAAGCCCGACAGCCGCTATTCATCGGCCGCTCAAGTGGCGTTCGAGGTGCGCGCCGCGGAGTCCTTGTTCGAGCGCCACGGCGTGCCGGTGCTCGATGCGACCGAAGTCTCGATCGAAGAAATATCCACCAGGATTCTCGACCGCATGGGACTCGAGCGGCGACTGCGGCCCTGAAAACCTCGGGCTGCATGGTATAGTTCCCACATGATAGCGGATCAATGGTGCAAGACATCGTGGCGGGCACGGCCCGGCAGCTTTGTAAGCCTGATGACCCTGTACGAAAGCAATTTCGTGCGTTTGGGATGGCTCGTGGACGATCTTCGCGAGGTCGGGGCGCAGCGCGTGTCAAAGGTCGCTGCGGACTGTGATCTGTATCTCACCCCGCTGGAGCTGAGCCGCTACACCAGTGTGTTCCGCCTCACGTACGAGTTCGAATTCGAGGCTGCGCGGCTGCGCGACCCGGATTTGGAGGTCTGCGTGTATCACGACGCATGCCTGGCCGAAGTGCGCAGTTTCCGCGGTTTTCAGCGGCATCCGCAACTGGCCAAGCTGCAGTCCGGACTCAAGCGTGAACTGGATCAGCGCTGGGCCCGGAACATGATGCTAAATAAATGGCTGGAATATTGCGCCGAGCGGGGACATCACTTTTAGCCGCGAAGATTGGCTTCGTATCGGGTGACCTGCGGGTGTCATGGGATGAGGCGGGACCTTGATCGACAAGCTGGCGTTTCTAAAAGGCGGTGCGGAGGGAGGCGCGGCGAGTCCGGACGAAGAACGGCTGATGCAGCTGTTCCAAAATCGTGCCGGTCTGAAGAAAGCCTACGCGGATCTCAAGGATGAATTCCATTTGCTGCGCGACCGGCTCAAGCAGCAGGAAGGCGCGACCATCCGCATTCAGGAACAGATGGATGCGCTCGGCGATCTGCTCGGCGATCCGAAGACCGGATTCGGCGCGCTGGTGTTCTTTCAGCTGCGCGCTCTGTGGAAAACCTGCCATCAGCAGCTGTCGGGGTTTGCCGCCGATCTGACGCGCCAGCAGGAGGCGCGCGAGGTGGCGAAATTCAACGCGGACGTCGAGGCGGAGAAGAGCGCACGGTTGGCCGACGCCGATCAACGTCTGCGCACGGCGAGCGCCGCTGCGGACGATCAGCGCCGGCTTCTGGCCGAAGCGCAAGCCGAGATCGGGCGCTTGGCTGCCTTCTGGCATTATTTCCGGCGCCGGCGCCGGCTCAAGTCGATCGAGTCGCTGCGCAGCCGGTTGGTAACGGCCGATCAAGCGGTCGGCGATTTGCATGCCGAGCGCAGCGCGATCGAACACGAGGCGCTGCCTGATTTTCCAGGCCTGTCGCTGGCGGCGCGGCGCAACATCAATCTTGCCATCATCAGCTACGCCGAATTGCTCTGCGAGCACGCGGATGCTTTTGGGCTCGCGGCGCGCGCCAAGGAGGCGGTCGCACGGCGCGTTCATGAAATGACCTTCGGTTCGCGCGCGGATTGCGAGAGCTACATGCAGCGCGTGCAGAAAGCGCAGCTGGCGGTGGCCAATCAGAAACAGATCGGAGGCTTGGTGAGGGTGAAGTTGGAGCGGCTACGGTCCACCTGTGAATACCGCAATTCCGCCGATACGGTGCCGACGGCGGATTCGTTGTCGCCGTCCGTGGCCCAGCTGGATATCGACACGCCGAAAGCAGCCCCCGCCAACCCTTGGAATGTGCTGGCGGAGGACTACTGGGACCTTTACACCCTGCTGCTGCGATAGCGCCGCGCGCTTAGTGCGGCGGGTCGGTGCGGCGCGCTTGCGTCGGTGCCGCGCGGCGCGCGGTGACCGTCACCAGATCGGCTGCGATCTGCGAGGCTTCATCCAGCAGAATGCCTGCGGTCGCATCGTCCTTGACCTCTTCGAGCGATTTGGCCGGCTTGACGTCGTGCGCGGCGCGCCAGGCGTTTTCGCGATCGAGCCGTTCGCTCTCCAGGCGCTTGCGTTCTTCCTCGCGGGTCTTGAGGTTCAAGGAAAGCGTTTTCTGGCTGCGCATGGCATCGAGAGCCGCAATGTCCTCGCGCAGGTATTTGAAGTCTGCGCTGCCCGCGGTCCGCTCGGTATGAAGTTTTTCCAAGGCAGCAGCGATCGGCTTCAGATCGCCTTCGCTGCGGAAGCTGGCCGGCTCGATGTGATCCCAGGGCAGGGCACGATCGCGCGTGCTCTCGCCGACTTCGTTGGCATCGATGAGCGAGGGTAGGGCGATATCGGGCGTTACGCCCCGATCCTGGGTGCTTTCGCCGGTAATCCGGTAGTACTTGCCGATGGTGACATTCAGCTGGCCGAGCTCGGGCTTGCGCCCGAAAATGGTGTAATTGAGCGGGTGCGCATTCTGCACGGTGCCCTTGCCGTAGGTCTGTTGGCCGACGATGAGCGCGCGCCCGTAATCTTGAATGGCGCCGGCGAAGATCTCCGAGGCTGAGGCGCTGAAGCGGTCGACGAGTACGATCATCGGCCCGCTGTAGAAGATGGCCGGGTTCGGATCATCGTCCACTTCGATATGCCCGGATGTGTCTCGAAGCTGCACAACCGGCCCACGATCGATGAACAAACCGGTGAGCGATTCCGCTTCCGGCAGATACCCGCCGCCGTTGGCCCGCAAATCCATGATCAGCACGTCGGCGCCGTCCTTGCGCAGCTCACTGATCAGGCGCTGCACGTCGCGGGTGGTGCTGCGGTAGTCCTTCGCGCCGGCGCGGCTGGCATCGTAGTCCTGGTAGAAGCTCGGCACCGTAATGATGCCGACTTTGACATCCTTGCCGTTGCGCGTCACGGTGCGCATGGCCTTATGCGAGGCTTGCCCCTCGAGCGAAACTTTATTGCGGGTAAAGTCGACCACTTTTTGCACCGAGCCGGGCGCCGCGCCGGCCGGCAGGATCTGAAGCCGCACGGTGGTGCCGCCGGGACCGCGGATCTTTTGTACGACATCATCCAGACGCCAGCCGATGACATCGGTCAGCTCGCCGGTTTTTCCTTCGCCGACCGCGGTGATGCGATCATTGGCTGCGATCTTGGCAGGCGGCCCGCTGGTCGCCGCGGGTCCGCCGGCGATGACGTCGATGACGGTCACATAGTCATCGGTCAATTGCAGCGAGGCACCGATGCCCTCGTAGCTCAGGCTCATCTGAATGTTGTATTCCTCGGAATTGCGGGCCGAGAAATAATTTGAATGCGGGTCGAGCGACAGCACGAAGGCGTTCATGAATACTTCGAACACATCGTCCGGCTTGCTTTGATCCATGCGCTTGGCTACGTGCTCGTAGCGCTTGCGCAGCACGTCTACCACGTCGGGCCATTGCTTGCCGGCGGTCACGAGCGACAGGGCGTCATTCTTGACGCGCTTGCGCCACAGCTCGTTCATCTCGGCGGCGTTGGCAGGCCACGGCTCTTTGTCACGGTCGAAATTGAACGACTCTTCGACCTCGAAATCCGGTTTCTTGTTCAGCAGATCGATGGCATACGCCATGCGCTCGCGGCTGCGCTGCTGATAGCGGCGGAATATCACGAACGCCGGCTCGACGTCGCCGGTCTTGATGGCGTCGTCGAGTTGGTAGCGGTAGCGCTCGAACTCGGCGATGTCGCTGGCGAAGAAATAACTCCGGGCCCCGTCGATGGCATCGAGATAGCGGTCGAGGATCAGGCTGGAAAGATGATCGTCGAGCGGTGCGCGACGGTAATGCTCGTGGGCGATGATGTCGGCGACACGGCGCGCGACGTAATTCTCCTGCTCGGTGGGTGAGAGCACGGTGGCGGCGGCGGGCGCCGCGGCCGGGGGCGTCATGGCGGCGCCGAGCAGGGCGGCGAGTCCCACTGCGCTCGCGCAGACGGCAACGCCGGTAATCCATCGCGAACGAGGGCCCTTGAGCCGTTTGAGTATCACCGTCGCCGTTCTCCTGTAAACTGCATTCCCCACTCCCTTCAAGGCTAGAGAAGCCCGTGCCTCCTAGCAAGTGTATATGAGCCGAAGGATATGCGTCCGTTCACGGTTTTGATCGGCATTGTCCTAGGATCTGCCGCTTCGATCACCTTTGGCCTGGGCGCGGTACTCTTCGTGTTCTGGGTCTTGCTGGGCGAACACCCGGATTTGTCGCGCGAACTGCCCCGGCTGGCCGGCAGCCTCGGGGCATTCGCCATTTTGACAACCGCCAGCGCCGGGAGTTTCCTCGGCCAGGTTCGCCTCCGGCCGTGGCGCGGTTGGGCCCATCTCGCAACCGGTATTTCCCTATGCATCTTGGTCTTGTTGTATTGGCCGCGCCGCAATTGACCGTCAGAATGAGCACTTATGCGACAAATTGAGCGTCTTGGGAGCGGCTTGGCTTGCGCCGGGCTCTTGTTGGCGGGCTGCACGATGCACCCCAAGGAGCTGCCCTCAACGGACATTGACGATACCGCCTTCGCCGATCACGTCCGCGTGCTGGCTTCGGATGACTTCCTGGGCCGCAAGCCCGGGACGCCGGGCGAGGACAAGACCGTCAGCTATCTGATCGAGCATTTCCGCAAACTGGGGTTGAAGCCGGGCAATGGCAAGAGCTACGTGCAGCAAGTGCCGTTGGTGCAAATCACCGCCGGCGCCGATGCGACGCTGTCGGCCACCGGTCCGGGGGGTGCGCGCAATCTGGTCTTCGGCAAGGACATGGTGATCTGGACCAAGCGCGCCGTGCCTGAAGTCCAGATCGCGCACAGTGAGTTGGTGTTTGTCGGCTATGGCATCGTGGCACCCGAATATTCATGGAATGACTACGCGAACCTCGATGTTCACGGCAAGACGGTGGTGCTCTTGGCCAATGATCCGGGCTTTGCTTCGAAAGACCCGACGGTGTTCAAAGGCAACGCCATGACCGGCTACGGCCGTTTGGCCTACAAGGTCGAGGAGGCGGCCCGGCAGGGCGCTCAGGGCGTGCTCCTCGTCCACGACAGCCAGGCGCTGGGCTATGGCTGGAACGTGATTCAAGCCACCTGGGCCGGCGCGCAATTCGAACTGGCAGCCGGGGGTGGTAATCCCGGAAGCGCCGCCATCGAAGGCTGGATTCAGAACGACGCCGCACGTGCGCTCTTTACCGCAGCAGGACTGGACTTCACGCGACTGGCGGTGGCGGCAGCCTATCCGGGATTCAAGGCCGTGCCGATGGGCGTCAAGGTCGATGCGATGATCCACAACGCGATTCGCCCTTTCAGTTCGCAGAACGTGATCGCGGTGTGGCCGGGAAGCCGCGGGCATGAATATGTCTTGTACGCGGCCCATTGGGACTCGCTCGGAGCGGATGAGGCGCGGCCGGGCCACGGCATTTTCAATGGGGCCGTCGACAATGCCACCGGAGTCGCCGGTCTTTTGTCCATCGCGCAGTCCTTCGTGCGCACCGATCCTAAGCCTGATCGGTCCATCGCGTTCCTCGCCACGACGGCGGCCGAACCGAATTTGCTCGGCTCGCAGTACTACGTCGACAACCCGGTTCTGCCGTTGCAGCAAACCGCAGCAGTCATCAATGTCGATACCTTGCTCAACGGCGGCCGAACACGCGATGTCAGCATCCTCGCCTTCGGCAATTCGGACTTGGAAGAAGCCGCGCGTGCCGAGGCACTGCTGCAGGGGCGCGAAGCGCGCGCCGAGCCGAATCCGCAGCTAGGGCTGTATTTTCGTTCCGACAGCTACAGCTTTGCGCGCCGAGGCGTACCGGCCTTGTACGTGCAATCGGGCATCGATAGCGCCGCGCGCGGACCGGCGTGGGGCAAGGCGCAGATCGATGATTACTTCGCGCACCGCTATCGCCAGACGAGTGATCAGTATTCGCCGGATTGGGATGTCGGAGGCGCGGTGATCGATCTCATGCTGGATTACCACGTGGGACTTCGCGTGGCGAACAGCCGCCGCTTCCCGCGCTGGTATCCGAACAGTGAGTTTCGCACCGCTCACCGCCGCGCGAATGACTCGGCGGCTGATTAGCGCTTTCCCACCCTCGTCCAGTTCTTCGTGCGGTCAAAGCTGCCGGATGAGTTGTAAGGATCCGAGCCCTGCTCCTTGTAGGAGACTTTCTTCGGGCCCAGATCGAGCGCCAGCGAATGCGCAGCCTTTGCTCGCCGCAACTCGTCCACCGCGAAGGTGAAGCTGGCATCATCGGGTTTTTTGAAATCACTCGCCATCGTCCGCCTCTTTCAAAAAATGGCCACCGTTGCCGTCAGATGTTTTTGTTGTGAATCTTTGCGTCAGGTGAATGTTCCCAAATTGCGACAGGTTCGAATCGACCGAGTTGCAGAACTGTGACGCAGTTCAAATCGCGGCAAGACATAAGATCCTTGCATGCGACTTAATTTGGGCGGGGCGGCCGTGCCGCGCGGTCAGCCGATGCGCGCGAGGGACAATTGCCGATCGAAAGGCACGGAGCGATTGCGGCCGCGGCTTTTGGCGGTATACAGCGCTTGGTCCGCCGCCTCGACGAAATCATGGTAGTGGTTGAATTGGATGGGCCCGCCGTGGGTCGCGCAACCGACGGACACCGTCACCTTGGCATGGTGCGAGCCGACGACGTGTCCGGTATTGCGAAACGCCATGACGATGCGTTCGCAGATGCTGTGCGCGGTTTCCGCATCGGTCGCCGGCAGCACCACCACGAATTGCGCACCGCCGTGCCGGGCAATCAAATCCGTCTCACGGGTGTTGCCGCGCAGAATACGCGCGGTCGCCTGCAGAACGCGATCACCTGCCTGGTGACCGAAGCTGTCATTGAGATGCGTGAAGTTATCCAAGTCGACATAGGCGACGCTCAGCGGCCATTTATGGCGGGTTGAGTTGTCGAACTCCCGCGCCAGAAACTGATCGAGATAATTCTGGTTATAAACGCCGGTCAAAGGATCGCGCCGCGTTTCCTCCTCCAGCTCCAGCGACGATGCTGCGGAGACGCCGGCGGCGGTGGCACGCAATGTATTGATTTCTCGCAGCGCGTGCAGGCTGCGCAGCATCAATACTTCGCGCGCCTGTTCGAGGATCAGATCCGGATGCTGCCTGGCCAGGAAGTCGGACTCGAAAATCGCCTCGGTCTCCGGAATCATGGAGCCGATGGTGCCGAGGACCTGTCCGAACGCCACCCGATCCAGGCCCAGACTGCGTTCGGCGCATAGCGCGGTTTCCGCGAATTCACGCTGCTCCGGGTCCAGCAAGAAAAGATCCGCCACGGGCCCCGAGAGGGCGACGCAGCGGTCAAAAATCCCCGCCGGATGCGTACTGTGCGTCAATTCCACGTGATGGCTGTGCTCGATCGCGCGATACAGGCGCTCGGGTAGATTCCAGGTACGCATCAGCCATCCGCCGACATGGGCATGATCCGCCTGCACGCGTTTCTTTTCATGCTCGGCCAGCGCCGCATGATCGCGCTGCAGTTTTTCCCCCTCTCGATACAAATCGGGGATGGCCTGATCGAGGGCCAGCATGCCGACGTCCTGCAGCAGGGCGGCCAGGAAAATTTCTTCCGCGAGCGTTTGGCGCATGGCATCGCCGAGCGCGCGCGCCGCGGTGGCGGCGAGCAATGCGCGGCGCCAGTAGATCTGGTGGTTGAGCCCATTGGATTTCGCGCCGCGCAGGGATTTCACCAGCGAAAAACTCAAAGCGAGCGTGAGCGTGGCATTGAGACCGAGGACCACCAAGGCCTGTCGCAGGTTTTCGCTCTTGCGGCGCTGCGCGTACAGGGGTGAGTTGGCAATCCTCAGCACCTTGCTCGCCAGCGCCGAATCCATGCTCAGCGCTTTGGCGACCTTGCCCATTTCGATTTCCGGATCTTGCGCCAATTCGATGATATGAGTCGCCACGCCCGGCGGCGAGGGGAAGTTCACTGAACGGCGAAGATGGGCTTCCAGCTCGGGATTCAAAACGCGACTCCAGACGCAAAAACGGATCAGGATCCGCTCAAGGGAGTTAGCGTCCGCGCCGCCAGGAACTTGAATATGTCAGTCGAATTTCGCGCTGGCCCGCCACCAGCCGCGCAGCGCGCGGAACAACAGGTACAAGCCGTAGGGGCCGAGCAAGACCACCCAGGAGGCGATGGATGCTTCCTGCAGGCCCGTGAAAACGCTCGAGTAGAGCCGCCCTAGGCTGGCCCCCTCGTATCGGCCCAGCGCGGCGAGGCCTGCATAAAAGATGAGCACGGGCATGAGTGCGAGACCCAGCAACAGGCCCACCCCGGCGGCAACCAATTCAGCGGCCCAGGGGTTGCTTCTTACAAAACTGCGGAAACTGTGAGCCATGCGCAATTGTAAACGAATCCCGGCGCCTCGCCCGTCGCGGTAGAATCCCACCCATGAGTTCATGGACTCCTCAGAGATTGTATGACCTGAAGCCCTGGGTGTTCATCGTGGTCGGCGCCATACTGGGCGTCGGTATGATGCTGTGGTCGCTGTGGGCAGGACTGTGGACGGTATGGCGCGGACTGCTGTGCCTGGGTGGCGCCGGGCTCGCCATCGTCGGCGGAGCAACTTTGCAGATGCGCCAGGATTATCGTGCGAAGAGCAAGTGGCGCCGGGACGCACCGCCTTGATTCGCACGGCCGTTGTCGGCGTCGGTTACCTGGGCCGATTCCATGCGCAGAAATATGCCAGCTTGCCGAATTCTCGCCTGGTGGGCATCGCCGATCCTGCGGGCGGCGCGCGCGCCGCGGTAGCCGCGGAACTCGGCGTGCCGGCACACGCAGATTACCGCGAACTGCTGGGGTCGGTGGATGCGGTGAGCATCGTGACGCCCACAGCCTCGCACTACGAGGTCGCCAAAGCCTTCCTCGAAGCCGGCGCGAGTGTATTGGTCGAGAAACCGATGACGGTGACGGTGGCCGAGGGCGAGGGCTTGATTGAAATCGCGGCGCGAGCCAAGCGCATTTTGCAGGTAGGGCACCTGGAGAGGTTCAATGCCGCGGTGTTGGCGGTGCAGCCCACTCTGACCGTGCCGCGTTTCATCGAGTCGGCGCGGCTTGCGCCGTTCAAACACCGGGGCACCGACGTGGATGTGGTGCTGGACTTGATGATCCACGACATCGATCTGATCTTGAGCATCGTGCGCTCGCCGGTGGTGTCGGTCGATGCCATCGGCAGCAGTGTTTTTTCCAAAGAAATCGACATTGCCAATGCGCGCCTTCGCTTCGCCAACGGCTGCGTCGCGAACGCCACGGCGAGCCGCGTCAGCCTGAAAACCGAACGCAAGCTGCGGTTGTTTCAGGACGATGCCTACTTGTCGCTGG
>Ga0210393_10000316_pt1 | contig 44039 bp, 30 predicted proteins | sample IncBWC27OmetaG_FD_160068 | JGI IMG/M metagenome (GOLD analysis project Ga0210393, IMG submission 160068) | Forest soil microbial communities from Barre Woods Harvard Forest LTER site, Petersham, Massachusetts, United States - Inc-BW-C-27-O ... | reverse complement strand
TGATTCGCAAATTTTTCCTTCATCTCTCGAAAGGAGAACAAAAGAAACGCTTCCTCGAGCGCCTGGACGATCCCACCAAAAACTGGAAATTCTCCATGGCCGATATCGAAGAGCGCGGCTATTGGAAGGCCTACCAGGAAGCGTACGAAAAAATGGTTCAGAATACTGCCACGAAACATTCCCCGTGGTACGTGGTTCCCGCCGATAACAAATGGTTCACTCGCCTGGTCGTTGCCGCCGCGATTGTCGAAACCCTCCACGGCCTGGACCTCGCCTTCCCCGGCGCGGACAAAGAGAAAAAGAAGGAGTTGGGGACCGTCCGCTATTCCCTGCTCCACGAGAAAAAATAGTTCGCGGTTCCGGCTCTTAACTTTCGTTCCCGATAGCGAGCGCCTTGTAGTTGGGCAGCATGCCTGCCGGCCGCAGGCGGGCTGCGCAACTACAAGGTGCTGTGGACCCTGCGGAATCCGTAACGCATGAAAGCCGGATGAAAATTCTAGTTGTACGCTCCCGGAAAACTGATAACTTCGCTGGTGCTAAAAATCGAAATGATTCCAGGCCAAGTATTGGAATCGGGAGCTGAGAGATGACTCAAGTAGCCGCGGTAATCGGTGTCGGATTCGTTGGTCGCGCTCATGTGGACGCTTTGCGGCGGCTCGGCGTGAACGTGCGCGGGATCATGGGCAGCTCGAAAGAACGCGCGCAGGAATCCTGCAAAGCGCTCGGTATCGAGCGCGCCTACGGCTCCCTCGATGAACTTGCCGCCGACGATGCGGTCACCGTGGTCCACGTCTGCACTCCCAACTACGTCCACTTCGAGCAATCCAGCCGCATGCTCCGCGCCGGCAAACACGTCCTCTGCGAAAAACCTCTGGCCATGGATTCACGCGAATCCGAAATGCTCGTCAAGCTCGCCAAAGAAACGGGAAAGGTCGGCGGCGTAGCCTACAACCTGCGCTACTACCCCCTCTGCCACGAAGCGCGCGAACTCGTTGCCAAGGGCGCCATCGGCCAGCCTCGCCTCGTTCACGGAAGTTTCTTGCAGGATTGGCTCGTCTATCGCAGCGATTGGAACTGGCGCCTGGACTCCAAACTCGGCGGCGAACTCCGCGCTACTTCCGACATCGGCACGCACTGGCTCGATCTCGTTCAATGGATCACCGGCAGCAAAGTCACGGAACTTTGCGCGGACCTCGCCACTGTCGTACCCGTCCGCGACAAGCCGCGCGGCCGCGTGGAAACTTTCCAGAAAGCCACCAAGGGCGAACACGACGAAATTCCCATGACTACGGACGATTACGCTTCCGTCCTTCTGCACCTCGAACGCGAACTGCACGGCGTCATGAGCGTTTCCCAAGTCAGCGCCGGACGCAAAACGCGCTTGTGGTTCGAGATCGACGGCAGCGAAGGCTCGCTCGCGTGGAACTCCGAATCCCCCAATGAGTTGTGGGTGGGACGCCGCGACAAATTCAACGAAGAATTAATTAAGGACCCTGCGCTGATGAGTCCCGGAGCCCGCGGCTACGCTGCGTATCCGGGTGGCCACGCCGAAGGCTATCCCGACACGTTCTATCAGCTCTTTCGCGATTTTTACGAGTACCTCGAGGCCAAGAAATTCTCCGCTCCGCGCAAATTCCCCACGTTCGAGACCGGCCACGACGAGCTCATCCTCTGCGACGCCATCCTGAAAAGCTCGCAAGATCGCGCCTGGGTCAAAGTCCAGTGGGACTGATTCGTCCCTGAATGCTCGCCGCAAGGTCTTTGTAGTGGCGCAGCTTGCTGCGCCTGCGCGTGGCAGCAACGAAGAATCTCAACAAACTTCACGCACTTCTTGTCTACAATTGCGAGGAAAAACACAGGGACAATGATCTGCGGCAAATGCTATTTCGCAATCGGCCGCGTGGATTCGCGGGCGACCAATTCGGCGGGAACTCTACGCCGCGAAGGCGCAAAATCGCGTTTCTGTTCCGCGCCGCTGATGGCGTCCAGAATAATTCCCGCGCTCAGCGTGCCCATCGACTCCATCGGCTGCCTCACCGTCGAGAGCGAAGGCACAGCCAGCGCCGCCTGCGCCACATCGTCAAAACCAATCACCGAGCAATCTTCCGGCACGCGGACGCTTTTTTTCTTCAGTGCGCGCAACGCGCCGAGCGCCGTCATGTCGTCAAACGCCATCAACGCCGTGAATAGTCCGCCGCGCCGCAACAATTCCCCCGTCAAGTTCGCGCCCGCTTCAAAACTCGAATTCGGATCGAGCGATTCCGGCAACTCCGCGATGCGTTTTGGCTCCAGAATAATTTTCGCGGATTGCGCGAAACTCTTGACGCCTTTCCACCGCTGTCCGCTGCTCGACAAAGACTTTGGCCCGCGGATGAACGCGATGTCGCGGTGCCCGAGATTGTAAAGATGTTCGAGCGCCGTGCTCGCGCCCGCTTCGTTATCCACGGCAACCGTGCTGACCGTATCGATGTCGATTTCGCGTCCCACGATCACCGTGGGAACCTGCTTCCGCGTGAGGTCTGCGAGCAGCTTGATGTCCATCACCAGCCAGTTGGCGATGACGATTAGTCCCTCGACTCTACGATCGAGCAGCATCTCGAGGTAACGCTCGAATCGCCGCGGTTCGTTGTGCGCGTCGGCCAACAGCGAAAGATAATTCCCCTGATAGAGAGAATTTTCGATGCCGCGCAGGATCGGCGTGCAGTAAGGATCGGTGATGTCGAAAACCATCACGCCAACAACGTTGGAGCGCTGGCTGCGCAAGGAGCGTGCCAGCGGATTGGGCCGGTAACCCAAACGACGCGCCGTTGTTTCAATGCGCAGTTTTGTGTCGGCGGGGATGTAACGCGAGAGCGGCGCGTTGTTGAGGACAATGGAAACAGTGGACGCCGAGTAACCGCTTTCGCGCGCCACGTCCCGGATTGTCATGACCGCGCCTTTCGCCATCGTCACTCCGCCTCACTTCGGCGTTGCGCTCTGTTGTGTTTTGAGTGCCGGGTCGGGCGCTGCAAATTGATAGCGCAGGCTGGATGGCAAACGGTCCGAGCGCGGCCGCGTGTTGTACTCCAATTGATAGCTCAAATGCTCCGCGTCCACGGGATATTCCTTCCCTTCGGGATAGGGATACGGCGTGAGCGTGTGGCGCGGCAGCGGCTCGACGGTAAATCCATGCGCCGCGTAGAAATCCAGATCCTTTTCGAAACCATCGGCGTAGAAAAAGTAGTCGCGCACCCAGCCGGCGGGAAGCGCCGGCAGATTCTTCGGATCGAAATCGAGTTTCACGCCCTCGCCGGAACTGAAGACAACGAATTTGTCATCCGAAGAACGCAGCAGATCTTTTACGTCCCCATAGCGCGTGTAATTTCCGGCCGCGTGCGCGTAAGGACCGGTTTTGCTGCGCCGCGTGTACGAATACGTCGTGTCGCTCGCGGGCTGCAGGCGAATTTCGCGCGGGAATCCCAGGAAATCCAGCGAGGCTTTCGCGAGCGGCATTTCCGCGACATGCACGTCTTTTGTTTCGGGCGTTTGATCGATGCGGATCGCGTCCCAATAAATCTTCAAATTGTTCACGATGCGGATTCGCCGCGTTCCCGGCGGTAGCTTGCCAGTCAGATCGGCGACCATTGTGCGCGCGAGTCCAGCGGGAAAGCCCATGTCTTCCACGACTTTTTTCCAGTTGCCTTGCGCGTCTTGCGCTTCGACGTACGGCGCAATCACTTTGATTCCGGCCTGGTCGGCGGCGTACATCGACGTGGCGGTGAAATAATCGGTGTAGCCGTCGAGAATCAGCCGCAGCGGTTTCGCGGGATCCCAGTGGCCGAGATCGAGTTCGAGCCAGTGCAATTTCGCGAAACCAGCGAACGGCAATTCGTCGAAACTTGTGACGTATTTCCGGTCGCGCTTGGCGATGAGCGGCAGAACATCGTTTCCACGGTCGTCCCACGCGCCAACAGGCGGATGAGTATCGCGGGTGGCGATGACGCGAAATTCTGGAAATGGCGGCGCGCTGGCGAATCGTTCGTTCGCTTCCACCTCGTACGCCGCGGGATGATCGATGGCCAGCAGGCGCACCTGATCGAGATAGACGGTTTCTTCCATCGGCTCCATGAAGCGGAAACTCAGCAAGCCGTTCCTTGGTTTCACACTTCGCTCGTTCACCTTCAAGTATTCGTCCGGGTCGGGAACATCGCGCTCGCCGGGAGCTACCCAGTGACCGACGACGCCCGGGCCGATCATGTCGGCGATAAATTCATATTCGCGTCCGTTCCAGGAAAATAAAACCGGGCAAGAACTTCCCCTGCGGTCGAGTTCGGCAATCGGTTGCAATTTATTTGCCGCCAAATTTATTTCGTCTTGCGGCACTCCGGTCGGCCACAGCAGCCGCACCACTTCCGCATTTGTTTCCGCGCCCATTCCCGCCAGCACCGGCGCGGCATTTTGCCCGAGATATCCGGAAGCTCCCTGAATCTCCCACTTCTGATAGAGAGAGCCTGCGTACATTTCCACCTTTGTTCCGATCCCGCTCTTGTTGTCGGCGAGGGCTTTCAGGTCGATGCGCATCCAATTATTTTTTTCCGCGCCTTGGTTGTGCAAAACGATCGGCGGTCCGCCCAGTTGCGTGACGACCAGATCCGCCGCGCCGCGTCCTTCGAGATCGGCGATAGCAATTGCGCGCGGCTGCGAAAGTTTTAGCGTGTCGAGTCCGACTTCTTTCGTGATGTCGCTCCAGCCTTTTGCGCCGAGATTTCGAAGCAGACGGAGTTCGCCGCCGTTGGCGGATTCTCCGGCGGCAACGAGGTCGATCCATCCGTCGTTGTCGTAATCGATGGCGGAAATTCCCCAGCCTTGTTTCCATCCGAGATCGGGTAGCGCGACGCGCTCGAGGCCTTTGCCTTCGATGTTGCGCCACAAACTAATTCCCGGCGCGCCCGCATGCGTGAAAGCAAGATCCGTCCATCCATCTTTATCAAAATCGAAGGCTACGACACCGACAGCGGGCGGAAGATTTTCTTTTTTGAAATCGATTCCCGCGAGCGCGGAAAATTTTCCTTCGCGCGGATTCAAATAAATCGATGCGCCAGCATTTCCTCCGGCGATTACGAAATCAATCGCCCGGTCATTGTTGAAATCGGTGGTTACCACTCCGCCGTTGGTGGCTTCCATTCCAAGCGCGGTCTCTTCGGAAATGTCGGTGAAGGTGCTGTTGCCGTTGTTTCGCCACAAAACATTGCGAGCGCCGGAGCCGGAAGCCGCGGTGACGTAGAGATCGAGATCGCCGTCGTGGTCGTAATCAACAAACGTCAGACCGACGCAGCCTGGTTCGCGGCGAATGCCAACTGCCTGCGTGACGTCTTCGAACTTTCCTTTGCCGGTGTTGTGGAGAAGATGCACGCCGTCGCTCAAGCAGACGGCGAGGTCTGTTTTTCCGTCGTTGTCGAAATCGCCTGCGGCGCAACCGAGGCCGCTTCCCTTCAATTGAATTCCCGCGGTCTGGGTCACGTCGTCGAATTTTCCATTTCCGAGATTGCGGAGCAGGCGGCTGGCGCCGCCGGCGGTGGCGCTGACGAGAAAAATGTCGGGCTTGCCATCGTTGTCGAAGTCGAGGAAACACGCGCCGGCGCTTGGTCCGGGAGCGGAGGATTGGCCGCCCATTTCTTTTAGCAACGAGGCGATTGGTTGCGATAAGAATTTCACGGGAATTGCGGCGGGAGCGTTGGCGACCTCGCCGCGGGCGAGTTCCGCAAGCGAATATTTTCCCTGGTCGCCGTAGCCGGCGCCAAATGGCGCGCCCAAATGTTCCGTGGTTATTTTTTGAAAACGCGCCAGATGCTCGCGGGCCGCGTCTATATTTCCTTTTCGCTGATATGCGCGAGCGAGACCAAATTCCGCGGAGGCGTGATGGGGAAATAACGCGAGGCCTTTTTGAAAGGCGGCGATGGCTTCGTCGTATTTCTGGAGTTGGGAATTCAAATAACCAACGAAGTAGTAGGCGTCGGAATCGGAGGGGCGAATTTGGGTGACGTGTTCGAATGCCGCGACACCCTTTTCCAGTTCCCCGAGATCTTTGCAGGCGAGTCCGAGGTTGTACCAGGCGTAAGGATCTTTCGGGAGGTGCGCGGCGGCTTCGGCGAGCGCGGCCTTGGCCTGATCCGGCTTTTGCTGGCTCAAAAAGGAAATGCCAAGGTTCAGGCGGGCAATCCAAAATTTGGGGTCGGCCTCGAGCGAGCGTTCGAAAAGTTTTTGAGCATCGGCGGGGCGCTGCTGGTTCATGTAGGCCACGCCGAGCGTATTCAGGCGGAGCGCCTGGTTCGAATCGGGCTTCGCGCCGTTTTTCTCCGCGGCGGCTTGCTTGGCATCGAATTGGGCCGCGTGTGAATGCAAGAGAAGCGCGCGGCCACCAAACAGAAGCACGCAAGCGAACGCGAGCGGCGCCAACCGCCGATGAAGAATCTGCATGAAGGTCAATCTTCCTGTCTGCGCGGGACGCCGCGAACGCATTTTCGATGGGTCTGCGGCCTTCTTGATTGTGTGGTCAGCACCGCACGTCGTCAACCGTTTTCACAAGGCGACTTTGCGCGCTTCCGCGCCTTTGGGAACCGCTTGACCAGGGCGACGGCTCCGCATAGTCTCGCGTGTCAATCTATGAGCACGTTTCCGTATCTGAAAATCAGCGAACTTACGAACGGAGTTCGCAACAAAACATTTTCGCCGGTGGAAATTGTGGAAGCGCATCTGCGGCGCGCCGAGAGATGGCAGCCACAACTCGGAGCCTTCGTGCATATCGACGCCGCGGCTGCGATGATCCGCGCGCGCGAGGCGGAACAAGCCGTTATGCGCGGCGATTCACTGGGGCCGCTGCACGGCGTGCCTCTTTCTATCAAGAGTTGCATCGACGTTGCGGGCTGGCGTTGTCCCGTTGGTTCAGCGCTGCGGGAGGCATACGTTCCCATGCACGACGCCCCGCTGGTGGCGCGACTCAAAGCTGCGGGCGCGATTCTGATTGGGAACACGAACACGCCGGAATATTTGATGGCGTATGAAACCGACAATCTGCTGTTTGGAAAAACGAGCAATCCATGGAATTTGGCTTATTCGTCAGGGGGATCGAGCGGCGGCGAAGCGGCGGCGATCGCCGCGGGCTGCTCGGCGGGCGGCGTTGGCAGCGACGGCGGCGGGTCCATCCGGGTGCCCGCGCATTTTTGCGGGATTTGCGGGCTGAAGCCGACTCCGGGAAGAATTCCATCGACAGGTCATTTTCCGCCGGGGTATGGAGCGTTCTCGTGGCTTGGCGTTGTCGGGCCGATGGGGAGGACGGTCGCAGACTTGCGGGCGCTATTTGAGGTGATGGCGGGGCCCGATGCGGGCGATCCGCACTCAGCGCCGGTTCCTGTTCGCAACATTCAGGGAAAAGAATTGCGCGGGATGCGCATTGGGGTTCTGGAAAGCGCCGGACTCGGCCTGGCGACGACGGAAACTTTCGAGGCCGTGCAGAGGGCCGCGAAGTTGCTTGGTGAAAATCACTTTGTCGTCGAGCCGCTGCGGCTGGATGGGCTGGAGCAAGCGCTGGAATTGTGGTGGTTTTTCTTCGGAAACGTTGTCGGGCATCTTTTTCGCAAGAGTCTGGCGGGCCAGGAAGAAGCGCTGAGCCCGATGTTTCGGGAATATCTTTCGTCGAGCATTGCGGGAGACCCAGCGACGCTCGAGCAGTTTCTGAAGGCCAGCGCCGAACGCGGCATGCTGCGCGCGGAACTTGTTCGCCAACTTCGCGATGTGCCCGTGCTGCTTTCACCGGTTTCCGCTGCCCCTGCTTTTCGCCACGGAGAAGGCAATTGGAAGCGGGGGACGGGATATCGGGAGACGATGCGGCACTCGCAGTGGCTGAATCTCGCTGGGTTTCCGGGAATTTCCGTCCCGCTAGGCGTTTCATCGGAAGGATTGCCAATCGGGGTGCAGTTGATCGGGCGTCCGCATGAAGAAGAATTGTTGCTTGCGGTTGGGGAAGCGTTGGAAGAGAAGCGCGGGCCGTGGCAGGGGCCGGGGCTTTAGCGGAAGCCGAATAAGATCCACAAGAGTGAGAAAAGCGGCGAGCACGAACGGCGATTGGGGATGGCGTTCCGCGGCACAAGCGGAAGTGTCGGGAAGGGATTGGCAGAACACCAGGGCCGCGAAAAGTTGAACACATCCGGCGAAAATCGAGAAGCGGTTGCAGCGCAAGCCAGAGTATTAAAACTCCCCAGCTGAAATTGCCGCTTGACATCGGCGGATAAATGCACTATTAACTCGTTTTAATAGACTGTTTCGGTGCGTTTCTTGCGGTCGTCGAGTGGGGGGGTGTACTCACGATGAAGCATATGCAAGTGGCCCGCCGTGCGTTGCCCGCATTGATTGGGAACGCATCCCCCTCGTCTCCAGCTGTCTCACAAATTTCTAGATTTCCCGGAGGCTCGATCGTGAAAGAGAACTCTCGTTCGTTCCATTCTCGTAAAAATATGCTGGGAGCAGCGCGGTTGCTCTTCTGCGCCCTGGTGCTTGCCTTGGCGATCCCGCGTGGTTCGGTGGCGCAGCTCTATACCGGATCTGTCACCGGAGTGGTCACCGATACCTCGGGGGCCGCTATGCCCGCGGCCAAGATCACGCTAGTGGACGAAAATAAAGGCTTCTCGTTCACGGCTACCACCGATTCCGTCGGCAGGTACGTGCTGCGTTCGATTCCCCCAGGGACCTATAAAATCACTGTCGAGGCGGCGAATTTCCAAGGACAGACGCAGGACCACGTTAAGCTGGATGTTACGCAGAATATTTCGATTGATTTCACAATGAAAGTTGGGACGACCACGACGTCCGTGGAAGTGAACGCGAGCTCGGTACAGTTGCAAACGGAGGATGCCGTCACCGGGCAAGTGGTGAACCGCAAATTCGTTAACGACTTGCCGCTGCTGGATCGCAATTTTACGAACCTGGCGTATCTCGCTCCCGGAGTCACGGAGACCAGCGCGCCGGGGTCGCAAAATTCCCAGGGGGGAATCAACTTCAATTCCAACGGCAGCCGCAATGCCACGGCGGATGTTTTGATTGACGGGGCGAGCGCAACGAATTTTGACCAGAACAGCGGAATTCTCAATGTTCCTTACTCCCCTTCGGTCGACTCCGTAGAAGAATTCAAAGTGCAACAAACTAATTTCACCGCGGAGTATGGATTCGCGGGCGGAACAATCATCAATGTGGTGACGCGATCCGGCGGAAATCAGTTCCATGGGAGTGGCTACGAATTTTTCCGCAACTCGGTGTTGGATGCGAATGACTGGTTTACTAACCAAGCCGGCCAGCCGATTCCAGCCTTAAAAAGGAACAATTTCGGGGGCACCTTTGGGGGCCCGATACGCAAGGACAAGACGTTTTTCTTCGTCGACTACGAAGGATTGCGGGAGAACAGGGCAACGTCGTCAGGGCCAATAGGAGTACCCAGCTTGTGCGAAAGAGGAGAAGGTCCGTGTCCCGCCGGCAACACAGGGTTAGGAAACTTCAGCGAGCTGTGCACGCTACAAGGCGGAACATTTAACGGCGCCGGAATGTGTTCGGTCGCCTCGGGTCAGCTCTGGGATCCGTATTCAGGAACTTTTTCAAATAACCCACCGCAACCGGACCCGAACAACACGCTGGGGGCAGGCGCCGTCCGCAGTACCTTCATTCCCTTTAACGATCTTTCTACCTACACAAGCTCCCCGAATCTCCCTGGAAACCAAGCTTTGCAGGGAACGCCATTTCAACTTCGCGCGGGCCCTGGAAATCTAATCAACCCCACGGCAGCCAAGCTGCTTCTGTTGTTCCCAAAGCCGACCATAAACGCCACGGATTTGGGGACGCTTCAGAACGCCAACTTCTTCGATTCGGGCGTAAATACTAATTCAAACAATCAATTCGATATCAAGGTGGATCATCGCTTCAGCGAAAACAACCTATTGAGCGTGCGGTATTCTCAGCAAAAGCAGAGTTCCACGAGCTTTAACACTTTTAATAACTTCGCTGACCCAACAACTGGCGGACCGGGTTATTTCACGCGGCACCTGGTGACTATCGACGATACTCATACGTTTACTCCGCGGGTGGCACTGACGGTGACTTTCGGCTATGTACGGGGATTTGACAACTTCCCGGGTGTCGCGGGAGCGTTTCCGAGCATCAATTCCTCGTTCAGCCAGTTGGGCTTTCCCTCCTACCTCAATAACGGCTTCGGAACACTTCCCGCGATCGGAATCAGCGGGTATGGCAGCTCGAACGGGACCAACATAGGAACGAATCCATTCACGATCACGCGGGAAGGCCAGGACTCGGCGCACCTGAGCGGCGCCGTGAGCTGGCTGCGCGGAAAGCATGAGCTCAAGTTCGGAGCCGAAGGCCGAATGTACCGGATTAACCACGTGAACCCAGGCTGGCCTTCGGGCTTTTTCAATTTTGACGCGACGAGTACAAATCAAATCTCAACGGAGACGAGCACGAACTCGAACGGTTTCCCAATATTAGGCGGGGACGGATTGGCCAGCTTCCTCACGGGAGTGGGGTCGCCTAACTTGAGCGGCGGGACCGGATGCACTCCTTGCCAGCAGGGCTTTAACAATTACGTGAGTTCGCAGAGTTTTCGATTTGGCGGTTTTTTCCAGGACAACTACAAAGTGACCCCAAAGCTCACGTTGAATCTGGGAATGCGCTACGAGATCAACACTCCTCGAACCGAGCGTTTCAACCGCATGAGCTCACTGGACCCCACGGCGCCTTCGCCGCTGCAACTGACACCGGCGCAAATTGCCGAGGCGCAATCGCTGGGACTTCCGCAGCAGGCCATTACAACGTTGAGCAATTTGCAAGGGATCCCGGTTTTCGCTAGTCCACAGAATCGCCACGACTACCCTTACGACTTTACAAACGTTCAGCCGCGATTCGGGCTGGCCTACCAGTTGCCGCACAGTTTTGTGATCCGCGGAGGTTACGGGATTTATTTCTCGACGCCGCGCAGCGGTGCGGCCGGGAGCGGCCCCATAGCGGGCTACGAAGGCTTCAACATTCAACCTGCCTGGCTGACCACGCTCAATATCGACCACGCCACGCCTTGGAACACGCTGAGCAATACTTCCTGTGCTTTCACCCCTCCCTATACTTGCAGCGTGGCGCCTCCGGGGAGCAATTTGAGCTCTTCCACCGATCTGGGAGGAGGACCGGCGGGGCCCATTGCCAGCCTCAACAAGAACACGCCCTACGAGCAGGCGTGGAGCTTCGGGTTCCAGAAGGAACTGCCGGGAAAGATCCTGTTCGATGCCACTTACGTCGGCAAGAAAGGGACGCATCTCTATTTCGGCGGAAATCAAAATCTCAATATCTTGCCTCAATCCGTGATTCAAGGTCAGACACCCGCGCAGCTTGCGAATCTGCAAAATCTAGTTTCGAATCCTTTCTTTTTCAGCGGACCGGGGACTTGCGATCCCGCTCACTACATTTGCGATGGAGCGGTTGGGGGGCTAGCGACTTCTCAGGTTCAGGAGTTCCAACTCCTGTTGCCGCACCCGCAATACACGATTTTCGAGGGAGACTCGTTCCCCATCGCGAACTCCATCTACCATGCGCTGCAGGTTCGCGTGGAAAAGGAGTTTTCGAACGGTTTGCAGTTTTTGATCACCTACGTTTGGTCCAAGTCCATCGACGACGCCTCCGCGACGGACGGCAGCACGGTGTTTCTAGGCGGCGGCAACGGCAGCAACACCCTGAACGTGCAGAATCCCTTCGATCTGCGCGCCGAGCGGAGCGTTTCCGTTTTCGACATCCCGCAAGTCGTGCAGCTGAGTTACGTTTACGAACTGCCGGTGGGGCGTGGAAAAGCTTTCGGCCGCAATATGAACTCCATCCTGAATACCGTCGTCGGTGGCTGGCAAACCAACGGCATCATCCGCGTTGACAACGGCAGACCGATCATTCCGTTGCTGGCCGGAGGAACACCAATTCCTACGTATGGGCAGCGGCCTAATTTGTCAGCACCGCTACTGCGTGCCTCGGGCTCGCCGGAAAATTTCACCAATTCGGGCGGACCGGGCTATTTCGCGAACCCTGGAGTGGCTTCTATTCCAGATAACTATACGTTTGGCAACGCCTCGAGGACGATTACGAGTGTGCGTCAACCGGGAGCGCGCGACGTTTCGATGTCCCTGTTCAAGGAGTTCCCGCTGGCCAAGGTCCACGAAGGCATGCATCTGGAGTTCCGGGCGGAATCCTTCAACACATTCAATCATCCGCATTTTAACGGACCCAACAGCAACGTGGGCGACAGCAATTTCGGCATCATCAGTTCCACGGTAAACAATGCGCGTGAATTACAGTTAGCGTTGAAACTGTATTTCTAGCGCTTCTTGGCACCGTTGCAGGTACTGAAGCGAGAGGGGTGGATCAACTCCTCTCGCTTCTCTTTTTTCCAGACAATGCCTGCGGCCGATATTATACGTTCGTTTTTCTGCTGGTCTTTCTCGGATAAATTTTACGAATTCCGGTGTTCTCTTTGGTTTCAGAAGGAGTACAATGCGGCGCATGAACAGACGAACATTTATAGGCACTTCATTCGCAGCTGCAACGACAGCATCCCTGGCCTCGCGGAGCTCCTGGGCCGCGGAAACAACACACAAAATCGATCGCGTTGGCATCCAGCTTTATACGGTGCGGGACGCAATGAAGACCGACTTCGAAGGCACGATCGCGAAAGTAGCCGCGACGGGTTACAAGGAAGTGGAATTCGCGGGGCTGTTCGATCATTCGCCAAAGGATGTGCGGGCGATCATCGACCGCAACGGGCTGACCTCGCCGTCGATGCACGTGCCGTATGACGTGGTGGAAAAAAAGTGGGCGGAGACGCTAGAGACTGCGCACGTGATGGGGCAGAGCTACATCATTTGCCCGTGGATCGATGAGTCGCAGCGCACGGCACCCGACGGATGGAAGCACGCTGCGGAACTGTTTAACCGCGCCGGGGAGACGGCGAAGAAGGCGGGAATTCAGTTCGGATATCACAATCATTCGTTCGAATTCGAGACGTATCCGGGACTCGACGGGAAGCTGGCGTACGATTATTTGCTCGCGGAACTGCACCCCAAAAATGTTTGCATGGAACTGGATCTTTGCTGGATCACAGTGGCTGGGAAGGATCCGCTGGATTATTTTGCGAAATACCCGGGGCGCTTCCCGCTGGTGCACGTGAAGGACTACGTGAACGATCCGAACTCGACGAGCAGCTTTAGCGGGGCCACGGGGCCGTCGGTGAACTTCAAGGGGCATTTAGCGGATGTCGGCCAAGGCGCGATCGACTGGAAGAAGATTCTCTCGCATTCGGATCAGGCGGGGATCAAGCATTATTTCGTTGAGAATGACGAGCCCAAGTCGGCGTTCGCCGATATTAAAATTAGTTACGACTATCTGAGCGCGTTGCGCTTCTAACTGCGAAAACATTTACTGGCAAGGAGAGCCTTCCATGTCGAAAGCATCTCTGCGAAAAATCGCGCTGGCCTGCACGATAGCGGCTGCATTTTTGCTGGTGGCTGCGCGACCGCAAAGCGCGGAATGGAAGCAGCTTTTCAACGGCAAGGATCTCGCTGGTTGGAAACACGTGGGCCCTGGTGATATGACGGTCGAGGACGGCCTTATTCGAACGCATGGCGGGATGGGGCTTCTTTACTGGACCGGTGGAAAAATGGGTAACTGCAAGATTCGCGTGGTGTACAAGATGCGGGACCACAACGACAATTCGGGCGTGTTTATCCGGATCCCGCTGGAGCCGCGCGAGCCCTGGATGCCAGTGCATTACGGGTACGAAGTGCAAATCGACAATCAGCCGGAGGATTCGAAAGAGGATGAGTACCACGTGACGGGGACGCTGTATTCGCTGACGAAGCCGAAGGCGCGCCCCGGAAAGCCGGGGCCCGAGTGGAATACGATGCTGATCACGCTAGATGGCCCCCACACGACTGTTGTGCTGAACGATGTGCTCGTCACCGATTACACGGAGGGGCAGCCGGTGCCGGAGCGGAAATTCGATTTCGAGCCACAGCATGGCACGCGGCCCAACGAGGGCTACATCGGACTGCAAAATCACAGCGACAACGATATTGTGTTTTTCAAGGAAGTCGCGGTACAGCCGCTGCGCTAGGTTTCGCGGCTGGAGCATATGCCCATTTTTTGCTACTTCAGTACGCGAGCATTGAGGCTTTTTCTAATTTGTCATCGAGGTGACACGCATGATGAAGGATCTTTCGCGCCGGCAATTCATCCAGCGCACTGCCGGAGCGGCTAGCATCGCGGCGGTATCGAGAAATCTTCTTGCGGATCCGAATCCCATTCCACCGGCAAACTCTCACGTGCCTCCGAGTGACCGGGTGCGGTTCGGGATCATAGGCGTGGGAATGCAGGGATCAGGATTGCTAACGGGCGCAGTGACGCTTCCTGGCGTGGAATGCGTTGCGGCGGCGGATTTGTACGACGGGCGGCATACGCTGGCCAAGGAGATAGCCGGCTCGAAGATTTATACGACGCGCAAGTATCAGGAATTGCTCGATAACAAGGAGATCGATTGCATCGTCGCCGCCGTGCCGGACTTTTGGCATAAACAGGTGGTGGTGGACGCGACCGCGGCGGGCAAGGACATTTATTGCGAAAAGCCCATGTCGCACACCGCACCAGAGGGCGTGGCGATGGTGGAGGCACAGCAAAAAACAGGCCGGATCGTGCAGATTGGATCGCAGCGGGTCAGTTCCGTGATTTGCGCCAAAGCAAAAGAAATGATTGCCGCCGGTGCGATCGGCAAACTCACACTCGTCGAGGGCTCGCTTGGGCGCAATGATCCTACCGGCGCATGGGTCTATCCGCCGCCGTTCGATTTGTCTCTGGCCAATTTTGACTGGGACACCTGGCAGAAGGACGTGCCGAAACGCGCGTGGGATCCCAATACTTCGCCGAAGTATTTCGCTCGCTGGCGATGCTGGAAGGAGTACGGGACGGGCGTGGCGGGAGATTTGCTCGTACACCTGGTCAGCGGAATGAACTATATGCTTGGATGGAATGCACCGCCGAAGCGAGTGTTCACACTCGGAGGGATTCTGCGTTTTCCGGATGGGCGAAATATGCCGGACGTGCAGGCAGCGCTCTACGATTACGGTGGTGCTCCCGTTTATTTGCGGCTGAATCTTGGATGCGAAACCCCAGAAGTCTACCGCTTCCAGGGATCAAAAGGGATACTCGAGGTCACGGAGTACACCATTACGCTATATCCACAAACGGGCGAAGATTCGGCGCCGAGCTACTACACGAGCAGCTTCCCTGCAGCGATGCGCGAACAATATTTGAAGCAGTGGCACGCGGAGCACGACCCGGTAGTCGGCAAGGAGCCGCTGACAGAGTCTTACAACTACAAGGGGAATTCGTGGGACGACGTGCGCCCGCATTTGTGGACGTTTTTCAGCTGCGTCAAATCGCGCAAGCCGCTGACGGAGGATGCCGTCTTCGGGCATAACGCGGCGCTGGCTTGCCATATGGCGAACGAGTCGTATTTCCGCAACGCTGCCACAACATGGGATGCCGCATCTTCCACGATAAAATCGTAACTAGGTTGGGTCGAAACAAAGCGCGATAAACAAAGGCAGTGCGGCCCGAACAGTTTAGATCCTGCCAGGCGTTCTAGCTAGAGCACCCCGTTCGCATTAGTAGCGCTCGTTCTCTTTTCTCGGTGTCACTGAGGTCCAGGACACCCCGGAAACTCACGCAGGGTAGTGTTGCCGATGTACTGGAGATCATCGATGCCAATTTTGCTGGTGTAAAAGGCATCGCAGGTCATGTTGCGCAGAAAGGCGAAGAAGGAGACCCCGTGGCTCAACGAGTGGTCTTGTTTGGCGTTTTTTCGGAAGGCGATCAAGTCGAGGACTTCTTTCTTCTGCTCCGGCGTGCAGGCCAAGAAGGAAGTTCCGTAGCGGTCGCCGCAGAAATTATCGAGCCAAGCAAGCCCGCCACCAAGTTTTAGCGCGTACTTTTCGTTTTCGCTGGTGAGCAGATCGATGAATTCCGGAGCACCCGCTTCGACGGCGCCGCCCGATTTTTCGTCCTTGGGAATGATCAAATCGCAGAGCACCGTGAGAGTGGCGTACTGAGGAGCCGAAAAATATTTCGACGCGTACTTCCCTGCCGGCGCCGCGGTCTTCTCTTTGTGGACCATTTGGTGAGCGTACTCGGCGGCGGCCGCGGGAATCACTCGGAGGACGGAGCCGCCGGCGGCAGTGATGGCCAAAGTTTTTAAGATGTCGCGACGACTGATGGCATTGCTCACGTGTTTTCCTCGCGGCAGTTTGTGCGGTAAGTGTTCACAGGTTGCCTTTTTTGGCTTCTTCCAATAAATAATCCGACGCTCGCCAGGAGAGAGCCATGATGGTCAACGTGGGATTCTTGTCGGGATTGGTGACGAGCGGCGCGCCGTCTGTCACGAAGAGATTTTTCACGTCATGTGACTGGCAATATCCATTCAAGACTGAGGTTTTGGGGTCGGCGCCCATGCGCGCGGTGCCCACTTCATGGATGATTTTTCCGCCTTCGAGGATGCCGTAGGGATACTGGCCGCCGATAGAAGTCTTTGTTTTGTACTCGCCGCCCATCATTTCGACGATGGCGCGGAAGGTTTCTTGCATGTCCTTTGCCTGACGCAACTCATATTCAGTCCACTTGAAATGGAAGCGCAGAGCGGGGATGCCCCACTGGTCGACCACATCGGGGTCGATTTCGCAATACGTGTCGGGATTGGGAAGCATCTCGCCGCGGCCAGAGAAACCAACGTTGGCCCCGTAGGTCTGGCGCGCGCGCGCTTTCAATGTGGCTCCGTAGCCCTCTTCCTCGTAGCACAAGCCATGGAACATCCCAACGCCCGGCAGGTCGCGCCCTCCGCCAATTTCAACATGATAGCCGCGGGGAAAATCGTTCTTGCGGTCGAATTTCCACCAGGGAATGTACATGTGCATGCCGCCAACGCCGTCGTGATTGTGTGGGGGAATTTTTTCCATCTCGGGGATGTGGCCCCAGCCGTCGCTGCCGACGGAGTCGGTGAGGTAGCGGCCGACGGTGCCGGAGGAGTTGGCGATGCCGTCGGGAAACAGAGACGATTTCGAATTGAGGAGCAAGCGAGCGGATTCGCAAGCGCTGGCGGCGACAACGACGGCGCGGGCGTAAATGCGCTTTTCGGTGCGCGTGGCTTTGTCAACGTAGGAGACGCCCTGGGCTTTTCCTTCTTTGGTAACGAAAATTTCGCGCGCCATGGCGCCAGTGATCAATGTTAAGAGTCCGGTCTGCATGGCAGGGGGCAACAAGACCTGACTGGAACTGAAATTCGAACCGGTGATGCAGCCACGGCTGCACTGACCGCAGTAGTGACATGGCAAACGGCCGCGTACGGATTTGGTCAAGATGGCGAGGCGGGAAGGAATGCAAATAATGTTGAGTTTGTCGCAGGCCTTCTTGATCAGCAATTCGTTGCAGCGTGGTTTTGGCGGCGGCAAGAAGACGCCGTCTGGAGCGCTGGAGACATTTTCCTTGGTACCGAAGACGCCGATGTAACCTTCTACTTTGTCGTAGTAAGGCGAGAGGTCGTCGTAGCTGATGGGCCAATCGTCGCCGAGGCCATCGCGCGTGCCGGAACGAAAATCAATGGGAGCGAAACGCAGGGCGATGCGGCCCCAATGATTGGTGCGGCCGCCTACGATACGCGAGCGGAACCACTGAAAATTAGCGCCGGGCGCCGAAGTGTACGGTTCGCCTTCGATATTCCAAGCGCCATTGGGGGCAAGAAATTCACCGAAGTTTTCGCTGGCACGCCCGCCGACGCCCGCGCCGCGATGCGGCAAATCATAAGGCCACATCAACATCTTGAAATCTTTCTCGGGATTGATGTTGGGGCCGGCTTCGAGAAGGGCAACACTTAGGCCGCCTTCGGTAAGAATTTTGGCGGCCATTCCGCCGCCGGCGCCGGAACCGATGATACACACGTCGTACGACTTCGGGGATCGCGCGACCTGAGCCATTGCAGGAATCTCTCCTTAGAGTTCGCCTTTTTTCATTTGCGAAACCGCGAAATCGCAAGCGCGCGCGGTCAGAGCCATATAGGTTAGCGAAGGATTGACGCAAGAGGAAGAGGTCATGCAGGCACCGTCGGTCATAAAGAGATTTTTCGCGTCGTGGGCCTGATTGTGCTCGTTCAGAACGGAAGTTTTTGGATCGCGGCCCATGCGCGCCGTGCCCATTTCATGAATGGCGAGGCCGGGCGAACTAATTTCTGTGAAAGGGAAAATTTCTTTGGCGCCGGCGGCGGTCAGGATTTCGGCTGCCTGCAAGGCCATGTCGTGCACGATGGCTTTTTCGTTTTCGCTGTATTCAACGTGGATATTAAGCGTAGGAATGCCCCAAATGTCGACTTGCTCTTTATTGATTTCGATATAGTTGTCGCGATTCGGCAAGCATTCGCCGAAACCATGTAGAGACATGCGCCAGGCTCCGGGCTTTTGCAGCGCGTTCTTGAAATCGACGCCGAAACCAGATTGGGTTGTCCCGCGCTGCCAGCCTTCGCGGGAAGCGCCGCCTTGGTAGCCGTAGCCGCGAATGAAGCCGGTGGCCTTGTCTTTGACATTGCGAAAACGCGGAACGTAGATGCCATTCGGACGATTGCCCTGAGGCCGCTTGTCTTCGTGACCAGGAATGATCCCGTCGGCGCCGCCACCCATGACGTGGTCCATGACGTTGCGGCCGAGTTCGCCGCTGGAGTTGGCGAGGCCATTCGGAAATTCAGGCGTTGAAGAATTGAGAAGGAGGCGCGCGGATTCGAGCGCGGAAGCACAAACGAAAACAACTCGAGCGCGGAATTCGAGCGACTGCCTCGTCTGCCCATCGATGACGTTTACGCCAGTGACGCGACGCGTGTTCGAATCAAAGTTCAGGCTACGGACGATGCTGAAGGGGCGGACGGTGAGACGTCCCGTTTTTTGGGCCGCAGGCAGCGTTGAACTTATGCTGCTGAAATAAGAGCCGGTGATGCAACCGCGGTGACAGATTCCGCAGTAGTGGCAAGCAGCGCGGCCCTTGTGCACGCGCGTGAGGATCGCGGTGCGGCCGATGGTCATCATGCGGCCGTCGTCGAAGTGCTTGGACATGGCCTCTTTAACATCTAATTCGGCACAGCTCATTTCCATGGGGGGGAGAAAATGGCTGTCAGGCAGGTGGGGCAGGCCTTCCGCCTGGCCTGAAATGCCGGCGTGGTCTTCCACATAGTCGTACCAGGGCTCGATGTCTTTGTAACGGATGGGCCAATCGATGGCGAGGCCGTCTTTGAGGTTGGCTTCGAAATCGAGATCGCTCCAGCGATAGCTTTGGCGGCCCCAGGTGATGGATTTCCCGCCGACTTGGCGGCCGCGAATCCAAGAGAATTTTTTCCCTGCAGCGTTGGTGTAAGGATTTTCCTGATCATTGACGAAAAATTTGTGCGAGTACTCATCGCAGGCGTAATAAACCTCGCGCTGGACGAATTGTGTTTTGGCGCGCTCTTCGCGGTTGTCCCAAGCGCGATATTTCAGCTCCCAGGCGGGCACGTGCTCGACGTAGTCCTGTTCGGGAACGATGGGGCGGCCGGCTTCGAGGACGATTGTTTTGAGGCCCTTCTCGGTGAGTTCTTTGGCGGCCCAGCCACCGGTGATGCCCGAGCCGATCACAATTGCGTCATAGGTATTTGCATTCGCCATGGTCGGGTCTCCTCAGGCCTTGCTGCTGGTATTCGACGGCGCACATCCGTGGAAAAATCCGGGAATAATTTCTTCCTTGAGTTCCTGCGTGAAACCGATTTCGGAAGTGTAGTAGCCGTAGATGGTCATCGTTTTGAAAACTCGAAAGAAGCTGCCCGCGAGGCGGGCATTGTCGCCCGCCGGAGTACGAGGAATTACACGCGACCGCTTCTGCTGTTCAATCGCGAGCTTCTGATCCATTTCGCGGAGGATGGTGTCTTGCTGCAATGGAGAACAATCGACGAAGTCTTTGCTGAACAGAGCGTTGCTTTGTTTGTCGACGTCCGCGAGGCCATCGAGAAATTTTTGACGTTCGTCATCGTGGGCCCAATCGGTAAGGATAAGATCCATGAATTCGTTGACGCGCGCGCCCTTGGCGCCGGGAGTTTCCGTGGCGGGGATGATGAGCTCCGCCATGGTGACGACCGTGGTGTTCTGGTGGGGGTTCAGCGTTTTCAAAATGTAACCGGACTTAGGCTGCGCGTCCTGAAAAAATGCGAAAAGATCGGGCGAGAGGGCGGGAAGAGCTGCGCCTGCGCCGAAGAGTCTGAAAAGTTCACGCCGCTGCATGGGGCCTCCTGACTTCCTTTTCGAGCGCGGATTGCTTGCGCTCGAGACTTGCAAATTTATTGGCCATCTCGCGAGCCGCGCGTAGCGCAGCGATGGGATCTCCGAGGGGCATGAATTCCATGGCAATGTAGCGGCTGTAACCGAGCTCCGCAAGCTTGCGAAAGATATTGGGATAGTAGATTTCGCCGGAGCCGGGCTCGTGTCGGCCGGGAACGTCGGCAACATGGACGAGGCCGAGGAGGTCCATATTTTTTGCAAGCTTGGCGATGAGGTTTCCTTCGGCGATTTGCTCGTGGAAAAAATCGTAGAGAAACTTGACGCGAGGATGCCCGACGGAGCGGACAATGTCGAAGCCCTCGGCGGAGGAGGTAAGAAAATACTTGGGATTTTCTTCGGGATCGATGTTTTCGATGAGTATCTCTATGTTGCTTTTTTCGGTGAGGTCGATGGAACGCTTGAGAGTTTCGATGCAGTTGGCGTGCATCTGCTCCTGCGTGAGGCCAGAGACTTTGTTTCCGGTTTGCAGGATGAGGCGAGTGCACTCGAGTTCCTGCATGGGGACGAGAAAGTCCTGGAGGGCTTTGAGGTAGACGTCGCGGGTTGCGGGATCGACGATGGAGTGCCAGATGCCTGCCGTGGCGTCGAACTGAATGCCAAGTTCGTTTTTCTTTTTGCGAGCGTCGGCGAATTGCTGCTTGGTCCAATCTTTGAATTCGCCGACGAGTTCGACAGCGTGATAGCCGGCTTCGGCTACTTTGGCCAAGCGCTGGTCGAACGGCAAATCGCGGTAAATGGTCCAAAGCATGACGGAAAGTGAATAAGGCGGGGCGGCTGAGTCCGGGTTTAGAGATGACACGGGAAGAGCGGCGAAGGCAGGCTGCGCGGCCGCCGCACCGAGCGCGGCCCCGGCGCAAGTACCAAAAAAATTGCGGCGGTTCATGTCAGGCCCCTAGCAATTCGTTGCGAACATTTTTCAGGACGTACGCAGCGCGTTCCACGCCGACTTCGCCGGCGAGAATCGGATCTTCGTTTTCGATGCTGAGAATGCCTTCGTACCCGACGTCCATGTAAGCCTTGATGATCGACTTCCACAAACTGGCGCTGTGGCCATACCCGACGGCGCGAAAAGTTTCAGATGCCGAGTCCAGGTCGCTCGTTTCGAACGCGAAGTTCAAAACGCCGAATTTGCTGACGTTTTCGGGGAAGAAGACCGTGTCTTTCATATGCGCGTGATAGATAGCGCCCTGTTTGCCGAGGAAGTGGATCACTTCCACGGGATCGCAGCCCTGCCAGAAGAGATGGCTTAGATCGCAGTTGGCGCCAATTTCTTCGCCGACGGCCTCGCGAAGTTTGAGGAGAGTCCTGGGATTGTAGACGGCGAAATTCGGATGCATCTCGAACGCCAGCCTGCGAATGCCGTGTTCGCGCGCGTATTTTGCCTGCTCTTTCCAATAAGGGATGATTTTTTCTTTCCATTGCCAGTCCTGCGCTTGCGCGTATTCGGGGGGCCAGCGATAGGTGATCCAATTCGGCTGCGTATCGGTGGGAGAACCGCCTGGACAGCCGGAAAAACCGACGATCACTTTCACGTCGAGCATTTCGGCGAGAAGTACCGTCTTGCGAAAGGTATCGATATCCTTCTGCGCGTGTTTCGCGTCGGGATGGAGAGGATTGCCATGACAACTCAGTGTGGCGACGTGAATCCCGCGGTCTTCAAACTTTTTCTGCCAGGCTTTGGCCTTCGGACGATCCGCAATGAGGTCGTCGAGCGGACAATGGTGATTGTTGGGGTAGCCGCCAGTGCCAATTTCCATGACTTCGAGGCCGAGGGCGGTAACTTTGTCTAGCATCTCGTCAATCGACAGTTTGTCGTAGACCGGGTCGAATACGCCGATAGGAATTTTGCGCATCGAAACAGGCGCGGATACTCTTCCGGAAAGTGCGTGTGAAGAGTAAGTGGGCCGCTCGGAAGTATGGGCGCTCTTCGTCGCGCCCGGAACCGCGGCGGCGATCATGCCACCGCCCGCAGCGGCAAGAAAATGCCGGCGATCGATCGTGGAATTGGCGTCTTTCTTCTCCATGCGCGTCTCCTCGGCGAACGCTGCAGCGTGTTGGGTAAACCTTTTCTTCCCGCGGCATTATACGCCTGCGAGCAGCACAAACAAGCAGCTAAATCGTTTTTTTAGCTGGGTCTAACGCAGTAAACAAATGTAGGGAGGGAGCTGAGGCCAGGCCGGGAGAACGGAATCGCGGAAAAAGATATGGGCGATTGTTCAACGAGCTTTTAGCTCTTCGAGTGCTGGAATGGAGCTTGCCCCGGTGATCGCGCGCTCCGGAATAGGTTTTCCTTTTTGCAGCGCATCCACAAACATCTCGATGGCCTGGCCGGCGTTCGGCGGAATATAAATGGTAGCGGCCAGCAAACCGCTCCGCACCCAAGCCTGGCCGGTTTTGGGCAGACCATCACAGCCTGTAAAGGGAAGTTTGAGCCACCGCTCGCGCTCGGCCTCGTTTGTAATTTCCTGAAAGGCCTTGCGCGCGCCGATGGCCATGGAATCGTCCTGTGCGCCAATCAAGTCGATGGTGGATTTTTGAGAAGTGGTGAGCTTCAGCCAGGAGCGCACGGCGCGCTGGGAGCTTTCTTCGGTCCATTGCCCCTTCAGCATGGTGACCTGAATCTTGGCGGGCTTGGTCTCCTGCATTCCCACAGTGCGCTCCTTGGCGGCGGAGTTCTCCGAAGGACCCTGGATATAAAGGATGGAGCCGCCTTTCGGCAGAAGGGCGGCAAACTGACGCCCCTGGATACGGCCAATCTCGACGTGATCCGAACTCAACGTGAAAAAGGGCGTCTTCGAGATTTTGCGCAATTCGGAAATGTAGTTGGCTTCACGATTGAGGACCGCCCAGCCAATCCCGGCGTTTGCAGCGGCACGAGCCACCTGGGGAAGCGCCGTGCCGCCCACGGGTTCAAAAATGATGGCATCAGGACGCAAGGATTCGGCGACTTGAATGGATTTGAGAAGCTGCGTGCTTTGATTGATCGCATCGTTCTCGGCGTAGATGATCTGCACGTCCACGCCAAGTTTTCGCGCCGCGGCTTCCGCGGATTGCGCTTGTTCCATTTGGTAGTCGTTGTCGCCGGTGGTGAGGGAAACGAGAAGTCGCAACTTTTTCATAGGCCTTCGAACCGCAACGAGCGCGGTTCTTTATCTACGATACACGGTGCGGAAACGCTTTTCAGAGGAAAACGCTTCCCCGGTGTCATGCTGAGAAATCCCTCTACTTCTGCGAAACTTGCGGCAGCAAACGCCTTCGCTTCGCGGGAGGCTTGGTCATCTCCAGCGCCCGGCAGCCGCGGGACGCATCCACATCCAGTGGCGGTAATTTCCCTTGATGTCCAGGGTTCCGGCATGCGAAACCGGTGGCCCTCGTCAATGCGGAACGCCCGAGAGAATCGCGCGCAGATTTCTGAGCGACGAGAAAGTGAGCGGCCGGTTTAGCCATTGGACAAGACCCCACCCCCAACCGAGCCAAATCGCGTGCGACGGCACGCTAAAGCCCTTGCAAGGGCCAAGTTAGGGTAGAATGCGGGTTAAGCGGTACAAGGTGCCCCGCCGGTGCATGCTTTTGCTTTGGCACGATTTAGACGAACGTCAGTCAGCGGAAGAGCGCTTCCGAGGATGTCGAGATGACGCCGCAAAAGAAAAAGTTGGGTCCGGCAGGAGAGCGCGTAACCCTCAAGATGATCGCCCAGCATGTGGGGCTGACCGCCGGGACGGTGTCGGCTACGCTCAACAATTCCGCCGCCGCTCGCTCCATTCCCGAACACACCAAACTGCGCATTCTGGCTGCCGCGCAAGAGTTGAATTACCGCCCGAATTTTTTTGCAAGAACGCTGCGTCTGAAGCGCACTTACACGATCGGTGTAATTCTGGAAGAGATTGGCGACGCCTACGGGTCGCAGGTGATCGGCGGAATCGAAGAGTATCTGCGTCAAAACAATTTCTTCTTTCTTACGGTGATCCATCGGCACGACCCTAAACTGCTGCAAACCTATTCTCAAATCCTACAGTCGCGTGGAGTGGAAGGATTCATAACGGTGGACACTTCCATCTCCGAAGAGCCGGCATTGCCCACCGTGGCCGTCGCCGGACACCAGAAGGTCAGGGCCGTGACTAACATTGTTTTGGATCACAAACTGGCGGTGGGAATGGCGCTGAAACATTTGAAGGCGCTTGGTCACCAGGAAATAGCGTTTCTCAGAGGGCAGACCTTAAGCTCCGACTCCAACGTCCGCTGGGACGCCATCTGCGAGGTCGCAGCGGAATTGGGAATTCGCATCCGGCCGGAGCTCATGGTGCAACTGGAAGGAATGGATTCGACACCGACGCTGGGATACACATTTACAAAGAAGATTCTGGAGCGGGGCCGGCCGTTTACCGCGCTCTTCGCCTTTAACGACGTTGCGGCGATCGGCGCGATCTGGGCGATTCGCGAGGCGGGATTGCGCGTACCGGAAGACGTCTCGGTGGTGGGATTTGATGACGTCCCAGGCGCGGCGTTCGCGAATCCAAGCCTGACCACGGTGCGGCAGCCGCTGCAAAGGATGGGACAAATTGCCGCAAAAACGGTTGTCGATTTAATCGAAGGCCGCGCGGAGTATCAAGAAGAAATTGCGATTGAGCCGGAGTTCGTGGTGCGAGACTCGACGGGTTCAGCAACTTCCATCGAAGAGCGAAGCTGGTCGCGCGGGCACCAACTTCCGGCGATTAATGCACGCTGAACAGGGATACGAGGCAAATCGGAATCGCAGGAGCTATCCTTCTGAATGAATAGTATGGCGACCCCGGGGAGGTTCGAACTCCCGACCTGTTGCTTCGGAGGCAACCGCTCTATCCATCTGAGCTACGGGGTCGCTGAATTTCCCCAAAACGCCTACGTGAGTTCACGCGAGGAGTTCCAGGCAAAACGGCAATCGATTTAGTTAGTTTAACGCGTATGAGCGGCTTCCGCTAGAGCGCATTCATCGAGTCCAAGAGAATCCCTCAGCCCTTTGCGCGTGTTTTGATGTCACGCGCCAGCCTCTCAATTTCCTCCGCTTTCTTGACCATGACCAGCGAAAGCACCTTTCCCGAATCCGTCTTTTCGACCTCCGCCTTCAGATCGCCCGCAAGCTGGTATAGGCGCTCCACGCTCTTCTTAATCCCTTTTTCATTTTCTTCCAGGATCGCCTTGGTCGCCGGCTTCAATGGCGCGTCGTCGCTTTGCGCCAACGGGTCGGACGGTGAGCCGGGGTTTTGCCGCCGCTGCTGCGCGATGGTTCTGAGGGCGAGACCTAACGGCACGATTGCGCCGCATAGAAACGTAAAAAATTTGCGTCGAGTCTCGATCATGGACACCTTCCCTATTGACCCTGGATTGGCGGCATCCGCTTGTGCCGGCCACGCCATCCAGCCTCTTCCAATGTTATACTCCCCCTCTTGTAAAGCTTATGTCCAGTCTCTTAAACTTTTTCTCCACGTTTACGATCACCACGGCCCTCCACCTTTTCCTCATCTTTGTCATCGCGCTGCTCCTCAACCGATTCCTTCGATTAATTTCGAATTTGGTCATCAAGCCGGCTTCGTCGCAAAACCGGGCTGCGCAGGTTCGCGAACAGCAGACGCGCACCCTGGCGGGTGTTCTATACAGCGCTCTAAGCAAAGTGGTTTGGGCAGTGGCCCTCCTCACGGCAATGGATCAGGTAGGCGTAAAAACCACTCCGGTCCTGACGCTAGCCGGTCTGGCCAGCGTGGCCATCGGCTTTGGCGCGCAGCATCTCGTTCGCGATATCATCACGGGATTTTATATCGTGCTGGAAGACCAGTACGTTGTCGGCGACACCATTCAGGTCGGCGATACTACGGGCCGCGTGGAACATCTGACCCTGCGCCGCACGGTGGTGCGCGATGTGCGCGGCGCCCTGGTAACCATCTCGAATGGAGACATCCGCACGGTCGGCAATCTCAGCCGCGACTGGTCCCAAACTTTTGTTGACGTTTCCCTCGCTCCGGAAAGCCCCATCGAAACAACACTGCAAGCGCTGGAGACCGCCGCAGCGGAATTACGCAGCGATCCTGCCTGGTCGCAAGCCCTGGTGGATGGACCGCGCATTCTCGGCGTGCAGACTCTGGACCGCAACGTTTCCACGGTCAGATTGCAAGTACGCACCGCCCCAACGCGCCAGGACGAGGTGGCCCGCGAGTTGCGCCGCCGCGTGCAAATCGAGCTTCAGCGGCAGGGAATCCCGCTGTCGAGTGTGCAACGCATCGAACTGGCCGCTGCCCTGCCCCCCGCGCATGACGCGACCCAGCAGGGCCCCGCGAGCTAACGCAAGGAGAACCAACAATGTCTCAAGTGACCTACGACGAAGTGAATTTGATGCTGCGACTTTACGACATCCGGCGCGAACCACGCTTGCGGCAGGCCCGCGCCTGGTTCGTTGAAAACTTCCATCCCCAGTCTCCCGAACAGATGATCGAAAAATACCCCCAGGGCAGCGAGGAGAACACCTACATCCGCATGGTGATCAGCTATTGGGATATGGTGGCCAGCATCGTGAATCGCGGGTTGATCAACGACGAGCTTTTTTTTGACAGCAACGGCGAAATCTGGGTGGTGTGGGACCGCATGCGTGGCATTGTCCCCACGTGGCGTTCGGCGTTCAAGAACCCTCACCTTTTCGAAAATATCGAATTAACGTGCAAGAGGCTGGAAGCCTGGCGCGAGAAGCGGGCACCGGGATCGAGCGCAGCGATGCGCGAGCTGATTGGCCAGGGGCGCCCAAAATGAATTGGGCAAAGCTTCGTTGCGAAGGTGAGAGTCGCGAGAAATACTCCGTGCTATCACGCGCGGCGGGCTGGCTCAGCAACCTGCCCGGGCGAGACTCGATTGGAGACCAAAGGCTCGGCGATCTTAACGCAATTGCGCCCCGCGGCCTTGGCGGCGTAGAGAGCGGCATCCACCTGATTCAATAACTCTTCCACGGGTTTGTGGCCCCAGTTCACACTTTGCAATAGCCCGACACTCATAGTAACCGCCAGCGGCCCACAAGCCGTCTGCACCGGCCGGTTTGAGATTGCTTCGCGAATCGCCTCGGCCCTGGCCAGTCCGAAGTTCGGATCGCAATTGCTCAAGATCAGTAAGAATTCTTCTCCGCCGTATCTACCCACGTAATCGTAGGATCGCACCGAACCTAGCAGGCGCCTTGTGGCCTCCCGGAGAACCTCGTCGCCCACCGTGTGTCCGTAGGTATCGTTCACGCTCTTGAAGTGATCTAAATCGCACAACAAGATGGACGTCGAAGAATGCCCACGCTGGGAACGCGCGAGTTCGCGTCCGAGCAGATCCATAATGACGCCCCGGTTCCATAAAGACGTCAGCGGGTCGTGCGTGGCCTTGAAACGCATCTCCTCCCGTGCTTCCACCAATTTGTCTTCCAGTTGCAGAATCCGTATTCCGGTCCGCAGCCTGGCCTTCAGTTCCTCGGCGTCGAATGGTTTCGTGAGGTAGTCATCGGCCCCGGATTCGAGCCCGTGGACGATATCCCCTTTCGATTCTTTCGATGTCAGCAAGATTATGTAAACGTATGAGCGGTCGCTTTTCTTGCGAACCTCGCGGCAGACGCCCGGGCCATCGAGTTCCGGCATTTCCCAATCCAAGAGCGCTAGGCGCGGGCCATCCGTCCGGCACAAAGCTTCTCGGGCAAGCGCGCCGTTTTCCACTGCCGTCACCTCGTAGCCCGCGCGCTGGAGCGTCTTTTCCAGCAGCCGGAGAGACATTGTTTCGTCGTCGGCAATGAGTATTTTCAAGACGGGACCTCTGCAACGTAAGCCTCCAGTTGCGGTAACAGGTTCTTCGCTTCCACCTCAAACTCGTTCAGCAGGGCCGCGAGAGGCGGTGTGTTTCCTTCCCGGCCCAGCTTTTCGATTTGCCCCGCAATGCCTGCGGCTCTGGCCGCCGCCAAATTCGATAGCATTCCTTTCAACGTGTGGCCGGCGGTGGCCACGCTCGTGGCATCCTGGCTTGCGATGGCTTCACGAAGGGCCTGAAGATGCCGCGGGAAGTCCTCCCGAAAGATGGTCAGTAGGTCCACAAGTAGTTCACGGTCATAGTCCACGCGTGCAAGTAGTTCAGGGAAATCGAAAGATTCCGCGTCTACTCTTGGTACTTCTGGTTCATGCATATTGCTGGTCTCCTTTTGTGCGGAATACTTCATCACCCGGTTCATCTCTCCGCGCAGCACATCGAATCGAATAGGTTTGGACACGTAGCCGTCCATTCCGGAATCGCGAAACTTTTGGGCATCGCCTGACATCGCATGCGCGGTCATAGCGATGATCGGAATGTAAGATCCAGTGCTGGTTTCCCATTCGCGAATCTTTTTCAGGGCCTCCAGTCCTCCCATCACGGGCATTTGAATATCCATGAGAACCAGATCGAAGACGCCTTTTTGAGCAAGCTCGACGGCTTCCTTTCCATTGACTGCCAGGGTCACGTGGTGTCCCAGTTTTTCGAGTACGCGAGTGGCCAGAGTTTGATTCACTCGATTGTCTTCCGCCAAAAGCAAACGCAGCGTCAAGGCGCGGCCTTCCTCGCCTGCGGCAGAGAACTCAGCAACGACGGGAGATGAGAAGTGCAAGGCTTGAAGGATGGCCTCTCGCAGCACCGCGCGGCGAATCGGCTTCACCAAGCGTCTCGCGATTCCCAGGGCCTCCGCGCGTTCGTGATCGGCGGCTGTCGGCGAAGAAGAAAGAATCAAGATTGCCGCTTGCTCTTTTGTCGATCGGACGCGAATTCGCCTGGCAACTTCGTACCCGTCCATGCCAGGCATGTTTTGATCGAGGAGTACGATGGAGAATGGATCCTCCTCCTGTATCGCATTTTCGAAGGCTGCAAGGGCTTCAAACCCATCCGCCGCGGCCACCGGCCGCATGCCAAATTGCGGCAACAGCCGCAGAAGCAATCGGCGGTTTATTTCGTTGTCGTCTACAACTAATGCGCTTTTCCCGGCAAGACCGGGGTGCGGCATGGCTGGTGCCATGGCCTCTGTTGCCGCAGCGGCCGTAAACTGCAACGAGAAGAAAAACGTGCTCCCTTTTTCAAGCTTGCTTTCCAGCCTGAGTTCTCCGTGCATCAACTGCACGAGCCGCGCGCAGATGGAGAGCCCCAGGCCGGTGCCGCCGAACTCTCGCGTCGTTGACGTGTCCGCCTGGGAAAAAGCTTCGAAGATTTGTTTGTGTTTTTCTTGGGGGATTCCTACCCCAGTATCCGAAACCGTGAAACGGATCGTGGTTGCCGGATCCGCGGATGGCAGTCCTTCTGCTTTTACGTTTACTTCCCCTTCCTTGGTAAATTTGATGGCGTTCCCCGCAAGATTCATCAGGATTTGCCGCAAGCGTGTTGGGTCGCCCGCTACGAGTTCGGGGATTTCTCCCTCCACCGACCACGTAAGTTCCAAACCTTTTTGCTGCGCACGCACGGCCAGCGGGTGCAGCGCGCTCTCGATGCAATCCAGGACGGAGAACGGAATGCATTCGAGTTCGAGCTTTCCGGCTTCGATTTTCGAAAAATCCAGAATGTCGTTGATAATGCCAAGCAGGGACTCGGCGGAGGATTTCACCATGCCGAGATATTCGCGCTGTTCCGGTTTTAGTTCGGTATCGAGGGCGAGCTCCGTCATGCCGAGAATCCCGTTCATCGGCGTCCGAATCTCGTGGCTCATGTTGGCGAGGAACTCGCTCTTTGCTTGGCTGGCCGCCTCCGCTGCTTCCTTGGCCTCGCGCAGGTGCTCGGCGGTTTCGTAGCGCTCCGTTACGTCCTGGATCACGCCGATATAACCTTGCGATCCGGCAGTCTCGTTGGAAATGGAGCGACCGATGGCCTCCACCCGCACGGTGTTTCCACGTTTAGCAAGATAGCGAAAACTGGAACGGAACAAACGCCCCCTTTCCGTCGCCTCTTTGAATTCGGCAAGAACGCGCTCGCGGTCTTCGGGATGAAGCAATGGCAGCCAGCCCATGCCCATGGCTTCCGCGGCGCTGCAGCCCGTCATTTCCTCCCAAGCGGGATTTACGTAACGGCAATTGCCATCAAGATCGTCCATAAAGATACCCACGGGGGCGGCCGCGCTGAGGTTGCGGAAGAGTTCTTCGCTTTCGCGCAAGGATTTCTGCGCTTGCATGCGTTCGCTGATGTCTTGATAAATGATTAGGGTCCTGCGGACACCACCATCGACGAGCAGCGGAACCCCCTGGATTTCGACGTCGATGCTGCGCCCGTCCTTTTTCTTTCGCTGCGACGTTTTGCGGCGCACGGAGTTTTGATCCAGCAACCCCTGTTTCATTTCACTGATTTCGTCGCTGTTTCCTTCCGAGGCCACCAGTTTCTGAAGTTCTCTGCCGGTGACTTCCTCCCGCGTATACCCGAACAGACTCAAAAACGCCGGATTAACCAATTCAACTTGCCATCTTTCGTCCAGGACCGCGATTGCCAGCGGATTGCTCACCATCAGGGTGTTGAGAAACGTCGTGCGCTCCTGCAGCGCCTGTTCCGCTCGCCGCCGCTCCACGACTTCGGCTTCCAGTTCGTTGGTTCGAGCCGCCACTCGCATTTCCAATGTGTCGCGAGCTTCCGTGAGCGCGTCATCTCGCCGCTGAATCTCCTCCAGCATGTGGTTGAAATCCGCGCTGAGCTGCCGCAATTCCTTTCCCGCAAGCGGCGGTGCGCGCATCGAATACGATTTCTGGGCGGCGACCGAGCGCGCGATTTCCGCCAGTTCCAGGATCGGCCGGCTGATCGATCGTTGCAAAGCCGCAGTAAGAAAGTAGACCAGCAGGAGACTCCCGACGGCAATCACCGCTGTCAACTGTTCGAAGCTCTTCAGCCGGGAGTGCAGATCATCCGAATCTGCTTCCAGATACAACGAACCAATGCCTCGACCTTCAAACAGCACCGGCGAATCGAGCGTTAGACGGTCCGAACTCCAAACGATTCCTTGCGGCGGCGTCTCTGGAAGGATCGTTTTTCCCGTCAAGTCGGATCGCGTGTAGGAGGCAAAAAAACTCCCGTCCATCCGGTACAGAACGCCCAGGCGAATGTGCGGGCGTGTTTGCAGGGCATCGAGGAGTTTGGAACCGCCCATTGCATCGTCGAATGTCAGGGCTGCGGCAGAGTTCGTTTTGATGAGGGCCGCTGTGGAGCTGAGTTCCTCAACCTTCTGCACGCGAGCCGCGTGCATGTCGTAGGCCAGGAACCCAATACAACCGCTCGCCAATCCCACACCGCTCGTTAACATCGTCAGCAGCAACAATCGCTGACGCAGGGAGAGTTCGCGAAAGAACCGGGCAGGCATGCTAGCTCTTTGCCTCTCCGGCTTTATTCACCACGCGCCGGGCCAGTGACAAAAGCCGGGAACTCATTTTCAGCCGCGCGCCATCCACGGCGCCCAGGTTGATTTCAAATTCCAGTGTTTCCTGCTGGAATGAAAACGCCACGGCTCCGCCGGCTTCCAAAAAATTCGGTGTTTCTCCCACAGTCAACACACTTTCGCCGCGCACAACTTCCAGCACTTTTGCATAGCGTTTCGCCTCGGCGTGGCTGATGAACAGTATTTGACACGCGTGCAACTCCTGTTCCTTGTGGACCCACCGCACTTCTGCCCGCCTCCCGTGTGGGGTTATCGTTCGCGTGCTCTCCGACAGCGAAGTACCAAACGAAAAGTCTCCAAAAACGCAAATCAGCAGCGGCGTTTGGGGAGAGGAGTAAGCAGTTGCAGGCCATTCGACAAAGTTCGCAAAGTTGGAAAGGAAACTGGCCTTCATACGATATTCAGGAGTCGTCGAGGATTGCCCAAGCAGCGCCAGCGGCGTGAATCCCAGCCAAGCACCTGCCACGACGGCGAACAGAGCGCGGCTAAGTTTTCCCGGCCTGCCGTCGGCCGCTTCTCGCCAATTTCGATGATTGAGAGACACGAAGCCCCCGCAATACTCAGGGGCACGCCTGTTGCCACAAGAACAACGAATTCAACTGTTATGCAGATGAAAATAAGCAGCTTAGGTCACTGGGCCGAACGGGAATTCCGAAAACTGGGCCCTTGGTGGGACAGAATCTTCGAAGTGGTTCACTTTGGGACTAATTACAAATCGTGGCCCCGCCTCGTTCATTTCGGGATTTACATTCTCGCTTCCCTTTATTCCGTGGTACTTGGCCTTCCGCTAACTCAAGGTGCCTTGCGGCGCTTGGTTTCAGAATCCTGCGCGCTAATGAATGTTAGCTGGCTCCAATCGGGGAGCCAGCGCATGTATCATCGCGAGAGCCAATAGGTAGGCCGAGCCTGCAATGAGAAATGGAACCTTGTAACTCCCAGTCCACTGAAGCACGTGTCCCACGATGGTGGCTATGAACAAGCCGCCGATCGCGCCTGCCATACCGCCGATTCCCACTACCGAGCCCACTGCTCGCGCGGGAAACATGTCGGACGTCAAAGTGAACAAATTCGCGGAAAATCCTTGGTGACACGCGGCCGCCAGCCCGATCAATAGTACGGCGGACCAAGTGCTCTCCACACGATATGCGAATACGACCGGTATCACGCCGACAGCGCAAACAAGCATCGCGATCTTTCGTGCAGCGTTGACGCTGCTCCCGCGCTTAATCAAGGTAGAAGATATCCACCCGCCGGCCACGCTTCCGACGTCCGAAATCAAGTAAATCACCACGATGGGTGCGCCGATCCCCGTCAAAGCCAGCCCATGTTTGGTCTGCAAGAAACCAGGCACCCAAAAAAGATAAAACCACCATACCGGATCGACCAGGAACTTTCCGGCGACGAAAGCCCAGGTCTGCCGAAGAGGAAGCAGGGCCGTCCACTTGGTTTTCCCCGCCAGATCTTGAGGGTCGCTGCGGATGTATTCCAGCTCCGCTTTCGAGACCCGCGGATGCTCCTCTGGTTTGCGATAAATCACCAGCCAGAACACGAGCCAGACGAAACCTAGCGCACCGATTCCAGCGAACGCGCCTCGCCAGCCCCACCGCGCATTCAACCAAGGCACCACCACCGGGGCCAGCATCGCGCCAATGCTTGCGCCCGCATTAAAAATTCCGGTTGCCAACGCGCGCTCTTTCTTTGGAAACCATTCCGCTACGGCCTTAATGCTGGCGGGAAAAACCGCTGACTCCCCGAACCCCAGCGCCACCCTCGAGATTGTGAAACTCATAAGGGAGCTTCCTAGCGCAGTCCCCATGGAAGCCAGACTCCAAAACACCATCGCGAGCGCGTAACCCAAACGCGTTCCCAACTTGTCGATCAGCCGGCCGACCAGCAGCATCCCCACGGCATAAGCCGCCTGGAAAGCGATCACTAGATTGCTGTAATCAATTTCGCTCCACCCTAAATCATGCTGTAGCGTTTTGTTCAATACTCCGAGGACGTTCCGGTCCATATAGTTCTTGGTGGTCCCGAAGAGTAGCAGCGCACAGATCACCCAACGGAAATAGCCGGCACGCGACGACATCATCGGCGCGGCCTCGGGAACGCCAGGCGCTTCTAAGCCGCCGGACGCGGAGGTGGGGCGTGTTGTGTCCATTGCTCAAGTGGAAAGTTACTAGTTCTCGCGGCCAAGTTCCAGTATAGATCTTCCATTGTTGAATCCAGGATGGATGTTGACGATGCCGGACCGGAACTCCGCGGCATGATCGAAGCCTCCGGCTATCCCAGTCAACTCAAGATCGATAAACGATTCCTCTAGTAAGTCTCAACGCCAGATTTCCCATTCTTGAATTACTATTGGCCTGCCTCGGACGTCCTGGCAACGGCGCACGGGTATGCCAGAGCCAGCTGCCGGCGCAAGATTAGTTTTTCACATTTTGCGAATTCTTCTCGGCATTGATGGAGGTTTTATGTGCGCACGAACTGCTTCGCGTCGAGATTTTCTGAAACTTACCACTGCTGGTGTGGCCGGTACTGCCCTGAACGCCACGGCTTCCAGCTACATCGCATTCGACGGAGCCAACTCCCGTGTCTCTGTCGTCCCAAATGAACAAGCTCGCCGCGTCGACGTCTCGATCGATGGCCAGCCTTTTACCTCCTACGTTTGGCCCACCGCACTCAAAAAACCCGTCCTCTATCCGCTGCGTACCGCCAAAGGCACCATCGTCACTCGCGGCTTCCCTCTCGAACAGCGCCCCAGCGAGCGCGTCGATCACCCGCATCACGCCGGCCTCTGGTTCAACTACGAAAATGTCAATGGCCTCGATTTCTGGAACAATTCCGACGCCATCAAATCCGAAAACGCCTCAAAAATGGGCACCATTCTCCACCGCGCCATCGTCTCCGCGAAAAGCGGTGGGCGGCAAGGCGAACTCGACGTCGACACCGACTGGGTCACTCCCGACAAAAAAGTTTTGCTCAACGAACACACCCACTTCGTCTTCCGCGGCGGTGCCACCTTCCGCAGTGTCGACCGCATCGCCACTCTCACCGCTCTCGACACCAAGGTGGATTTCCCCGATGAGAAAGACGGCCTCCTCGGCCTTCGCGTCCTCCGCGCTCTCGAAATTCCCTCCGACAAACCCGAGGTCTACACCGACGCCAGCGGCCGCGCCACCACCGTCGCCAAGCTCGACAACACCGGCGTCAACGGCACCTACCTCACCAGCGAGGGCAAAAAGGGCGACGCCGCCTGGGGTACCCGCGGCCGCTGGTGCAATCTTAGCGGTCTCGTCGGCGACGAACCCGTCACCATCACCATTCTCGATCACCCCGCCAATCCCGGCTTTCCCACCTACTGGCACGCCCGCGGCTACGGCCTCTTCGCCGCCAATCCGCTTGGCCAAAAAGTTTTTAGCAATGGCAAAGAAACTCTAAATCTCTCCCTGGCCCCTCATGCCAGCGTCACTTTCCGCTATCGCATCCTCATCACAACCGCCAACGCCACCCCCGAAGCCACCGAAGCCGCCTACAACGACTTCATCGCCACTTATCACTAATTCGCTCCATCTCTTGACCATCAACACAAGCCCGCTTGGGAAACACTCTGGTTCCCTCTCTTAGTCTCGGTGAACGTATGACTTCCACTGCATCGAAAGGCCATTGCCTCAGCCACCGTCCCACTGCTCGTTTCATTTGGAAAAATTCTCGATTCCAACTATTCTTCCTCTCTTACTGAGAACTGAAAACTGACCACTGAAAACTCTCCATGCCCATCCACATCGGCCTCATCGGCGGCGGCAACATCACCGAAACTCACGCGCGCGCCGCCCGCGCCATTCCCAATGTCGAAATCTCCGCCATTCACGGCACCAATGCCGAAAAAATCGCCCGCCTCTGCCGCGAACACGGCGGCACTCCCTTCACGGACTTCGCCGCCTTCCTCCAACATCGCCCCATGAATCTCGTCATCCTCGGCAGCCCCTCCGGCCTCCACGCCGCGCAAGGCATCGCTGCCGCTCAACGAGGTCTCCACGTACTCATCGAAAAGCCACTCGAAATCTCCACCGCTCGCGCCGACGCCCTTATCGACGCCGCAAAAAAATCCAACACAAAACTTGCCGTAATTTTTCAGGACCGCACCAAACCCCACATCCGCCAACTCAAATCCTGGCTCGACCAAAATCTTCTCGGCAAAATTCTCTTCGTCGATGCCCGCGTCAAGTGGTACCGCCCTCCCGACTATTACTCCGCCTCCCGCTGGCGCGGCACTCTCGCTCTCGATGGCGGCGGCGCCCTCATCAACCAGGCCATTCACACCATCGATCTTCTCCTCTGGCTCCTCGGCGACGTCACTCGCGTGCAAGCCCGCACCGCCACTCTCCTCCACAAAATCGAAGCCGAAGACACCGCCGTCGCCACTCTCGAATTCGCCTCCGGCGCCCTCGGCAGCTTCCACGCCACCACCGCCGCCTTCCCCGGCTATCCGCGCCGCGTCGAAATCTCCGGCACCGCTGGCACCGTCATCCTTGAACACGACCGCATCATCGCCGCCAATCTCCGCAACGCTCCGCCCGATCTCATCGATGCCTCGCGCGACGAAAATCAAAGCTCCTCCTCCGCCGCCGTCAGCGATTTCCGCGGACACCAAACCGTCCTCGAAGATTTTCTCCAATCCATCCAGCAAAATCGCGCCCCACTTTGCGACGGCCCCGAAGGCCGCCGCAGCCTTGCCCTCGTCGAAGCTATCTACCGCGCCGCAAAAAATGCCGATCAAAAGTCTGCTGACTTTCAAGGGAACCTCTAGCGCCACTTTTGCGTAAGTTACGCTGAGGTGCCCGATGGCTAGCCTTCCCGGCAATTTTCGATACGCCCTGCGACAGTTCCGCCTCTCTCCCGTTTTTACTGCCGCCGCCATCCTCACGCTGGCCTTGGGAATCGGCGGCACAACCGCCATCTTCTCCTTGATCCACTCGGTCATGCTCCGCTCTTTGCCCGTTTCCGATCCCGGCAAGCTCTACCGCGTCGGCGAAGGCGACGACTGCTGCGTCGAAGGTGGACCTCAGGACCGCTGGGGAATGTTTTCATTCGCCTTATACCAACGCCTCAAAGCCGAATCACCCGAATTTGAAGAAGTTGCCGCTTTTCAGGCTGGCCGCGGCCGCATGGGTGTCCGGCGTCAAGGCGCCGAATCGCTCGCCAGGCCGCTCCGTTCCGAATACGTCACCGGCACCTACTTCTCCACCCTCGGCGTCCGCGCCTTTGGCGGCCGCGTATTCACTCCCGAGGATGATCGACCCTCCGCCCCTCCCGTCGTAGTGCTCAGTCATCGCGTCTGGCAGACCACCTATGCTTCCGACCCCTCGGTCGTTGGTTCCACCTTTGTCTTGGAAGGCCATCCGTTCACCGTAGTAGGCGTTGCGCCCGCCGGATTCTTCGGCGAAACCCTGCAAAGCGACCCTCCCGATATCTGGGTCCCGTTGCAACAAGAACCCATGATCAATGGCGAGGGCAGCCTCCTCCACCAGTCCATCTCCGCCTGGTTGCGCATGATTGGCCGCTTGCGGCCCGGAGCCTCGACCGCTGGAATGTCTCCGCGCCTCACCGGCGCGCTTCGCCAATGGATGCAGAACGACTCCGGCTACCCTTCCAACTGGATGCCCGACGTGATCCGCATGCTCCCCAAACAGGAAGTCAACGTCGTGCCTGCCGGAGCTGGCGTCGCGGTGATGAAAGAAGAATACGGGCGTAGCCTCCAGATTCTTCTTTCCGTCTGCGGCTTGGTGCTGCTCATCGCTTGCGCCAATGTCGCCAACCTGCTCCTCGCTCGCGGTGTCGCTCGTCGCGGTCAAACCGCCATTCGCCTGGCCGTGGGCGCCACGCCTCGGCAGATCGTGGCGCAGGCTCTGACGGAAAGCATCTTGCTCGCCATCGGCGGCGGCATCGTCGGCCTTCTCGTGGCCATCGCCGCCGCGCGGCTGCTCCTCGCGCTGGCCTTCCACAGTTCCCATTTTCTCCCCATCAGCACCGCACCTTCCCTCATCGTTCTGGCCTTCGCCTTCGGCTTGGCGCTCCTGACGGGAATCATCTTCGGCGCCGCTCCCGCATGGCTGGCCACGCGCACCGATCCCGCCGAAGCTCTGCGCGGCTCAGGCCGCGGCACCAAAGATCGCTCCTCGTTCGCTCGCAAAGCGCTGTTGGTCGTCCAGGCCACGCTCTCCGTTGTCTTGGTCGCCGGTGCCACCATGCTGGGTCGCAGCCTCAACAAACTGGAGAATCAGGATTTCGGTTATCAAGTCCGCGAGCGCGTCGAAGTGGACATGAACAATCCCCCCTCCACATACACCCAGCCCCAACTCGCGGCCCTCAACCGCCAGCTGGATGAACAACTCAGCCGCCTCCCCGGCGTGCAAGCCGCTGGCCTCGCCATGTATAACCCCCTCACCGACAACTGGGGCGAGCTCATCATGGTCGCTGGCCACCCGGAAGGGAAACTCAACGAGGAATCTGGCGCTTCCTGGGACCGTGTGAGCACCAACTATCTCCAAAATCTTGGCATGCCCATTCTCCGCGGGCGCCACTTCACCGCCGCCGACAACGAAACCACCGCCCCGGTCGCCATCGTCAACGAAGCCTTCGTCAAACGCTTCTTCAAATCCACCGAAGATCCCGTCGATCAGCACTTCGGATTGGACTTGCCCCAATATGCCAGCACCTTCCGCATCGTCGGCATCGTCCGCGACGCCAAGTTTGCCGGCTGGGGGCTCGATCGGCCCGCGCGTCCCATGTTCTACGTGCCGCTCGCTCAGAATGTCGAATACAAAGACGCTCTCATGCAAAAACTAGAGCTGCGTTCGCACTTCATCGGCGGAATTTTACTTGTCACCAAAATGTCCCCCGGCCAGCTCGAACCTCTCCTCACCCGAATCCTCTCCGAACTCGACCCCAACTTGACCATCAACAGCATCCGCACCATGCAGCAGCAAGTCGATCTCTCCTTCGATCAGGAGCGCGCCGTCGCCAGCCTCGCCGGCCTCTTCGGAGTCGTCGCTTTGGTCCTCGCTGCCATCGGGCTCTACGGCGTCACCGCCTACACCGTTGCGCAGCGCACCAACGAAATCGGCATTCGCATGGCCCTTGGTGCCGACCGCACGAAAGTGATGGGACTCGTCTTGAGCGGCGCTTTCAAACGCGTCTTGATTGGACTGCTTTTGGGATTGCCCCTCGCCGTTGGCGCTGGCCGCTTGATTTCCGCCCAGCTCTATGGCGTCGCCTCTTGGGACCCGTTCGCCTTGGCCCTGGCCGCGGGTTCGCTGGCCATCTGCTCGTTTTTCGCCGCCATCATTCCCGCAAACCGCGCCGCCTCCATCTCCCCCATGAAAGCGCTGCGAATTGACTAGCTCATCGTTCTTCAGAAAATCGTTGTCACCTTTCGAGCCATTTAGAACTCTTTAAGTGAGGCGCCGAAAAGAAGAACGCGCTTGGCAGGTTCTGGAGCCAATCTGCAGTTGACTAGTTCTTCCCTCTCCGCCAGAATTTCTCGCGCACAAACAAATGATCGTCACCACCGATTACGCCGACATTCCTCTCCCGGGTTCCCCGATGCGCACTTTCGTCGCTGCACCCAAAGCCGAAGGTCAATACCCCGCCGTCTGGTGCTATTCCGATATTTTCCAGCTCACGCCGCCACTGATTCGCACCTGCGTTCGTCTGGCCGGATATGGTTTTGTCGCCGCCGCCCCGGAAATCTACCGCCGCATCGAACCGCCCGGAACGGTCATCCCCTTCGATGACGCCGGACGCACCCGCGGCCAGCAGGACGCCGCGAAAACTCCCGTCGCGCATTTCGATGCCGATTGCCGCTCCGGCCTCGACTGGCTCTCCAAACATCCGAAAGTCGCCGCAGGAAAAATCGGCGCAATGGGTTTCTGCATCGGCGGCCACCTCGCCTTCCGTGCCGCGTTCCAGCCCGATGTTCGCGCCACCGTCTGCTACTACGGCACCGGCATCCACGACGGCAAACTCGGCCAGGACGCCGACGCCGGATCGTTGGCTCGCGCAAAAGAAATCCGCGGCGAGCTCCTCATGATCTTCGGCACCAAAGATCCCCACGTTCCCGGCGACGGGCGCGACACCATTGATCGCGAGCTTCAAAGCTCCGGCGCCCGCTACAACACACTCCTCTATCCCGCCGAACACGCCTTCACGCGCGACGAAGGTCCGCGCTTCGATCCAGAAGCCACCGACCTCGCCTTCGCCGAAACGATCCGCTTGTTCCGTAAGATTTTCACCGATTGAAACGACTCACGCCGCCATCCCGCTGCTCAGCAGGCTCATTTCCCCTCGCACGCTTTGCCAAACATCTGCTTCGCTCTTTTTCCTCCTCTCCCAGAAATACGAAAGCTCCGGGAGGCTGGGGGGCCTTTCTCCCGGAGCTTTCAACCACTTCGCACGCGAATCGTTAGTCCCGAATTCTTGAGCCCGAATCTCTAAGCCCCAATCCCTTAGGAGAGTGCGGCTCTGCTCTTGCTCCTGCCCGCCGTTTGCACGCTCAGGTACCGTTTGCGGTCCTTCTTGTTTTCCCGCATGTACACCACCACCAGCCCGATGCACACCAGCAACGAGGCAATCGTCAAGCGTTCCACGGGAACTTTCCCCGGTACGACTCCGGCCTGCGTCACGGTCTCTTGCGCGACCGTCGCGACCGGCGTTGCACCGGTGGGATCAGCCACCGCTGAATTCGAGTTATTCGCCGTTGGGGCCGGCGCCGCCTGCGTCAACGGAGTGCTATTCGTACCCTCGTCCCAAGTGGGGTTATCAATCTCTTGCGCGGGAGCCGCACTCGCCAGCAACATGGCCGCTCCGAATCCGATCACCACCGCTTGCATCCGAATCATATTTTGAATTTTCATTTGCCACCTCGATGTTTTCTTTTTTTATCCAACCGATGCTCATCACAAATGCAGTCGCGCTGCCAAACCGCGCCAGAAAACCCCAGGCCCACAAAAATCTTCTATCCCCTTGCTAACACACGGCTTGGCCGCACGAAAGAAAACCCACGAAAATACATGATGCGAAGCAAGAACTGCGGACACTATCCGCCTGACTACTCGGCGGCGCGGAAGGAATCTGAAATGTTGCAGCTTAAAGAGGTTCGCGAGCGGCCCGGCCCGGCAAAATACTTGGCAACTCGCTGAACATGAATGAGTTATCAGTTATCAAGCACCCCACGGCTCGCCCCCTATATCCGAAAAGGTGGCGTACCAACCTTTCGGATAGCCCCTCTATCCTTCCGGATAGAGATTATTGACCGCGGTAGCGATAGCAGCCCTTTGGGGCTAAACTAGCGCCCTCTCGTTGAGCTTCCATCCCAGCGAAAGGCCAAATAGAAGACCGAACCATGGCGAGAAGACTTCTGGCGATCAGTGGCCCCTTGAGAAAATCCGAGTTCCCTCTCGGCCCCGAAGTCGCTATCGGCCGGGACCCGGACAACACTCTCCGTCTCGAAGACTCCGCCGTTTCCCCCCATCATTGCCGCATCGCCTTGCGCGGGGACACCTTTATCCTCACCGATTTGGACAGCCTTTCCGGCACCTTCGTCAACGGCATTCCCGTGAAGCAGCGCGAACTGAAGTCCGGCGACGAACTGGCCGTGGGAAGTTCCGTCTTTCTTTTCGAAGCCGAAAAATCGGAAACCGCCCTCAGCAGTCCCGTACGCATGTCCGACGATGACGCCCCCAACGCAAAAACGCCGCAACTCCACCCCGACGAACTTCTCAGCCTCCAGCCGCAATCCCTCGCGGCGCTTCCCAAATCGGCGCGCATGGCCCGCAACCTTAGCGTCTTGTTGCAAATCAGCAGGGCCATTGGCTCGCTGCGCGACGAGGAATCCCTTCCTTGGCAATTATTGGGGCTTATCTTCGACGTAATTCCCGCCGAACGCGGCGCCATTCTTTTGTTGGAGGAAGACTCGCAAGAAGTCCGTTCGCAAGCTGCCTGGGACCGCGTGTCCGGACCCGATCATCCCGTCAGTGTCAACCGCGGAGTCGTACGGCGAGTGATCCAGCAAGGCGTCTCCCTTCTGGAAAGCAGTGCTGGCGTTCCCAACCCTGCAGACTCACCAGAAGAAAACGGCGAACGACGGCGGCGCACCCTTCTTTGCGTCCCCATGATTTCCAAACAGAAACCCATCGGCGTCATTTACCTGGAATCCAGCAGTCCGGCGACCGCGCTTACTGAAGACGATTTCCAGTTGCTCACCGCCATTGCCGGTCTCGGCGTCATCGGCATTGAAAACGCCCGCCAGTTCGAAAGCCTCGGAAGCGAAAATCAGCGCCTTCTCGCCGAAGTCATCCTCACCCACGACATGGTGGGCGGCAGCGCCCGTATGCGCGAAGTCTATCAATTCATCGAGCGCGTCGCCCCCAGCGATTCCACCGTGTTGATTTGCGGCGAAAGTGGCACCGGCAAGGAGCTTGCCGCCCGCGCCATTCACAAGAACAGCACCAGAAAACACCAGCCCTTCGTGGCTCTCAATTGCGCCGCGCTCACCGAAACTCTTCTCGAAAGCGAACTCTTCGGCCACGAAAAAGGCGCCTTCACCAGCGCCATCAACCTGAAAAAGGGATTCCTCGAAGTCGCCGAGGGCGGCACGATTTTTCTAGATGAAATTGGCGAGCTCTCGCCCATCCTCCAGGCCAAGCTCCTGCGCGTCCTGCAAGAGCGCGAATTTGTGCGCGTCGGCGGCACCCGCCCCATTAAAATTAACGTAAGATTCCTCGCCGCCACAAACAAGGACCTGCAAAAGGCCGTCCGCGAAGGTGCTTTTCGCGCCGACCTTTTTCACCGCCTCAATGTAATTTCCGTCACCCTCCCCGGCCTCCGCGAACACCCCGAAGACATTCCGGCCTTGGCCCTCCATTTTTCAGAGGTCCACGCAAAGAACTGCAATCGAGCCCTCAAGGGGATTTCCGAGGCCGCCCTGGCCTGTTTGGCCCAGTACGATTGGCCCGGCAACATCCGCGAACTGGAAAACGCCATGGAGCGCGCCGTGGTCATCGGCTCCTCCGACACCATCCTCGCGGAAGATCTGCCCGAAACCGTCCTCGAAAGCGCGAAAAGTGCGGGATCTGCCCCCGCCAACTATCACGACGCCGTTCGCAATCTCAAAAAACAGTTAATTCTCAGCGCCCTCGAGCAGGCCTCCGGAAATATCACCGACGCCGCCAAGCTTCTCGGTGTCCATGCCAACTATCTTCATCGCCTCATGCGCAACCTCGAGTTGCGACCCGCCATGAAAAAACAATCCGGCGCCTGAATCGTCCAACCGCCGGCAGAATCTTCGATCGAGCCCGTCGTCCGTCGCAGTTTTTGACCTCTTCATCGCGGACGCAACTCTAACCCGCTTGCCTTCCAATGCTTCTCCCTGCGCCACCGAGTATCCGTCCTCAAGTTTCCATCTGCCCACGGCTTCCTCACTCAAACCCATCGCCGGATGACCGGAAACGCATCCACCCGCACTTTGTCCTTGACTTTTTGTTACTTTCGGGTACACTTGCTTATAGATAAGTTTGTGCAGATTCACTTTTCCTTTCGTTCTTTCCCACAGTTAAAAGTTCCTGTCGCTGTACCAAAATTAACTTCTTTTCCTTCATCGCCTTGCGAACTCTTTCGGTCTTGCGTGCTTCATCGCATTTTTCGGCCCTTTAGATTCTTTGACTTGCACACTCTTCTGCACCGCCGTTTTTGAGAAACCCTGTGCAATCATCACTTTCTGCACTCTTTGCAAAAATAGGGGGGTATATGGGTCCCCCGGGGCCGCACAGGATTTCACGCTTCTCCACTCGCGCAGGCAGGCTTCGCTGGAGAAGCTCAGGTGGAGGCGATACCGGAATTTGCCGCCTCTTCCACCCTCCCCGTTGCACCATTTTGGTGCAACGCAAACCCTTTAGAATCCACACTTCCACCCCCCCGCGGATCTGTGGCAAACAAAGCACTTACAAAACACCTAAGTCCTTTAGAATCCACACTTCCAAAAAAGGGGGGAGGGGGGGCCGCCGGGTAAGCGCACGCACCCGGCACATCCCCAGCAGATCCGGCTCCGGGTAGGACCGGAGCCCACTCCGGACAAAGTAGACCGGGGGCATCCTTGACATTGCTCTTCAATGGCCAGCTCG
>Ga0210393_10000315_pt1 | contig 44073 bp, 39 predicted proteins | sample IncBWC27OmetaG_FD_160068 | JGI IMG/M metagenome (GOLD analysis project Ga0210393, IMG submission 160068) | Forest soil microbial communities from Barre Woods Harvard Forest LTER site, Petersham, Massachusetts, United States - Inc-BW-C-27-O ... | reverse complement strand
TTTCGCCATAGTTCCGCACTATCCTCGATTCGAAATAAAGATCGATCCGAAATAAAGAAGAAAACGATTCGATATCCGGCCCGAGTCCATAGCTCGCCGGAAAACCAAAAGAAACGAGGTGCCCGATGAAATCCGCAATCTGGATGTGGACGAGGATGGTCTGCTCATTGGTGGCGCTCGCCTGGTTCGGTCTTGCTGACGCGCAGTCGCTCCCTCGGCTCAAGCCGATTCCGCCGCGGGGCCCGCGGATCAGCGCTGCTGCTGCCATTGCCTCATCGTCATCGGCCGCATCGCCGTGGCAACCCCTGAACAACCCACCTCCATTTACTACGAACACTTGCAACGGGGGTTTCCCCGGTGCCGCTAACCCGCTGCTGCTGACCGATGGCTCAGTGATCGTGCAGGATGCAGGCTGCCCGGATTGGTGGCGTTTGACTCCTGACCGCACTGGCAGCTACGCAAACGGAACGTGGACCCAGATCGCCTCACTGCCAGCGGAATACTCCCCGCTCTATCACTCTTCCGCGGTTCTGCCCGATGGGCGGGTGATCGTCATGGGCGGCGAATACAATTACTACGAAGGCAACTACTTTGTGCCGATCTGGACAGCCCAAGGCGCGATTTATGATCCGCGAGCCGACGTCTGGACGTCGGTCGCGCCGCCGCCGTTCTTCAGCTTCATTCAGAATCTGGCGCCCCCGGCCCCCTTGATGCAGACGATCGGCGACGCCCAGAGCATCGTCTTGCCGAACGGTGTGTACATGCAGGCGGATTGCTGCACCAAGCAGTCTGCGTTGCTCGATGCCCAAACGTTGACCTGGACGCCGACGGGTGCCGGCAAGTACGACCCGAACGATGAAGAGGGCTGGAATCTTTTGCCCAATGGCTTGGTGCTCACCGTTGATGCCTACGTCCCCCTTGGAGGATTCCCGTACATCCCGACGGGCACGAACTCGGAGCTGTATAACTACCGAACGGGCTCGTGGCACAGTGCCGGCAGCACGATCGTTCAGCTCTGGGATTCGGGGCTCTACTGCGGAGAGGCCAAAGCTCCTTCGCCGACCCCCACCTTCGAGGTCGGCCCGGCGGTGCTGCGAGCGGATGGTACGGTGTTTTACGTGGGTTCGGATACCTGTGCCGCGGGCACCGGGAACACGGCGATCTATAACTCGAACACTGGACAATGGCAGCCGGGCCCGGTGTTTCCTGAAGTCGACGGCGTGGCCGACATCAACATTGCCGACGGCCCGGCTGCGTGGGAACCGAACGACAAAGTGCTGATGATGGCGAGCCCTAGCTATGGCAATCCCCCTTCATTCTTCTTTGAATGGGACGGAAGGCATTTGAACCAGGTCCCGGGACCTCCGAATGCGCCGGTCGATGGATCCTACTATGGCAACATGCTGGTGCTGCCCACCGGGCAGATCCTGCTTACCGACTTCTCCACCGACATCGAACTCTACAATCCGACAATCACCGTTGAAGATCGAGCGTTGCAGCTGAGGATTGCACCGGTGGTCGCGGCTGCACCCCGGATGATCACTCGGGGCGGCTCCTATGAGATTTCTGGCTATCTCTTCAACGGTGTCACCCAGGGAGCTGCCTACGGTGATGATGTGCAGGCCTCGACTAATTTCCCGCTGGTGCGGATTACCAACTTGAACACGTCCCATGTCTTCTACAGCCGCACCCATGACCACAGCAGCATGGCGGTGGCATCGCATGCGCTCGTGTCGACGCATTTCGACGTACCCTCCGACCAGGAAAGGGGGCCGAGCCTCTTGCAAGTTGTCGCGAACGGAATTGCGTCCCGGCCCGTGGTTGTATTGGTTCATTAGCGACACCAGGGAGCGCTGAGCGGGGGAGCATGGTGCTCCCCCGCGCTTAGCAGCCGTTCGGATCAGATCGCCAGTGCGGCAGCCGCCGCAGGATCTCATCGCGCAGCGACTCGGCCGCCGAGGCCTTGAGCCCCGGGATGCACTCGCGCTGTCCCATGGCGTTCTGAATGATTCGCCGTCACTGGCGACGCGGCAACGGCCCGGTCGCTGGGTGATACTGAGGTGCAGCATGCCACCGGGGTGGGGTGTTTCCAACGAGCGGGGATAGAAAGTGTCGACTCGTTCAGGGTACAGCCGTTAGCAGGCGACACAGATATTCCTCACGTCCATTTCCATCGCACGCTACGAGGAACTGCCGACAGCGCCCATGAGGTTTTCCCATGCAGCGGTTCAAGCCCGCGGGAGTGCTGAGGCCGACGAGAGATGCCACCTATCACGTCGATTGAAGGTAACGAATTCCGTCACGCACGGGGCGCGAATATATTTGTTCCACTGTTCTAGAGGAGCGCCACGTGAGCAAAGCACGCGAACCAAAATGCCCCTTCGATCACACCGCTGGCGGTGGAGTGTCGAACCAAGACTGGTGGCCGAACCACCTGCCGCTGGAGCTGCTGCACCAGCATTCCGCGAAGTCCAATCCGCTGGGGTCGAGCTTCAATTACGCCCGGGAGTTCAACAGCCTCGATCTGGCTGGCGTGAAGGAGGACCTCGCGGCTTTGATGACCGCCTCGCAGGACTGGTGGCCTGCGGACTTCGGTCACTACGGACCGTTGTTCATCCGCATGGCGTGGCACAGCGCGGGCACCTACCGGATCGGTGACGGCCGCGGTGGCGGCGGTAGAGGTCAGCAGCGCTTTGCGCCGCTCAACAGCTGGCCGGATAACGCGAACCTCGAGAAGGCCCGACGCCTGCTCTGGCCGATCAAGCAGAAGTACGGCCGGAAAATCTCCTGGGCCGACCTGATGATCCTGACTGGCAACGTCGCTCTTGAGACGATGGGCTTCAAGACGTTCGGCTTTGCGGGTGGTCGCGAGGACGTGTGGGAGCCGGATCATGACGTATCCTGGGGCGCAGAGAAGGAGTGGCTGGGTTCCGATAGCCGCTATTCAGGCGAACGGGAGCTCGCAAAACCACTGGGTGCCGTGCAGATGGGTCTCATCTATGTGAACCCAGAAGGCCCGAATGGCAGGCCGGATCCGCTCGCTGCCGCGCGCGACATTCGCGAGACCTTCGGCCGCATGGCGATGAACGACGAGGAGACGGTCGCGCTGATTGCCGGTGGCCACACCTTCGGCAAGACTCACGGCGCGGGCCCGGCCTCGCATGTCGGTCGGGAGCCGGAAGCCGGCGTGATCGAGGCGCAGGGACTCGGCTGGAAGAGCACCTTTGGCACCGGCTATGCGGGCGACGCGATCACCAGCGGCCTGGAGGTCACCTGGACGAGCACACCGACCCGGTGGAGCAACGATTTTTTCAAGAACCTATTTGGATACGAGTGGGAGCTGACAACGAGTCCGGCTGGCGCGCATCAGTGGAAGCCGAAGAATAGCGCTGGCGCAGGCACGGTGCCGCATGCTCATGACAAGTCCAAGCGCATCGCACCGTCGATGCTGACGACCGACCTCGCGCTGCGATACGACCCCGCGTATGAGAGAGTCTCGCGGCGCTTCTTGCAGCACCCAGACCAGTTTGCCGACGCATTCGCGCGCGCCTGGTTCAAGTTGACTCACCGTGACATGGGCCCGCGCGCCCGCTATCTGGGCCCGGAGGTCCCGGCGGAGGCGCTCATCTGGCAGGACCCGATTCCCGCGGTGAATCACCAGCTCATCGATGAGCACGATATCTCCTCACTCAAGAGCACGATTATCAGGTCGGGGCTGACGGTCTCGCAGTTGGTTGCGACGGCTTGGGCATCGGCTTCCACGTTCCGTGGCTCCGATAAGCGCGGCGGCGCAAACGGTGCGCGCATTCGCCTCGCACCACAGAAGGATTGGGAGGCCAACCAGCCCCAACAGCTGACGCGGGTGCTCAAGACTCTGGAAGGCGTCCAGAGCGAATTCAATAAAGCGCAGACCGGCGCCAAGCGCGTTTCGCTCGCGGATCTGATCGTTCTCGGCGGATGTGCCGGGGTCGAACAGGCAGCAAAGAAGGCCGGCCAGAGCGTGACGGTTCCATTCACACCCGGGCGCATGGATGCCTCACAGGAGCAGACTGATGTGGAGTCCGTCGCGGTACTTGAGCCAGTGGCGGACGGGTTCCGCAACTACCAGAAGGCTGTGTCCGCCGGCGCCGCCTAGGCTCTGCTCCTCGATAAGGCACAACTGCTGACGCTGACCGCCCCCGAGATGACGGTGCTGATCGGTGGTCTGCGCGCGCTGGATACCAACGTCGGACAGTCGAGGCACGGCGTGTTCACGCGCAAGCCGGAGACCCTGACCAACGACTTCTTCAAGAACCTGCTGGATATGAGCACGGAGTGGAAGGCGACTTCGGAAGCGAAGGAGGTTTACGAAGGCCGAGATCGCAAGACCGGCGAACTCAGATGGACGGCGACGCGAGCCGATCTCATTTTCGGCTCCAACTCGCAGCTACGTGCCCTCGCTGAGTTCTATGGAAGCGCGGATGCCCAGCAGCACTTCGTTAACGCCTTCGTGGACGCATGGACCAAGGTGATGGATCTGGATCGCTTCGATCAAGCAGAAGATTCCGGGTCCGTTCACGGCAAACGAGCCGGCTAGTGGATTGCGCGCCGCGGTACACCTCGGAGCCAATGGCGAAATGGGGATCAGAAGATTCGGCGCGAGATCCACGATTGCCCCCTCGTCGCGTGCGGGCCGTCAGTGGACTCCCAGGTGGCTGAGGAGGAACTCACTACCTTCGGAGTACACCTCCACGAGGCGCCGGTAGGTCTGGTAGAGGTCGTGCGTCTGCCCGGGCACGGCGTGCTGCACGAACTCGACCTGCGGCCGGCGCGTCTGCATCGCGCGCGCGAGGGCAATTCCGTCGTTGAAGTCGACGTTCATGTCGTCGTCGCCCTGCATCAGCAGGAGCGGTGACGTCCACGCGTCGAGCTGGCCGACGGCTGAGTGCGCGAAGCCGGGCGGATCGGGGGCAGTGTGGACGCCGGCCATGTCGAATCCGACCTTGAAGAGGTCCGAGTGCAGCGCGAGCGCCTCGGAGGTCATGTACCCACCCCACGAGAGGCCGTACATGCCGACGCCGCGGCTGGCATCGACGCCTTTGCGCGCCATCAGGTAGTGCGCCGCACCGACGAAGTCGAGGATCTCGGAGTTCGCGGCGAATCCCCAGCCGGGTGCGTTGCGGAAAGCCTCGCCGCGCATGATGCTGCTGCGGTACTCGACCGAGAGCACGACGCAGCCGCGGCTCGCGAGGTACTGGTTCATGTCGTAGAGGTAGTGGTAGCCCTCCATGTAGTGGAAGCCGGGTAGCATCTGCCGCCGGACCCCGCCGTGCGAGAAAATGATCGCGCAGCCGTTCGGTTGCTGCGGCACGTACAGCTGCCCGAAGGCCTTCTGGCCGTCGGAGCCCGGGAACTCAACGAGCTCGGGCTTGACGAGGAATTTCCCCGGGAACGAGGCCGGCACCTGCGGCAGACCTGCGCCGCGCGTCGCGCCACTCGCCTCGCGCACGGACACCTGCGGTGGATCGGCCCAGCCCGCGCCGAGGTACGCGAGGCGGCCGGCGGCGAGCGGAACGGGTGCCCACTGGCTCTGGGCGCCGCTGGTGAGCGCTCGGGCGGCGGAGCCGTCGAAGCCGACGCTGGAAATGTGCCGGCGCCCGAGGTCACCGATGTTCGTCGCGTAGATGAGCCGCGTGCGATCCATCGAGATTGCGGCCGTCTCGATCTCGCCGTCGCCGGGCGTGAGCAGCGTCGCCTCGCCCCCCGCGGCGGGCACGGCGTACAGGTGGCGCCAGCCGTCGCCTTCCCAGACGAAGGCGATGCGGTCGTCGGCCGACCAGAACAGCTCGGCACCGAACTGACCCGGGCTGTAGCGCTGGTCGAGGGGGTAGTAGACCGAGCCGACGCCAGTCTTCGCCTGCCAGATCCGGTGCGGCACGAGGTCCGAGAGCGCGACGGTCCACAGCGCCCACGGCTGCTCCGAGCGCATCGGTCCGCAGTAGCGCTCTCCGCCACCGCACCAGTTGCGCTCGAGGCCTGGCGAGTCGCTCGGCTCTCGTCGGAACACGAGCCGCTGGCTGTCGGGCGACCAGACGGGTCCGAGGTCGACATCGTTGCCGTGCGGGATCGCGACCGTCGTGCGCGCGGCGAGGTCGCGGACCTCGATCGCGCTGCCGCGTTCGTACGCGACCTTCTTCCCGTCCGGCGACAAGCGCATGCCGGTGTGCGGGCCGAAGAGGAACGACACCGGTTCGCCGACGCCGAGCAGGCGGTGATTCGACCAGGTGAGCCCGGCCGCCATCACCATCCCGTTCGACCGCCACAGAATGTAGCGGTCGTCGGGCGTAAAGATCGGGTCGTTGCCGGGCCCCAGGAGCCGCGGCGCGTCGTTATCGGTCCCGACGATCCATACCTGCTGCTGAGGCAGGTCGGTAACGGCGCGCGGGTTCGGTGAATCACCGTGCCGATTTACGCGATCGCCGCGAACATACGCGACGGCGCCGCCGCCCTTCGAGACCGCGACCGCCGACAGGTTGCGCCCGTCATCGTCCGGATAGTTGACGACCCGGCGCGCCTTCTCCCCAACGCGTAGGAAATAGACGTTGCGGTTCTCGGCCTCGCGCGTCAGGTACGCGAGCGAGAGCCCGTCGCCCGAAGGTGCCGGCGGCCCGATATAGGGCGTGGCGATGATCGCGGCCATCGTGAAGCGCTCCGACGGCCGCGGCGGCGGCGGTTGCCAGGCGCCGGTCGCCGGCAAGGGAACCGCCCGCGTCAGCTCGGTAGCACTCAGCCCATCGACGCTACGCGTGAACGTGACCTGCATGCTGTCCGCCGACCAGCGCGGGTCGGAATCCAGGTCGAAGGCGGGATCCACGTAGTCGATCTGCCGCGTCGCGAGGTCGTAGACGCCGATGAACTGCCACCGGTCGGTCGCGGTCCCGTCGTCGTGCCAGGTGCGCTGGTTTTCGTAGGCAATGCGCCGGCCGTCCGGCGAGAACACGAGCTTCCCGATCGTGCCACGCGTCGACAGCAGCCGATCCGGCGCCGTCCAGTCACCGGAGGGTGCACTGCGCGTCGCGCTCATGAGGCTGCGGTGATCGTCAGAGGCCCACACGGCGCGCAGCCCGTCGGGCGAGAGGCTCGCCGAGGCGGGGGGACTGACCAGCTTCTCGGCGGGGCCCGACCAGCTCGGCGGCACGTGCGCGACGGGCGGGGTAGTCGGTGGCGCCGCGGCGCGTGCGACCGGGAGCGTTGCGACACCGCAGACGCAGAGCAGGAATGCCATCGGGGCCCGGAGCGATCTGGCACGAGCAGGGGAGTGCAGCATGGTTCGTTCTTCCGTGGCTAGCTGGTGGCGTCGACGGCTGCGGCAGTAGTGGCCGCCTTGGCGCCACCCTCGTGGGAGACGATGTGCCACTGGATAATCTCCAGGCGACCGTCGTCATGCTCGACCAACGCCGTGCAACTCTCCACCCAGTCGCCGTCATTGCAGTAGAGCACCCCGCCGACTGTCTTCATCGCCGCCTTGTGAATGTGGCCGCACACGACGCCGTAACAGCCTCGCGAGGCGCATTCCCGGGCCAGGGTCTCCTCGAACGAGTTGATGAATTCGAGTGCCTGCTTGACGCGGTTCTTCACGTAGGCGGACAGCGACCAGTACGGTGCGCCGAACTTGCCGCGCAGCCAGTTGAGGTGCCGGTTGAGCCAGAGCAGGAAGTCATACCCCCGATCGCCCAGGTACGCGAGCCAGCGGTGATAACGAATGACCACATCGTATAGATCGCCGTGCGTAATCCACAGCGTCTTGTTGTCTGCGGTCCTGTGCACGCACTCGTTCACGATGCGGATGTTGCCGAAGCCAAGCGCCGCAAGATCCTCGACGTATTTGCGGAGGAACTCGTCATGATTGCCGACGATGTACGTGACGCGGCTGCCCTTGCGCGCCTTGTTAAGGAATCGGCGCAGTATGTTCACGTGCTCTTGCGGGAAGTAGATCGTGCCGCGACTCATCGCCCAGCCGTCGATGATGTCCCCGACCAGGTACAGGTTGTCGCACTCGATGGCGGCCAGAAAATCGTCGAGGTAAGCGGCCTTGCAGCCGCGCGTGCCAAGATGCACGTCGCTGACCCAGACGCTCCTATAATGCGGCTTGTCGGACTTCGGGCTCGCCATCTTCCCTCCGTGCGCGCGGCGGGGTGACCACTGAGAGTACACCGTGAGCAACGAGCATTCCTATCGGCCGTTTCGGATAAATGGGGGCGTACGCAACATCGATGCGTGGTGCAAGGCCTTCGACGTGCTGCCTGAGCGCGAATCGTGATGTTGACCTTTTGGCGTAGTGCACACGCGGTTGTAGTTGCCGGCATCATCCTTCTGGCCGGTAACGCGGCGGCGCACACGCCGTCGCCGCTGCCCGCCTCGACACCTGCCGCGGTCGCCGCGCCCGACCGGTACGGCGCCGACACTGCGACGGAAATCCTCGCCGCCGACGGGAACGCGATCGACGCCGCCGTCGCGGTCGCCTTCACACTCGCGGTGACCTATCCGGAGGCCGGCAACCTCGGCGGCGGCGGGTTCGCTACGCTGCTCGTCGATGGCAAGGCTTACTTCCTCGACTACCGCGAGTGCGCTCCCAGCAGTGCTACCGCGGACATGTACCTGGATGCGGCCGGCGAGATCGTGCCGGATGCGAGTCTGATCGGTGCTGGCGCTGCCGGCGTGCCCGGCACTGTGGCGGGCCTGTGGCAGCTGCATCGGCGTTTCGGCAGGCTTCCCTGGCAGGCCGATCTCGCGCCTGCCATCCGTTACGCGCATCAGGGCTTTCTCGTCAGTCGCATGCTTGCCGCGAGGCGCGACGATGCCGCGGCCGAGCTCCACGGGCGAACTAACTTCCTCGCTTATTTCGGCGCTCTGGCTACCGACGCGACGTTTCCTCAGCCCGAGCTCGAATCGACGTTGCGGCGGATCGCGGCCGCGGGTCCGCGCGGGTTCTACGCTGGGCGGACCGCGAGGCTCATCGTCGCCGAAATGGCGCGCAGCCACGGGCACATTACGCGTGCTGACCTTGCGGCCTATCGTGCCCTGTGGCGCGAGCCAGTCGCCGCCGACTGGGCTGGCTACCGCGTCATTACCGCGCCCTTGCCGAGCTCCGGCGGTATCGCCCTGCTGTCGATGCTGGCGATGAAGACGGACCTTGCCGCTACGTTCGCGGGCGTGGCGCCCAACTCGCCGCAGTACGTGCACTTGCTGGCTGAAATCGAGAAGCGCATCTTTGCCGACCGCGCCGCCTACCTAGGCGATCCTGACTTCCAGCCGGCCCCGGTAGCGCAACTCCTCGACCCCGCCTACCTGGCCCGGCGCGCGAGCGAGGTCAGTATCGAACGTCCGACACCAACCCGCGAGGTTAAGGCGGGCCTCGACGAGCACCACAACACCACACACTTCTCGATCGTCGATCGCTGGGGCAACGCGGTCGCTAATACCTACACGCTGAACGCCTGGTTCGGTTCCGGCCAGGTCGTCAGCGGCGCCGGATTCCTGCTGAACAACGAGATGGACGATTTCTCCGCCAGGCCCGGCACGCCGAACGACTACGGCGTCGTCGGCGGCGATGCCAATGCGATCGCGCCCGGTAAGCGTCCGCTGTCAACCATGACGCCCACGATCCTGACCGAGCGCGGTCGGGTGGCGGTCGTGATCGGTACTCCGGGCGGGTCACGCATCGCGACGTCGATATTCCAGGTGCTCACCAACTGGCACGATTTCCACATGCCACTCGCGGCTGCGGTCGCGGCGCCTCGCGTCCACCACCAGCTGCTTCCGCCCGATACCCTCTTCGAGGAACCTTACGCCACGCTCGCCCCGACGGTGCGCGCGGCGCTGGTCGCTCGCGGCTACACGTTCGTGAACCAAGGGTTCGACGGGGACATTCAGGCAATCGTCGTCGGAGCTGCGGAGACCACCGCGGTGGCCGACCCGCGCGGCCGCGGCGTGGCGCGCATGCTGTCCTCAGAAGCCAGCAGCGAGCTGCGGCAAATTGACTGACTACATCCGGAGGAGTAGGTTCAGACGCCTTTTTTGCTCTGTCGATCATAAGCAGAAGGAGAACGACATGCAGATGCGAATCGTGATGCTGGGGGCGCTGGTCTATTGCGGTTGCAGCCCACTGCTGCACGCCCAGGACGCCACGAAGGTTGATGCAAAGCATTACTCGGTGGTGAGCGAAAACGCTCAGGTCCGGATCCTGAAGGTGCACTACGGCGCGCATGAGAAATCGATCATGCACAGCCATCCGGCGACGGTCGCGGTGTTCCTGAGCGACGGCAAGGGCAGGTTCACATTTCCGGACGGCAAGTCGCAGGACTTTGTGGTCAAGACCGGTGACGCGATGTATTCCGCGGCCACCACCCATCAGCCGGAGAACACCGGTGATCAGCCGCTAGACTTGATCGTAATCGAGTTGAAGGGTAAGTCCGCCAAGGCAGCTAAAGCTGTGGCGAAGTGACGCGGCGTCCAGCTACCGCGCAGCTTCGCCACGGTTGAGTGGGGCGATGGGCGCGGCGACTGGAAGTCCTACGACGCCCGCTAAACCAACTCGCTAGGCCAGTTCGCGGCATCGCGGGGCGCGACTCCTCGCGAGATCCTGGAATATTCCTTGGCAAACTCATAAAGCCTCGCCAGAGCGAAGGGTTCGGCCCGCTGGAATCGCTGGTAGATGCTACGGTGCGTGGAGGGCGAAGACATGACACTGAATAACGAAGCACGCGACATAGCGGGCGCCGGCCCCGCAAGCGAAGCCCTCGTTAGGAACCGGTTTGACAGCATCCTCGAAACGATTGGACGCACACCGGTGGTGAGAATCAAGAAGCTCGCGCCCGAGCAAGTGCATCTGTACGTGAAGCTAGAAGCCTTCAACCCCATGGGCTCCGTTAAGGACCGCCTGGCTCTCGGAGTCATCGAAGACGCCGAGCGCACGGGACGACTTAGACCCGGACAAACTGTGATTGAGGCGACCAGCGGGAATACCGGTATCGGGCTCGCCATGGTATGCGCAGAGAAAGGTTATCCGCTCGTCGTGACCATGGCTGAGAACTTCAGCGTTGAGCGGCGCAGATTGATGCGCTTCCTGGGCGCAAGAGTCGTACTGACACCCGCTGCACTTAAGGGGAGCGGGATGCTTGCCAAGGCGACGGAGCTCGCCGAGGCGCACGACTGGTTCCTGTGTCGGCAGTTCGAGAACGAAGCCAATGCCACCATGCATTCACGCACGACCGCGCAGGAGATTCTTCGTGCCTTCGAGGGTGAACGTCTTGACTACTTCGTTACCGGTTTCGGTACCGGTGGCACGCTGAAGGGCGTTGCGCGAGTGTTGCGCGAACGTCGGCCCGAAACCAAAGTGATCGTGTGCGAACCAGATAACTCGCAGGTACTGGGCAGTGGGATTTCACAGTCCCGGCATGCAGACGGGTCGCCGGCGGGCAGCCATCCGAGCTTCCGGCCGCACCTGATGCAGGGTTGGAGTCCGGATTTCATTCCGAAGCTCACCGAGGACGCCGTCACACTCAAGCTGATCGACCGGGTAGTGCCTGTGAGCGGTGCGCGCGCGCTGGAGCTCTCGCGCGAGCTCGCCCGAAGGGAAGGGATCTTTGTAGGCATTTCAGGCGGGGCTACCCTCGCCGGCGCGTTGCGGGTGTGCGAGGAAGCTCCGCCCGGTGCGAACGTCCTATGTATGTTGCCAGACACAGGAGAACGCTATCTGAGCACTCCGCTGTTCAGCGACATCCCTGCCGACATGACCGACGAGGAGCTGGCCATCGCGCGCTCGACACCGAACTATCGCTTCGACGTAACGCCGCCGGCGGCGCCGCCGGCGGCGCCTCAACCGATTACGCAGGATGCAGAGGAGTTCGTGTCGCGCGTGGTCAGCGACTCTGACCAACCGGTTGTGATGTTCGCGCTGGAGTGGTGCGAGTTCTGCTGGGCGGTTCGCAAGATGTTCGCCAAGCACGGCATTGCATATCGTTCCGTTGATCTCGACTCGGTGGAGTACCAGCGAGACGATCGCGGCGGAAAAATCCGCGCGGCACTGAGCGTTCGCACTTCGATGACCACGATCCCCCAGGTATTTGTTGCGGGCGAGTTTATCGGCGGATGCACCGATGTCTTCAATGCTCACAAGGCCGGCCGGCTTCAGGCTCTGCTCGATAAGCGTGGTATCTCGTACGATCGGACCGTACAGGTTGACCCGTACTCGTTCTTGCCGTCCTGGTTGCATCCGCGTTGACGCCACGAGCACGCGGGACCGCTCGCCGCGCCTGGCGGCGTGGGGGGCGCGGCCGTCTTAAGCTATTGGAACTACGCAAGGGATCGCCAAGATGCCTAAGCTCGAGGAATCGATCATCCAGAACGCGCACCCTACGCAGCTCACCGTGGGCATGATCGAGGTCGAGGACAAGACAAAGCACCTCGCTTCACTCAAACCTCAGGAGCAGCGAGACTTTATGCAGGCTCACCCAATCCCCACCGTTAAGGGGCCGCAAGGCGCGCTCTTCATAACCGACCACCACCACCTCGCGCGAGCTGCGTTGGAGGCTGGCGTAGAGACCGGATTCTTCCTGACGGAGGCCGATTTTTCTTCCAGCGGTATGGATGAATTTTGGAAGCAGATGGACAAGAACCTCTGGGTTCACCCCTTGGACCAAAACGGCATTCGCCATCTATACTCGATGATTCCCGAACACCTGAATGAGTTAGTCGACGACGTCTACCGGTCGGTTGCCGGGTACGTCCGCGATGCGGGGGGCTACGACAAGACGCCGACTGCGTTTGCGGAATTTGTATGGGCCGATTTCTTCCGCCGCTCGATACCCACCGAGCTCGTGCGCGCCGATTTCCACGCGGCAGTCCGGACCGCTGTGCCGTTAGCCCAGAGCCATTTGGCCAAAGGCATGCCGGGATTTAAGGCGAAGTAGAGACCATCAGGCTTGGGTGTGGCGACGGCCGAAGTAGCGCGTCACGGTCAACCGAGGCCGCTCCATGATGTGCTAAGGCGTCCAGGAAGCCGCAGCATTGATCGAGCGGGACACCCAGGGGATCTGCGCACCATTGGTCTTATCGACGACCCGCTGCGACAGATCCAGAAACGCGGTCGGCAAATTCTTATGATTCCCGTCCAGCGTCTCAATCAGGCTGGCCGTGTAAGGCGAGTTCTGACTCATTTTTCCGTCCGGCAAGCGGTAATTGTCCAACGCTTCGTGGCTCGTCGAACCGGAGTAGGCCAACACGACGTTACTCGGGACGTCGCTCGGATTGCCATGGGTGTCGAGAAGCACCAACATTCGTCCCGCGACGCCCTCGTAGACATCGGCGACGAGAAGAACCTGGTCCAGGTGCTTTCCGGCCAGCAGATCCTCGCCCTTTGGGGCGTCGACCCCAAAAATGTAATTGCGGTTCTGCAAATTCCAGCCGTGCCCGGAGAAGAAAAATAACGAGGTGCTGCCAGGCTTAATCTGTTTCCGAAACTCGGCGATCTCCGCCTTCAAGGCCCGCAAATCGGCATCGAGCTTCAAAGACACGGGTATGCCGCGCTTTCGCAACGCCGCCGCGAGCGCGACGGCATCATTACCCGGATTCAGGAGCGGCTCGAGATTGATGTACTTGCTGTTGCCGATGACCAGCGCGTAGGTGATTGTCACTCCCGCGAATCGACCCGCGGCGACGCTGGGCGCAGCCGCCACTAACGCCAGTGCCCAGCCGACGCCGAGCAGCACGAGCAATACTGTCGATCGTCGCTTCGCCACGCCGGCCGCCTGAGCGTCTTCCATCATTGATCGGCCACTTTAGTCCGGCGGACGTTTCAATCGCAAGGCATGGTAGCTGTTTCCAAGCGCAATCACTGCGTTCGCTCAATCAGCGCCAGCTCCGAGCTTGCCTGTACGCGATCGAACACAATTTCCGAGCCGGCGGCTGAGATGTCGAAGTCGCGAATTATGAAATCCTCCGGAACCGGCGAGCATGTGCCCGGTACCCGTTCGCAGATCGAGGAGCCAGAAGTTCTTGTGGGCGATTTCACAACACAGAATCACGAGTGCCTGTGCGCCATGAAAAAAGGCAACGCGTCGCGCGCCACGCGTCAGCAACACCCCCGGCAATGGATAGGGCCGGCCATCGCGGGGCTGCCTACGGGCGTGCTGCACAACGAGTGCAATTGAAGTCGAAGCGTCCGGGCATTCGGTCCGGCAGGCGGCACCCCGCCACCACGGCGGGGGCGCCGCCTCGTCCGGTCAAGGACCTGCGAGACCTGTAGCGCAAGTGCCGCCGGCCAAGGGTGGCCCGGGCCGGCGGTGGGATCGCGAAGACCCCAAGCAGCCTGTGCTCTTACATCTTGAGCAGCGAGTCATGGGTGGCGACGCACAGCCACTTACCGTTCCCCATTTTTACCCAGGTATCAGTGAACCGCACCCGTACGTCGAGCGGCTTACCCGCCGCATTCGTTCTCTTGCCAATGAAGGTGCCGGTGGCAATGGCCGTATGGCCGAACACCGTGACCTTCAGATCCGTGTAGTCGGCGCTGCTCCAAGTATCCGATTTCGCATCGGCGAGCACGGCGTCCTTGCCGGCAGATACCTTGCCTTCCTCGCTCGTTTCCACGACCTTATCATCCAGCAGCGGCGCCAGCAGTTCCACGTTGTTCGTCTGCTGTGACTTGAGCCACTGATGTTCCGCCGTGGTCACCGCCTGCTCGTCCGCGCTGGACGTGGCCGCGTGCGCCGCCGCGCCGCTCACCACCATCACCAAAGCGAGCAACCCCCAAATCAGATTTCTTTTACTCACGTCGGATCTCCCGGAACGAACTCTCCCGACTTGGAGAGCCGCGAGATCATACGCCCTCGGTAAGGATCGGCACGAAACCGCAGCAGGAGCTCGGGGGGCTTGAGACACTTGTTGTCAGGCTGGGGCGGAAGCCGAGGGCACACGATGAACATACTGTTATGGGTCCTGCAGGTCCTCGCCGCGCTCCTGTACGGATCGTCGGGCGTCATGAAGGTCTTCATGTTCGACAAGGTAAGCCGGGACGTCCCCTCCTTTGGCGCGTTGCCGCGAGAAGCCTGGATGACCCTGGGTATCCTCGAGCTCGTGTGCACGGTCGGGCTCATCGTCCCCGCCGCGTTCCATTGGCAGCCGCCGCTGACGATCCTCGCTGCCACGGTCTTGGCGGTCGAGAGCCTCGTGTTCGTCGGGGTGCACGTCAAGTACCGCGAGGTCATGCCCATGATCTTGAGCGGCGTGCTGGGCCTCCTCATGTCGTTCATCGCGTATGGCCGGATGGTTCTGAGGCCGATCTTCTGACCGGGGGGGGCCTCCAAATCCCACGGGCAGCGGCCTAACAATTCATTGAAGCGGTGGAATGGCGGCTATTTCGCTCGCCGTCGGCAGCTTGGTGATTTGACATACCGTTTTCCCCCGGCGGCGGGCCACCAAGCGCGTTCCTCATCATGGTTCGTAGCGCGTTGCCCGTCCCTCGGCGTGAGATGGCATTCTCTCTGTGGCGGGCGTAAGGTACTTCGGCGACGGCTCTAAAGAATGCAGGAATGCGCGGTTCAGCCCGATACACCCTGCTCCAATCTGCCGTCGTGAAGGCCCGGTCTGTGGGGGTGAATTTCACCGACCGAGCGTTGCCGCCGACAAAGGCGTAAGAAGGGTGGGGGGACCCACAGCATGCGAGTTGCTTCTACATTTCGCTTTGTACCGGAGGGATGTCTCTCTTGGTCGAACCTGTCCCTGCCGCCCTTCCCAGAATATTTTACGGTTCCGGCGCCGGCGCTGGCCGAAGTGAGCGTGTTCGACCCGAGATTAGTATTCGCGCTGGCGCCGCGCCCGCTGACGCGCGTACCTGCGAATTTGGCGGTGCAGCCATGAAAGCGGCAACGCCCACGCCCGAGTTCCTGCGCGTCGCGCAGCTGGCCAAGGAAGCGACCGGTCTTACTCCCGCGGCGGACAAGTCAACGCACGACACGAGTGGGCTTTGGCAGTTGCGCGACGCGCATAACGAAACCATCTGCGAGGTATCGCCGGATGGCACGGTTGTGGAGGTACAGGTTGAAGCACCGCCGTTCGGGTTACTTGACCGCATCCGCGATCTGCGGGCTTGCGGATATTCAACTCGCGCAATCCACGAATGGTTCGGCACGCCGCAGTCTGTGGACCAGCTGGTGGAAGCTAGACTCGTCTTCGATATTGCGATGGATCACATGACCGCCGTGTCGCAACCCTATCCGACGTAAAGGTTTACGCGGAAGGTATAGGCTCAGGTTCATACTGGCCGTTTAACTTATTGCGACGACACCTTGCATCCCCCTGCACGCAGGCTGAGACTGAAGACATAAGGTCTAAAGAACGCTTGCGCATCTGTGGGGGAGACGCATGCACGTACATGCGTATAAACACGCGCGTCTTATGGATGAGTCCGAAGCGCGGATCGAAATGGCCGTGGGTTTTGAGTCCGAAGCCGACAGACTCGTAGCCAATCGGATACTGGCGAGCCCCGACGCATATCGCCGTTGGGAGATGGAGCACGATCACCTGCTGCGCGCGATCTCCGGGCAGGCGCAGTTGTATCGTCAGGTCGTTATGTTGCGCTCCGCAGCATGTGCGCTCGTGCACCGCAAGGCGCTGTTCGATTATCTGCGCGATTGTCAGGTGAGGGGGGCGAGGCGGCACCGATTGTTTGCGCTCTTCTACGGTTCCCGTGACTACACTAATTCCGTGCTCGCGGAGCACGGCAATTACGTGCGCTGCAGTTCGAGCTATCTGTGTATGAATTATCTCGGCGAGCATCTGATGCGGGACGCAGCGCTCGACGAGCCGCTGCAAATCTACGAGCGCTGGTACGCAGAATACTTCCGGACATTCTGCGACGTGGCGTTAGCCGAGACCGAGGAAGAAAAAAATAAAGTCGCCCTGATGGAGACGCTCAAACCTCTGCTCAAATATCGACTGGCGGAAGCACGCCAGGCGATACTCCAGATGCCGTTGGTGCCGGCAGAAGAGTGGCGTCAAATGGCGATTCGCAAACCAACTGGCGACACGCAGCGAGTGCGCGCGCTGTTCAGTGGCAGCAGTCCGAGTCACGTCGCTCGCCTCGCGTAGCGGCTCGGCCGGCTGTTATCAACGTGTCCATCCCGCCGTAGGTAAACCGATCGGCGGGAACCGGCCAGGAACAGCCATTCACAGAGGTGGGCAGTGCTGGTGCCGGGCCGTATCCTGTCTCGGTAAGGCACGAGCCCGACAGTGACCTCTATAGCGCACATCGAACCAATCACCAACGGAATAACAGTCGGCGTACGCCCTCTTTAGCGTGAAAATAGCCGCGGGGCTCCTCGGGCAGTATTAAGGCGGAGCCAAAGCCTGAGCAGGTCGGTAGGAGATGCCATGGCGCTGCGGATCGAAGACTACGCGATGATCGGCGACTGCAGGACGGCCGCTCTGGTCGGCCGCGACGGCTCCATCGACTGGTTATGCTGGCCCCGCTTCGACTCGGCAGCATGCTTTGCCGCGCTACTTGGAACCGAAGAAAACGGGCGGTGGCTGATTGCACCAGAACAGACACCGCTTCGGGTGGCTCGCCGTTATCTTCCCGGCACCCTCGTTCTCGAGACCGAATTTGAAACAGATAGTGGTCGGGCGGCCGTGGTTGATTTCATGCCCACGACGGAGGGGTCCCATCTGGTGCGGATGGTGTTTGGTCGTCGCGGACGAGTGGCGCTGCGCACCGTGCTCGTGATGCGCTTGAACTACGGCGCGACGGTGCCCTGGGTCGATCGCCTCGAGGACGGTGCAGTCAATGCGATCGCCGGACCCGAGCGGCTGGTATTGCGCAGCCCGGCCGCGCTCCGTGGCGAGGACCTGCAGACAGTCGCCGAATTCAGCGTCGCTGCCGGCGAGTGCGTTCCTTTCGTCCTTTCCTACGGATCCTCCTTTCAGGATCCGCCAGCGCCGATCGATGCCTTTGACGCGCTCGAACGCACGCAAGCGTTCTGGCGACACTGGAGTGATCGGTGTCCTGACGTAGGACCGTGGACCGAAGCCGTGAAACGATCAGTCCTGACGCTGAAAGCGCTTACTTATGCCCCGACGGGTGGGATCCTCGCTGCGGCCACGACATCCTTGCCGGAGCGTCTGGGCGGTGTTAGGAACTGGGACTATCGATACTGCTGGCTGCGCGATGCCACGTTCACTCTCCTGGCCTTCATGGCGCTGGGCTACTACGACGAAGCCCGAGCTTGGCGAGACTGGCTCATCAGAGCTATCGCAGGCAGTCCGCGCCAAGTGCAGATTGCATACGGACTGGGCGGAGAGCGCTGGCTGCCGGAATTGGTCATTCCCTGGCTGCCAGGGTATGAGAATTCTGCACCGGTCCGGGTTGGAAATGCGGCATATGCGCAGCTGCAACTTGATGTCTTCGGCGAGGTCGTCGATGCCATGTCTCAGACGCTGAAAGCAGGCATGCAACCACCTGAGCGCGCCCGAACGCTCCGTCCGGTCGTGCTGGAATATCTGGCGACGGCCTGGCGGCAGCCGGACGAGGGTATCTGGGAGGTGCGCGGCGAACGGCAGCACTTCGTTTACTCGAAAGTCATGGCATGGGTCGCATTCGATCGCGCCGCGGGGGAGCTCGAAAGTCAAACGTTCAATGACGCGGGGCTGCGCTGGAAGGCGATCGCCGATGAGATTCATGCGGAGGTCTGTGAACACGGCTTCGACCGTGACTTGGACAGCTTCGTGCAGGCCTACGGGTCTCGGCGACTCGACGCAAGCCTGCTGCTGATCCCGCTGGTCGGCTTTCTTCCGGCATCCGATCCGCGTGTGCGGGGAACCGTGAAGGCAATCGAAAAGAAACTCGTGATTGGTGGCGAATTCGTCCGGCGTTATGAAACTGAAGAGCCCGGCGATGGACTTCCGCCCGGTGAGGGTGCCTTTCTGGCGTGCAGCTTCTGGCTCATCGAGAACTACGTCCTGCAGGATCGCCACGCCGAAGCTCGCCGGCTCTTTGAGCGCTTGCTCTCGCGATGTAACGATGTAGGACTTCTCGCTGAAGAGATTGACCCACTGACGGGCCGCATGCTGGGTAATTTCCCACAGGCTTATAGTCATGTGGGCCTCATCAATTGCGCTCTCAGCCTAAGCCGGCAAGTGGGGCCTGTGGAGGAGCGGGCCGAATCAGCGGAAACTCGGTGAGAACGCATCTCAGCGGGGCTCGTGTCAGAGGTGAGTCACGCCTGGAACGCGAACATTGATATTACAGCCAGTCAGCCGCGACTTCTCTTGAGAACGATTTCGATCACTGTTGGCCAATCAGGAGGGGAGGCCATTTGACGGTGCAATCCGGGTGTATAGCGATGCAACCGTAGCTGCGCCGGATCACGGTCGAGACCGAGCCGCTAGAGCTCATCGAGCATTGTCATGGCGCCGGCTGTCACGCGGCCCTTGCGCACCACGACTCCTTCGGCGCGCAGCCGGCGCGCCTGCTCCAGATGCTCGCGCGATGACTTCGGAAAAGCGATGCGCCCGCCCGCGCCCACCACGCGGTGCCATGGCAGGTGCAGTTCCCGCGGTGCGACCCGCAGCGCCAAGCCCGCCTGCCGTGCCCTGCCGGGCAATCCCGCTGCCCGGGCGACCGCTCCGTAGGTCGACACCTGGCCGCGCGGAATCGCGCACACAATGTGCCAGATCGCCTGCAGCGCCGGATTGTCCTCGACGGGACCCGGCGGCCGTCGCGGCCGCGACCTTCCCGAGCCCGGCGCGCCAAAGAGCCTGGCGTGGGTCCTGTTGCGACGGGTCATAACAGCTCCACGGTGCACGCTTTGGCTACCGGATGCGAGGGCAGCTTGAGCGCGCTTACCGGCGCGCAGGCTTGGCAGCATCTTGGACGTATCGGGTATCCGTAGGCCCGTCCCCCGTGATGTAAACAGTGACCGGTTCTACTTTGTTTCTGCAAAATGCGCGACCCCCGCCGGCTCGGTGTAGAAGCTTCCGGCCGGCAGAGCTTTCTCCGCGTTGGCCTTTGCGAGGAGGCCGTAGCCGAAGTACCAGACGCCAGCGACTACAACCGCGCTGCGATTGTCACGATGGGTGTGCGCCTGGATGCGAGTGTTTGGCGGAATAGTGAGCCGAATCGTGTAGGGGCCCGGCATGGATGGCTCGCCCGCGACAACCGTTGTGCGGATTCCAGCGACGCCCGACGTGCCGGAACCGGTCTCGTGTGACCTCATCGCGTCGACGTCCGCTGCAGACAAGCGAAGCGGAGCGAATGGCACCGTCGCAGCGTATGTAACCGTCAACAACGGCAGAAGGACTGATGCTGTGAGGCGCTTGGTCATTTGCGTAGAAACTGCGTGGCAAGCCCGATGGTTGCCTGCGGATTCTCCTCCATGATCCAGTGGCCCGAGCCAGGCACAATGCCGCCCGAAACGTTGCTGGCAACGAAGCGCAAATCCTCCGCCATGCCTGGGCCGAAAGACTTCTCCGCCCCAAGGGCGAGTATCGGCATCTTCAGTTTGCCGCCCGTCGCGAGGAGTGCCTTGTTATCGATCGCGTCCTGACCGAACGCACCAAACTGCTCGAACGCATCGTGCATGGCATGGGGTCGCGCATAGAGCTTGGCGTAATGCTCGCGCGTTGCCTCGTCGATCTTTTTCGGATCGGCCGACAGCTCGTCGTAGAAGCGGTCGAGATAGATCCGTTCGCGGCCCTGCACAAGCCGCTCCTCGTCCGGTCCGCGGAAATTGAAGTGCCACAGCAGGGGACTGCGAATGATATTGTCCCAATCGCCAATGCCCGGAAGCGGAGCGTCGATGGCGACCCAGCGGGTGATGCGGGCGGGGTATTGAGCGGCTAGTGCATAACCGACCATGTTTCCGATGTCATGAGTGACAAGTTCGGCCTTCTGCACACTGAGAGCACTCATGACCCCTACGATATCTGCAGCCTGATTCTTTTTCGTGTAACCGCCATCCGGATGTGCGGAAAGACCCATTCCTCGCAAGTCCGGCACAATCACCGTGTGGTCCTTGGCCAGATCCGCGGCCAGCGGTGCCCACATGTCGCCGGTGTCGCCGAAGCCGTGCAGCAAGACAACAGCCGGACCCGCCCCCCCGATGCGCACGTAGAGACTAGTACCATTGGTCTGCACCATTTGAGTATGAAAGATCGCGGGATAGGGTGTAATGCGTGCGACGGACGTCGAGAGAGCGCTCGCAACAAGTGCGGCCACCAGATATCGAACCATACGCTTCCCCCTGTACGGCACGCTGTTCGGCCGCCGGCTGACAATGACTCGTCGCGAAGTCTAGTCTTCCTGACATCGAGCGCGATAGCCATAATCTCCTAATGCGGGATTCGGATATACCGAACAATGCTTAAACTCGAATCAGTCGCCGCATTCGTGTCCGTAGTGGAGGCTGGCTCCATTGCAGGGGCGGCGCGTCGGTTGGGGATCTCGAAGTCGGTTGTCAGCGAGCGCCTGACTGAACTTGAGCGGGTGTTGGGCGCGAAGTTCATACAGCGGACCACGCGCAGACTCTCACTGACCCAGGACGGCAGCGCCTTTTATGGACGCGCCCGCCAAATCTTGCGCGATGTGGATAGCGCCGCGACGGAGGTCGCAAAGCGGCGTGGAACTCTTATGGGACCGCTGCGGATATCCGCCCCGGTCAGTTTTGGGAATCTGCATCTCGGGCCGGCGCTGTTTGGGCTGCTTGCGAAATACCCCGGCGTCGAGCTGACCCTGGATCTTGATGACCGCTTTGTCGACGTGTTGGCGGAAGGCTACGACGCGGTCGTTCGGCATGGACCGCTCGACGACAAGCGCTTGATCGTTAAACGTCTAGCGGCCAGCCGACGCGTCCTCGTCGCGTCTCCGGACTATTTCAAACGCTACGGAAAACCGACCTCCTTGGAGGAACTGGAACGGCATCGCGCGGTCATTTACACCAATCGTGGAGCCTCCGATTGGCGCTTCCGTGTGGGGCGGAAGCTGGTCACCGTGAGCCCGACTGCCGCGCTGCGCGTTAACAATGGGTTGCTCATGCGCGATGCGGCTATTGCTGGGCTGGCGGTTGCCTTGTTGCCGACGTTTTTTTTGGAAACTCCACTGAAGAACCAAACGCTGAAAGTCATTGACGTTGGCGCCGAGCCCGAGGGCGCTACCGTCTTCGTTGCTTACCCGGAAGATCTGCGCTCGTCCGAGAAGATTCGGACACTAACGACATGGTTGCGGCAGGCGTTCGGGGATCCACCCTATTGGGACCAGTGATTTGCCCGTTGCAGCCTGAGCCGACGAGGTTCCCGCATTCGCCGAGATCCGGTTCGCCGTCGAAGGCTACTGACGGCAGCGATCGAGCACGCGTAGCGATACCGGCGCGACGCGGCGTACTACCCACGATCACCTGTTCCGCAGGGCTGCGGGTTAGAATCGGCCCGATCTCGAGGAGAAACCGGCATGATCCTGGGCATGACAACTTTCACCGCCGTCCATGTGCTGTTGAGCCTGATCGGTATCCTGGCGGGGTTAGTGGTTTTGCTCGGACTGCTCACGTCAAACCTGATGAACGGCTGGACAGTGCTCTTCCTTGCAACGACGTTCGCGACGAGCGTAACCGGATTCTTTTTCCCTATCCGCGGCTTCACGCCGGCGCTTGGCGTGGGCATCCTGTCGGTGTTTATCCTCGCCGTGACGATCGCCGTGCGCTATGGCTTCGGCCTTACCGGGGCCTCACGCTGGGTCTACGTCGTCGGCGCTGTGGCGGCGCTCTACCTCAACTCGTTCGTACTGGTGGTCCAGTCGTTCCTTAAGATCCCGGTACTGCATACGCTGGCACCGAGCGGATCGGAGCCGGCGTTTACTGTGACGCAAGGGATCGTGCTGGTCTTCTACGTCGTCACCGGCTTCCTAGGCGTCAAAAGGTTCCGCCCCGTAGCGCACTCGACGTGACGCCCACGGCGCGACTGCGATTACGAATCACACTTTGAGTTGCGTGGAGATGAGAGATGGAAGCTGACTCGGCCGTGTGGCCCGACCTGCCGTATTCGAGCTGGCACGAGACGGCGGCCACCTTGCACCTGTGGACTCAGATCGTCGGTAAGGTCAGATTGTCTCTGACCCCCTGGGTCAACCACGGTTGGCAAGTGCCGCTGTATGTAACCGCGCGCGGCCTGGGCACGTCTCCCATTCCTTTCGGCTCCGAGGTCGTGGAGATCGACTTCGATTTCATTGATCATCGGCTGCTGGCCTGCACCAGCCGGGGCGATGAGCAAGCGTTCACGCTCGAGCAGCAGTCGGTTGCGGACTTCTATTCACGCGCGATCGAGCTGTTAAGCCAAGTCGGTGTCCGGGTGTCGATTAACGATCTGCCATGCGAACTGCCAGACCCGGTGCGCTTTCCGGATGACCGCGCGCATGGCTCGTACGATGCGGACGCGGCCCACCGCTTCTGGCGAGCCCTTGTGCAGATCGATCGTGTCTTGAAGGTCTTCCGCAGCGGCTTTCTCGGCAAAGTGAGTCCGGTGCATTTCTTTTGGGGTAGCTTTGACCTCGCAGTCACGCGCTTTTCGGGGCGGAGGGCTCCGTTGCATCCCGGCGGCATACCCGGGTTGCCGGATGCGGTAACGCGTGAGGCTTATTCCCACGAGGTGAGCAGTGCCGGATTCTGGCCAGGCAGTAAGACGTTTCCGATGGCTGCGTTCTACTCCTATGCCTATCCGGAACCGGAGGGGTTCCAAAGCGCTCCGCTCGCGGCGGGCGCGTATTACGAAGCAACTCTCGGAGAATTCATTCTGCCCTACGACAAAGTTCGTACCTCCGCCGACCCGCAAAGTGCGTTGCTCGAGTTTCTGGGAACGACTTATGAGGCGGCCGCTGCGACCGGCAAGTGGAACCGCGCGGCCTTGGAGTGCGACTTGGGCACGCCAGCGCGGGTTCGCCCCCTGTCGTAGTGAACGGCCCTATTGAGGGCGTTTCGGCGCCGCGTTCTGTGCTGCCCTGGGCTACTAACGCCGGCGCGGCGTCAGGCGAACAGATTCTCGAACGGGGGCTTCGCCGGCGACGCCGGTAATCACACTGCGACTGCGGAGCTTCTGTGGCCCTCTGTGTGGTCACCTTCAGAGAACTACGCCTTTGCTGGTTGCACTCCCCGCAGGTCGGGGGAGCGTTGCACGTCGGCCATGAAACGTGCGAGCAAAGGGGACTTATTGTCCTTTCTCCAGGCGAGAGACAGCTCCTGTGGCAAGTCCATATCAACCACCGACAGAATGACGACGCTCTTAGGACGGCGCCAACGTGCGGTTCCAAGCACCCATCCTACGCCCAGGCCGGTCGCAACCAGACTGAGGATTGTCGCCTCGTCTTTTCCCTCCTGAACGATGATGGGGGACTTCAGACCACCACGAAAACATTCGCGCATCATACGATCGTAGAGTGCGGGGGCCTCGCGCCTCGGAAACCAGACAAACGACGCACTCGTTAGGTCGCGCAGGCGAACCTGCTTGAGCTTCGTCAGAGGGTGGCTCGTGGGGACGGCCAGGTCGATTCGCTCGCTCGCGACCGGACGTCCGTCCAATTCCGCATCGGCTTTCGGCATGTTGAACACGAAACCTGCATCCAGACGGCCGGACCGGATGGCTTCCAACTGCACCAGACTCGGCTCTGGCTGAAGTTGCAGTTCGGCGTCCGGTTGCATCTCCCGGAACCGCCGGAAGGATTCCGGGACCACGCCCCGCCATGACGCACTCTCGGTGAACCCTACGCGCAGCGTTCCTGATTGACCGCGAGCGACGCGTGCGGCGCGTGCCGTTGCTTCGTTTATCTCCTGCAGGATACGACGCGCATCTGCCAGGAACAGCTGTCCGGCCGCACTCAGCTTCACGCCGCGCGGCAGACGTTCAAACAGTTTGAAACCGACTTCCTCCTCCAGGTCCTGAATTTGTCGGGAGAGCGCAGGCTGCGCGACGCGCAGCCTGCCCGCCGCACGCCCGTAGTGCTGCTCCTCCCCGACGGCAAGGAAATATCTTAGATGCCGTAGCTCCATTCCGATACTTTATCGCGATTGCTTCGATAGTAAAGATGTCTTGGACGTATTGGTCGTCCGCTGGCAGATTCCAGCGACGCAGAGGAGACCACACGATCCTCGCAAGCGGCAAAGCGACGTGTCCGCAGACGGCCTCGGCCTGGGGTCGTACGCAGCGGCCAGCGTCCGTAGGGAGACCAGACGTGAAGGCGCTCGTCCTTAACGCGCTCGGCGGCGGGTTCGACTTCGAAGACGTGGACATCGCCGCGCCGATCGGACGGGAGGTTCTCGTGGACGTGCGAGCGTCTGGGCTGTGCCATACCGACCTGCTCTTCGCGACTCACGATTTCTGTCCGAGACCGTCGGTGCTGGGTCACGAGGTCGCGGGCATCGTGACCGCGGTCGGTCCCGACGTGGCGCAAATCCGTGTAGGAGATCACGTCGTCGGTTCGCTCGCGCAGTCGTGCGGAGCGTGCGAGCGCTGCCTCTCCGGCCGCTCCTTCCAGTGCAGACATCCGGAGTCGACGCTGCGCCGGCCGACCGACGCCCCGCGGCTGAGCCGGGACGGGCTTGGGCTGTTCCAGGGATTCGGACTGGGAGGTTTCGCCGAACGGGCGCTGATCCACGAGAACCAGCTCGCGGTCGTACCCAAGGCACTGCCGTTCGCCCAGGCGGCACTACTCGGCTGCGGCGTGGTAACCGGCGCCGGCTCTGTCTTGAACACCGCTAGCGTTAGCGCCGGCGACACCGTGGTGATCTTCGGCGCCGGGGGGGTCGGGCTCAATGCCGTGAGCGGTGCGCGCATCGCCGGCGCGGCGAGAATCATCGCTATCGATATCCAGGCGAAACGCCTGGATGAGGCGCGACGCTTCGGCGCCACGGACACCGTCGACTCGAGCAAGACCCAGCCCGTCGAGGCCGTCCGCGCTCTGCTCCCGCAAGGAGCAGATCACGTCTTCGACTTTGTGGGGCTGAAGTCAGTGGCAGAGCAGGGGCTCGCGATGCTGGGCGTCGGCGGTGGTCTTTACCTGGTCGGAGTGGCGAACCCGGACGTTGAGATCGCCGTTAATGTCGTCAGCGCCATTGGCGGCCAGAAGCGCATCCAAGGCGTGAACTTTGGCTCGACCAACTTCAGGCACGACATCCCGATGTACGCCGAGCTGTATCTGCAGGGTCGGATGAACCTGGATGATCTGGTGTCAAGAACGATTCCATTGCGTGATGTCAATGACGGTTACGCCGCACTCAAGGAGGGCTCACTCAACCGCGTCGTCGTCACGTCGTTCTAGCGGTAAATGCTACGGAGAGACATGCCAATGAATGCCATCCCACAGAGAAACGCGATCAAGACAATCACCACGCACTATATCGATGGTGCATTCACTGAGTCTCATGGCAGGGAGGTCATGGATATTGTCAGACCCACCGATGGCCAAGTCATTGGCCGGGTCACGCTGGGCGATGAGAACGATACGCGACGTGCCATCGCTGCGGCCAAGCGCGCGTTCGCATCGTACGGCCGGACGACCAAAGAGGAGCGATCAAGGATCCTACGCAGGCTGCACGAGGCCGCCTCGGCGCGCATCGATGACTTGACGGCCGCGATGATCGAAGAATACGGCGGCGTCGCTCAATTCGCGAGGCTCATCGTGGAATCCGGTGTTAACGCGTTTCTGGCGGCAGAGAAGGCACTGCAGGAGCTGCCGTTGACGCGCAGCTGGGACAAGACGACGGTCACCTTGGAGCCGGTCGGCGTAGCCGGCCTGATTACGGCATGGAACGCGAACGCACTGTTCCTTTGTCTCAAGCTGGCGTCGGCTGTTTCGGCCGGCTGTACTGTCGTCGCTAAGCCCAGCGAGTTGAGCGCGCTGCAAACGCAGGTGCTGGTTGAGGCTCTGCACGAAGCGCAGCTTCCCAAGGGTCTATTGAACGTTGTCACAGGCCGTGGCAACGTCGTCGGCGCTGAACTTGTACGTAACGCTGACGTCGCCAAGATTTCCTTCACAGGGTCGGTAGCCGTGGGCGAGCAGATCATGCACGACGGTGCGGCGACGATGAAGCGCGTGACTCTCGAGCTCGGGGGGAAGTCGCCTACCATCGTGCTGGATGATGCAGCGCTCGATCAGGCGATCCCGACCGCCCTCGCGATCGCGTTCCTGAATAGTGGTCAAGCCTGTGCCGCCGGGACGCGGCTTCTTGTACCCAGGGCGCAGCTCGATGCAGTGAAGCGGGTCCTACGAGAGGCTATGCACACGATCACCGTCGGCGATCCGGCCGATCCCAAGACCACAATCGGGCCGATGGTGTCGCAGCGACAGTACGATCGCGTGCAATCCTACATCCGCAAGGGCATTGAAGACGGTGCCGAAGTGCTGGCCGGCGGCGAGGGGCATCCCGAAGGCCTCGAGGCGGGTTACTACGTCAAGCCCACGGTGTTCGTCAACGTGAAGAACGATATGACGATTGCCCAGGAAGAGATTTTCGGTCCGGTCCTCAGTGTCATCGCCTACGACGCCGAGGAAGAGGCGATCCGGATCGCCAACGACTCCCGATATGGCCTTCACGCCTGCGTCATCGGAAAAGACCTCCAGCGTGCGCGCCGCGTTGCCTCTCAGATTCGGGCCGGCCGCGTCGTGATCAATGGCATGACAGACGATGCGCAGGCGCCCTGGGGTGGATTCAAGTACTCCGGGGTCGGCCGCGAATACGGCAGGTACGGGATCGAGGCGTTTCTCGAAACTCGCGCCATCCTCGAAGTCTGAGGAGATCTCATGAGCCAGCACGTCGCGATCTCTATCTCGGAAGCTGCCGACCGTCTCGCGATCCGGGAGCTCGTTGAGGCCTACGCGCACTGCGCCGACCGTCGCGACGCGAAAGGTCAGATGGCGCTATTCACCGCAGACACCCACTTCGTGGTGTACATGGACGCCAAGGATCCGAAGCCCTCTCAGGAGCTGCATTCGCGCGAGGAGCTCGCTCCTGTCTTCGCCGAGCTCAATCAATACCAAGCCACCACGCACTTCGTCGGTCAAAGCACGGTCTTTACATTGACGCGCGACCGGGCTACCGGCGAAGCCTACTGTCTGGCGCATCACGTCACCGTCAACGCCGGAAAGCGAAGGCTTATGGTTGCCTCGCTCCGCTACAATGATACGTTCGTCAAGCTGGACGGCGCGTGGCTGTTTGCGGAGCGCCTGCTTTACGTGGACTGGGTGGACGAGCGCGCCCTGGCATGAAGCGACTCGTAATTGCAGGCGCGACAGGCATGGTTGCCGCACTCTCCTTCACCGGCACTTCCGCACTCCTGGGGGGATGCACGCCAGCCGCGTCGCAGGTGACGGATCATTTCGACGGCCAGCGCTTTCACAATCGCGAACGCTTCCCCGATCCTACTTTCTGGGAAGAGGTAAGGATTGCTTGGACGTTGAGAACCAAAACCAAGAATTGGCCAGATCATTTCCAGACGCAACCCGCTGAGCTGCCCAAGGATCCCGTGCTCCACGGGATCAGGGTTCTTTGGGTCGGCCACGCTGCCGTTGTCATCCAGACGCCAACGTTGAACATCATTACCGACCCGGTGTTGTTTGATTCCATCGGTCCCACGCTATCCCCGATCAGGACCGTAACTGACCCTGGAGTGACCGTCGGCGGGCTTCCGCGGATTGACGTCATCCTAATCAGCCACAACCACTACGATCATCTGGATCTTAGGTCCATACACGCGATCGTTAATCGACAAGCAGGCAGCGCGCCAACGGTGTTGGTCGGACTTGGAGTTGGCAAGTTGCTGAAGCAGGAAGGCATCTCATCGGTCTCGGAATTGGACTGGGATCAACCTGTCACGATCAAAGACACGAAGTTCGTCTTTCTTGAGGCGATCCATACATCCCGCCGCGGCGCGTGGGACACCAACAAGACGTTGTGGGGGTCATTTCTTATCGACTCCCCTGAAGGGCGAATCTACTTTGCCGGGGACACAGCATACGGCAAGCACTTCAAACACCTATATGAAAAATATGGTGCACCTAAGCTAAGTCTGCTGCCGATTGGCGCTTATGAGCCTCGGTGGTTCATGTATCGCATGCATATGAATCCCGATGAGGCGGTGCTCGCGCACATTGATCTACACAGTGAACACTCTATTGCCATCCATTTCGGTTTGATTGATAACGCGGCAGAGAGCTATACGGCTCCAGTCGATGACCTTGCCGTCGCTCGTAACGCCCATGGGATTGCGGCGGAAAACTTTGTCGCCCCGCACATCGGGCAGATTTTTGAATACTAGAGACATGAACGCCTTTACCGAGCTCTCGGAGCGTAAATGAACATCCCGACGGCCGGCCAGACACGTCTTGTCATCGTCGGCGCCACAGGCATGGTCGGCGGATACGCCCTGCGTTACGCGCTCGAGCACCCCGCCGTGGCACGCGTGACTTCCATAGGGCGTAAGAAACTTGGCATCTCGCACCCGAAGCTGGACGAGATCGTACATCGAGACTTCGCGGATTGCTCCGCACTCTCAGAACCACTCTCAGGTCAGGACGCAGCGGTCTATTGCATCGGCGCGTATACCGGGGCGGTGCCGGACGCGGTGCTTCGCAAGGTAACCGTGGACTACACGGTCGAGTTCACCCGAGTTCTCCGCGGCAGGAGCCCCGACGCGGCGTTCTCATTCTTGAGCGGAAGTGGCGCGGACCCCACGGGACGAAGTCGGATAGCCTTTGCACGCTACAAGGGAGCGGCGGAGAAGGGGCTGCTGGCGGCCGGGTTCCCCTGCGTCTACATCTTCCGCCCCGCGTACATCTACCCCGTGGAGCCGCGGAAGGAACCGAATTTCAGCTATCGCCTGTTGCGAGCGATCTACCCCGTGTTTCGGGTCCTGCTCCCCAAGCAGGTGATTCGAGCCGACGACCTGGGCCACGCCATGGTGGAGGTCACCCTCAGGGGAAGAGGGGAGCACGGCGGGGTGGTTTTGGAGAACCGTGACATTCGCGCCATGGTGGACGCATGAGTGAAGCTCTGGCGAGCTATCGCGACGAGGCGGTGCGCGAGTCCAAGCATCCTGTTCTGCAGCTCCAGGAGGTTTCACCTGGCGTAGCAGCGGCTTCTTGCGCGCGCTCATCTCACGGCGGTCCCTGACCGGCACGCCCGGCAGTGCGATTGGGACTCAGAGAGAACAATGGATGTCGCGTACGTTTCCGCGATGGCTGCACTGGTTGGGTCGGTTGTCGGCGGACTGACCGCCGGTGGCACGACCTGGCTGTCACAACGAGCGCACGCACGCGCCGGACAAATGGCTCATGAAGCGGGGCTCCGCGAAGAGCTGTACAGGGACTTCATCACCGCGGCTTCAAGAGCGTACAGCGATGCTATTCTGAACAGCGAGCCGCGGATACCGAAGCTCGTGTCCCTCTACGCCATGATCAGCCGGATGCGCATTGTGTCTTGGCCACGTACGATCGAGTGTGCGGACAAGATCATGCTAACCATCATCGATACGTATTTCTCACCAAATCGCTCCGTGCTCGAGCTGCGTGACCTGGTCAGGGTTGGGTCGGGTATTGATCCGCTCAGGGACTTCAGCGAGGTGGCTCGCGAAGAAATGCGCCTGTTTAAGTGCCGGTAGAACAGACGGCGTGATCCAGGACACCGGCAGGTTCCGGCGGGGCTTCGCGCGTTTGTCGATGTGCTAAAGGAGTAGCGCCCCGGCGTTAGCGGTTTTTTAGCGGCTGCCCACAAAATCGGGTTCCTGCGGAAGGCAAAGCTCGCGCCATAGTCGCGCCCGGCGCGCTTTGTCAGGGGCTGGTCGGCTTACCATAAATGCGCTTCAGGCCACCTGCTCGCAGGCAGAAACCTCTCTTCTGCAACCCAAGAGGCGCTGGAGTATCCTGTTGTGCCGCATAGAACAACTCGAAGATTCAGGCTGATGGATGCATCAAGAGCAACTTTTAACCGGCAACAGCCTTGCAGCGGGTTGCGCGGGTCGAACCCGGCTAAGGTTCGAAAGCAGGAAGGGGAGGGCCCCAGGTGATCATCTCTTCGTCGCAAGCCGACTATCCATCCCTCGCACGGGCACAGCGCATTTCCGAACTGCTGCGCACGGCGGCGCTCAGTCCAGGAGACGCTGCGCGGGAATTGGAGATCGATGAGTTGACTGTACGCGGCTATTGCACGGGTCAGCCGGTGCCGCGGCATGTCACGCTGGCCATTGAGCGTCTGGTTCATCTCCGAACCATTAAGGTCTATCACATCGCCAAGGCCGAGGACGCGGTCGCCGTTTTGCATAATGGCTTCCGCGACGGCGTGGACAGCGGAGTGCGAGTTTCAAACAGGTTGTTGATCCATCTGTCGCACATGAATCCGAATGACATGGCGTGTTTTCAGATGAAAGTCTCCAAGGAATGGCTGCTGCGGTACGAGTGCAGCGATAAAGGGCACGGTTATCGCGAATTCCTGGTGCCTGCGTTTGAACTCAACGTCTTTCCGCGTCGGCGACTCCCCGACAAGGAATGGCTGTCAATGCCGTGGGGCCCTTAATCCGTTCGGTTTGGTATCGCATCATGTGCTCGCCGGAAGGTCTTGCCGGCGTGTGCGCTTCGACTCCCTGGCGATCCGCTGGTCGACGGTTCGATTCCGTCACGTCCCAACTCCTTTGGAACCCCGCGACGTGCGCCTTTGTACCTCAACTTCAACTTTCACGTGGCGCACGCCGCTTTCGCTAAGAAGGTCGGGATTGGTCCACATTTCCCTCCGGGCGAGCCGCTTGAGTGCCCGCTCGAGTGTCCTGTCATCTCGGGAGAGGCGGCGACATGTGTCACTCACAGGCTCTGATGCTGTGGGCAATTCCGGTGTGCTGTTGGAATCGACCGCGCGGTTGACTTCTTGCTGCACGAGAGACGGGATTGAAGAGTTATCCTGGCCGGCTTCGCGTGCGCGCGTCACCTCTTGGTCGGAAACAGGCACCACAGCTGCGGAGGCGAAGCTCGAGCGCACTTGCACGGCGACCTGCTTCGCAGAGTTCGGGTCGCCGAAGAAACCCAGCCGAAGAAAATAGCGGGAACGACCCTCCCGGCGACTCTCTGTCGCGTAGAGCGTATTTGCTTTGAATATAGCGAGCGATGGCACACGGCTGAGGTCGATCGGCTGCGCCGACCACTGGAGCTGCACGGCAAAGGAGACCGGTGCGCCCTGAACAACAGCCTCTTTCAAAGCGTGCCGAGTACCCGTGTCCTCGGGGCGGAGCAACGCGATCTGATCGCAATTCCTCTCATCAACGTTGTCTCGGCCTCGGACAACACCGCGCGTGTCCAGAATTTTCAGGACCTGTGTGTCGCTCAACGATTTATCTTCGGTCGCCGTAAGGTCGCTCTTCTGGGTAACCCTTGGTTGAGCATCAGCGACCTGAGACGCGGGTGCCTCGGCATTGGACGGTCGCAAAAACGCGGTCGGCGCGATGGTCGCGATCGCGTTCGGGAAACGGCCACGTACGCCTTCCACCCACTTCTCGGCATCCGCCAGCGTCTCGAAGTACCCCATGTGGAGGTACGAATGCTCATGGCCATCCGGCTCACACTCACGACTCGTGAAGAATGTGAAGGGCTTCAGCTGCGGTGATTCGGGCGGCCGAATGGACACAGGTCCAGGCAGCCGGCACAAGGTGAGCATGAAATGGCCAGTCGCAGACCGGGCCCCATGCTGTGGATTGGTGTTCGACCACCCAGCGGGTCGTGCAGATGTAGATGACATAAGCTCTCCCTGAAGCGAACGTTCGAATCACGGTCGGGAGAGCGCTCGGACCTAATGCAGGCAGGCTTGCACGCTCACACCTGGGGTGGAGAGTGGCAACCCCGCTGTCTTAGGCCGTTACGCCCTTAGACCGGTGGCTTTGCGTCCCCGCCTTTCGAACGGGTTTGCCCTTGTCGGTACCAGGCGCGGTCTCGTGGGTGTCGCCATTTGGAGTCGTGTTATGACTCGCAGAATGGAGCACATCGCGAGATCGCGTTGTCATAAGGATGGGCGCTTCGGGATCATATGTCTAGCGATATGGCACGAAAAGGTCGCAGCGAGCGCTTCCGAAGCAGCCATTCGACTCGGACCTCGAACGTGCGCCTCAGTCCTCCACCAGCGGCAGGGCGATGTAGGAAGCTTCCTTAGCCGAGTGATACACCCGCTGCGTGGCCTTCCGGTAGTCCTCAGACCTGGCCGAGAAGATGTTGGGAACAAAGGTCTGGGGGTTTCGGTCGTACAGCGGAAACCAACTCGACTGCACCTGCACCATCAGGCGGTGGCCCGGCAGGAACACGTGATTGTTCGGCGGGAGCTTGAATTCATAGGCGAGAGGTTGGTTTGGCTTGATGGGATTGGGCGTGACGAAACTTTCCCGGTAGCGCCCCCGCAGAATGTCCATGCCTACGGCGAGCTGATAGCCGCCCATCTCCGGTTGCGCATACACCTCGTCCGGATACACATCGATGAGCTTGACCACCCAGTCGCTATCTGTACCGCTAGTGGAGGCCACCAGGTGCACCACCGGCTGGCCGATGATCCGCAGGGGTTTTGTTAGCACGGCCGAAGTGAAGGTGATGACATCAGTGCGGCCGGAGGCCTCGCGCTGATCATCGGTCAGCCATTGCTGCCAGGTCTGCCCGGGCGCGTAGCCGACCTGCTGAATGGGCCGCGCGCGGAACGGCACGGGACGCGCGGGATCCGAGACGTATTCCGTAAAGGCCGCTCCGCCGGCCGGCGCCTCGAACCCCAGCTTGTTACCCGGCTGCAGATACAGCGCCGTTGTGCCGTGGGCACAACCGGACTCGCAGCTCACCGGCCAACGATCCAGGCGGCGCCACTCGTTGGTGCCGGTCTCGAACGCCGTCACCGGGGCCACATCCGCTGCCGGTGCGCCGTCCTTGAGATACTGCGCCAGGAATGGTCGGAGCACGTTCTCGCGGAACCAGCGCGAGGTGTCGCCGCCGAAGCGCAGGTTCCCCAGACTGCTGCCGTCATCGATGGCCTGGCCGTGATACCACGGCCCCAACACCAGCTTGACCATGTTGCCGCTCACGTCCTTCGGCTTGATTGCCTTGTACACAGCAATCGCGCCGTAGCTGTCCTCGGCATCCCACAAACTGTGAACCAGCATTACCGGGACCTTGAGCGGCTGTGTGGCCAGCAGCTTGTCGACGGCCTGTTCGCTCCAGAAGGCATCGTAGGCTGGATGCGCCACGATCTTGTTCCAGAAGCCGATCTGCTGCATGCCATGGCTGCGTCCCAGCTCGCCGGCAGAGCCTGCCTGCAGAAACAAGTCGTAGTCATCGTGATAGCTCGACCACCACTTGATTGTGTTATCGCGGCTCGCCTCCTGCTCATAGATGTACTGTGCGTTCTGCTCGCGGAAGGCACCGAAGTGAAACCAGTCATCGCCCATCCAGCCATCCACCATCGGGTTCATGGGCACGGAGACCTTTAGCGCCGGGTGCGGATTGATCAGAGCCATCAGCGGCTCGAAACCGTCGTAGGAGATGCCTATCGTTCCCACCTTGCCGTTGCTCTCCGGGACGTTTTTCACGAGCCAATCGATGGTGTCGTAGGTGTCGGTGGCATCGTCGACCGGCGTCGGGTTCTGTGGGCCGTGCACCGGGCGGTTCATCACGTAGTCGCCCTCCGAACCGTACTTGCCACGTACGTCCTGCATGACGCGGATGTAGCCGTCCTCGAGGATCACGTCAGTAGCGTTGTCGTAGCCTTGCAGCATCGGACCCAAGTGGCCGCTATGCGTATGGCCGGTGAGTTCCTTTGCCTCGTAGGGCGTGCGGGTGAGCAGCATGCCCACGTGCGATGCCCCCTTGGGCACCATGATGATGGTGTGGAGCTTCACGCCATCGCGCATCGGAATCATGACGTCGCGAAGGTCGTACTCCCAGCTGTCGGTGACAGGAGAGAAGTGGCTCGGAGTTTCGCTCGGGTACTGCGGGTAAAGAGGCTTTGGCGCATCTTCGGCGCGAAGACCGCTGCTGGCGACGAGAACAAGAGCGATGAGTATCGTAGCGAACCTGGTTTTCATGGCATCCCCTGCTAGCCTTGTGGGGATACTCTAGCGGTAAACCGGGCCGGCAGGCATTTGAGCCCTCGCCGAAGCGGCGATAGGCGTACCGTGTTGTCAGGATTTTCATAGATAGCGCCCTTGAGATGCCAAGAGCTCCCAACACGCTCCCGCCATAGCCGCCATAGTAGAGCGGAGAATTCGCGGGGGAACAGCGTCACCGCTGCCAGCGCGTCGACGCGCCTAGCTCCTCGGTCCATTCGTGTCTGATCAATGCGTTGCTGCAATTCGTGCACGGCTGGCCGAGCGGCGGAACGTCGAGCACGCGACCGTTCAGATCGAAGAGGAAGGCTCATGCGAGATACCAGCGTGTGGTCCGCTACCGTAACTGATGCACTTCCGCGTTCCGCTACGCCCTGTCTAAATGCGTCTTAGCGCCTCCGCTTGATTTACATAGCTTCGCCTTCTATATGATGCCGGCGCCGAGTCTTCCGTCGATATAGCGCGAACTGGTGCCAGTCTCGAGGACTCCATGAAGCCGCATGTGATCATGCATATGATGTCCAGCATCGACGGCCGCATCGTTACAACGGGCTGGCCAAAAAATCTCGACGTCGGTGACCTCTACGAACGAGTCCACGCGGATCTTCGCGGTGACGCCTGGATCGTCGGTCGAGCCACGATGGCCGAGTTCGCGGCAGGCGAACCTCGGCCAATTAGCGCTGAGAAGCGCTTTCCCCGCGAGACTTGGAAGGCACCGAAGGCGGAGAAAGGCCCATACGCCATTGCCTTCGATCGTCGCGGAAAGCTGCACCTCAACAAGGGTGACGTGAACGGTGACCCGCTGATCATCGTTCTGATCACGAACGTGTCCGACGACCACTTGGCCGAACTCAGGCGGGACAGCATCTCTTACATCTTCGCCGGCACCGAGGATGTCGATCTTGCGCGTGCGCTCGCCACCCTCAAGAACGAGTTCGCGATCGAGCGGCTGCTGTTGGAAGGCGGCGGCGGGATTAACGGCGCGTTCCTGTCAGCACAGTTGATCGACGAGATCAGCCTTCTTGTGATGCCGGTCGCTGACGGGGCCGAGGGCACGCCGACCCTTTTCGACCGGATCGCTGGCTCCGCCAGAACGCTCAAGCTCCGATCGGTGACAAGGCTTGAGCCTGACATCCTGCATCTTCGGTATCAGGTGACGTAGTGTCCGCGCTTCGCGGTCGAACCAACACCTCAGAGCCCGTTCGTGACTAAGCCGGATAGTTCAACTGCGCCTGCACATGCGCTGTACTCGTATTTGCTGGGCGAAACGGGGTTGTGGGGGACAACAATCTGCATGTGCCGTTGCTGCTCAAGCCGCCCCTCATTGCGTGCCACCCGGTTGCAATGGCTTGAGATAAGAAGCCGGCGCTTGCATCCCAGCGGTGGAGGTTTCGGCATTTGAAGCCCGTCCCCACCGATCCAGCCGTGCGCGAATCTTTGCGGCATCGCACAAGATTCGGGGGTCAACGTGCCCCTTCCGGCCGGCGAGAGTGGCCTCCAATTTGCGCCCGGACCTGACTGAGGCTAAGCAGCCCTGCGTCCGCGGGACTCTCCCCTTGGGGTTTTTCCAAGGGTGTATCATCCAAAGTCCCCGCGATTCAAACTAACGAGACCACGGGGTTGTTAACACGGCTCACACTAGCAAGGGGATTCCTATGCGAGTTGGTCAACTTTATATTGCCGTTGCCGCGATAAGCTGCTTCGCAGCGAGTTCGCCAGGCTTGGCTCAGCAACCGTCAGAAGTTGTGGTCGAAGCACCGCACGTGGAAGCGACGACGGTGAAAGGGGTGCCGGCGCTCTCGATTGTTTACAAGGTCAGCTACGCAGATCTGAACATCGGCACAAACTCGGGGGCCGATGAGTTGAAGAAGCGCATCAAGGACAGCGCCACCCAGGCTTGTGCGCAGCTCAAGAAGCTTTATCCGACCTCTGTTGAAACCGATCCGCCCTGCGTCAAAGCTGCGATCAAGAACGGGATGGCGCAAGCCAACAAGGCAATTGCCGCCGCGGAGCAGGCCGCAAAATAGAACGGCAAGCGCAGAAGCAGACGGCGCGTCGATTAATCCAAGGTCTACGCACCGTCGACTGCGCTGTGAAGCGCCCGCATGCGTGCGGGCGTTCTTTCCCGACACGGGCTCACCAACCCGCGCCGTTGCCCGTGGCTTAACGATTCGCTGGCGAGCGGACACTCGCCGGGAGCCTGGATTGGCCCTGCTCGATCTGCCCTGAGACTATCTCGGACCCTCCGCAATCCATCGTAGGGGCGAGCATGTCCTCGGGGTCTCGAACTGAAAACGTGCAGCGTTTGCCGGGCTCGCTCACCGCACCGGCTCGTAAGTTGCGGCGAACACCTCGGCTCTGCAGGGATACACGTCGCCTTTCACGCCGCGAATAATCCAGTCCGTGAGATCGGCGCGCAGCGTGCCAGCCGGTGTCGGGATGAGCATGTGCGGCCTACCGCGGTGCTCCCCGGTGCGGTGGGCTCCGGTTTCAATGTCCTCGTAAAACCATTGTGGGGCGATCCATGCAGGCAGTTCCTCGCACTGTCCGGCCGGCATGAACTGCCATGCCTCTACAACGAACGGTTTCCTGCGCCAGTGGCTCACCGCAGCTCCGGTGCGATGGAGGCACGAAAGCCCCGCCGATACTCGGCGACCTTCGGCATCCGGTTCACAGATATTTAGCTTACTCCGCCGACGAAAGCACCGCCCGCGATTGACAACATTTTCTTGCCGCTACCACGCGGACACGGGGGCCGCCGCGCTGGAGCAAGGGGCGGGTTTCGGCCCAAAACCGGTCACTGGCGTTGCTGGAATGGCTGCCCGAGAGCAGCCACTCACGCCTTACGGTAGGCTGTGGGGCACTAACCAAGAGCCTTTGAATTCCAACCTGACCCATTGGCTGGTCGCAAAACCCACCCGAAACATGGTCTGCCTTCCGGACATTCGCCCCTTCCTTTACGATAAAGGCCATGCGAGCTGAAATGGGCGGGCAGGTCGCTGTCGCGCTTTACGTGGTGGCAATGGCAGCCGTCATAGTCGGTGTGGATTTCGCGTTCTTCAGAAACCGATTCTGGGAACGGCTGACAGTGAATATTGGCATTGTCTTGGTGTTCGCAGCTTTCTACTTGAGATTCCTCAGGCGTCCATGAACAAGGAGCGACGCCCTTTTTTTGCTCCGATGGATGATGAGCGCTTCCCAAACCTACTTTCCGATCCACGGTGAGCGCGTCGCGGCGCATCGTAGTCACTGAGCTGCTCGGGGAGACATCCGTATGTTTTCCGGGGTCGTGTAAATCGTGTCCTCGACGCCGAAGGCGGTGCTGGTCACCACGCCCGGCAGCTTGACCGTGTACATGTTTCCCTGCTGGCCGAGGATCTCGCCCTCGGTCCACTTGCCGTTGAAGAGCGCCTGAACACGGTCGTGGACGTCGTACTGCCCCGCCGCGTGGTCCTCAGCAGTGAGCTTGCCGACCCGGCGAACCTCCATCGGCCACATTTTCGAAACGTCAATCCCGACGTCCATGTGGACGAGGTAAAAATTGCCATGAATCTCGGTGACAGTGCCTTCCTGCCAGCCGTTGGTGAGAATGCGCACGCGATCCCCGACCTTGAATCCGCCCGGACCCGTGCCGGGAGCAGGCACAGCCAGCGCTGCGCGCACGGCGGCCTGAGCTTCTGCCGCCGTCTGCACGTGGCAGCGCGGCAGTAAGGTCATCACCTGCGCGTAGGTGGACTTGCCATGCATAAATGGCCGGCCGTTATTGAAGGATTGAGTGTCGCACGTGTCGTTCGGCTGGTTGCCGGTGCAGGACAAAACCTTGATGCTGAACGGAGGCTGACACTGATAGACGGTATTCAGCTGCAGTGTCTGGGCCATGAGCTCCGTAGCCGCCAGGCACAACGCCCCTGCTGCGACAAGGATGGAAAGTAGTGAGACACGCATCGGAGGTCCTCCGCTGTTTCCGCCGGGCCAGTGCGAGAGCGCTGGCTCGGCTGGGTTGAGGTCATACAGCTGCTCGCAGCCGCGCGCGCCGATGGCCGCGGACAGCACATCAATTGGCCGCGCATCGAGATGCTCTCGCGCTTCGGCGGGACCCGGATCGAGGACGACTGGCGGTCACGCGCTCAGGGCGCGAGAAACCTGACCCGCGCCGCCTCGATTCGCTGCAGTGAGGCCCGCGGCGCCCGGCCGCGGGCCTGCCGGACGTGCTGTCAGAACGGCGGCCGCATGTTCCACTTCCCGCCGCGGTCCTTGTCGCGGTAGAAAAACCCGCCCGGGACGTTCGCCCACATGCCCGCAAGCTGGTTGCGGGATGCCACTTGCAAGTCGTACGTGCAGTGGAAGCCCTGCTCGGTGGGCTTGTCGCAGGCCTCCTTCTTGAAGAACGTGATGCTCACGGGATCGGAGACCGTTACGCCGGGCGGGTGATTCATGGCGTACAGCAGGGCGTCCTTCATGTCGGCTTCGCTCGGCTCCTGTCCGGAGGCCGAGCCGCAGCCGACGAGCGCAAAGAGCAACGCAAGACCGAAGGCAAAGGGCCCGATACGCGAACGCATGGCTGACTCCTGTTATTGTCTGCCGGAGGATCCGGCGGCGGTTTTTTCTAGCTGTCCTTATACCCCTCGCGCGCGCCGACGCAAAGGGGGAGACACCCGGAACGTTACTTCCGGGCGAGCAGGTCGCGGCCTAGCCTGGTTCGAGGCTTCGAGCACCCTGTAGACCGTTCCTGTACCCACCCGGAGCTGTGCCGCGATAATGCGGATCGAGTGGTTCTTGCTGCGCGGCCCAACGATAGTTGCGCGGACGGCTTCATTGAGGTTTGTGGGCCGCCCAAGTCGTGTCCCGTTCCGGCGTGCTCGGTCGATCCCGCTTTCACTCTTTCCCGCATCAATTCTCGTTCGTACTCGGCCAAAGCGCTAAATACGGAGAAGGCTAGGTTGCCAGCAGGTGTACTCGTGTCGATAGCTTGCCGATGAAGGTAGAAATCGACACCGACGGGGTGTTGTTCGTTGACGGTCTGGACGAGGTGTTGACGGGAGTGCCCAAGGCGATGGATAGAAGAGAACCTGAAGCCGGTATATGAGGAGGTGAAGAAGCAAGGCTGCTCAGCGATTACAAAGTCTGGAACAACGTGACAACGAATCGGGCGGACCATGATCGAAGCAGGAAAGAAGCGCAGTGCGATACGCGAAGTGGTGGCGAGCAAGCTAGCGCGAGGTGACGCCGAAGTAAGAGTCGAAGCGGAACTGGAATGAAACCGGGGGCCCCGAATGTTTGTTCCAAAGCTTTCGGGGCTTGCCGTTAATGGGTGGCGGAGTTCCTGCGACCGCTTGGACCGGTAGTCGGGTTAGGCGTACCCGACCAATAGCCGCCGTGCCCGACCGGCAGAAACGGGTCTAGAGCCGGCGGTGGAGCACATGGAAATAGCGGCCATTACGATCATCGTTGGCCGATCAGGAAGGGCATAAACTCTTTGCAAAGCAGGGGATTCGATTATGAACATTCGCGACGCTAGTAAGGCGGATTCGCAGATGTGCGGCCGCATCCTGTATGACGCGTTCAGAGACCTCGCGGAACGACACAACTTTCCGCCAGACTTTCCCTCTGCCGAAGCCGCAACCGGTCTCGCGTCGATGCTGATCGGCACTCCGGGATTCTACGGCGTAGTCGCGGAAGATGCTGGAAAGATCGTCGGTAGTAACTTTATGGACGAGCGTTCGCCGATATTTGGGATCGGTCCGATCTCTGTCACTCCGGGAGTGCAAAATCGCGCCATCGGGAGACGCTTGATGGATGCCGCGCTCGATAGGGCAGCGGCGCAGAAAGCCGTAGGGATCCGTCTCGTACAAGCGGGCTACCACAATCGCTCGCTTTGTCTCTACACAAAGCTCGGATTTGTTACCCGCGAACCGCTGTCGCTCTTGCAAGGTCCCAAGCTGAATGCCAAGTTTGCTGGTTATGATGTCCGGCCGGCTGCAGATCGCGATGTTGAAGCGTGCAACAAGCTGTGCCGCGAAGTTCATGGCTTTGATCGGGATCGCGAGCTGCGGGATGCAATCCACGCGCACTCCGCCAGTGTGGTCGAGCATTCAGACGAGATCACGGGCTATGCGACATCGATTGGCTTCGTTGCCCATGCCGTCGCCAAGACAAATCAAGATTTGAAGGCGTTGATTGGTGCCGCAACAGAATTTCCCGGCCCGGGGTTCCTGTTACCAACGCGGAACCATGAAGTGTTCGGATGGTGCTTGAACCGCGGGCTCAAGCTCGTCTTTCAGATGACGTTGATGAGCATTGGCCTGTACAACGAACCTGCCGGCGCTTACTTGCCGTCGATTCTCTACTGAAAACTGTCGACAAAAGACCAATTGGTAGCGGGGGCCTGCTACACGAATATCCGCAGGAGGAGGGCGCTGCGCCGGGCGGCCTGAAGTGGTAGCGGGGGCGCGCTATGTCTATTGCTTACACCCCCGGTCCTGCACCGCGTGAAGGTGAGGGCGGCGGCGCCCATTGGTTAAGCTCCGAGTTGGATCAGGCGGCTGTCGGCCACGAGCAGCCGTTCAGCCCATCGAATTGGGTTCCCTAAACCGGTCGTTCCTCGACGCCGAACCCGCTTGGTTGCCAACCCCGAAGGCATCCGCGACGATGCCGCACAAGCGGGCGGGGGATCGGAAATGGCCGAGGGCGGTGGCGACGAGAAGGCGAGCGGCACTACGCCCTCCGTCTTCATTAGCTACGCCTCGCAGGACGCGGCTGTTGCCGCTGCCTTAGTCGAGGCGCTAGAGCGGCACGGCATCCCATGCTGGATCGCGCCGCGGGATGTGAAGCCGGGCGCCCAGTATGCTGATGCCATCGTCCGTGCAATCAACGAGGCGAAGGCCGTCGTGCTGGTGCTCTCGGGGAGTGCCGTGAGCTCATCGCATGTGGCAAGGGAAGTCGAACGGGCGGCCTCCAAACACAAGCCCATCATCGCGTTTCGGATCGATTCTGCACCGCTTGTTCCGGCACTCGAATATTTCCTGAGTGAATCACAATGGATCGACGTGGTGAAGCTGGGGATGCTGGCGGCGTTAGCCAAGCTTTCGGAAGCCGTGGGGCAAGGGTCGGGGCTGACCGTAGCCGCGGCTTCCGTGGCACATCCCAAGTCACCTCGTAACCGGATTCTGTTCGCGGCAGGAGTCGCCGTCGTCGCCGTGGCGCTCGCCGCGATATGGGCCGACAAGGTATGGATATCGAAGCGCGTGCCGGCGTCTCAACCGGTGGCCTCCGCCGCCCCGCAGAGCACTGGAGCGGCAAGTTCGACGCCGGCTACCGAGGCTGCCTTCACCCCGCCCCCGCACTCGATCGCGGTGCTGCCGTTCGTGAACATGAGCGGGGACGCGAGCCAGGAATATTTCTCCGACGGACTGACGGAGGAATTACTCAATTCCCTTTCGCGAATCAACGAGCTGCAGGTCGCCGCCCGCACCTCGGCTTTCTCGTTCAAAGGCAAAGACACCGACATCGGCACGATCGCACGCAAACTGAACGTCGCAGCAGTGCTCGAAGGGAGCGTCCGGCGCTCGGCGCATACCGTGCGCATCACCGCGCAGCTCATCAACGCGGTCACGGGATTTCACCTCTGGTCGCAGACCTATGACCGCAATCTGGGAGATATCCTGGCGCTGCAGACCGAGATTGCGAATGCAGTGGCGAGCGCGCTCAAAGTAACCCTTCTCGGTGACGAGGCGGCGAAGATCGAGGTCGGAGGGACACACAACGCAGCCGCGTTTGATGCCCATCTTCGCGCTTTACAGGCCTACTGGAAGGTTCGTAACGCAAAAGAATCCCAAGGGGTCCTCGCAGGCTTTACGGAAGCGATCCGCCTGGACCCGGACTACGCTGTCAGCTACGCAGATCGGTCGATGGCACTCGTGGCCTTTGCCACGCAATGGGCCGTAACGGCCTCAGCCGTCCCCATCGCCCTGGACAAGGCGCTGGCGGACGCACGCAAGGCCGTCGCTTTGGCGCCCAACTTGAGTGAAGGCCACTTAGCCCTGGCCGTCGTTTACGCGTCTCTTCTTCGCGAGTTCATGCATACCCTTGAGGAGTACGAGCGCGCGCTGGCGCTTGCGCCCGGCAATGTACGAGTGTTGCGAGACTACGGTGCGTTTGCGGTTAACATGGGTCGGACGGACTCAGGACTCAAATCGATTCGTCGAGCTGCAGAGCTGGATCCGTTGAACGCGAATTCCTATACATATCTCGGCGCTGCTCTGTTGGCCCTGCGGCGCTACGAGGAGGCCATAGCGGCTTACAAGGAAGCTCTGGCCGTCGGAGGAGACCCCGGGCCAGCCGCTATCGGGGAAGCTCATTACCTGCTCGGTGACCTTCAAAGCGCTCGCACCTCCTGTGAGGAGAACGCCCGAGAGACCGTCGATGTCCAGATTTGCTTGGCGTTGACTTACGACAAGCTCGGACGGCACGCCGATGCGGAAGCCGAACTCGCGAAGTTCAAGGCAACCGCAGGCGATACCGGAGCCTATGGGTACGCCGCGATCTATGCACAGTGGGGCCACACCGCCAAAGCACTCGAGTGGCTGGAGACCGCCCTGCGGCTGCGGGATCCGAGCCTGGAGTCTCTGAAGACCGAGCCGCTCCTGGACCCCTTGCGCAAGGAGCCGCGCTTCCAGGCGATTGAGCGGGAGTTGAAATTTCCCACCTAAGAGCCTGGTGACAGCACGCCGGATTGGATACTCCAAACCTGCCGTTCGTGACCGTCGTAAAAGGGTCAAGACGAGACAGCCGCATCCTTAGTAGGATTCGCCGGAACTGCGGACCGATCGGGTGGTGCAACCCGGTGCAAACCGTAGTCCTTCCGGATTTGGGGGTGACATTTTATTCCGATGACATGGGTGACACTTTTCGGCATTTGCGGAGGGTGCGCAGATGCCGTGGCGGGAGTGTCAC
>Ga0210393_10000312_pt1 | contig 44307 bp, 50 predicted proteins | sample IncBWC27OmetaG_FD_160068 | JGI IMG/M metagenome (GOLD analysis project Ga0210393, IMG submission 160068) | Forest soil microbial communities from Barre Woods Harvard Forest LTER site, Petersham, Massachusetts, United States - Inc-BW-C-27-O ... | reverse complement strand
GCAGGAAATCCATCCCGAGCGCCTTGACGTCGAGCGGAAAATGCGGCGCGTAGTGGACGGCATCCACCACCAACAGGGCCCCGACCTCGGCGGTGAGGCGCCGTGCGAGCGCGATGTCGTTGACGGTGCCGAGCGCGTTCGATGAGGCGCCCACGGCAAACACCTTGGTCCGCGATGTGATCTTGGCCGCCATGTCGTCCAAATCCAGCTGCCCGGAGCAGAGCAGGCGCACTTCTTGAATGACCATGCCGTGCTCTTGCAAACGCAGCCACGGGCCGCGATTGGCCTCGTGATCGAGCTGGGTAATGAGAATCTCATCGCCCTTGTTCAAGGTACGGCCGATGGCGGCGCTCAGCGCGTAGTTGAGCGTGGTCATGTTCTGGCCGAATGAGATGCAGGCCGGGCTCTGCGCCCCGAGAAAAGCCGCCACACAAGCGCGCGCCAGATCCATGCGCCGATCGACTTCCTGCGAGGGCGCGAATTTGCCGTGCGTGTTGACGTTGCAGGCGGCGTAGAAATCGCCCATGGTATCGATCACGATACGCGGGACCTGGCTGCCGCCGGGCCCATCGAGAAACGCCAGCGTCATGCCCTGCCGCTCCCGCGTCAGCGCGGGGAAGTCTCTGCGGCAGCGAAGAGAGTGTTCGTCTGTAAATGCCATCGTAAAGTATGCCAAGCGCGAGACGTGTGTGGCAAGAAGGAAGATCAAAATGAAATTTTCGCCGCTGGTAGATCGGGTCAAGGGCGAGAGCGTGGCGGCGTGGACGATCCACACCGAAGCGCGCGAAGCGAAATTGCGCGGCGAGGATGTCATCGTGCTCAGCATTGGGGATCCGGAATTGCAGACGCCCCCGGCCGTGCTCGAGCGGGCAATCGACACGCTGCGCGCCGGCGACATTCGCTACACGCCCGCGGCCGGCCGCCACAGCTTGCGCGAAGCGATTGCCGAAACGCATCGGCGGCGCACCGGCCAAGCGGTGGATGCGGACAACGTCATCTTTCTCTCGGGAGCGCAAAATGCGCTGTTCGCCGCGTCGCTGTGTATCGCGGGAGCGGGTGATGAGGTGCTCGCCCTGGAGCCGCTGTATCCGAGTTACCCGGCCACCATCCGGGCGTCGGGTGCGCAATTGGTGCGCGTGCCTGCGCCGGCCTCGGGCGGATTTCGCCCCGACTTCGGAAGGCTCGAAGCGGCGATCACGGCGCGTACGCGCGCGCTGTTCTTCGCCACGCCGAACAATCCGAGCGGCGTGATATTGAACGACGAGGATCTTGCGTCGATCGGCGAACTGGCACGCCGCCACTCGCTATGGATCGTTGCGGACGAAGTCTACGCGGGGCTTGCCCCCGGCGGCCGAGTTCCCGGTCTCGCGGCGCTGCTGCCCGATCAGGTCGTGACCATCAGCAGCCTGTCCAAATCCCACTCCATGCCGGGATTGCGGGCCGGCTGGATGGTGGGGCCCAAGGCGCTCATCAAACACGCCGAATCTCTCTCCATGTGCATGCTCTTCGGCCTGCCGGGCTTCATCCAAGAGGCCGCGCTCACCGCGTTGCGGGGATCGAACGCCCCGGAACTGCGGATTCGCGAGTTGTGCACGGCACGGCGCGCCTTGCTGCTGCAAGGACTCGAGGATGTGCGCGGCATCCGCTGCTGTGCTCCGGACGCCGGCATGTTCACGCTGATCGACGTGCGCGACACGGGCCTTTCGGGCTACGATTTCATGCGCGGGCTGTTTGCATCCGAACGCGTGTCGGTGCTCGACGGCGGTGCCTTCGGCGACGAGACCCGCGGGTTCGTGCGGTTATGCTTCGCGACCGATGAGGCGACGCTGCTCGACGCCATGGCGCGTATTCGGCGTTTTGTGGGCACATTGACGAGGTAGTGATGGCGAACCCAGGGGCGGATTTTGGGATCATCGTGCGAACGCCGGGCGGCCCCGAGGCACTGGAATGGAGCGAGCTTCAGACCGCCGCGCCCGGGGCCGGCGAAGTGCGCCTGGTGCAACAGGCGATCGGCGTCAATTTCATCGACACATACTTCCGTCAAGGGCACTATCCCTGGCCTGCGACACCGCTGATTCCGGGCGGCGAGGCCGCGGGAGTCGTCGAGGCGGTGGGCGAGGGCGCCCCGTTCAAGGTCGGCGACCGTGTGGCTTATACCATGCCGATCGGTGCGTACCGCACACGCCGCGTGGTGCCGGCCGATCGGCTCGTCAAACTGCCGGAGGCCATCGCCTTCGACGTGGCGGCGTCCATGATGCTGAAAGGCTTGACCGCGCAATTTCTCTTGAATTCCTGCTACGGCGTCAAGGCGGGCGACACCGTGCTGGTCCATGCCGCCGCCGGCGGCGTGGGCCAGTTGATGGGCCAATGGCTGAAATCCCTGGGCGCGAACTCCATCGGCACCGTGGGCTCGGCGGACAAGAAGGCCATCGCTCTGGCGAACGGCTACTCGCACGCCATCGATTACCGCGCGGAAGATTTCCCCGCGCGAGTGAAGGAGATTACCGGCGGCAGCGGCTGCGACGTGGTTTACGATTCGGTGGCGAACGACACGTGGCGCGGATCGCTGAAGTGTTTGCGCCCGCGCGGCTTGTTCGTCTGCTTCGGGCAATCATCCGGGCCCATCACCGATTTCAAGATGTCCGACCTCGCGGCGGGCGGATCGCTGTACGCAACCCGGCCGACCCTGTTCGACTACATCAAGACCGGCGATGAACTTCAGCGGCGCGCCGTGGAACTGTTTGCGAAGGTCGCCTCGGGGGCGGTGCGGCCGAATATCGGACAGCGGCTGAGCTTGCGGGATGCGGCCCGGGCGCATCGGGACCTCGAGGCGAGGCGCACGACAGGATCGACGATATTGCTGCCTTGAAGCTGCCTTGAAGCGTCGGCGTGCGGCGCTCAGATTCCCAATGGCAGGGCGGTGGATTCCTTGATGACGGTGACGGCGACCGATGAGTTGACCGACCTTACGCAGGGAATGCGCGACAAGTAGTCCAGATAGAATGCCTCGTAAGCCTTGATGTTCTTGGTGACGATTTTTAGCAGAAAGTCCCATTCGCCGGTGAGCGTGTAGCACTCGAGCACTTCGGCACGATCGCGAATTGCCGCCTCGAATTCGGCGAGCGCATCGCGGCCGGTCGTCGCCAGTTTGACGTGGGCAAAAACGGTGACATCCAATCCCAGTGCGTTTCGATCCAGCAGTGCAACGCGTGCCTTGATCACGCCATTCTGTTCCAGCTGCTGAATGCGCCGCCAACAGGTCGTGGTGGACAGCTTGGTTTGCGCCGCCACTTCGGCGACCGAAAGGGCGCCCTTCCTCTGTAGAATGTCCAGCAGCCGTAAATCCAGCCGGTCAATCGCATGGCGGTTGTTTTGTTCCACAAAATACCTATTTTCGGAATGAATGTACCGGATTATTGGGCTCATCCCTGATGATTGCAACATTGGTGAGGCTGCGGACGTAAATTACCCGGATGAGCAATAAATCCCGCCTGCATCTGCCCCGCGTTCCGGCGCGGCCCGGCGAAACGCCGGACTTCAGCTACGTACAGCTATCGCCCGCCGGTGCGGTGCCGAGGCCTGAGGTCAATGCCCGTGCCCGGGACATGATGTCGCTGTCGGTCGAATTGGTGCGAGTGCTGGACGATAACGGCGACGCCTTGGGTCCTTGGCATCCGCATCTCGACGCGGCCGACCTGCAGGTGGGCTTGCGGTATATGCTGCTCACACGCATCTTCGATGATCGCATGCAGCGCATGCAGCGCGGCGGCAAGATCTCCTTTTACATCCGCTCGCTGGGGGAGGAGGCCGTGTCGGTCGCACAAGGCATGGCGCTGCGTCCCAGCGACATGCTATTCCCCGGGTATCGTAATCAGGGTTTGCAAGTCGTGCGCGGCATCCCGTTGGTCGACCTGATGTCTCAGTTGTTGTCCAACACCAATGACATGTGCAAAGGCCGACAGCTGCCCGTCATGTATCACTCGCGGGCCAACAATCTTTTCTCCATTTCCGGCAACCTCGCGACGCAGTTTCCCCAAGCGGTGGGCTGGGCCATGGCCGCGGCCATCAAGGGCGAGGACAATCTGGCCGCGACCTGGATCGGCGAGGGCAGCAGCGCCGAGGCCGACTTTCATCACGCCCTGTTGTTCGCGTCGGTGTACCAGGCGCCCGTGATTCTCAATGTGGTCAACAATCAGTGGGCCATCTCCACCTTTCAGGGCTATGCCGGCGGTGAGCAGCGTTCCTTTGCGGCCCGCGGGCCGGGATACGGCATGGCCGGCATCCGGGTCGACGGCAACGACTTTCTCGCCGTGTATGCGGTAACGCAATGGGCGGCGGAACGCGCGCGCACGGGCGGTGGCCCCACCCTGATTGAACTGGTGACTTATCGAGGCGCCGCACACTCGACCAGCGACGATCCCGCGCGCTACCGCGCCAAGGACGATGCCGATCACTGGCCCTTGGGCGATCCCATCCTGCGTCTGAAGGCGCACTTGATCAAAATCGGCGAGTGGTCGGAGGCGCGCCACCAGGCGCTGACCGCGGAGCTCGAGGCGCTGGTCGCATCCAGCTGGAAGGAAGCGGTGGCGTTCGGCACGATGACCGAAGGTCCGCGGTTGAATGCCGACTTGATGTTTGAGGACGTGTTCAAGGAAATGCCCCAACACCTACAGCGACAACAGGCCTTGATGCGCCAGGAACGGAGCTGATGGCCAGCATGAACATGATCCAGGCCCTGAACTCTGCCATGGACATCATGCTGGGGAAGGACCCGTCGGTGGTGTTGATGGGAGAGGACATCGGCTATTTCGGCGGCGTGTTCCGCGCCACCGAAGGCTTGCAGCGCAAATATGGCGAGCATCGGGTGATCGACACGCCGATCGCGGAAGGCGGCATCGTGGCAACCGCGATCGGCATGAGCATCAACGGCTTGCGACCCGTCGCCGAAATTCAATTTGCCGACTACATCTATCCCGGCTTCGATCAGATCGTCAGCGAGCTGGCGCGCATCCGCTATCGCAGCGCCGGCGATTTCTTCGCCCCGGTGACCATCCGCACACCCTGCGGCGGGGGCATCCGCGGCGGCCAGACGCATTCGCAGAGCCCCGAAGGCATCTTCACGCATGTCAGCGGCATCAAAGTCGTGATGCCCTCGAATCCTTTCGATGCCAAGGGCCTGTTGATCACCTGCATCGAGGATGACGACCCGGTGGTGTTCTTCGAACCGAAGCGCCTGTACAACGGACCCTTCGACGGCGATCCCAACAAGCCCGCCGTGCCCTGGAGCACGCACGCCAAGGGGCAAGTCGACGAAGGTTATTACAAGGTCCCACTGGGCAAAGCGGACATCGTACGTGCGGGCACGGCGGTCAGCATCATCACCTACGGCACCATGGTGCATGTCGCGGCCGCCGCCGCCGCCGCGATGAGTGTGGATGCCGAGATCATCGATCTTCGGTCGCTGGTGCCGCTGGATGTCGACACGATTTGCACCTCGGTCAAGAAAACCGGCCGCTGTGTCGTGGCGCATGAGGCCACTCGCTTCTCTGGGTTCGGCGCAGAAATTCTCTCGATCGTCCAGGAGGAGTGCTTCTGGGACTTGGAAGCGCCGATCATGCGCGTCACGGGTTGGGACACGCCTTATCCGCATGCATTCGAGTGGGAATACTTTCCCGGCCAGGCGCGGGTCCAGGCAGCGCTCAAGGCCGTGCTGGAACCTGCATGAGCCAGTTCATCTTCAAGATGCCGGACTTGGGCGAAGGCACGGTCGATGCGGAAATCGTCGCCTGGCACACCAAACCGGGCGATGTCGTCACCGAAGATCAGCTCATCGTGGAGGTCATGACGGACAAGGCGGCCGTGGAAGTGCCCGCGCCGGTGAGCGGACGTGTGGTGTCCGTGACCGGTGCCCCCGGCGACAAGATCGCCGTCGGCTCGCCGTTGATCGTGTTCGAATTGGCGGACGGGAGCGCCGGCGTCGCGGCTGCGGCCCCCGCTGCGACGTTGCGCCCGGCGCCCGCGCTACCACCGGCACCAACGCCACCACCGGCAGCAGCGCCACCACCGGCAGCAGCGCCACCACCGGCAGCAGCGCGCCCGCCGCGGCCGGCACCGTTCGAGGCGACGGGCACTGCCGCGCAGGCCGTGGCCGCAGTGGCGCCCGCGGTGAGTGCTGCTGCGCCGATGCGCCAGGGCCGAGTGATGACCTCGCCGGCCAATCGGCGCCGTGCGCGCGAAGCTGGTATCGACCTGGCGAGCGTGGCGGGTTCGGGCCCGGGGGGGCGGATTCTGAGAGCTGACCTCGAGTCCAGCGCGCTGCGCGACGCCGTGGCGGACACGGCCCATACCACTGAAATCAAGGTCATCGGCCTGCGCCGCCTCATTGCGGAGCGGATGAGCGAAGCGAAGCGCACCATTCCGCACTTTGCCTACGTCGAAGAAGTCGACGTGACCGAACTTGAATCGTTGCGAATGCACTTGAATCACTCGCGGCCCAAGGAGTCTGGCTCCTTGAGTTATCTGCCCTTGGTGGTGATGGCGCTGACGCGGGTGCTGGAATCGTTCCCCCAATGCAACGTTCTGTACGATGCCGCGCGGGGCGTATTGGTGCGGCATCGCGCCATGCATGTCGGCATCGCCACGCAGACGCCGGACGGCTTGAAAGTCCCCGTCGTTCGCAACGCGCACACGCTGGGGCTATGGGAACTGGCGGCCGAGATCCGGCGCCTGGCCGAACGCGCCCGCAGCAACAAGGCCACGCGGGAGGAACTGGTCGGATCGACCATTACCGTCACCAGCTTGGGAAAACTCGGCGGCATTGCCTCCACGCCCATCATCAATGCACCGGAAGTGGCCATCATCGGACTCAACAAAGCCGTCGAGCGTCCCGTGGTCCATCAGGGTGCCGTGGTGGTGCGGCGAATCATGAACCTGTCTTCTTCGTTCGATCATCGCTTCGTGGACGGTTATGATGCCGCGGCGATGATCCAGGCCTTGAAAGAACGGCTCGAACATCCAGCGACGATATTCATACCTACGGTGAAAGCCCCATGACTTCCCAACCTCAGCGACCCGCGTTCGGCACCTTGCTCACTTCGCACATGGCGGTGGCCCACTACCGTGATGGCTGGGGCAAGAGCGAAATCCAGCCTGTCGGACCGATCGAGATCAGTCCCGCCGCGCACATGCTGCATTACTCCAGCACCTGTTTCGAAGGTTTCAAAGCGTTCCGGCGCGCCGACGGATCGGTGCACATATTCCGCATGGATCGGCACATTCAACGCCTGCTGCAGAGCACGCGCCAGCTGGTACTGCCCGAGCCTGACCCGGCTCAGGTCGCGGACATGGTGCGTGCCGTGATCCAACGCTGCCGCGACGCGGTGCCGGAAGCGCCGGGCGCGCTGTACCTGCGCCCCATCATTTTTGGCACGACGGCCAACATCGGCGCGGCCACCACCCCCACGACCGAGGCCATGATGATCGTGCTCGCAAGTCCGGTGTGGGATTACTTTACCGGCGGCGCCAAAGCGCTGCGAATCCTGGTCGATGATCAGAACACGCGCTCGGCCGGGCACATGGGCATGGTGAAAACCGGCGGCAACTATGCCGCCGCGCTCGCTCCGATCATGAATGCGCGTGCGAAGTATCAGGCGGATCAGGTCCTGTTCTGCCCCGGCGGCCAGGTGCAGGAAACCGGCGCCGCAAATTTCATCCTGATCCGCGAGGGTGAGCTGCTCACGCGCAGCCTCGACTCCACATTTCTGCACGGCGTCACCCGCGACTCCTTGCTGACGCTGGCCCGCGACATGGGATATACCGTGTCGGAGCGCCAATTCGACGTGCTCGAAATGCTCGACTGGGTACGCACCGGCGAGGCGGCGCTGTCAGGCACGGCGGCCGTGCTCACCGGGGTGGGCACGCTGATTTATGCCGGCACGGAACATGCGGTGGCCAACGGTCAGGTGGGCCCGGTCACCCGGAAACTACGCGCGCACTTGATCGCGGTACAACAAGGCGAAGTGCCGGATCGGCATGGCTGGCTGGAACGGGTCTAGTACCCGTCCGCCGGCGATCAGTACTCCTCGGGGATCAGTAGTCCTCGGAGATCAGTACTCCTCGGGGATCAGTAGTCCTCGGAGATCAGTACTCCGAGGGGATCAGTACTCCTCGCGGTCCTCTTCGTCGTCCTCGTCTAAATCCTCGTCATCGTCCTCATCGTCTTCATCTTCGTCCCAGTCCTCGTCATCCTCATCTTCTTCGGCATCCTTCTCAGCCTTGGAGCCGGACCAGCCTTCCGGTTCCTCGGTCAATTCCAGATCCAGCTCCGCCCAGTCGTCGACATCGAGCTCTTCCGTATCGCCGTCGAGATGCTGAATCTCAACGGTTTCCTTGTCCTCATCCACCTTGAGAACCTGGAAGGTTTCATCATTCTCCAAGTCGTCATACCACTGCCCGACGGTCGGTTCGTACTCTCTACCCACGGTTCGTCCTTATTTGAATCAAGTGCGCTGGAATCAGCCCGTGAATATTAGGTGAGGCCACTCCGCTAAGTAAATGGCAATATCGTGGTCCCATGACCGCTGAAGACCGAAAACTCGCCGCTCGCCGGTTGACCGACGCGAAGCGTGTCGTCGTCAAAGTCGGCTCGAGTTTGTTGGTAGATAGCGACAAAGGCCGCCTCAATCGCGCCTGGCTCGAGAGCTTGGCGGCGGATGTGGCCGCCAGCCGCAGGCGCGGCCAGGAGGTCATTCTGGTCTCCTCGGGCGCGATCGCGTTGGGGCGGCGCCACCTGGGATTGGGCGCCGGCAAGCTGAAACTCGAGGAGAGTCAGGCGGCAGCCGCTGTAGGCCAAATCCGACTCGCCCATGCGTACAAAGAGCTGTTGGACCTGCACGAAATCACGGTGGCACAAATCCTCTTGACCCTGGGCGATACCGAGCAGCGCCGCCGCTACTTGAACGCTCGGGGCACCCTCAACACGCTGCTGTCGCTCGGCGCCGTGCCGGTCATCAATGAAAACGATACGGTGGCGACCGCGGAGATCCGCTATGGCGACAATGACCGGCTGGCGGCTCGAGTGGCACAGATGGTCGGCGCCGATTGCCTGGTTTTGCTGTCGGATGTCGACGGCCTTTACACCGCCAACCCCCATGTCGACCCGGATGCCCAGTTCATCGCCCGGGTTCTGGAGATCACGCCCGCCATCGAGGCCATGGCCGGCGGATCCGGCAGCGACATGGGCTCGGGAGGCATGCAGACGAAGATCGCCGCGGCCAAGATTGCGGTGGCCGCGGGATGCCATCTGTGCATCTCCCTGGGCAGCGTCGAGCATCCGCTGCAGCGCATTGCCGACGGTGCACGCTGTACCTGGTTCATGCCGTCCTCCACACCGGTGGCGACCCGCAAGCAATGGATTGCCGGCACCTTGAGGCCCGCGGGCGCGATCTCCGTCGATGATGGCGCGGTTCGCGCCCTGATGAGCGGCAAAAGCCTGCTCCCCGCCGGTGTTACCCGGGCGGTCGGCCGTTTCGATCGGGGTGATACCGTCAGCATCGTCGGCCCGGACGGCACCGAGATCGGGCGGGGAATCTGCGCGTATTCGGACGTCGATGCGGCGCGCATCATCGGGCGCAAGTCCGCGGACATCGAAAAAGTGCTGGGCTTTCGCGGCCGCGACGAGATCGTGCATCGCGATGACCTGGTGTTGTTGAGAATCCTGTGAACCATGTCGCAGACCTGATGCAAGGCATCGGCCGAGCCGCCCGATCGGCCGCGCGCGTGCTGGCGTTCGCGTCCGCGGACGAAAAGAATCGCGCGTTGCTGGCGGCAGCCGCCGCGCTGCGCCGCTGCGCTCCGCAGATCCTGGCGGCCAACGAAGGCGACATCCGGGAGGCAGGATCCGGGTTGTCCGGCGCGCTGCTCGATCGGCTGCAGTTGAACGACTCCCGTGTCGAGGCGATGGCCCGCGGGCTCGAGGATGTCGCGCAAACGCGCGACCCCATCGGCGTTCGCTTGGCGGAGTGGTCGCGGCCCAATGGGATGCTGATCCAGCGCATCTGCGTCCCTCTGGGCGTCATCGGCATCATTTATGAAAGCCGGCCGAACGTCACCGCCGATGCCGGCGCGCTTTGCTTGAAATCCGGCAATGCCGTCATCCTGCGCGGGGGTTCGGAAAGTGCGCGCTCCAGCGCCGCCATCCATGCCTGCCTGCAGGAGGGACTTGGCGCCGCCGGCTTGCCCGCCGCGTGCATTCAATTGGTACCGACCACCGATCGCGCCGCCGTGGGGCACATGCTGGCCGACATGGCGGACGCCATCGATGTCATCGTGCCGCGCGGGGGGAAGAGCTTGATATCGCGTGTGCAGAAGGAAGCCCGGGTGCCGGTGATCGGACATCTGGAGGGCGTTTGCCATGTCTTTGTCGACCGCGGTGCGCAGCTAACGATGGCCAAGCGCATCGTCGTGAACGCCAAGATGCGCCGCACCGGCGTTTGCGGGGCGGCGGAAACGCTGCTCATCGATCGGGGCTGCGCCGGCACGCACCTGGCGCCTCTGGTGCAGGCGCTGCTCGAGGCCGGCTGCGAGGTGCGCGGCGATGAGGCTGCGGCCTCGGTGGATGCGCGAGTGAAAGCGGCCGGCGAGCAGGACTGGTATTGCGAATATCTCGACGCCATCATCGCGGTGCGCGTCGTCGATGACATCGCCGCGGCCATCGCGCACGTGGCGCGCTACGGCTCCCAGCATACCGAGTGCATCGTCACCGATGATCTTACCGCCGCTGAGCGGTTTCTCAGGGAGGTCGACAGCGCCATCGTGCTGCACAATGCGTCGACGCAGTTTGCCGACGGCGGCGAATTCGGCATGGGCGCCGAAATCGGGATCAGTACGGACAAATTTCACGCACGCGGCCCGGTCGGCGTCGAGCAATTGACCAGTTACAAGTATGTCGTGCGGGGCAGCGGACAAATTCGCGACTGACCTGCGCTATCCATGAGCGATCGGTATGTCTATGCATATAGCACGGATTGGGGCGGGCATTGCGTTCTGTTAAGTAAATTTGTCGGTCGCCGCACAGATTTCCCATGGAAGCACTGGTGCAATGGGAAAATGCTCACTTTGCTGAATTACTTGGCCGCCGCTGCGGCGGGCGCCGCGATCGCCGGCTTTACCGTGTTCAGGCGCTCGCGGCTCAGCCGGCTCGCTGCACAGCGGGTTGCGCGCATGTTCGCTGCCCTGAGCGACACCAACGAAGCCATCATGCGCGTCACCACCCCGGAAGATCTGTACCAGCGGGTATGCGAGGCTGCCGTGCACGGCGGACGGCTGCTGGCGGCAACCCTGTGCGTGCCGCGCGAACATTCGACGGATGTCCAGATCATCGCGGTCGCCGGGGCGGGCGCAGACACGCTGCGCAATGCGCGTTTGTCGATCGATGCCTCGGTCCCGGAAGGGCGCAGCCTCGTCGGCACCGCCTTTCGCGCCCAAGCACCCTGCGTCAGCCATGATTTCCTCGCCGACCCGCGCACCGCGCCCTGGCACGCGACCGCAAAGGAGGCGGGCATTGCATCTGCCGCCGCGGTGCCGCTCGTTCAGCACGGCCGCACGATCGGCGTTCTGTTGCTGCATTCCACCGACAAGCAGGCGTTCGATGAGGAAATCGTTCAGCTGCTGATGCGCCTGGGGCGCAATGTCGTCTTTGCGCTCGATAACTTCAAGCGCGAAGCTGAACGCAAAGTCGCCGAGGAGCAACTGCGCTTCACCGACGCGCGGCTCAAACGTGCAACGCACGGTGCCAATGACGGACTGTGGGAGCTGGATGTGGGGACGCGCGAGATGTGGGTTTCGCCGCGCTTCGCGGAAATGTTCGGCTTTGAACAGCAGGAGTTCTTGGGCGTACGGCAAACCTTCTTCGATATCGTCCATGCGGAAGATGTCGCTCACTTGCGCGAGGCCATCGAGCGCAGCATCCACGAGGGCGCGGCGGTGGATGTGGAAGTGCGCGCGAAAACGCGCGCCGGCGAACTGCGCTGGTATCGGGTTCGCGGTGCTTTGGAGCGCGACGCCGCCGGCAAGCCCTTGACGGTTTCCGGATCGCAGCGGGACATCAACCAACGGCAACAGTATGCACTGGCGTTGCTCGAGGCCACCGAGACCGCCGCGGCCGCCAGCAAGGCCAAGAGCCAATTCCTCGCCAACATGAGCCACGAGATCCGCACGCCGATGAACGGCGTCATCGGCATGATCGAGCTGCTGCTCGAAACGCCGCTCAATCCGATGCAGCTGGACTATGCCGAGACGGTGCGCGACAGCGCGTCGGCGCTGCTCACGGTGATCAACGACATTCTGGACTACTCGAAGGTCGAAGCCGGCAAGCTCGACCTTGAACTGCTCGATATGGACATGCGCGACACCGTCGAGGATGTGGCGCGTTTGCTGGCCATCCAGGCGCATGCGAAAGGACTCGAAGTCATTGCGTTGATCGATCCCAGCCTGCCCAATCTGGTGCACGGCGACGCGGGTCGATTGCGCCAGGTATTGCTGAACTTGGGCGGCAACGCGGTCAAGTTTACGCAAAAAGGCGAGGTATCGATCGAATGCAAGGTTGTCCACAAGGATGAGCAGGGCGTGGTCGTGCGATGCGAAATTCGCGATACCGGCATCGGGATTCCTGCCGCGCGCGTCAACGCGCTATTCACGGCGTTCACCCAGGTCGATGCATCCACCACGCGCCGTTTCGGCGGCACGGGTCTGGGCCTGTCCATCGTCAAACGCCTGGTCGAACTGATGGGCGGCGAGGTCGGGGTATCGAGCGTGGAGGGAGGCGGTTCGACGTTTTGGTTCACCGCGCGCCTGGGTGTCGCTCTGGATACGCCTATGGCGCGGCCCGCGCCCATCGCGCTGCGCGGCCAGCGCATCATCGTCGTCGATGACAACACGACCAATCGAAAGGTATTGATGGGCCAGCTGTCTCTCTGCGGGATGGACGCGGTGTGCGCAAGCTCAGCCGATGAGGCCTTGAGCCTGATGAGGCATGCCGCGGCCGCGGGCCGGCCTTTCGAGGTCGCGCTCCTCGACCATCAAATGCCGGGGTGCGACGGCGCCACGCTCGGCACGACCATTCAAACGGAGGAGGCGTTGCGGGGCGCGCGCTTGATTCTGCTCACCTCTTCCGGACAGCGCGGCGATGGGCGGCTGTTTTCCGAGCTGGGGTTTGCCGGATATCTGCTGAAGCCCGTGACGCACCGGGACCTCACCGATTGCCTCACCATGGTGCTCGGCACCCAGGCGGAAGGATGGCGAATGGCGACCCAGCCCATTGTCACGCGTCATGCTCTGCGCTCACAGCGGGTGCGCGAAGTACGCCACATTCTGCTTGCCGAAGACAATCTGGTAAACCAGAAAGTCGCATGCCGCATATTGGAAAAACTAGGGTTTCGAGTCGATGTCGCTCCCGACGGCCAGGCGGCATTCAATGCCTGGCAAAGCGGCCGCTATGACCTGATCTTGATGGATTGCCAGATGCCGGTGATGGATGGCTACGAGACCACGCGGCGAATTCGCGATCATGAGGCCGGGGAGAAACACATTCCCATCATCGCGCTCACGGCGCACGCGATGAAGGGCGCGGACAATGAATGCCGCGCGGCCGGCATGGATGACTACTTGTCAAAGCCGATTGATCGGGAGCAACTGCAGCAAGCCATGGGCCGCTGGCTGAATGATCCGGGAGAAACGCAGGCGGTCGAGCAGACGGCGGGGTAGTCAGCCGCCCGCGTCCCGGGCAGGGCCGACGGCGTCGATGACTTGGGGCTTCGAGTAGCCCTGCGGACCGAATTCGATCAGCACCATGCCGCAATTGGGGGGCACGTACGCATCGTCCCAGGTGCCCGACACGTACGCCCACAACGTAGTCATGACGCCGCCGTGACTCACGATGACCACGTCCCGTGCCGGATGCGCAGCGGCCAATCGATCCAGGATCGGCCCGGCGCGCGCTTGAACCTCTTCGTAGCTCTCTCCGTCTCGCGGTTTCCACGCCCACGGACGCTGCGGATCGTAGTCCGGCTCCGTCAAGAACGAATCGTAAGGCCGGCCCCGATGCGCCCCGATTTCGCGCTCATGCAGATTCGGCTCTACTTCCAAGGGCAGCCCCAGCGCCTGTGCAATGATGCGCGCCGTCTCGTGCGCGCGCAGGTAGGCACTGGTCACGACGAGTTCCGGACGAAACAGTTGTTCGATTCGCCGGGCGGCCTCGCGCGCCTGCCGGTAGCCGAGTTCCGTGAGGGGCAGATCTTGCGGGGAAGTCGCGTAAATGCGGTCCCTGTTACCCGAGCTTTCCCCATGCCGCACCAAGATCAACCTGCTCATGCACGGTGCGAATCGTGCAGAGCCGCGATTTCACTGAGCCAGCCGCGCACCGCGGTTACATTCTCGAAGTAGTATTGCCCGCGCACCGCGTCACCGACGCCGATCGAGATGCCGCCCTGCGCTTCAACCACGGAGAATCCGTCCTGATCGGTCAGGTCGTCGCCCACGAACACCGGCTTCCTGCCGCTGAAGGGCGCCTCCTTCATGAAGGACTTGATCGCGGTGGCCTTGTTGAATCCCCGCGGTTTGATTTCGAACAGCATTTTCCCGCTTTGAATGTGGTAGTTGGTGCCGAGCGGCCTGGCGATATCGATGATCGATCGTTGCATGAGCTCCGCCACCTGCGGCGCGAGCCTGAAATGCACGGCGAGGCTGCGGTCCTTATCCTCGAACAATGTGCCGGGATGCGCCGCGACCAACTGTTTGATGGCCGCGCGAGCGCCGTCCAGCTGCGAGTCGACGAAGCTCGCGCCCTGAATGGCGCCGCCCGCTTTGCGCCGCTCGACACCATGCAGTCCGGCCGACGGCAGCTTCAGCGGAGCAAACAGTTCGTCCAGAGTTGCAATTTTTCGCCCGCTCACCAACGCCACGGCGCCGCCCAGACGCTCTGCCACTTCGCGCAAGAGGGATTTTATCTCAGGATCCGCGACGGTCTGCGACGGCGTATCGGTCAGCTCGAGCAGCGTGCCGTCGACATCGAGAAACAAACACCAGTCGAGTGCGGGAGGCGGTGGTGCTTGTCTCATGTGGGAAAAACATAGCCTACGCCACCGCCGCTGCCAATGGCTTGGACGCATTTATTTCAGTGTAAGTTTTACACGAAATGCATTGCTTAAAAGCCAAGACTGTGTCCTCAAAGTTCTGTATTTTGTCCTGACGCCACGCGGCCTTGTTTCGAATAAACGGAGACTCGATGTTTCGCTCGATGATGTTGCGATTCGTCCTGCCGGTCGCACTGGCTTCATGCGTGGTGGCTTTTTTCGGACTGCCGTACATACAGCGCTTGCTGGCGGAATGGTTTCGCTCCGACGTGGAGTTGCGCGCGCAACTCGTGATGCATTCCATGGAAGAACCGATCACGGATCTGGTCGAGTTCGGCACCGAAACGCGGCTGCGCGCATACCTCGCGAAGTTGGCCGCGGACGAGCGCTTGCTGGCCATTCTGGTGTGCCGGCCCAATGGCGCGACGATTTTCAGATCGGAGCGCACGCCGGCGGCCATATCCTGCGATGCCGAGGGCGGCGCGGATCCGGCGCGCTCGCGCATCGTGCAGCTGCCCTCCGGCTCGGTGCAGGTTTCGCGCTTCGATTACGACGGCGCTCAACCCAAGCCGTTCCGGGTCCTGATGCTCCATGACCTGAGCTTCGTCGATCGGCGGCAGCGCACCGCCCGCGATTTCGTGCTGGTGTTCGTCGGTATTTCGATATTGCTGCTGGCCTTGTTGATCGTTCTGGTGGCCTGGCTGCAGCTGCGCCGTTGGGTGGAGGTCTTGCTGGGGGATATTCGCGGCAAGCGCTTTCTCGACAATGCGCAATCGCCGCGCCTGTCACTACCCATACTCTCGCAAGTGCGCGAGGTGCTGGCCGAGGCCGAGGAGAAGCAGCGGCTGGAGATCGATTTTCGCGAGAATTGGACGCCGCAGGCGCTGCAGCAGGTGGTGCACGATCACCTGAATTCCGCCCAGGTGATCATCGTCTCGAATCGAGAACCGTATATCCACAACTTCGATGCCCAGCACCAGGCCTTCTGGCAGGTTCCCGCCAGCGGCATGGTCACGGCGCTCGAGCCCGTCATGCGCGCCTGCTCCGGGGTGTGGGTGGCGCATGGCGCTGGCACCGCCGACCGGGACACCGTCGACCGCTATGACCGGATACGCGTGCCGCCCGATGATCCGACTTACACGCTGCGCCGTGTCTGGCTGAGTCCGGATCAGGAGCAGGGTTATTATTACGGATTTTCCAATGAGGGTCTGTGGCCGTTGTGCCACTTGGCCTACGTGCGGCCGGCGTTTCGCGCCAGCGATTGGCGGGCGTACGAGGATGTCAACGCCAAGTTTGCCGAGGTCGTGGCCGTGGAATCGGGCACCGAAAGTCCGGTGATCCTGATCCAGGATTTTCATTTCGCCCTGCTGCCGCAGCTCGTGCGCAAGAGAATCCCGAAGGCCACCATCGCTCTTTTCTGGCATATCCCCTGGCCCAACGCCGAGACCTTCGGCGTCTGCCCATGGAAGCGCGAAATGCTGACGCACATGCTGTCTGCCGACATATTGGGCTTCCACACCCGCTATCACTGCCAGAACTTTCTCGACACCGTAGATCGGTTCGTCGAATGCCAGATCGATCGCGAACACATGACGGTCACCCTTCAAGGCCGCGTGTGCCGGGTCGCTTCCTATCCCATTTCCATCGAGTGGCCGCCGCGCTGGCTGGCGCGCCTGCCGGATGTCGCGGCTTGCCGGACTGCCGTGCACCAACGCCACGGCATAGGCGCTGACGTCATCATCGGTCTTGGGGTGGAGCGCTGGGATTTTACGAAAGGCATCATCGAGCGCTTTCAGGCGCTGGAGGCATTGCTCGACAATGACCCCCGGCACCGGGGGCGCATCTGCCTGCTGCAGATCGCCGCGCCGTCGCGCGGCCAACTGCCGGCCTACCAGGCCTTGCAGCAGCACACCTACGGCGAGGTCGAGCGCATCAACAGCAAATTCGCGCAAGGCGACTGGCGGCCGATCGTGCTGATCGATGAGCAGCAAGAGCCCTTGCGCGTGTTCGAATTGTATCGCGCCGCGGATTTCTGCCTCGTCAACAGCTTGCATGACGGCATGAACCTGGTCGCCAAGGAGTTCGTGGCGGCCCGCGACGACGAGGATGGGGTGCTGATCTTGAGTACCTTCGCCGGCGCGTCCCGAGAGTTGCCCGAAGCGGTGCTGATCAATCCCTTCGATGTCAGTGAAACGGCGAACGCCATGGAAATCGCGATGCGCATGGGGCGTGACGAACGTCGCAGCCGCATGAGTCTGATGCGCCGCACCGTGAAGGAAAACAACGTATATCGTTGGGCGGGACGCATACTGATGGACGCCTCGCGAATTCGTCAGCGGCAGAGCCTGCCCTCGACGGTGCGCCGCTTCGGTACTTTCGGCCGTTAGCGCAGCGCTGCCGCAAAGGCAGAAAGCCGCGCGGCTGCCTCGCGCAGCGTCTCGTCGCGCTTCGCGATGCACAGCCTGACGAGCGTCATGCGGGGCGGTTTTGCGTAAAAGGGCGACAGTGGAATGGTGGCTATTTTCGCCTCACGAATCAGCCGGTCCGCAAACGTGAAGTCATCATCATGGCTGATGGCGCCATAGTCCACCAATTGAAAGTACGTGCCGCTCGCAGGGAGGGGTTCCAGTCCCGATCCTCGCAACAGTCCGGCCAATAAATCACGTTTGGCCTCGAAGAAGGCAGACAGTCCCTGCCATGCATCGGGGTGGACGGACAGATAGCGTGCGATCGCATACTGCAGCGGCGAGGCGATACTGAAGGTATTGAATTGATGCACCTTGCGCAGCTCGCGCGTCATGTCAGGCGGCGCGACGCAATAACCTACCCGCCATCCGGTTGCATGCAGTGTTTTGCCGAAGGAAAACACCGCGTAACTGCGCTCGCGCAACTCCGGATGTGCCAGCACCGACTGATGGCGCCGTGCGTCGAACAGCACATGCTCGTACACCTCGTCGGCGATCAGCGTGATCGGACGGTCACGCACGCAGGCGGCGAGCTGGTCGAGGTCCTCGCGCGTCGCCACACTACAGCTCGGGTTTTGCGGACTGTTGATGATGATGAGCCGGGTTCGATCGTTCAAATGGCGGCGTACCTCATCCCAATCGAAGCGAAAGGCCGGAGGCATGAGTGCAATGCGCACGCAACGGGCGCCGGCGAGACGTATCGCCGGCTCATACGAATCGTAGGCCGGATCGAAAATGATCGCCTCATCCCCCGGTCCCACTGAGGCTTGGATGGCGTCGTACAGGGCTTCGGTGGCGCCGCAGGTCACCGTGATCTCGGTTTGCGGGTCAAAACGGCGCTGATGGCAGATATCGAGTTTGTTGGAGATCTGCTCGCGCAGCTCCAAGGTGCCCTCCATCGGCGCGTACTGGTTGCGGCCTTCGGCCAGAACCTCGATCAGCGAAGCCGACAAGTGCGGGTCGATCGCATAGTCGGGAAATCCCTGGCCGATGTTCAGCGCATTTTCCTCGGCCGCGCGGCGCGACATCACCGTGAAAATCGTGGTGCCGACCTCGGGTAATTTGCTCGAGAAACGCAATTCAATGCACCAGGCCTTGCAGGCCGCCGGCCAGGGAACGCACGGCAACCCCGCGAGTGTGCAGTTGCCGTGCGGCGGCCAGACTGCGCTTGCCGGTGGCGCACACCAGCAGGAATCTCCGTGCAGGTTCGAGCAGCTCCGGGTTCGCCAGCAGATCCGCCATGGGAATGTGCCGAGCGCCGGCCGGCTGCGCCGCGACTTCCTGAGCCGTACGAATATCGATTACCTCGAGGCCTTGCTCGGCGGCGGCAGCCAGGGATTCGAGTGCCATTTCGAGGCCGGGATCCTCGCGCGGCAACTCGCGGATGTGCGCGCACGCGGGAGCCACGCATTCGGCGCGCCGCGGTGCCTTGAGCGTCAAGCTCGAGAAATTCGTGAAGTCCAGCAGCAGCAGTTCGCCGTCGAGCTGGCCGCTCATGTGCAACAGGATCTTCAGGCACAGCATCGCCTGCAAGGTGCCGAAAACTCCCGGGACCGGTCCCAGCACACCGGCTTGCGCACAATTGCCGACCACGCCGTCGGCGACGGCGTCCGGCCATAGGCAGCGCAGGCAGGCGTGCTCCGCAACGGGTTTGTAGACTTGAAGCTGTCCCTCGTACTGATAGACGCTCGCGAAAATCGCCGGTCTGTGCGCGAGCACGGCCGCATCGTTGATCAAATACTTGGTGCGAAAATTGTCGCTGCAGTCGATGACCAAGTCATAACTGCGAATCAAGCCGAGCGCGTTATCGGCATCGAGTCTCGCACCATGCGTTTCCACCCGCACCGAAGGATTGATGGCGGTCACCGCCGCGCTCGCCAGTTCGACCTTGGGTCTGCCCACGTCGGACAAGGCATAGATCGGTTGCCGATGCAGGTTGCTGGCATCGAGAGCATCGGCGTCGATGAGCCCCAGGCAACCCACCCCGGCACCGGCCAGGTACTGCAACACCGGACTGCCCAGGCCGCCCAACCCGACGATGAGGACGCGTGCCGTTCTCAAGGCGGCCTGGCCTTTCGCGCCGATCTCTTTGAGCAGCAACTGGCGGGAATAGTCGGGCTGCATCGCCTACTTCGGATTCGGTACCGCGAGGCGTTCGTGATGGTGGTGCGCGTGAGAATGCTGTGGTGCGGCCGCACAACGTTCGCAGTTGACCCATCCTGAATCGCCGCTGCGGTAGTGCTCCTTCTTCCAGATGGGCACGCGATGCTTGACCTCATCGATGATGAATCGGCACGCATCGAAAGCTTCGCCGCGATGCGCGGAACTGACCCCGACCCAGACCGCCATGTCGCCCAGCTCCAAAGAGCCCACCCGATGGATGCACAGCGCATGCTTGATCGGAAATCGCCGCATGGCTTCGGCGACGATGCGATCGCCTTCCTTCACCGCCAGTTCCTGGAAAGCCTCGTATTCGAGCCGCGTGACTGCTTGACCCTCATTCAGATCCCGCACCCAGCCTTCGAAACTGACATAGCCGCCCGCGCCCGGGGTCTGCACCGCGCGTCGCGCGCTCTCGGTATCGATGGGGGTTTCAGTGAAACGAAAATGCATCAGCCGCCCGCCACGGGAGGGATGAACACCACCGCATCGCCGATCTTCAGCGGCCGCGACCAGTCGCTGAATTCGCTGTTGACCGCCACTTTCAGTTGTTCGGGTGAGAGCGTGAAGCCGTAGCGTTCGACCAGCTCATCGTAAAGCCGCGCGGGGGTGGACGCCGAGGTTTCCAGGGTTTCCTCGGATCGCCCGGCCTGCTCGCGCATCAGGGCGTAATAGCGGATTTTAAGTTGCATGGGTTTGGCCTGATCGAGTGTGGCGAGAGCCAGGGTGTATTCCTCGGGTGTATTCACATTGTCCAATGCACGAGTATCCTGCGGTTCGAGCAGCCGTGCGCCGTGGCGGATGAGAAATTTTCGCGGACAGTGGCCGCCTGCCGCCTGATAGTCTGCCAGCGCCTTGGCGGCCGCCGGCTCCCAAATGGCGCACAGCGGTTCCGGCAATCCATCATGCGCGCTCTTGAAGGCGGTGGCGAAGGCGGCGGCGCCGCCCGTGGCGCGCTCGCGAAGCAGGTACTCAATCGCGGCATCGGAGAGAAACGGCAGATCGCAGGCCAGCACCAGCCACGCAGCCTGCGGATGGGCCGCCAGAGCGGAACGAATGCCTGCCACGGGGCCGGTGCCCGCCACGGAATCCACGATCATCGGCCGCTGCGCGCGAGTCGGGTCGGAAGTCTGATCGGCACGCACCGAGACGAACACCGGGGCCACGTGCCTGCTCGCCAGTTCGAACGCCCGATCCAGTTGAGTCTTGCCCTGGTATTGCAGCGCCGCTTTGTCGCGGTGCATCCGCGTGCTGGAGCCGCCGGCGAGAATCAGACCGTACAGCGGAGCCGTGCTCATGGGTTGACCGCCGTATAGCGGCTTTTGCCGCCTTCCTTCGCCAGCAAGCGCACTGCGCTGATGACGATCTCATGTGAGAGTGCCTTGCACATGTCGTAAACGGTCAAGGCGGCGATGCTGGCGCCGGTAAGGGCTTCCATTTCGACGCCGGTCTTGTGATGGACGGTCACGGTACAAAGAATGATGGCGGCGTTGCCCTTCAAATCAATGGTGATGCGACAGTTCTCGATCCCCAGCGGATGGCAGAAGGGGATGAGTTCGTGGGTGCGTTTCGCGCCCAGGACGCCCGCAACGATGGCGGTATCGAACACCGGTCCCTTGGGCGAACGCAAACCGCTCTCGCGCAGCGCGGCGGCGACGGCGGGTGGGAAATCCACGCGCGCCTCGGCGGTGGCACTGCGCTTGGTCGCCGTCTTGCCGCTGACATCGACCATGGTCGGACGCTGATCGGCGTCCAAGTGTGTGAATGTCATGACCTCAACCGCCGATGTAATACATCTCGACTTTCTTGGTCTCGGACGTCTCGCCCCGCAGTTCCTCGCGAAGTTCACTGTAGCGATCGGTACGTCCTGCCCAGGCGCCGCGGATGATTCGCAGCAGTTCAGCATCATCGGCGCCATCCCGCATCGGGGCCCGTAGATCCAACCCTTGAGTTGCGAACAAGCAGGTGTAGAACTTGCCGTCGGAGGACAGGCGCGCCCGGCTGCAGGCGCCGCAGAATGGCTGTGAAACCGACGAAATAAATCCGACTTCGCCGGCGCCATCATCAAAATGCCAGCGCTGCGCGACCTCGCCCCGGTAGTTTTCCGACACCGGGTGCATCGGCCACCGGGCATTGATGTGTGCGGCAAGTTCGCGGGACGGCACCACCATGTCGGCCCGCCAGTGATTGCGATTGCCGACATCCATGAACTCGATGAAGCGCACGATCACCGGCGTGCCGCGAAAGTGCTCGACCAGATCGAGTGCGGTGTGATCGTTGACGCCCCGTTCGATGACGGCGTTGATCTTGACGGGCGTCATGCCTGCCCCGATGGCCGCGTCAATCCCGGCCAAGACCTGATCGAGTGCGCCAAATCCGCCGCTCAGGCGCGCAAAGACGTCCTTGTCCAACGAGTCCAGACTGACGGTAATGCGCCGCAGCCCATTGGCGTGCAAATCCACGGCATGATTGGCCAGCAACACGCCATTGGTGGTCAATGCGATGTCTTCGATGCCGGGAATGCTGGTCAGATCGCCGACCAGATCCGCCAGATTGGCGCGCAGCAGAGGCTCGCCGCCCGTCAGGCGAACCTTGCGCACCCCTAAGCCGGTAAACAGTTTCGTCAGACGCACGATCTCGTCAAACGACAAGCGCTCGCGGGACTTGAGAAACTGGTAGTTCTCGTGAAACTGCTCCTTCGGCATGCAGTAGGGACACCGGAAATTGCACCGGTCCATCACCGAGATCCGCAAATCATGCAGCGGGCGCCCGAGACGATCGAGCGGATGTTTCGCGCCGCGAATGTCGTGAATGAGGGAAGTCATGAAGACATCACCAACGGTAGACGTTGGCCACGAACCCTTTGGGATAGGTATTGGGCCCCGGCGGGAGCTCCACGAAACCGTCGGTACCTGCAAGGCTGAGAAAATCGCCTGATCCATTCGGCGGCCGCGGGTTTGCCCACGGGCGGCCCCACTCGTCGTGTTCGATCAGGACGGGCAAGAAATACGCGAGGGCGTGTTTGAAGGTCACGGGACTCGCCAGCGCCAGCCGTTCGGTCGCGGCGCGCTTGGTGCCCATGGCTTCGGCGATGGCGGGTATGACGTATCGGATCAGACACACCAGCGTGGAGACCGGATTGCCGGGCAAGCCGAAAACCGACTGACCCTGAGGGCCGATGCCGAACCACATCGGCCGGCCGGGGCGCTGGGCGACGTTATGAAAGACTTCGTGCACGCCCAGCTGCATGAGCGCTTTGGGCACCAGATCGAACTTGCCCATGGACACGCCGCCGCTCAACACCACCACTTCGTGCGTGGTCAGGTGCAAAGACAGCCGCTCGCGAAGCAACTGCTCATCATCGAGCACATGGTCGGTGCCGACACGGCTGAAGCCGCGCCGGCGAAATGTCGCCGCCACGGCGTAAGCGTTGGAGCGGCGCACTTGGAACTCGGCGATGGGGTCGCCGGGCTCGATCAACTCATCCCCGGTCGACACCACCATGATAGCCGGCTGGCTGCTCACGCGCACCCGTGCCATGCCGGCGGAGGCCGCCACCGCGACTTCCGGTGCCCGCAACAACGTGCCGGATTCCAGCAACAATTGGCCCTGGCGGCTGTCTGCGCCGCGCCGGTGAACGTTGTGATAAGGCGTGTTCACAACCGCGGTGTTGAGCGATGCGAATCCATCCGCCACGTCCACTTGTTCGATGGGTATGACATTGTCGCAGCCAATCGGCAGTATGGCACCGGTCATCACTTCGATCGCGTGATCGGCGCTCTTGAGTTTCGTCGCCGGCGCACCGGCGGCCTGCATGCCCTGGATGTGAAACCGCCGCTGACCTCGTCGCAGGGCTTCGCTGTCCACCGCCATGCCGTCCATGGAAATCCGATCGAACGGCGGCGCGTCACGCTCCGCGTAAACATTCTCGCGCAAGGTTCCGCCGACACACTGCGTCAGCGGCAGTGATTCGATGGGCAAACACGTCAGCCGAGAGTAGATGGCCTCTTCGGCCAGACGCGGAGTGATGAGCGTAGCGGCCTGCATAGTTCGACAACGGCGGCGGAGGGAATCCGCCGCCATCTTGGATTACGGCGTCTGCCTCGCTTTGTAGATTTTCAGCTGTTCGTTGAATCGGCCGACAACCGCTTGCAATTCATCGACGGCGGCGTCGTTCTTCTTCACATAGAGTTTGTGCTGCTGGTCTGCCTTTTTCTTCTCATCGGGCGTGAGTTTTGAAGGATCGGCGGGCGGGGGAACGTCCATTTCGAGCTTGATGCAATCCAAATAGACATTCATCTCGCCGTTGTAGCGTTTGAAATCCTGCGCTGCAGCAACCATTTGCTCCTTGGTCGCCGTTTTGCCATCGGGAGGCGCGGCGGGCGACTGCGGGTAAGAGCAAGTTGCATGGGCGTGGGCGGTCAAACCAAATGCGAGAACGAGCGTGAGCGGTATCCAAGCCTTCATCGGGAATCCTCTGGTTATCGAGACGAGTGAGGTGAGCAGAGCCAGGTTGAATCTTACGGCCAAGCACCCAAGGCCGCCAGCGCATCGACTCTATACTGTAACTTACTGATTTAGCGTAATAATTTGATGAGGCCCGGGCGATATGGTTCCCGCTATAGTGGCCTATGGTATGAGAAATCGTCGATCCTTTGTCGAATTGCCCCGGCGCAGTTCGACTAGGTAACGGCGAATCGCGCCTCAATTTCAAAGGGAAGCACGCATGAACTATCTTTTACTCATCTATAGCAACGAAGCGGAATTCATGGCGCTAGGAGAGGACAAACTGAAGAAAATGTCCGATGAATATACGGAATTCACCAAGTCCATCGTGCAAACCGGGAATTTCAAGGCGGGGGACCGGTTGAAGCCCGTGTCCACGGCCTCCACGGTGCGCGTGCGCAACGGCAAGACCGCCATCACGGACGGGCCTTTTGCAGAGACGCGCGAGCAGTTGGGCGGCTACTACCTGATAGAGGCGAAAAATCTGGATGAGGCGACCACCATTGCCTCGCGCATTCCAGGTGCGAGGCTGGGCAGCATCGAAGTCCGGCCCATCTGGCCGTTGAGCTGAAGTCAACAGCCCTTCGCCGCATGAGCGCCAGCGCCGCCGGCGGATTGGAAGAAGTCTTTCGCCGAGAGGCGGGTCGGGTCCTCGCGACCTTGATCCGTTTGCTCGGCGACTTCGATCTGGCCGAGGAAGCGCAGCAAGAGGCTTTTGCCGCAGCCCTCGAACAATGGCCCGCGCATGGCATGCCCGGCAATCCGCGTGCCTGGCTGATCAGTACGGGACGCAATAAAGCGATCGATCGGATACGCCGCGAGACGTTTTTCCGCGAAAAAATAGCCGATCGCGAGCTCGCCGCCGCACAAGCCCGGATGCTTGAAGACATTGACCCGGCGGATGAGGCCATTTTCGGCGACGACAGGCTGCGTCTGATATTCACCTGCTGCCATCCCGCGCTCAACGACGAGGCGCAGATCGCCCTCACCCTGCGTGAGGTGTGCGGATTGTCGACCCAAGCGGTGGCCCGCGCGTTTCTGGTCAATGAAGAGACCATGGCGCAGCGTCTGGTGCGCGCAAAGAGAAAAATCCGCGACGCGGGAATCCCCTACGAGACTCCCGATCCCACGGTGCTCGACCAACGCATCGACGGCGTGCTGGCCGTCATTTATGGGGTGTTCACGGAAGGCTACGCCGCCACCGCGGGGGCTCAGCTGATGGATGTGGAGCTATGTGCCGAAGCCATTCGGCTGGGAAGGCTGGTCGATGTATTGCTGCCCAGCCATGCCGGTGTCATGGGTCTCCTGGCGCTCATGCTTTTGCATGATGCGCGGCGCGCTTCCCGGGTTTCGGATGCCGGCGACGTGGTCCTGCTCGAGGATCAGGACCGGTCGCAGTGGGACTCACATGAAATCTCGGAGGGGCTGGCGCTGGTCGACAAATCCCTGACCGCCCGCGGACCGGTGAGTCCGTATGCGGTGCAGGCCGCGATTGCGGCGCTGCATGTTCGTGCCGCGGACCAGCAGGCCACGGACTGGCCGCAGATCGTCGGACTCTATGAAGTGCTGCTGAGGTTGCAGCCCACACCCGTGATCGAATTGAACCACGCGGTGGCCGTGTCGATGGTCGACGGCGCGGCGCGCGCACTCGATCTGGTCGATTCGCTGGCGGCGCGAGGCAAGGTGCGGCAATACCACTTGCTGCATGCGGCACGAGGCCGGTTTCTCGAGCAGCTCGGCCGTACCGAGGAAGCGCGCGAAGCGTATCGCACCGCGCTGAAAACTGCCGCACTGGAGCCTGAGCGGCGCTTCCTCGCCGCCCGCATCGCCGGGATTTAACGGATTTGCGGAGCGCCGCCGGGCGCGGACGCCTGCTCGCCGGACACCGCGGAACTGCGGGCGCCGGCTCGAGCCGCTTCATCCGCAGAAGGGGGGATTTCTTGCGTCGCGAGCGAGGTCTTGTTGACCACCGACGGGTCGTCGCGCAATTTGAGGTACAACGAGCCTGCTGTGGGGTGCGGGACCGGTAGCGCGGAGCCGAGAAAGCCATCCGGTACTTGCACCGAATGCTCGAACTTCGGGTCATCGGAGACGGCATCGATCAAGAAAAGATTCGAGCCCGACAACTTGCAGGCCAGCTCCGGTGTGGCGGGGCACTTCAGATCCTTCAGCATCGGCAGGCGCACCAGATTGGCCAGCGGCTGCCAATCGCCCACGGCACCGATGGAAACGATTCGATATTGCAAGGGACCGAATGCGGCACCGCCGAATGCCTTCGAGGGGTTGAGTGTGGCGACGGCAACCTGCGAATTCTCGAGAATCAAACCCCCGTTGCTGAAGTTCAGCGCGGCGGTGGACGATTCATCGCTGGTGGCGACTTCGATGTATTCGTCGTGCGCGAAAGCCGCGGGCGACTGCGTGCGCAGGGAAAATGTCAGCGTGGCGTCCTGCGGCAATTCGCTCTGCTCACTCAATTGAATGTTGCTGTTCTGGCTCGATGGAGATGATCGTACGTTCAGCCCCAGCAACGCCACGGCCGGGCGCGGTGGATTGATGACGCCGAAAAGCGGAAACACGCGGCCATCCTTCAGAGTGACCTTCGCCGCAGCGCTGCGCTCAGGTTTCAGCGCCAGGACGGCTTGCGGATCCTGGGCCACCATCGGCAATTCGTCGGTGCCCTGCTTCGAGGTCAGCTCACCCGGCACGAATACGTTGCCCTTGAAACTCAGGCTGGCCACCTCGTCGAGGCGGTTGCCTTTGAGAATGCCGACAACGTCGCCGGAATGAATCGCAAAACCATCAATGCGTCCGGCATCGGCGAACGTGTGCAGGAGGATGGGATCGGGTTGATTGTTGCCGTATTGCGTAACCAACAAGGTCATCGCGCCCGGTGCGGCGTCCTGTAGCGGCAGCTTGATTTCGACTTCGTCGGGCCGGGTGGTTTTCCAGTCCACCTTCAGCTGTTTGCCGCCCGGATCTTTCAACATGATGCCATCGACGCAACTTACGCTGTCGGCTTGCAGATGGATCGTGTCCTGGCGCCCGACGATGAGTGCCGCCTCGTCGCCGGCGGCCAGTTCCCAGGATTTTGCGTGGACATTGATCAGGCGAAAGGCCGGGCCCTCGTAGGGTTCGAACCCCCAATATCCTTTCAGTGAGGCATGAATGCTGTCGCCCAACACCGCATTTCCCAAGGCCGTGGTGTCGACCACATACCCGCCTTGTATCGGATCGGCAACCGCGGGCAGGGCGATGCTCTTGCCATCTCTGCCGGTGACATTGAGTGTCAAGCCATGGGCGTAGCCGGTGGAAAACGCCAGAGGCGCACCATCGACGGGCAGTACCAACGTCGAACGCCGCACGCAATAGATTTCCTTTGGATCCACCGCGTGCAGAGGAGGCAATTGGGCCGATTCCACCGCCGGGAGTGCGACGACCATAACTGACATCGGACTATGAAAGGAGGGTGGGCTGTTCAGCGTCAACGCGAGCTTGTCCTCGCGCTGAGTGGCGAGCGCGGGAATATATTGATATTGCGCGGTGCGGAAAGACTCCAAGATGCGCGCAATGTCCAGCACCGAAGCGATGTAAGGGCTGTAGTAGCCGTAGCTGAGCTGCGGGGTGTAGCTGGCTTCCAGGGCCAAATCGCTGCCGGGGCCCGATGTCAAGGCTTCGACAATCGATGTGCTGTGCCCGTCGTTCAAGATCAGGGATTCCTGTCCCTGCGTGAGGCAGGGCGCCTGCAGTTCGGGAATCCTATCGAGGCATTTGTCGTCGACCTTGATGGCAAGGCTTCGGGCCAGGAACGGGGCGGCTTCCTTCAGTTTCGATGGATCGCCTTCGTTGAGAACGTGCACCGCCGCCAGGAATCGTTCCAGCCGGGAACGGTCGAGCGCAGCCTGGTTCAAATCCTGCGAGGTGCGCACGAACGCGCCCGGCCGGCCGCGTACCGCCCCGATCAATGTTCGCAGGTCGCCGCCGGTGTGCGGCGCCAGGAATAGGAGCACCTGCTGCGCCCCCTGCGGCACCGTAACAGTGAGGCCATCGCTGCCGCATTTTTTCGACCAGATTTTGCAGGCGAAAAACCACTTTTCGGGAGGCGGATTCGTCGAGCCGCTCAAGAACGCGACCACCATTAAGTATTCGACAGACTGTGTCTCAGGCAGATCGGCTTTTATCCACAGCCGATCGCCTGCCGCGAGATTGGGGACCTGTGAGGCCGGCAGCGTATTCCCCGCCCGGGTCACCTTGAGCTCCAGCGTAGGGCCGGCAAGGTCAAAGGGCGCAGGCGCCGCGGCCGCGGCGGACGTGAAGGCAATAGCCATGAGCAGGAGAAAACAGTTCTTGGTCATTATCTTTGGATACCCGCGGGGTCAATGAAGCGTCCATTAGAGTGTACGGTCTTGCAAAGGTTCGCCCCAAGAGCATCGATTGGCCTTTAGGTTAAGTGTCCTACATGCCGGTTCCTACATGCCGGTTGGGCATCCGCACATACCCGAATGTGATTTGAAGTCCCTCCCCAAGCCCTCATGACGGATCCACAGATCGACGTCAACCGGAGGGTTTGTGGGCAATTCAGTCGTTATTCATACGAGCGATGCAGGGTTCGAGAACGAAGTGCTGCGCTCAGAGGTGCCGGTGCTCGTGGATTTTTGGGCCGAGTGGTGCGGGCCTTGCAAGATGATCGGTCCGATCCTGGAAGAGGTCGGCCGTTCCTACGAAGGCAAGCTTCGAATTGCAAAAGTGAATGTCGATGAGCACCAGGCGACAGCGGCCAAATTCAACATTCGAAGTATTCCGACGCTGCTCCTGTTCAAGAACGGAGCGCTCATCGCACAAAAGGTGGGAGCAGTTTCCCAATCCCATCTGACCGCATTTCTGGATGGGCACCTGCGCGACACCGCCGCATGACACGCACCGATGCAGGTTCACTGACCAACAATCCATTAAAGGAATTTCATGAGTAATCTCGCAGGAAAAGTCGCCGTCGTTACCGGTGCGTCAAAAGGTATTGGGGCTGCCATTGCCAAAGCACTCGCGGTCGATGGAGCGTCGGTGGTCGTCAATTACGCCACCAGCAAATCCGACGCGGAGGCTGTCGCGGCTGCCATCGAGAAAGCCGGCGGTAAGGCGGTCGTGGCAGGCGGCAATGTGTCCAAGCCCGCCGAGGTCCAGGGAATCATCGATGCAGCCGTCAAGAACTTTGGACGTCTCGATATCCTGGTGAACAACGCAGGCATCTACGAATTTGGCCCAATCGAGGAGGTTACCGAAGAGAACTTCCACCGCTCGTTCAATATCAACGTCCTCGGGGCTTTACTCGCGACCCAGGCGGCTGCCAAACAGATGACCACGGGAGGCAGCATCATCAACATCGGCTCCGGCGTCAGCCGCTTCACGCCGCCGAACTCGGCCGTGTATACGGCCACCAAAGCCTCTCTCGATGCGATCACCGGCGTGCTCGCCAGGGAGCTGGGCCCGCGAAAGATACGGGTCAATTCCATCAATCCCGGCGTTGTCGAAACCGAGGGTACCCGCAGCGCAGGCATCATCGGCTCGGATTTTGTGGCGGGGCTCGTAGCACAAACACCGCTCGGCCGCACAGGTCAGCCCGGTGACATCGCCTCGGTGGCGGTATTCCTTGCTTCCGAAAACTCCGCCTGGGTGACCGGAGAAATCATCATTGCCGGCGGCGGACTGCGCTGATAGACGGTCACAACGCATCGGAGGTTTCCGATTCGCGCCATCAACGCTAAACTGCGCGCGGGCGCCCGTAGCTCAGCTGGATAGAGCACCTGGCTTCGAACCAGGTGGTCGGCGGTTCGAATCCGTCCGGGCGCGCTTTTTTACAAAAATTTCGTAAGACGCTCGTCGACTTCCATTGTGCTTCGGCGGCAATTCGAACCGCCGACAGACAACAAGACGGGTTCGACAAATCGCCGTAGGCGATTTGGTCGCCCGCAGGGCGAGCCGAGCGGAGCGAGGCCCAGGGGCCGTAGGCCCCGCAGCAATCCGTCCGGGCGCGCTTTTTTACAAAAATTTCGTAAGACGCTCGTCGACTTCCATTGTGCTTCGGCGGCAATTCGAACCGCCGACAGACAACAAGACGGGTTCGACAAATCGCCGTAGGCGATTTGGTCGCCCGCAGGGCGAGCCGAGCGGAGCGAGGCCCAGGGGCCGTAGGCCCCGCAGCAATCCGTCCGGGCGCGCTCTCAAATTTGGGTCTGTTCCGGTCAGATCGCTGACGTTTTATACCGGGCACATGGTTGACACCTTAGCACCGAACGGGTTTGGGGCAATACTAGAATATCTCTTCGTTCGAAGACGACCGCGCATTGTGAAGTATTCCGCATGCGGCGTCGTTTTTGGTGGTCCAATATCTGAACTACCGGCAAAGCCCGTGTCACGTGCGCAATTCAGTGAGGCCGCTCAATGCGTCCGGCCACGAAGGAGAGTTTCTCCGGGGCCAGGTGTGCCTCAGGTCGTGGAAGCGGAAGTCCTCGATGCCAGCGCGTTGCTTCGCCTTGTCCCACGCGGTAGAGAAGCCAAACGGGGCCGTGATCGGCGAAACCGAATTAGATGCTTCAGGAGCACATTTCAATACTCAACTCTTGGATTTGTCTAGAAAATAAGCCAATCAGGGGCAGGCCCGTATTATTGTTTTTGACGGCATGAGACGGGAAAGCGGACATTGGCCACCGACCGCACTGGGTCGAGGCGCGCCCTCCCTGGCTCCCATGATTGACTCGGTTTTTCGTTTCCTTGGAACACTCACATGAAGTATCGAAGCGGACAGGAAGCACGACTGGGCGACCGCATACGCGTCGGAGGCGATTCTTCGGGCGTTGTCGTGTGCTCAATTGACACCGACGAGTACTCACCAGATTTCTCCCGGGAGCAGTGGAGTTACCTAGGCACTGGCGTGATGATTCAGTTTGCCAACTACGGATTGGTGCATTACACAGAACCCGACGAGGACCTTGAATTCCTCGGTCACGCTCCGCCTGGCTAGTCACCATATCTGACGGCAGATCTTCGCGAACGGCAGGTTGGGGTCGGATATTCGCATTCGCGCTGGCTCGTCGCACCACAGGCGCTTCCCGAGCCTGGAGCCGTCGTTTCCGCAATAGCGTTCTTCGGAGTCTGGTCTAGGCAGTCCGAGTGCGCAGCCGGCCCTCGTAATCGCGCTTTCCGAGCGGCACACCCCGCGTGCGCAGGATGTCGTATGCGGTGACGGCGTGGAAATAGAAGTTGGGCAGCGAAAACGAAAGGATGAGGGTCTCCGACGTGAAGGCTAGCCTCCGCGGCCCGATCTGAAGGTCGAGGTCCTTGCCCGCCCAGCTGTTGACCTCAGCGGGGGTGAACGCCTTCAACGCCGTTTCCGCCTTGCCGATCATGGCCTGCAGGTCGACGAAAGGAACCGGTCCGACCAGTGCCGGCGGGGCGAACACGCCGGTCTTCGCGGCCTCCAGGCCCCACACTGAATGATGCCAGGCCGCTTCGATCTGAAAATGGAAGGGTGCCATATCGTCAAAGAGCCGGGCGTGCACGAAGTCGTCTGGATCTGCCCGGGTCTCGGCGCAGTGCCTGACCGCGCGGTCGAGGAAACCCCCGACGGCCTTCACGGTCTGCAGGAAAGTCGGCACGCTCAGGTCGTAGAGTGATATCGCCATCGGCTTCCCCTTGGTTTAAACCGGCTTCCGTCAGTGCCGGCGAACCTCCGCTCGCGGAGGACAAAGACTCGTTGGAGGGCAATCACAACTCATCAAGAATGTCAGGGATATTTCGGCGACCGTGAATTACGCGGACGATCTCGATGACGCCGGGACGCTCGCGATAGAAAACCAGATAGTCATCGTGCGTGAGCAGCCTTAAGCGGAGCCGTCGATGACGAAACACCTTCCCCATTTTTGGCCTGCGAGTAACTGAATCGACTCATCGAGTGAGCGAAGCACCTGCGCCGCTGCGCGAGGATTATCGCGGGCGATGTAGTCGTAAATTTCGTCAAAATCGGCGAGCGCTGCCCGAGTGAGTTCTATTCGACGAGGCATCAGCTCCGAGCCCGGCGGGCGCGAGAGGCAAGCCGGCGGCGACCGCGTCCAATAATCTTTTCAATATCGAATTCAATGGCTGGTCCGGAGTCGAGGCCTTTCTGGACTTCCGACTGCAACCAGGCGAGCTGTTCGCTGCGACGCTTTTGATGCGAGACCGCCGCGACGATTGCAGCTTCGCGGCTGCGATACGTGCCCTCGCGTACTTGAGAGGCTACGAACTTCTCAAGGGCGGCTGGCAATTTTATGGCGTTGGTCGGCATGGCCGCTCCAGTATAGGAGACACGCGTGCATCGTCAAACCGGATGATCGACACCGTAGCTAAAACGTAGCGTTTTGGTGCCTTTGCATGCGCTACGGTGCCTATTTCGAGTGACGGCGGGCCTGCTAAGTGGTTGAAAATTAAGAACCGATAAAATTATCTGTGCGACTGCCGTCCATTGGGACTCCTGTCGCCAGATGGAGCGGCAAAATCAGCAGTACCGCGGCGACGGCGAGGCAGGGCGCCGCATTAAATCCTGCGGCCGAGGGCCGTGAATTATGGTCAATTGGCGTGCTATATAAGTTGTATAGTCGAGAGTAGAATCCGCTCCATGAAGCAAGCCAGCAAAGAGCGAGTCGAGAAGCCGTTGACCGTGCGGCCGGCGTTGTCGCGGGCGGCGGTGCAGTTCGTGGAGAAGCATCCGAATGAGGTGACGGGAATTGTGGCGAATGCGTTGGAGGCGGCCGCGCTCGAGGCTGGCTTGGTTCCGCTGAAGGATCGGGTAGTGCCGGAGGCGTTGCGGCGGTTGGTGGTGCCTCGGAGTTCGGACTCGAATCAGGGGAGGGTGCTTAGCATCAGTGAGGCGGCTGAAACTTTGGAGGTCACGCGGGTCACGGTGTATGCGTGGATTGAGTCGAAGCGGTTGTTGGCCTGGCGCGCGACACGGCGTGGAGTGCTCATCCCGGCGGAGCAGATTATGGGCGGCGCGGGTGAGGTGGTGCCGGGGATATCCGACGTGTTGGCGGTGATTCCGGATCCCGAGGCTGCCTGGGATTTCTTGAGCGAGGAGTCAGCGTTCGTCGACCCGGATAGTTCGGTGCGACCGATCGATGCCTTGCGACAAGGGAAGCTGGAAGCGGTGGTGGCTGCTGCGCATTCTTTCCTCGAAGCGTTTAGCTAATCAGGGCATTGTTGTCAGCTAATTAGTTGTTAGATGTCTGTTAGGGTCGCAGTGCTTAGCACAATTCTTGGGAGTCAATTATGCATATTGGTCGACTGTTGATGATTGCCTGCGTTTGCGCGCTTCTGTCTGCATGCGTCACGCCCGCGCCGGGCTCCGACAAAGTGAGAATTACGCAAAGTGCTGCCGACGTCTCGGCATGCACTCCCGTGGGTAACATCAAAGCGCCTCGCGATGCGCAGGGTCAGATAGACATTTTGAACGCAGATACCGAGATGCGTAACCAGACCATTGGTTTAGGTGGAAACACTGCTTTCGAAACCTCGTCGCTCCTGGCTGAAGGTATAGCATATCGCTGCCCTTGACGGCCGAGATATAACAATCGGTTCGAGGGATCGCGGGTGACGCCGGACGGCACGGCGAGTTGAAGCCCATCGGTTCTTCGAGCGAGAGGGATTTGCAAATTCGTCGGAAGATTGGTTTCGTTAAGTACCGCCGCGATTTTCAGGGGACCTAACGACAGTTCGAGGGATCGCGATGTGGGAAAGGATGGAACGCGAGAAATGGATCGGCGTGGCTGAAAAGGTAGGCGAGATTCGTCGAGCGGCCGCAGTGGATTGCAGTGGATGTCTAATAAACGGTTCGAGTTTCTCGCATGAGCGCACTCAGCATTTCGCCGGTCTTCGTCAAGTACATCGCGATATGGACTTTCGTTCTGTTTCGTTGCCGTTCTCATTGTGGTGTGGGACCGAAAGCGTCATATTGACAATGTGATCCAATGGCAATGGCTGGATAAGAACTAAACTCGGCGGGGAACGTGCGAAACCTGGATATTCTCTATCCCTTATTTGCGCTGGGCGCATGGACATTGTTGGTCTTGCTGCTCATCCCATTCGTTCGAGTTCGATCTGTTCTGCGGCGCGAGATTGGTCCGAATGACTTTAGGTTCGGGGAGTCGTCGGCGGTCCCGCCGAAGGTCAGTATTCCGAACAGAAACTACATGAATCTGCTCGAGCTGCCGATGCTCTTTTACGTGGTGTGTGTCGTCTTGTATGTCACGGGTGGCGCGTCGCGCCTGAGCGTCCTTCTTGCGTGGGCTTACGTCGGCCTGCGGGTTGTTCACAGCGTAATTCATCTGACCTATAACCACGTGCTACACAGGCTGTTCGCCTTCACGCTAAGCAACGTCGCGCTCGTGTCGCTGTGGGTGATTGCGGGCGCACACGTGGCGTCGAGTGGCACGGGTTAGCATCAAAGTCATCGAAGGGGAAGGTATCGACCGAGCTGACAGTCGCGAGCGACAGGCAACAATCGAAAGGCAAGTCAATTCTACTCGGAGCGACTCATGCGACGCCCGATGTTGACGATGGTCTCGATCGTGACGGGTTTCGCAATGAAGACTGCAACCCCTATCAGAATCAGGAAGAGGCCGGCCATGACGTGCATCAAGCGATCCGCCTCGAGCGCGTATGCGCTCACCAGACCAAAACTGCCAGCCACGAACGCGATCGCGCCGCATAATCGCGCCAAGAAGTTAATGAGCAGTACCTAGGTTCCGTAAAACGTCATCACAATGCTCCGAAGGCGAGTCTCGACTCGGTGCCCGTCATTATTTGGGAGGCGCTCGAGCAGGCGCGCGAGGCGGCAGGAAGGGAGACTCACTAAGCAGCGCCGACCTCGATGGCATCGACCCGGTCCGGGTAGAACGCCAGGCAATCCTTGATTTCCACCACGGCGGCATAAGGGGCTTCGTAGGTCCAGACCGCATTGACCGAGCGTTCCCCGCCGGCGGGAATGCTGTAGTAGGAGCACTCGCCTTTATAGGGGCAGTAGGTCTGGTGCGAAGTCCGTTGCAGTTGCGTCATGTCGACATCTTTGCGCGGAATGTATAGCACCGTCGGGTAGGCCGCTTCCTTCAGGGTCAGGGCCTCGCGGGTATCGGCCACGCGTTTGCCTTGCACGGTGACCGTGACCCGGTCTTTCGTCGGGCTGATCGCGATGGGATGATCCGGACCCGGAATTCTGATTGGCTTGCTGTTCATTTTTCGAACTCCTGAAAATCACCTCTGGGGCTACTGTAGGCCTCCATGGCGGTCAAAGGCGATTCCCCCCAGAAATAAATTTTTCCCGAGGGCTTGTAGAATTCCGGTCTGGCCGTTCGTCGTTGTAGTGAAAGCCGTGCGGAGAACCCCGCCTGAAGGACTATTACAGGAGAAGACATGCCGCAATATCTGGTTGCTATTCAACACCCCGAAAACTACGACCCGTCGCTGGAAGGTGAAGCGATGGTTCGCGATATCGGCGCACTGAACGTAGAGATGGATGCCGCAGGCGCCCGGTTCTTCGCAGGCGGTCTGGAGTCGGTAAGCCAGGCTAAATCGCTGCGCAAGCGGCCCGACGGCAACATCTCCATCACCGACGGCCCGTACCTCGAAACCAAGGAATTCATCGGCGGCTTTTGGATCCTCGAGTGCGCCGATATGGACGAGGCGCTGGCCTGGGGACGCAAAGCCGTTGTCGCCTGCCGGGTTCCTGTCGAGGTGCGAGCGTTCCTCAAAATACGGCCGAATAGGAAATAACTTAGCCTCGGAGACTCGCCGTGAGAGAGCTTGCCAGCACGAAATCCTTGTCCCACGTATCGTTATCAATTACTCCAAGGTCGCGGGGCCTTTGAAGAACCAGCCATAGGAGCAACTCCATGCGATTCATGATGATGGTGATCCCCGAAGGATATGGATCGGCCGCGCCGGATGCAGTACCCAGCGCGGAAGCAGTAGCGAAGATGATGGAGTACAACAAGTCGTTGCAAAGGGCGGGAGTGCTGCTCGCACTGGATGGACTGTTTCCTCCTTCCACCGGAGCACGCATTTCTTACTTGGACGGCAAGCCGACGGTGACCGACGGACCATTTCCGGAGTCGAAGGAAGTCATCGGCGGCTACTGGATCATCCAGGCGCGCTCACGCGAAGAGGCCATCGAATGGGCAAAGCGGGCACCCATGTCCAACAACGAGAGGATCGAAGTCCGCCAGATTCACGAGATGTCTGACTTTCCCGAAGACGTCCGAAAGGCGGCGGAAGGGTTCGAGCAACTGACGCGGTAACCTCATACTCATGACGGATGCCCATAAGACGAGCGCGAGGATCGCTATGCCAGTGAACCGGAACCGCCGAATACCCATCTGTTGCATCGTTCTGGTGGTGCTGAACGTCCTATGCGTACCTGCTCCGGCGCACGCTGGGCGGTGCGACGCGGCGCCATACGGTGTACCCCCCGACAAATATCCGGTACTCGTTCGGCTACTCACAAATCTTTTTGGCGCGCCTAAAACTGAACTAATTTCCCAAGTCTGCAAGATGAAGTTTGACGGCGCCGACCGAGCGGCGCTGTACAAACTAGGCTTTACCGACGAGCAGATTGATATGACAGATACCGAAACGCTTGTCGTCGACACGCTCAAGGCGCTGAAAAAAGCCCTGGAGCAACTACCGCCTGAGTCCAAACACTAGCGCCCCGCGTCAACGGCCGTCGATGCGTGGGCATCAAGGGCGATAGATCAGCTTTCTTCCTCGTCCTCGGGTCGATGCGTGCCGCCGTCCTTGAAGTCATGCACCTGGAGACGGTAGCGTTCCAAGAGCTTGTAGAAGTCGGTGCGGTTGCGCTTGGCGAGTCGCGCGGCCTTGGTTACGTTGCCGCCCGCACGTTGCAGGTTCGCGGCGAGGAAATCACGAGAGAATTGGTCGCGCGCCTCATCGTACGCCGGCATGCTCGGCGGCTGCGGTCCCAGAGACTGCTGTACAAACTCCTTGCTTATGAGCTTGCCGTGGGAAAGAGCCACATGCTGCTTCACCAAATCGAAGAGCTGGCGGACGTTTCCGGGCCAGTCCGTGGTCGCCAACAGTTCGATTGCCTTCGGAGAATAGATTTTCTTTTGGCCGCCGGCCTCCGTGGCTTGATCCAGGAAGTGCGATACCAATAGTGGAATGTCTTCTCGGCGACGACCAAGCGGCGGAATCTCGATCGGCAGGATGTTGATCTGCTCGAGCAAATCGCGGAAAAAGGCACCGCTCTGAACCAAGGCTGGCAGGTCGCGCGAGGTGGTGCAGATGAGGCGCGCATTCTTGCGCGCGGCGGTCGGATCTGCGTCATGAGCATTCGAGGAGGGCAGGGAGTATTGCGCGATCGCTCGGGCCAGTGCGACCTGAAGATCGAATGGCAATTCGCCGATCTCATCGAGCAGCAGGGTGCCGCCCTGCGCGCGTCGCAATGCTGACTCCTGAGATTCGCTGCCGAACAGTTCGGCCTCCAGCATCTCGCGCGGCCGATCTTTGCAGGCCAGCACCACAAAGGGCCTCTTGCGGCGCGGACTGGCCGCGTGGATGGCACGCGCCAGCAGCTCCTTGCCGGTGCCGTTCTCCCCGGTCAACAGCACCGGCACCTCGCAGCTCGCGGCTCGATTGGCGATGCTGAGCCGATCCTCCATCAGCTGGCTGCGCGACACGATGTTCGCCCGCCAGTCGTTGTCGTTTGGGTCGAACGTCGAGGACGAGATCGCACGTTGTACTTGTCCCAACAGCTCTTCTCGCTCAATTGGCTTGACGAGGTAGCCGAAGGCGCCGCATTGGGTGGCCTCTACGGCTTCTGGGATCGTGCCGTGCGCCGTGAGTACGATAACCGACAACAACGGCCAGCGACTCTTCAGCTCCTTGAGGAATGAAATTCCGCCCATGTCCTCCAGGCGAAGATCCGTAACCACGAGATTCGGGCGGGAGCGAACGCAGGCATCCAAGGCGGCCTGTGCGGTACCTACTGATTGCACCGAGTAATTTGCGGCACCCAGACGAGCGCCCATCAGACGGCGCATGGCCTGATCGGCGTCCACGACCAAAATTTTTGCTTTGCGGGTTGCCGCGGGCGCCGTTTCGCCGTCCCGGTGCCGGGGCTGCCGTGCCTGGGGCACGATCCCAAAGCCCAGGGAGGTCGATGGGGGCGTCAATTTGCTTTTCATTGATTGTCCATAATCTGCGAATGATTCATTGGACAGAATATAGGAGCCCGCCACGCCACTCCACGTGCGCGGCGGGCAGCTGACATGTCATTGTCCCTGCGCGAGCAGCAGCGATTGCGTGATTTGCGTCGCATTATTCATGCGCGATCTACCCTTGCGTCTCGCGCCGCTCAGAGGTTGGTTGCACTTGTCTCAGACGTGCCCGTTGTGAGCCCGATGCGAGCCGAAGCTGTCAGGGGCCCGGATTCGGGCCCCAGGCTCTGACCGGTTATCAGTGTTTGCCCTCGGTTGCGTGGCCGCGTCCATCCCGCTCTTCGTTACCTTTGAAGTGGGCGGCGTCGACACGCTTGGCCGGTTCGGCTTTTTCGCCGCGGTTGGGAACAGCGCCCTTATAGCCGTGTTCGGGGTGGTAGGTGTTGTTTACCTTGCCGCGAAAGTCGCTCGAGCCGTGAAACCAGGGTCCGGCGCCGACGAAGATGCCTCCGGTGAACCATTCGGGGCCGTAGTAGCCGGAAGGCGCGCAGCCATAGGGGGCTGCGTCATAGTAGCCGTAGGGACATTCGGGGGCGATGCCAATATTGACGCTGACTTGGGCCGTTGCGGGGACCAGTGCCGCGAAGCAGCTTCCGGCAGCGGCAATCAACATGAGAGATTTAAGACCTCGCATAAATTTACCTCAGGTGAGTCGACAGTGAGAACCGTCATCAATGACACGCGGGCGCCGCGGGGTCTGTTCGCCAGCGAACGGACAGGATGTTAAGGCGAGCATCTGACCCATACATGCCGGCACTCACGACTCAACACCGTTACGCTTGCCGCAGAAGACGCTGCTTGGGTTTTGCGGGAAACCCTCAATGCATCCCATACTCACGAGCTTGCAGCTGCTGGAACTGTCGCAACAAGGAAGGAGGAGAGGCACGACACGCGCTGCAAGCGCGCCTCGAAGGATGGTGAAAGCAGTTCCAGACGAGTCAACATCCGACAACGCGGCATCGGCATCGGCATCGGCATGGGCCGTGGGCGACTTTGCCCAGTGGGTCGTCTTTAGTCTTGATACCGGCCGCTATGCGCTGCCGCTGATCGCCGTCGACCGCATTATTCGAGCTGCATCACTTCCCTACCGCTGGCATCAGGCAGCGACGGCTTGGTGCTGCGCGCCGTCAGTCGGCATCGTGGTTGACGAACCCTATTTTCTTCAGGCCGCGATGCTGCAAGTCCGCCAGGGTTTGCGCCACAATTTGGTAGTTGGCGAACTTGTCCACCGTGATATGCACTTCTGGCTGAGGTGATTTCAAAGCATCCGAACCGATATATCGCTGCATCGTCGCGCGGTCCACTGCCGTCTTGTTCCATAACAGCGTGCCATCGAAGTCGATTTGCAAATCGATCACTTCGGGGGGCGTCCTAGGCTCGCCGGTGTTTGGCAATGGGTTGTCAATCTTTATGGCGTGCGTCTGGCTTGGAAGCGTGATGATGAAAATGATCAGCAGCACCAACATCACGTCGATCAAGGGTGTCATGTTGATCTCGGAATAGGATTGTCCCGGGTTGCTGCCTGCAGTCATGGCCATGGTGCGCTCCTGAGTGACTTCACATAACACCTGAGCGATGGCAGTTCCCAGTCCCAAATCCTGTCCATCGCCAATCCACTTGCTTTAATTCTATACCCTATGTAGAGTTTCTACTATGGGTAAGAAAGACGGCAATGTTCGGATGTCGCTGCAGACACTTAGGGTCTTGGAGGTCTTCTTGGAAGACCTGACTCAGCAGCTGGCTGGGGCGGACCTGCACCAACGCTGCGGTATTGCCTCGGGCACTTTGTATCCGATCCTTCTTCGACTCGAATCTGCGGGTTGGTTGGCCAGCCAGTGGGAATCCATGGATCCGTCGAGCCTCGGTAGACCGCGCCGTCGTCTGTATCGGCTGACGTCGACGGGCCTGAGACGCGCCGGTGAAGTATTCGCAAGCTTTAATCGAGGAGTACTCGCATGAGCCGGCGTAACGAGCAATCGAGGCAACCCGACCTGCATGGCGTGACGCATTGGTTGATTCGTCGCGCCGCTCATCGAGCGCCAGAATCCCTATCCTCGAGGCTTGAAGAGGAGTGGCTCGCGGATTTGGAGTCTCGAACCTCGACATTGTCCAGACTGCGTTTCGGGCTGGGGTGCTGTTGGGCGACCTTGGTGATTGTCAATGATTACGCGCGAAGTCGAGTTCCCGCGGCGAGTTCCGCGGCAGCTGCGAAGGGATTTATCACGCTCGCGGATCGAAACTTCGGCTACTTCTCGCTTCGCTCCGGCACGCTATTTCTAATTGCGGGTCTGCATGCCGTGATCTTTTACGGACTGGTCACCACTCTGTCGCACACACACGGGTCGGCGACGCCACCGAATTTACAGAATCAACCGGTGAATCCTGTGCCGCCGGAGACGTTGCCGCCACCACTGCCTCCGGGGATGGAGATAAAGGGCTGGACGATCGACATCCGGAAACTCGTCGCAGATGTTCCGCCGAAGATCGATGTCGAGAATGATGTGACGACTCAAGTCACCGAGACATCTCCGGAACCCTCGACGCCGCAAGCTCCTGAAACACCGACTCATGTCGTTCAACAAGTCACCGGTGGACCCGGCGCCGGATTTCCAGAAACGGCGGACTTCTACCCGTCACTTTCGATTCATTTGGGAGAAGAGGGGATCTCCACCGTTCGAGTCTGCGTCGGCGCGAACGGCCGACTCACTTCCGAGCCGACCACCGTGAAGGGCAGCGGCAGCGCGCGGCTCGATGAAGGGGCGCTCAAGTTGGCGCGAGCCGGGTCTGGGCATTATCGGGCGACCACTGAGGACGGTCAGCCGGTCAACTCCTGCTATGCTTTAGGTATTCGGTTTCAGCTGAAGAGATAACGCGCACAGGGACGCCGACGACACCGGTTCGCGCAGGCGAACACCGGTGAGGGCCATCGCATCACGCTGATGCCTGGCGAGCATGACCGTCCATTCTCCTGTAAATTGACAACGCTCCCGCGGAGTTGCATCGTACCTGCTGCGCCGCGGTGGGTTCATTGATCCGTCCATTGACCGGACGCCTCACTGCCGTCTGGTGGTCAGTGGGAATCTCGGCGCCTTTCGGCCGGGGCGCTTTACAAGGAGGAGTTGGATGTCGACCGAACGCCGCTCGATCGCGGGTCTTCGGATCCTGGTGGCCGAGGATGACGGCATGGTCGCTGAAGCGATTTGCGATCGTCTCACCGACGCCGGATACGAGGTTGTCGGCAGACCCGATACCGCCGCGGCTGCAGTGGAAGCTGCCCTGTCATTGCGCCCGGACCTGATTCTCATGGACGTGCGTCTCAAGGGCCCCATGGACGGAATTCGCGCTTCTGAACTGATCAACGAGAAGATGCGGGTGCCCGTCGTCTATCTTACCGGCGACTCGGACCAGCAGACTTTGCGGCGCGCGCGAGCCGCTTCGGCTTACGGGTATGTACTCAAGCCGTTTCACATCAGGAACCTGATCGTCGCCATCCAGGTGGCCATTGATCGGTTCCAGATGGAACAGCGGCTGGAGGACAGTCAACTCACTTACGCGACCATCCTCGGTAGCATCACGGATGGCGTGATCGCCGTTGACACGCAGGGCTGCATCCGATTCATGAACGGGGTGGCCGAGCGCCTCACCGGCTGGTCGAGCCGGGACGCGCAACAAAAACACTGGCGGGAGGTCCTGAACATCATCGATTCGACCGATGATCGGGGCGCGGTGGACCTGATCGGGCGTGTGCTGAGTTCGCAGGCCGCGCTTTCGCTGGGAAACGATGCCTTTGTCATCAGCCGCGGCGGGATGCGTGTGCCGGTCGACTGCGGCATGGCATGCGTGGTCGACAACCTGGGCCGCGTCGCCGGCGCTTCCATTACGCTGCGCGATGTCACGAGTGTGCGCCAGGCTGAAGCGGATCTGAAATCCTTGGCACAGCAGTTGCGCGCGGTCATCGACACGGCGGTGGATGGCGTCATGATGCTCGATGCCGCGGGCACCGTAGTGATGCTCAATCCGGCGTGCGAGCGGCTGTTCGGCTACGCCGCGGGCGGGATGACCGGGCTCAACATCGATGTCGTCATGCCTTCGGTATTCTCGGCGGCGGCGAGCGGCCGGCCGCGCCTGGCCGCCGCGCGCACGGCAATCTGCCGCCGCCGCGACGGTTCCACATTTCCCGCGGAAATATCGGTCGGCGAGGCCGCTTTCCCTGGGCCTCCGTTGTTCGTCGCCGTCATTCACGACGTGTCGGAGCGCCGAAATCTCGAGGCCGCGCTGCTCGATGTCGTGGGACGCGAGCAACGTCGATTCGCCTCAGATATGCACGATGGGATCGGGCAGGAGCTCACGGGCCTGTCGCTGCTGCTCTCGGCTCTTACGAGCAATGCGCGTGCAGCGGCCAGCCCCCACGCCCCGGACCTGGAGCAGGCATGCGAGGTCGTCCGACATGCGCTGCAATCCTGTCAGGCGATTGCACGAGGACTCTCGCCCATCGGGCGGGCCGAAGGTGGTTTGGTCGGAGCGCTGCGGGATCTGGTCGCGCGGCTGAAGAATCCGACCGGGCCGAATTTGGATATCGCGGTGAGCGAAATGGCGCTGGTCGGTTTGAGCGCGGCGGCCTGCGATCATCTCTATCGAATCGCCCAGGAGGCACTGGCGAACGCGCTCAAGCACTCGCATGCCAATTCCATCAAGGTCACTCTCGATATCGAGCAGGAGCGCGTTCGGCTCGAGATCTGCGACGACGGTTGGGGGGTGAAAGACGCCGATGAAAATGCGCCCGGGCTCGGCCTTCGTACCATGCAATACCGCGCTTCGATGATAGGCGCCCGGCTCAAGATCACGCCCTTTCGGCCCAACGGTACGCGCGTCATTTGTGAATGCCCTCAAGGCGCTGAGCGGGCATTCTGACGAAAGACGCTCTCTTCACGCTGCCGGCTCATCGCACCCTCTGTAATCGGCGCGCTCCGTAGGCTAAAGTCTCCCGCAGGCCGACTTCAGAGTGAGCGATGGCCCATGAGAATTTTGCTGATTGAAGACGACCGGGAGACGGCCTACTACATCTTGCGAGGACTGGCGGAGGAGGGCCATGCGACTTCCCTGGCTTACGCGGGTCTGGAAGGACTGCGCCTCGCCACGGCCGAGAGTTGGGATCTGCTCATCGTCGACCGCATGGTGCCGGAAATGGATGGACTGAGCATCGTGCAAGAGCTGCGGCGTGCCGGCAAAATCACTCCGGTTTTGTTTCTGACGACGTTGGGCGGTGTGGATGACCGGGTGCACGGGTTGAATGCGGGCGCGGATGATTATCTGGTCAAGCCATTTTCCTTTGCAGAGCTTCTGGCGCGTGTCGCCGCATTGGGACGTAGAAGTCCGCATTTGGCGATCGAGACCGTTCTCAAGATCGCGGATCTGGAAGTAGACTTGCTTGCCCGTTCGGTCATGCGGGGCGGAATCGAGGTCGAGTTGCTGCCGCGCGAATTTCGGCTGCTCGAATACCTGATGAAGCATACGGATCAGACGGTGACGCGGGCCATGTTGCTCGAAAACGTCTGGGACGTTCATTTCGAACCAAACACGACTGTCGTGGAAACGCACATAAGCCGCCTGCGGAGCAAGATTGATCGCGGCAAGTCGATACCGTTGATTCATACGTTGCGCGGCATCGGATATACGCTTCGTGTTCCGATATAGAGTCTTTCGAACCTCGAGTTTTCGCCTCGCGCTCATGTATGCAACGCTGACCGGTATCACGTTCGTGATACTGCTGAGCGTGATTTTCCTATCCACGAC